>ERZ773049.1132-NODE-1132-length-15659-cov-11.550436_pt1 | contig 15659 bp, 6 predicted proteins | sample MGYA00580633_ERZ773049 | MGnify/ENA primary metagenome ERZ773049 (study PRJEB29015, sample SAMEA2737991) | human oral metagenome | biome: human oral; feature: human-associated habitat; material: dental | place: China | collected 2066 ... | reverse complement strand
AGCTGCTCGCCCGCCTGCGCTTCGTCGGGGTGGGCCTGGCCCGCCAGGTCGGTGGCGCCGACCTCGTGGCCGGCACGGGCCTGGGGCAGTTCGTCGAGGAGTGGGCCTACGCCTGGACCCCCATGGTGGAGGCGTCCCTGGTGCGCGCCGCCCAGGAGGCGCCCACTGTCGACATCCTGGTCCGCCTGCGTCTGGCCGAGCGCCTGAGCGGCGAGATCGGAGCCGCCGCCCTCGCCGGGATACTCACCGAGCTCGCGCTCATGGGAATGGACGAGGCCGCGGAGCAGGTGTGCGACGCCCTCGAGGCCGCCTTGACCGACCTGAGCGATCTTGGCGAGCTCGCCGAGGTCCTGCATCGTCTGGTCGCCCTCGTGGAGGGCTCGGGGCGTCTGCGTCTGGACCGTGCCCGCCCCCGATTGCGGATCATGCTTCGCCGGGGCACAGCCGCAGTCGCCCGCCTGGTGGCCGAACTGGCCGGGCTGGCGGATGACGAGGCGGCGGAGGCGGTGGACGCGCTCATCGCGGTGCGCGACCTACTCGTTCGACTGGCCCGGGCCGATGACAGCGACGGAGCCGACGATTCCGATGCCCTTGGAGCGTGCGGAACCGCCGAGGTTGTTGATCCCGGACGGGAAGCTGTTCTGCGCGAGATCGACGCCCTGCGCCGTGCCCGGGCCACTGCGCCGGTGCTCGCGGGCTGCGCCACCGGCATTGCCGCGACCATCGGAACCCTGACTCGCCAGGAGGTGACCGCCGCCGTCGTCGCCCGCCTGAGCCATGGGGCGGACCCTGCCCTCCTGGCCGATTTCCTCGTGGGATTGGTGCGCACGTCGCCGGACGTGATCCTTCGCGCCCCCGATACCCTGAGAACGATCACCCGCGTTCTGACCGGCTTGGATGAATCCGGTTTCCTGGCCGTCCTGCCGGATCTGAGACGCGCCTTCACCGCCTTGCGCCCCACCGAGACCCATCGTCTGGCTGAGCAGATCGCCTCGCTGACGGGCGCCGATGCCGCCCGGATCGACGTGGTGTGGAACGTGGACTCCTCCCAGGCGGCGGTGGGGCGGCAGGTCGAGCGGGACCTCGTCGCCTCACTGGTGCGCGACGGCCTTGAGCAGTGGGTGGGCCGATGACGGCGGCCCCGGCTCCTCAGGAAGGTTCCGGCTATGGCCTAGAGGCTGATCTGGATCATGATCTGGCCGTGCGCCGCTGGCGCATGGTCCTGGGGCGATACGCGCAGTCCGCTCTGCCCCGCCATCCCGAGGACGCCGATCTGGATGGCACGCTGGGATACCTTTACGACCGCGAGTACACCGAGCGCGGACACCGTCTGAGCGATTCGGGGGCGGCGAATCGGGATGGAGCCGGCCGAGGCGGAGGACTGGAGGCCTCCGCGCTGCGGGCCGTCGACTGGCTGGACGGCGCCCGCCGACTGTTCCCCGCCTCCACCATCGAGCGCCTTGAGCGCGACGCCCTGACCCGCTACGGGCTCAGCGATCTGCTGGCCGACCCCGACGCGGTGGACTCCATTCGAACCAGTCCCGAGCTCGGTGCTGCCCTCCTGCGCATCAAGGGCACGATTTCACCCGCTCTGGCCGATGGGTTGCGGACACTCATCGCCCGCATTGTCGCCGACGTCCTCGAGCGTCTGCGCCGCCCCATGACCACGGCCCTGACGGGCGCGCGTCAGCGCCACCGCCGCAGCCCTCACGCCTCGGCGCGCAACTTCGACTGGCGCCGCACCATTGCCGCGAATCTGGGGCATGCGGATCCGCGGACCGGGCGCCTGCTCGTGGAGGAGGTGCGCTTCATGTCTCGACAGAGGCGCCACAACGTGGCCTGGGACATCATCATCGTGGTCGACCAATCCGCCTCCATGTCCTCCTCCCTCCTGCACAGCGCCGTCATGGCCTCGATCCTGGCCGCTCTGCCGGGCATGTCAGTGCGCCTGATCCTCTTCGACACCTCCGTGGTGGACGTCAGCCATCTGGTCCACGACCCCGTCGAGATCCTCATGACCTCCCAGCTCGGCGGCGGCACGGATATCGCCAATGCCGTCGGCTACGCCGCCGCCCAGGTCACCCAGCCCACCCGGACGGTGCTGGCGCTCGTCAGCGATTTCGAGGAGGGAGGATCGGTCTCCTCCCTTGTGACGCGGGTGCGGGGCCTGGCTGACTCGGGGGTGACCATGCTGGGGCTGGCGTCTTTGACCGACGATGGTGCGCCCTGTTTCGATCGGACGGTCGCCGACAAGCTCGCCGCAGTCGGCATGCGGATCGCGGCGATGACCCCGGACCGCTTCGCCGACTGGCTGGCGGAGGCGACTGCATGAACCGTATGAGTGGCCTGCCCGCCTGGAGCGCGGTCTACGCCGCCTTCGACGACGTCGCCCTGGAGGCCTTGGCCAATCGCGGGCTGCTGCGACGCGGACGCGTCGAAGTCGCTGCCGGGCACGTCGGGGTCCAGGAGGCGGGGCGACCGACCGGGAGCGCCAACGAGATGGTCGCTGAATCCACTGAGACGCTCACCGTCGCGGTCGGGAGGCCGGCGGTCCCGGTGGTGCTGACGGCCGGTGGCCCGCAGGAGGCGCGCTGCCCCTGCCCGGTCGCCGGGATATGCGTTCATGTGGTTGCGGCCTGCCTGTGGATGCGCGAGGCCCTGGCGGCCGAGGCGTCTGCAGAGCCTGATCCCGGCGGGCCCGCTGCCGATGGGGATGATGAGGACCCGGTCCTGGCGGAGGTTCTCGCCTGGGAACCGGCCGTCGTCGAGAAGACAGTCGGTGTGGCCGCACTGCGCCGCGTCACCGCCGCACTGGCGGGTACCGACCCGGATATCCTCGCCGCCGACACTCTGGTCACCCGCGCGCCGGGGCGCCTGAGCGTCACCTGGCCGAATGCTCCCGAGGTGGTCGTCATCGCCGGCCTGGGGCCCAGAGGAATGATCGTCGCCGGCCGCCACGCCCAGGTGACTCATGCCGCCTGGCGTCTCCAGGCCGTTGTGCGTCTCTTCGCCCGGGCGGGCAGGGCCTGGCCCTGGCCGACCCGAAAGATTGTCCTGTCCGCCGATCAGCGCCGATTGCTCGCCTCCGCCGCAGCCGCGGTCGAGGGCCTTATCGCCGCCGGTATCTCTCATGCCGGCCCCCGCAGTGCCGATGAGCTCGATCGCCTCGCCCAGGCCGCCCGACTCGAGGAGATCCCGCGTCTGGCCCGGCTCCTGACCTCCACTGCAGCTGCAGTACACGCGGTGGCCCGCCGTGATGATGCGATGGACGAGTCGGCCGCGCTCAGCGCCCTGGCCGCCGCCTGGTCCCTGACACGGGCTCTGGAGGCGACCAGCGCCGCTCCCGACCCCGCCCTGCTCGGTCGCGCCGATGCTGAGCGGGTCCAGCCCGGCCTGCTCATGCCGTTGTCGGCCACCTGGTGGCTCGCCCCCTCGGGCAGCCGCGGCCTGACCGCCCGCTTCTGGGACATGGAGAATCGCCGGCTGGAATCGGTCACCACGGGCCGGGCGGCCGGCGCCGACCCGACTTTCCATTGCGCTGACAACATCCCGCTGGTATGGGGCGCCTCCGTCAGGGCGCTGCTGTCCGGCCCGCTCCGCCTGACGGGGGCCACCCGCCGCACCGATGGCGTTCTCGCCCCGTCCGCCCGCACCACGGTGAGGCACTGCGGTGGTTATGACGATATCGACCTGGCTGCCATCGCCCACGAACTCCGGGCTCTGCAACGCGGCCCCGGAGCCGCGGGCTTCGAGGCTCCGCTCCCACCAGTCAGGCTTATGCTGCCCGATCCGTCCGGGCTGGGCAGGATCGATCTCGATGAGATCCACCAGCAGTACGTGTGGCCGGTGTGCGACACGGCGGGCGAGGAGCATCTGCTCCGGCTGGTTCCCGACAGTACTGAGGCCGCCCTGATCGCTGCTGTCCTGACTCGCGATCTGCCCGTGGTCGCCATGACCGTGGAGGGAGATCGTCCCGCTGGGATCTATGTGCGCCGCGAGGGCGGCCTGGCTCTGCTGTCACCCTCCATCTCCTCGATCCGAGCGGGCAGGATCGGCTTCTACCACCGTCTTGCCGAGCGTCTGGAGCGGCTGCGCGCCGAGACTGCTGCGCCGACACCGCCGCCTTCCGCCTCGGGACTGATCGAGTCCTTGTGCGAGGACCTGCGCGAGGCCTTGACGGCATTGGCGGCCTCCGGGGCCCTGCGCGCGCAGGGGCGGACCGCGCATGTTCTGACCAGCCGCGCGCGTTGGGCCCGCGAGCTCCAGTTGGAGACCCTGGCCGCGGCCCTGACCCGAGTCGAGGACGAGCCCGGGCCGCAGGCGATTCTGCGCGCCTGCGCCGTGGTGGATCGGATTCGGGCGCTGACGCGCTGATCGGGCCGCGCACAGGCGGGCTCCCTCACTGAGTCGGCGCTGGTGCGCGGTTGTACGGGCGAGCAGTGTGCGGCGCCTCAGGCGATGGTGCGGCCGATGCCGATGACTTTGTAGTGGCCGCGCTCGTCGGCGTGCAGGATGAGCCAGGATGCGTAGGTCCGCCTGCCGTACTGATCCGGTTTGGGGTGCAGCCAGGGCTTGGTCGGGTCGTCCGTGGTGACCGGGCAGGCGATCGTGCCCGCTGATACGGCTTGGCCGTTGCCGCTCATGCTGTACGGAGTCCCGTCGGGGCCGGCCAGTTCGCATCCCACGACCCTGCCGCCCGTGGGGAACTGCACGGCTCGCACCGTGGAGGCGGGGTCCTGGCCCAGGCCGAGGTGCTGGTCGAGTTCATTGAGGACTGATTGCTCGACCAGGTCCTCGGCCGTCGCCTCGTCGTCCGAGGCGATGGCGTCGTAGGCGACCTGGACGTCCTGGGTCGCGGGTATCCGAACCGCTCCCGAGGGCAGGCGGTAGAGGACGTCGGTCACCTCGAGGGAGTCCCCGTCCCATTGGGCGGTGACCGTGGCCTCGGCGCCTCCCACGCACGCATGGCAGGCGGTGTCGCCCGCCACTTTGATGCCGGGCACGCTGTAGATCACGGTGTTGCCCACGGAGTGCAGGTTCTCGATGACCAGGTCCGGGGTCTCGCCGATGTCGTCCTGCATCACATGGTCCACGCTCCCGATGAGCGCCTTGTCGGAGTCGTACACGGCGATCGCGTCGAAGGCCGTATTGCCTCCTCCGTAGCACCTCAGGACGGCGATCATCACCGGCGAGCCGTCGAAGACTCCCGGCTGCAGCGCTCTCATGGTGGCGCTGGGCGGCGCCGCACCCGGGGCGGTCCCGGTGGCCGTGCCGTCGACGAAAGCGGCCAGGGTCTTCCCGGTGGCCGGGTCCTGGGATCCGGCGGGCTTGCAGAGGTCGGGGACCTCGAGCGTGGAGTTCTTCAGGTCCTCCTGGTCGGGCGCGGAAGCGGTGGTCGGGGCCGACGACGGCAGAGCGGTGGCGGTGGCGGAGTTCTTGCCGAAGGACAGCAGGGACGCGGTTGAGCCGTTGAAGACCACCAGCGCGTCGCCGGAGGCGGACCAGGAGATCACCGGCCCGGCGACCCGCCACACGGTGCTGCCGTCCACGGGATCGAGGGCCACGATCCCGTCAGGGTGCGCCATGACGATCGCGCCCTGGTGGACCAGCCACCTCGGCGGATCCTGAACGCCCAGGCTGTTGAGCTCCGCGGCGCCCTGGGGCAGTGGAGAGGACCACAACAGGGTGGAGCCGTCGATCGCCGCCATGGTCGTGCCGTCGCTGACCACCCACACCCGGCGGGTCATGGGCATGGCGATGCCGATGAGCGTACGGGGCACCTCAAGGTGGGCCGCCCACACCGGTGCGGCGCCGTTGAGCTCAAGTCCCTTCACCGTCGCTCCGTCGGCGGTGAGAACACCGTCCGGGCTCACGGCCAAGGGCGTCGGGTCGGAGGTTGAGCCGGCGTCGGAGTCGTTCAGTCGCACTGAGCGTGCCGAGCGCGCCGAAGTGGTCGAGGCAGTCGGGGCAGTCGAGGTGGTCGAGGTCGAGCTGGCGGCGGGGGAGCGGCTGCCGTCAGCCGAGGGATCGGGTGAGGCGTCCGGGGCTGAGGTCTGAGAGTCTCCGGAGGATGCCGGACCGGGGACGGAGGCCGACAATGCGCTGGGCTCGGAGGCCCGATTCACGCCGGTTGCCAGGTCGATGCTGAGCAGGTCGCCGCAGTCGAGGACGTCCTGCGCGAGGTCGCAGTTCAGCGCCTGCCCGACGAGTTCGTCCGGCACGGGAGCCTGCCATGCCGGGTAGCCCGATGCCGAGGCGAGGTCGATGCCGACCAGTGCCTCGCGGCCGTCCTGAGCGACGCGCAGTACTCGCGTCTGCCCGGAGGCGAGGACGACGGTCTCTTCTGAGTCCTCTGAGTCCGGGGAGTCCTGGGAGTTCTTACGGCTCTCAGGACCTTCAGGGCCGATGGGGACGGGTGTCGGGCTGTCGCCGAGGTTCGACAGGTCGAGGGCGGCCTGGACGGTCGGCGGCGTCCTGTGGGTCTGGATGCTCCTGGCGCGCACCGCTCCCCAAGCGGTGCCGCCGACGAGGGCGAGCACGATGACCACGGTGACCACGACGACGGCGCCGCCGGTGCGTCCGAACCTGCGCAACCTGTTGAGGGGGCGACGACGAACGCGCGGCGGGGGTGGCGGTGGCGGAATGGGAGGGCCCGGGGAAGCACTGGTGACGGTGGGAGTCGGCGGGGCCGGTGCTGCGGAGGGAGCGGTCTCGTCGGGCGGGGGCGGTGGCGGCTGCGATCCAGTTCCGACGGGCGCTGACGACGGAGACTCGGTGGACATGGGGCAAGCGTAAGACTGTTCCGAGGTTGCCGATGGCGGCGAGGCTCCGGTGGTCCGGTGCTCTGGTGAGCCGCCCGCCGGCGGGCTGCGGGGCGGACGTGCTCGATGCCTGGGAGCTATTTGGGGAGCTCTGGGGGAGCTCTACCCCACGGATGAAGGGCGTTCCGGACAGGTGGGAGGTTATTCTCCGATGAGTTCGATCGGCCTGATCGGGTCGAATTCATGTCGCACCCGCTCCCTACCCTTCATGGGAGCCGCCGTCGCCGGTGGCGAGTCGGCGATGACTGAAGCAAGGAGACCGCCATGACCGATCCCGTTGTCCGTGAGATCCGTGACCTCGTCAATCGAGCGCTGTTGCCGCTCAAGGCGGTTGACGAGGGCCTATACACCTGCGCGGTCGGCTACGTCGTCGAGGGTACGAATCCGGAGGTTCTGCGGGCGGTCGCCTCTTTCGGAGATGATCCGGACAAGTGCCTTCTGCCCGCGAGCCCAGGTGCTTCCTCTCCTCTCTTCGAGCTGGAGGAGGAGCGGTCTGCGCGTCTTCAGGCGGTGGGCATCACGTGGACGATCGAGAAGTATGCGGGGCGCTCGATCGTCGTGCTGCGCGACTCCCTTTACCGCAGCAATGCGGTCGGCTCTGCTCAATGGGTGCGCCTCGGTCGGCTCTTGGACGCCGTTCTTCAGACTGGAGCCAGCCGTGGCGCGCCCGTTCCCGACAGTTCCGACAATTCTGACAAGGTGCCCGGCTGGTTCGGTGCTCTCCTGACCGATGTTGTCTGGACTATCGAGCGAGAGCGGCTTGTTCTTCTCGCCGAGCGGCTGGTCGAGGAGCGACCGGCCTGGGATGCCCGACGTCTGGTGTCGCTGCTGGAGGGCGAGGGCGTGGAGGGCGCGGATATTCCTTCCATCCTCTTCCTGGCCTCCTATTCCGACGTCACCGACAGATCATCGTGGGTGAAACATGCGGCACCCGCAGACCTGCCGGGTGTTACCGAGTATCTCACTCGGAATGCGAGTGCCCTGCCCGGTTCTCTCATGCAGGCGCTGAGCCTGGACGAGCAGCGCAATGTGCTTAGGCACATGGCGGCCAGCGCACCGTGGGCAGCTGCGGGAGTCCACCTGATTGCGGTCCTGAGTGTGGGGACTTCCAAGCAGCTGCGCCGGAAGGCGATCGACATGCTCGGCGACCTCGAGCCGGCCGTGAGAGCAGAGGGGCTCGCCCCGGTCCTGGCCAAGGCCCCGGCGTACCGCTCCTCGGAGCTGGTGGAGTTCCTGACCTCGGCCTCCGGCGGTGATGATCTGCTTGTTCAGGCTGCCGCGGTGAATCGAAAACTGGCCGATCTGATCACCCGCACCCGGGCCCGCCATCATGCGATCAGCCCAGGAGCTGAGGAGCCGATTGAGCTGCCGCCTTTCCCGCCTCTGGAGATGGGGCCGAGCGCCGCTCCCATCAAGGCCGAGTTGCGTCCTGTCCTGGAACGCATGGCCAACCGCGCCGATGGGCGCCGGTACTCATGGATTCATGGGCAGATGAGAGAACTTCTCGAGGTCATGGATGACCTCCTGGATGCGCTGGTCTCCGTCGCCGATGGCAAGAGCGATCGGCCTCCCGTGCTCCTGAACCTGTTCAATACCTTCTGGTTCGTCCAGCATGCTCCGAGCCTCACCCTGGCGCATGCGTTGCGGCTCCACGCCGTGGAGAAGAGGGCCTGGTGCTGGCGGACGCTGGAGCACTATGCGGGGTCGCGGACCGATCCTCGGGCCATTGAGGATCTCATGGCGCGCCTGGGCTTGGCCGCCGATGCGGCTGAGCGCCTCGGCGGTTTCCACGGATACATCTTCAATGCCGTTGATCCTGAGGTGTCCTGGCCGTGGTATGCCGAGCACCTCGAAGTGCTGCGCAAATCCCTGACAGACACCGAAACAGCCCCGCGCGCTCTGGAGATCATCGAGGCCTTCCCTCGAATTCCTGCCGAACTGCTGCCCGTGATCGCTGAGATCGCCGTGGGCTCCTCAAAGGTGAACCGTCCGCTGGCCCAGGCAGCGCTGCGCTCCCATCCACGTGTGCGCGAGCTGGCCGAGCAGGGTCTTGCCGCCAGAACCGTGGAGGGGCGGGTCTCGGCCGCCGCCTGGGTGGGCTCGTTGGGGCGGGCGGCCTCGGTGCCGGCTGTGCGCACGGCGCTGGCCAAGGAGAAGAAGGAGGTCGTGCGGGCCGCTCTGCTGAGCGCCCTGGGCCGCTGCGGCGGTGATGCCAGGGAGCTCCTGTCCCCTGAAGTGCTGGGGGCCGAGGCTGTCAAAGGCTTGACGGGCGGCATTCCGGCGTCATTGACCTGGTTCGACATGGAGGCGCTGCCGGCCGCGACATGGGCTGACGGATCAAGGGTTGATCCGCGCATTATTCAGTGGTGGGTGGTACTGGCGGAGAAGTTGAAGAACCCGTCCGGCCGCGGGCTCATCGACCTGTACCTGTCTCTCCTGGAGCCGGCGGACGCCGCTGCGCTTGCCGCGCATGTGACCCGTTCCTGGATGGTGAAGGACACTCATTTGCCGAGTGCGGCGCATCGGCGGACCTATACGAGTTCGGCCATGGCCGACAAGGGGCTGCTGGCCTTCGCGGTGCGTATGGAGGGCGGCGAGCTGGCGGGGCTGGTGCGCTCCTACATGCGGGACAATCCGAGCCGCCGGGCCCAGTTCGAGGCGCTGGTGCACGCTCTGCATGCCAACTCGAGCCCTGAGGCGCTCCAGGTGCTTCTCAGCATTGCGCGCCGCCACAAGATGTCCAGCGTTCAGCGGACCGCTGAGGCTCTGGCGCAGGAGGTGGCCGAGGAGCGGGGCTGGAGCGCGGAGGAACTGGCGGACCGGACGATCCCGACCGCAGGATTCTCCGACGACGGTCTGCTGCACGTGTCCTACGGTCCGCGTGAGTTCATGGGCCGACTCACCCCGGACTTCAGGATCGAGCTGGCCGATTCCGCCGGGAAGACTCTCAAGTCCCTGCCTGCTGCCCGTTCCGGTGAGGACGGGGACGCGGTCAAGGCGGCGAAGAAGCAGCTGACGGCCGCGCGCAAGGAGGCCAGGGCGGTCCTGACTCTGCAGTCCGGGCGGCTGTATGAGGCCATGTGCGCCGGCCGCACCTGGCCGGTCCCAGAATGGCGCCGTCACCTGGTCTCGCACCCTCTCGTCGGCCGGCTCGTCACTCGGCTCGTGTGGCTCATGATTCCTGCCGATGGCGGCGAGCAGGTGGCCTTCCGCCCCGCCGAGGACGGAGCGCTCATCGGAATCGACGATGCCGAGCTCGACCTGAGCGATGACGCAGCCGTCGCCCTCGCCCACCGCACCGCCGTCAGCGCGGACCAGGCGGCGGCGTGGCAGGCGCACATGGCCGACTACGAAGTGACGCCTCTGTTCGACCAGTTGAGCGCGACCCTCCCGAATACTGCCAGGGGGCAGAAGGTGCTCATCGACCTCCAGGGCCATGTGACAGACACCTTGACTCTCCGGGGTGCGGCAACCACACGCGGCTACCGGCGCGGAGCCGTCATGGACGGGGGCACCTTCGACACATACATCAAGGACTTCGCCTCCGCGAACGTGACCGCGGTCTTGAGTTTCACCGGCTCCTGGGTTCCCGAGGGGAACATGGCCTGCGCCATCATCGGCCTGTCCTTCGCCTGCCAGGGTCAAGAGATTGAGCTCGCCGCCGTGCCGTCCGTGCTGCTGGCCGAGTGCTACGCCGACTACAAGGCCATGGCGGCTCTGGGGCCATTCGACCCTCAATGGCAGAAGAATGCCAGTCCGTGGTGAGGAGACGCGCGGTGGATGTCATGCTGAACCCCTACCGCCCCTGCGGCGATAGTCCTGAGTCCTGTGCGGCGCCCGTTCAAGCTCCGCATCCGGGAGATCGGCAGAAGGTTGGCAGGCGGAATTGACAGATGGACAGGTGGAATGGGGAATGCAGATGACTGACACGACGCCCGCCCGCGAGCTCGTCGGACGTGCGCTCCTGCCCCTGCGCGCCGTCAGCGACGACCTGCATGCCTCCGCCGTCGCCTACGTGCTGGACAGCACCGATCCGCAGGCGCTCCCGCACATCCCGGCGCAGAGCGATGTCCGCAGACTCTTGAACAACCCCGGCAGGATCGAACCGGACGTAGAGCTGAGCGCCCAGATGCGCCAGCGCCTGCACGCGGCCGGCGTAAGTGCTCCGGAAAGGCATGCTGGACCCCAGCCCGGGGAACCCGAGGAAGAGAGCCTTGTGCGCTCTCTGCGGGCCCTGCTCTACCTGCGTGGTTCCCTCACGCCCGAGCAGTGGGAGCGCTTCGGCCGGCTCCTCATCGCCCTCGGCGACGCTCCCAACCGGTGCGCTGCAGGTGTGCCCGAATGGCTGTGCGCGCTCCTCAATGACGTCGCCGTGACCGCTGCCTATGCCAGATACATGCTCCCGCCGGGTGAGAGTGAGAAGAGGAGCGCTCAGGAGCTGGGGGAGCGCTGGAGCCCGACGGCGGTCGCGGCTCTGTTTGAGGCCACGGGCGCGCCCGCCGAGCAGGTTCCCGCCGTCATTCTCCTCGCCTGGATCGCCGAGGCGAATGGGGGTTACGTATATGCGTCGGCCGAGGAGCCCAAGTACTGTCTCCCGGGCATCGAGGACTACCTGGCCGCGCACGATGGTCAGATCCCGGCCGACGCACTGACCGCACTGTCCGCCAGGGCGAGGGCGGACATCGCCAAGCGCCTGGGTGCCCACCCGCAGGCCGCTGCGGGCTGCCCCCGTTTCCTGGCGATGCTGGCAGTGGATAGCGCCGCCACCGTACGGCGTGCGGCGATCGCAGTGCTCGACGAGCTGCCTGCCCGGGCGCGGGATGCTGCCCTGGTCGAGCAGCTTGCCACCACCAGAACGCCACGCCTCAAAGAGGCCGTCACCTGGCTCGCCTCGACGCCGGCGGGCGAGCGGATTCTCGAGGAGGTCGTCGCCGTCAACCCCGCAGCGGCTCGTCTGGCGCGCTCGTTGACCGAACGCCGCGACACGCTCCTGGCCAAGGCGGACTCGGAGCGGGTTCCCGACGTTCTCGACCTGCCTCCCTTCGACTCGGCTCTGGACGTGCCCTCGGCCGCGTCCGTCAAAGCAGCGCTGCGCAGGCGGATCACTGCCAAAATCCAGGAATTGACGGATGTCGATTCCCTCTACCTCAAGTCCCAACGGCATGAGCTGGAGAAGATCACCGACGACGTCCTCGACCGCATTGTGGCGATCGCCGACGGCACGAGTGATGAGCCCCTGGGCATCTCCGGTGGCCACGCGATCTGGGACGAGCTGCTCACATGCCCCGAGCTGCGCCTGCTGCACCTGTGCCGGCTCCAGGCTCACGCCGACGACCCGATCCTCACACGGCTGCTGTACGGCGACGCCGCGCGCCGCCTCGACCCGCGCACCGTTGAGCAGGCCCTGCTCGAGGCGGGCCTGCCCATCGGCACGGACTTCGTGCAGTGGGCGTGGCAATGGCACGACCCCGGGCAGATCTGGGCATGGGCGGCCACCCATCCCGACCTGGTCGGTGAGCGCCTGCGCGATACCTCCGATGCGGTCGATGCCCTGAAGGCTCTGGAGTTCTTCCCCGTCCTGCCCGCTCAGCTACTGCCGGCGGTGGCGGACGCGGCCGTGGGCGCCGCGGCCACCAACCGGCGCTTGGCGCAAAGGGTTCTGCGCACCCACCCCGGTGCGCGCGAGCTGGCGGAGCGGTCGCTGACCGGTACCGCCTCCACCCGTGAGGCCGCGGCGCAGTGGCTCGCAGATCTTGCCGACCCGGCGGCGATCCCCGCCCTGCGCAGGGCGGCCGCCAAGGAGAGGACTCCGGCGGCCCGGGCGGCAATCCTGCACGCGCTGGTGGCCTGCGGCGAGGACGCCGGCGATCTGCTGTCACCCGAGGTCTTGGGAGCCGAGGCCGCCAAAGGGCTCAGGAGCAAGCCGCCGGCTTCGCTGGACTGGTTCGACTTCGATGCCCTGCCACCACTGCGGTGGCGCGACGGGGGCGCCGTCACCCCCGAGATCGTGCGCTGGTGGGTGATCATGGCCGACAAGCTCAAAGATCCGAGCGGTCGCGGCCTATGGGAGCTCTACCTGGACCGGCTCGAGCCTGCCGACGCCGCGGCACTGGGCTCTCACATCCTGCAGGCCTGGATCGCGCAGGACACGCGAGGCCTCAGCGAGGACGAGTGCCGCACCCGCGCCCAGACCGCGGGACGCCAGGAGTACGACGCCTGCCAGCGCTACCTCGCCAGAACGAAGGAGCCGGAGTGGCTTGTGGAGCGTGCGCGCCAGGAGGCCGCGGTTCCTCTGGAGGAGCACGTTGCTCGCGCCCTGCGCCACTACCGGGGGCTATTCGTGGGCTCCGCCATTGCCGACAAGGGACTGTTGGCTCTGACCGTGCGCATGGACGGCACTGAACTGGCGGATGCGGTCTCCGCCTACATGCGTCAGGCGCAGCGTCCCCAAGGCGGGCACCGCGCCCAGCTCGCAGCTCTTCTGGCAGCCTTGGCGGCCAACGGGCATCCCGATGCTCTCGGCCTGCTGCAGGCCACTGCCAGCAGGCACAAGATGCGCACCATTCAGAAGACCGCTGTCGGCCTGGTCGAGCAGGTTGCGCAGTGGCGCGGCTGGAGCGCTGAGGAGCTTGCGGATCGGACCGTTCCCACCGGCGGCCTCGATCCTGACGGCCTGCTGCGCCTGAGCTACGGGGAGCGCGAGTTCACCGGGCGGCTCACTCCCGAGCTCAGGATCGTGCTGACCGATTCCTCCGGGAAGACTCTCAAGACCCTGCCCGAAGCGCGCGCATCCGAGAGCAGTCTCAAAGCGAATGAGGCTAAGAAGCAGCTGCGCACAGCACGCAAGGATGCCAAAGCGGTCCTGACCCTCCAGTCCGCCCGGTTGTATGAGGCGATGTGCGGCGGACGGACCTGGACCGGTGCCGACTGGCGGACGCTGCTGCGCGGCCACCCTCTGGTGGGTCTGCTCGTCACCCGGCTCGTGTGGCTCATGACTCCTGCCGGTGGCGGCGAGCAGGTGGCGTTCCGGCCAGTCGAGGACGGAGCACTGCTGGATGCCGATGACGCCATCGTCGAGCTGAGCGATGAGGCTGTCATCCGCCTGGCTCACGGAACCCTCATGGGCAGCCGGGAAGTGGCCGCATGGCGGGACCACCTGGCCGACTACCAGGTGGATCCCCTGTTCGACCAGCTGACCGCCACCGCACCCCAGGTGGAGACGGGCGCGAGTCGGGTCGATGACTTCAGTGGGCGGCCGACCACGGCCCTCGTCCTGAGGCGGGCGGCGACCGGGCGCGGCTACCGGCACGGCCAAACCGTCAGTGGCCCCTGGTTCGTGGACTACACCAAGGACTTCACCTCCCTGGGCCTGACGGCAGTCCTGGGATTCTCCGGTGCGGATCTGCCCGAGGGGGAGACTCGCTGCACCCTGGGTGGTCTGAGTTTCCGTCGCGGCCACCGCGAGACGCTTCCGGCCGAGGTGCCGCCCGTTCTGCTGGCCGAGTGCCATGCCGACTACCGCGCTGTGGCGGATGCGGTCGCGGATACCGACCCGGGCCGCCGTCGCCGTGAGCGCAGCCATCATGGCGACGGCAGCGGAAAGGCCCCCGCATGAGCCGGTCATCCCGCCCCTGGGGCGTCACCGACCGAATGACGCGTGCCCTGGAATCCCTGGACGACCTGGACGACGCCCTGCGTCAGGTGGTGAGCGGCTACCTGGTGGATCCGTCGGACTCGCCCACGCCCACCATCGGGGACAGGCTCGCTCTTGTCCGCAGCGCTCAGGACGCCCTTCCGAGTGCCCCCGACCTGATCCTGGTCCTGACCGCGCTCAGTGTCGACCGGGCGCAGGCGGTGCGCCGCGCCGCGGCTCAGGCGCTGGGCGATGTCGGGTCCGCTGTGCCCTCCGCGCCCGATATCTGCCGCCGGGGACTCCTCAACGCACTTCGGGCGAGCCCGCTGACCCGGGCCGACGAGGCGGTTACCCGCCTCCTGCACTGCGACGGCGGGGAAGAGGCCCTCGTCCACCTTGGTGCCGAGCGCCCCGATCTGGTATCGCTCGCCGACGAGCTGCGCGGGCGCGAGCGCATTCTGTCCGAACTCGCCGAGCTGGCTGAGCTGGCCGAGCTGGCCGAGGACGCGCCGGTCCCTCTCCCGCCCTTCACGCCCTTTCCCGTCACGAGTGCGGCGCCGGCGGCCGACGAGCTTCGCACGGCCCTGGAGGGACTGAGCAGCGGCTCCGGGTCGCCGAGCCGCTGGGGGCAGGAGCCGGTCATGACGTCACAGGGCGTCAGTGATTCGGACCTGGACGGATTCATCGCCGTGGCCGAGGGGCGTGCCAGTGAGCCGCCCGCCTCGGTACGCCGCCTTGGGATCTGGTGGATCGCCCGTGAGGCTCCTAGCCTCGACCTCATCCACCTCACCCGCCTGTTTGCAGCCTGTGGTGAGCGCGTGGAGCGGCACCTCCTGGAGTCTCGTTCGGGCTGCGACACCGATCCGCGCGCCGTCGTGGATGCACTGGAGCGCGGCGGGCTGCCGCTCGACCAGGCGCGGGAGACGACTGCCGATTGGGCCCTGACATGCGCTGAGCCCGAGGTTGCCTGGCCGTGGGTCCTCCAGAGCCCCGAGTCGGTTCTGGAGGCGATGGAGGACTGGTACCTGGCGAGGGCGGTGCTGCGGACCCTCGCCTACGCCCCCACGCTGCCGTCAGTGCTCCTGTCCGCCCTGGCGCAGGCGGCCGTCGGGCGCTCCGAGGGCAACCGCGTCCTCGCCCAGAGGCTGCTCGCCCGGACTCCTGTGGCCGCCGAGCTCGCCCTCCAGGCTCTGGCGAGCCCGCAC
>ERZ773049.1128-NODE-1128-length-15712-cov-79.810947_pt1 | contig 15712 bp, 16 predicted proteins | sample MGYA00580633_ERZ773049 | MGnify/ENA primary metagenome ERZ773049 (study PRJEB29015, sample SAMEA2737991) | human oral metagenome | biome: human oral; feature: human-associated habitat; material: dental | place: China | collected 2066 ... | reverse complement strand
GCGTATCTACCGTCTCGGGCTTTTTCTTTTTGCCGTGACCTCGGTGCTCTGCGGTGCTGCTCAGACAGCACCGCAGCTTGTTGTCGCACGCCTGCTGCAGGGGCTTTCGGGCGCCGTCATGGTGCCGCAGGTACTTGCTCTGATTCGTGTCTCATACGAAGATAATGCACGTGTGCAGGCACTATCCGCATTCGGCGTGTCCATTGGACTCGGGCAGATCATGGGGCAGGTACTCGGCGGCTGGATTCCCGCATGGGATTTCCTCGGACTCGGTTGGCGTATGATTTTCCTTGCCAACATGCCGATCTGCCTGATCGCCGGCATTGGCTGCAGGGCGCTGCCCGCATGCCCAAACGCTGCACACGAGACATACCAAAAGCAGTTCGGAAATCCTCTTCGACTCTTTCGTTATCGTGGATATACGGTCGGAATTTTTCTCAACGTATGCCTGTACGCCGCCATTGTTCCCTTCTTTGTCGTGCTCGGTCTCTACCTGCAGAATATCTGTGAACTCACACCGCAGACGGCGGGGCTCGTCTTTATGGCGGTCGGCACGGGGTTCATCCTTGCCTCATCTGCAGGACCTGCACTCATGCGGAAGTTCGCGCCGCCGCGCGTACTGATCTGCGGAACAATCTGTACCAGCGCGGGCATCCTCGCCATGTTGCTTGGTACAATCACGGGACTGTCCACTGCGATTCCCTTTGTCCTCCTCTCTCTGTTTCTCCTCGGGATCGGCAACGGCACGGTGATTCCCATTGCGACAGGGATCGTCCTGCGCTATCTGCCGATGGAGGACGCAGGCGTTGGCGGTGCCATCCTGACGACGGGGCAGCAGCTCGCAGGTGCTGTCGGCACTGTGCTTGCGGGTGCGCTTCTCTTGACGGACGGAAATCCCCCCGTATCTGCTGCTGCCTATGTGAACGGACTTGCCGTGCAGGTGAGTGCTGCGTTCGCCGCACTTTTATGTGCTGCTTTGCTCAGCCGCATTCCCGCCCCCACGCAATAAGCAGCAGTAAAGTCGCAAATTTCTCTTGTCATACGTTTCATTCTATCTTATCATTGATAATAGGTTTTATTCGCTTTATATTTTTGGAGGATATTCCTATGGAGAATACAAGTCCCATGAAGCGGCTTTGGCAGCTTTCCGCCGCGGAGCACGGACGGCTGCGCACTGCGATTGCGCTTGCAGCACTTGGCGTGCTCGCAGGGATTGTTCCCTACTGGGCAGCAGCGGAGATGATTACATCGCTCCTCTCCGGCGCATCAGAATCGCGCACCTGTCTCATCCTGTGCCTCGCCGCATTCGTCGGCTATGCCCTGCGCAGCATCCTCTATGCCGAGGCACTGGCGCTGTCGCATCGTGCGGCATTCGCCGTGCTTCGTGACATCCGCACACGCGTACTCGAAAAGCTGCCGAAGCTTCCGCTCGGAGTTGTGATCGATCATACAAGCGGCGAGATGAAGCACACGATCGTCGATCAGGTCGAGAACGTGGAGCGCACAATTGCACATCTGTGGCCGGAGATGACGGCAAATACGTTTGGCCCCCTCTGCATCTTCGTCTACCTGCTCGTCCTCGACTGGCGCATGGCACTGCTCTCGCTCGTCTCCATCCCCGTCGGCATGGTCTTTATGGCGATCGTCATGCACGATTATGAGGAAAAATATGCAGGCGCGGTAAAAACCACGGACGAGATGAACTCTGCCATTGTCGAGTACATCGGCGGCATTGAAGTTATTAAAGCGTTCAATCAGGGCACGGCATCCTATGAAAAGTTCTCAGAAAAGGTGCGCGCAAACGCCTCCTATTACTATCACTGGATGCTGCACTGTCAGCTGCCGATGTCCATCAGCAAGGTCGTATCCCCGACGACACTCATCACGATACTGCCCGCGGGCTGGCTACTCTATCAAAGCGGCAGTCTGCCGATGGGTGTTTTTATCCAGACGATCATCCTCTCTCTCGGGATCGCAGGACCACTGCTCGCATCAATGACATTCATTGATGCGCTCGCAAAGGTCGGCACAACCGTCGGCGCCGTGGATGCTTTCCTCTCTGCCGAGGAGCAGCACCACCCATCCGAACCGATCTCGATTGAGACAACGGACATCTCCGTGGAGCACGTCTTCTTTGCATACGACGGAACGACCAATGTCTTAAACGATATCAGCCTGACCATCCGTGCGGGCACACTGAACGCCTTCGTCGGAGAGAGCGGCAGCGGGAAATCGACACTCGCACGTCTGATCGCCGGCTACTGGGATGTGCAAGACGGGACGATCCGCATCGGCGGACACGATCTGAAGGATATCCCGCTTACACAGCTCTACGATATGGTTTCCTTTGTCGCACAGGATACCTATCTCTTCGACGACACGATCCGCGCGAATATCCGTCTTGGCAAAACTTCAGCGACCGATGCACAGGTCGAACGTGCGGCAGAGCTTTCGGGCTGCGCCGACTTCATCCAAAAGCTTGCCCACGGCTATGATACCGTTGTCGGCAGCGGAGGCAGCCATCTCTCGGGAGGCGAGCGCCAGCGCATCGCCATCGCGCGCGCCATGCTGAAGGATGCCCCCATTGTCATCCTCGACGAGGCAACAGCGTACATCGACCCGGAGAACGAGGTCCTCATCCAGCGCGCCGTCGCGCAGCTGATCGCGGGGAAGACGGTCATCATCATTGCGCATCGTCTCTCCACCATCACCGATGCGGACACGATCTTCCTCATCGCAGACGGCGCAGCCGCAGCAGAGGGAACACACGCGCAGCTGCTCGACGCTTGCCCAGAGTACCGCGGCATGTGGCAGGCACACATCAGCGCAAAGGACGGTGAAGAAAATGATTGACGCACTCCGAAAAATCTGGGCGTTCGCAGGGAGCGAGCGAAAAAATCTCAACCGCTCGGTACTGCTCGGCGTCCTCTATGCCATGTTCCATGCGCTGCAGATTGCGGCGCTCTATATCGTCCTAAAAGGACTCATTGAGCACGCGGACGGCGTGGAAACCGCGATGGAGTCACTTGCGATTCTCGCCGTCAGCATCCTCGGGCGATCTGCCGTCGAATACATTTCGCAGCTGCAGCGCGTTCATGCGGGCTACTTCATGGCAGCAAACAAGCGCATCGCCATCGGCGACCGTCTCAAACGCGTCCCGATGGGCTATTTCAACGAGACAAGCCTCGGCCGCATCACGGGCATCGCGACAACCGTACTCGGTGACGTGGAGGAAACTGCTTCGATGGTGCTCGTACGCACGCTGACCGGGTTCCTCAACACACTCATTCTCATCCCAATGGTCTTTGCCTTCGATTGGCGCATCGGCGTCATCTTCATCACAGGTATCACTGTCTATCTGCGTGTCACAGCAGCGATGGAGGCGAAGTCCCGGCTACTTGCACCGAAGCGGCAAGAAGCGCAGGCAGCGCTCGTCGAAGGGGTGCTCGAGCAACTGCACGGTATGCACGTCATCAAGGCATTTAATCTCACAGGCAAGGGAGATGAGCGCATGCGTGGGGCGCTTGCAGATAGTGAACGCGCCAACCTTGCGATGGAGCGGCTCTTTACGCCCTACGTGATCGCACAGGAACTCACCCTGCGTCTCTTCAGCGTCCTGATCATCGCCGCCGCGCTCTATGCCTATCTCACCGGAACGATGGAACTGCTGAATGTGCTCATGTGCATTGTATTCTCCTTCATTGCCTATGAACAGCTCGAATCCGCGGGGAGTGCCCTCTCCCTCCTCCGTGTCGTCTGCACCTCTATTGATGAGGCGAATGAAACGGATTCTGTCCCGCAGCTGGGTGCAGAGGGGCGTGATATCGTCCCCGCACGCCATGATATCGCATTTGACCGCGTATCCTTTTCCTACGGAGAAAGACCGATCCTCCACGATATTTCCGCAACGATCCCCGAACGCAGCCTGACCGCGATCGTCGGTCCCAGCGGCTCCGGCAAAACAACCCTGTGCCATCTCATCGCGCGGTTCTGGGATACGGATGCGGGCATAATCTCCATCGGCGGGCACAACATCAAGGAATACACGCTTGCGTCCCTGATGGCGCAGATCAGTATCGTATTTCAGCGCGTCTACCTCTTCCACGATACAATCGAGAACAACATCCGCTTTGGGCGGCCGCAGGCGAGCCGCGCAGAGGTCATTGCGGCAGCAAAAAAGGCAGCGTGCCATGATTTCATCATGCAGCTGCCGAACGGATATGAAACAGTGGTCGGCGAAGGCGGTGCAAGCCTCTCTGGCGGCGAAAAGCAGCGCATCTCCATCGCCCGTGCCATCCTTAAAGACGCGCCCATCATCATCTTTGACGAGGCGACGGCGAACGTCGATCCGGAGAACGAAGATCGGCTGCAGCAGGCAATCGAGGCACTGACGCGGGACAAGACCGTCATCATGATCGCCCATCGGCTGAACACGGTTCGAAACGCCGCGCAGATCCTCGTCGTAGCAGACGGCAGGATCGTTCAGCACGGAACGCACGAAGAGCTGATCGCCGAGGACGGCATCTACGCCGACTTCATCACGATGCGAAAGGTCGCTGTCGGCTGGAACGTCAAGAAGACCGCCTGATATCCTGCGGTTATAAACCTCACAAAGATAAAAGATGTCCGATTCCCAATACGGCATTCATCGGGCGCACTTGTAAAAGAATATCATCTCCATAATAGTTTCGGGCTGCCGCACGAAGCAAAACGCTTCTGCGGCAGCCCGAAACTGCGTGCAAGCGCCCTCTCTCAATCGATATAAACGCGTGAAACATGCTTTGATACGAGACAGAGGACTTCGTAGCTGATCGTATTCGCCCACTCCGCAAGAGCGTCTGCGGGCAGCGTATCCGAGCCAAAGAGCGTGACGACATCCCCTATTTTCGCCTCTGGGATATCGGTAATATCGACCATGCACTGATCCATGCAGATACGTCCGGCAATGGCGGCACGCTTGCCCCGTATCTCGACTGCACCGCATGCATAGGCGCGAATGTACCCGTCCGCATACCCGACCGAAATTGTTGCGATACGCGTCTCGCGTTCTGCGATAAAATGGCGCCCATAGCCGATTGATGTGCCGGGCGAAATGGTCTTAATGTAGACAATACGCGCGCAGAACTTCATCGCCGGGCGCAGATAAAACGGATGAGCAACTTCATTGGAGGGCCAAAGCCCGTACTGAAGGATCCCCGCACGAACCATATCAAAATGTACATCCGGCAAATCAAGAATGGCGGCAGATTCAGCAATATGTCGAAGAGGGATATGAATTCCAGCCGCTTCGACCCCGGTGCAGGCAATTTGAAAAAGTTTGATCTGATGCCGCGAAAAACTTTTGTCTTCGATATCGGCAAGGGCAAAATGGGAGAATATTCCCTCCAGCTCAATCCCCGGCAGCGCCGTGATCTTCTTTGCGAAGTCGGCAGCATCCTCCGGGCGGACGCCAATGCGTCCGAGCCCCGTGTCGACGGCAATGTGCACCTTAACCCTCTTGCCCTGGGCAGTCGCTTCGGCTGACAGTGCCTGCACGAGATCAATGCGGCAAACCGTCTGCGTGAGATCCGCATCGACAATATCAAACGAGCTTTCCGGCTTGGTCAGGCCAAGGATGAGAAGCGGCGTTGTAAAGCCTGCCTCACGCAGCTTCAACGCCTCGGAGATCGTCGCAACCGCCAAATACTCCGCCCCTGCCGCGATCGCTTTGCGCGCTACGGCAATCGCACCATGTCCATAGGCATCTGCCTTCACCACAGCACAGAGCTTTGCCTCGTGTCGGATATATTTTCGAATCTCTCCGTAATTGTGGGCGATCGCACCAAGATCGATTTCGACCCACGCCGCGCGGCTTGGCATAGGGCACTTCCTTCCGCTTCTGCATCAAACGAAAACCTCTTATGTAACGCTATTATTTTAGCGGATGCAAGATTTTTATGCAACGTATTCTTCTTTTGAAAACGAATGTACAAGATCTTTTCAGACGAAAACAGCCCGTCCTTTGGGACGGGCTGTTAGCTTGCTTGCCGTACAATTATTTACTTCTTTTCCCAGCAGCGATGCTCGGTTGCGTAGAGGTTGTAGAACACAAGGCCGAGCAGCATCAGCACGATGAAGGTGATGTTCGTTATGAACGAAAGCGCCCAGATAAGGTAGAGGCAAACGGCCATGCCGATCGGCGCGAGCACGTAGAGCATCGGGAAAGTGAAGGTGCGCGGCAGTTCAGGTGCATTGCGGCGAAGCGCAATCAGTCCGACGAATACAATGAAGAAAGCCGCCAGAACGCCCGTATTTGCCAGCTCAACAATGTAGAGCATCGGGACGCAGCCTGCAATGAACGCGATGAGAATTGAACCGCCGAGTGTGATGAAGTACGGCGTACCGTGTTTCGGATGAATATTCGCCATGACCTGCGGGAGGAATCCGTCGCGTGACATTGCGTAGAAGACGCGTGCCTGACCGAAGATGTAGACGATGAGCGTCGTAATCATGCCGAAGAGGATGCCGACCGTCACAAAGTTCGCAAGGCCCATGTGACCGATGAGGCGCAGACAGTAGGCAACCGGGTCCGCACGGTCAAGATCCGTGTAGTTGACCGTTGCCGTGAGCACGAATGCGACGACGGCATAGATGCAGAGACAGACAAAGACGGAAGCGATGATGCCGATGGGGAGACTCTTCTCCGGTGTTTTGCACTCCTCGGCAGATGTTGCGACCGTATCAAAGCCCATAAAAGAGAAGAACACAACCGCCGCGCCGGTCATGATGCCGCCGGCACCGAACGGAAGGAACGGATTCAGATTCTCGGCAATGTTCATCTCAGGAGCAGTGACAAGGACGAATGCAACGATGGCGCACAGCGTGATCGAAATGAGGATCGTATTGAGACGCGAACTTTCCTTCGTGCCGTGCGCGAGGATGAAGCCGATCAGCAGCGTGATGACAACGGCCGGCAGATTGATAATACCCCCCTCCGGCAGCGTTGTAAGCCATTCCTTTGGTATCTCCATTCCAAGAGACGCCATCATTCCTGAGAAATAGGCCGAAAACCCGACCGCAACCGCACTCGCGGTAACGATATAGCCGATGATGAGCGACCATCCGCAGAGGAACGCCATCCCCTCGCCGAGGGATGCAAACGTATAGGCATAGGCACTGCCTGCGGCGGGGATGAGCGATGCCAGTTCGGCATAGGCAAGCCCGACCAGCATGCAGAGGAGTCCCGCAGCGATAAAGGATAATACGATGCCCGGCCCTGCATAGCGCGCGGCACCAATTCCCGTCAGGACGAACACGCCCGACCCGATGATGCCGCCAATCCCAAGGAAGGTCAGATCAACGGTGCTCAGCGTGCGGTGCATCCCGCTGTTTTCACGCTGTGCACTGAAGTCTTCCAGTGTCTTCTTCTTAAAAAACATAAAAACCATACCTCCAAGCGTTTCCTCGATAAGTAAATTAGGAAAAGGGCTATTTCACAGCGCATATGGAAGCATATGGGAGTGAAACAGCCCCTTAGCAATCAGCGTGAAGAATTACGCAAGAAAATCATCAATGGGCTTAAATGGAAGGTTCAGGGCCTTTGCAACCGCCTCGTTGGTGAGGTGACCGTCGATGGTGTTGAGGCCGAACTTGAGGCCGGGAACTTGCTGAAGGGCTGCCTTATAGCCCTTGGTTGCAATATCAACCGCATAGGAGATCGTTGCGTTCGTAATGCCGAGCGTAGAAGTACGGGAGACGGCACCCGGTATGTTGGCGACGGAGTAATGAACAACGCCGTGCTTTTCGAACGTCGGGTTCTCATGCGTGGTGACATGGTCGCAGGTCTCGATCGAACCGCCCTGGTCGATTGCAACATCGACGATGACGGATCCTTTCTTCATGGTCTTGACCATTTCCTCGGTGACGAGGATCGGGGTGCGGGCACCCGGGATGAGAACCGAGCCGATCAGGAGATCTGCCTCGCGCACCCACTTTGCGATATTGTAGCTCGAAGAATACTCCGTAACAATGCGGCCGCCGAAGATATCGTCGAGCTCACGGAGGCGCTCGATCGAGAGATCGATGACCGTGACGCGCGCACCGAGACCGACGGCAATCTTCGCCGCATTCGTTCCGACGTTGCCGCCGCCGATGATAACGACCTGGCCTGCAGAAACGCCTGCGATTCCGCCCAGAAGGACGCCGCTTCCGCCGTAACGGCTCTCAAGGAACTGCGCGCCGATCTGAACCGACATACGCCCTGCGATTTCGCTCATCGGAGCGAGCAGTGGAAGACCGCGCCCGCTCTTGCCGAGAACCGTCTCATATGCAATACCGACGACCTTCTTTTTAAGAAGTGCTTCCGTAAGTCCCGGCTCAGCAGCAAGGTGGAGATATGTAAAGAGAATCTGTCCCTCATGGAAGAGGTCGTATTCAGATTCAAGAGGCTCTTTTACCTTAACAATCATTTCGGAACGATCGAACAGAGCTTTCTTGTCCGATACAATCTCAGCTCCGACTGCCTTATAATCAGCATCTGTAAAACCGCTGCCGACGCCGGCGCCTTCCTCAATCAGAACCGTGTGGCCTGCGCGGCGCATTGCCTCAACACCTGCGGGGGTCATACCGACGCGGAATTCATTATTTTTGATTTCCTTTGCAACGCCAACAATCATGTTTTTTCCTCCTACTATAGATAGATAGAAATACAGAAGGTATAAAACGACTTGGGTTTTTTCTAAAGTTATACCCTATTTGCGATTTTATTATAATTCAGACACTTTTGTCAAGTAGGAAATGTGATTTCTTTTAAACCATCATACATACCAATCAATCTTTTACAGACGATTTCGCGTGCGTTCAGTATTCTTATTTGTGAAATTCAATTCTTTGTGATAAAAGTCCCCCTCGTACAAGGAGACGATATAGCAAGCAAGAAATACAACCTTACAACCCCAGTAATAACAAGGGGGTATGAGAATAACCCCGATATTTTTGCAAAAAGACAAAATAGCTATGCAGAAAGGCGAACCATGGTATTTTGTAGGCAAATTGTAGACAAAGAAAAATAGAGGGACGGCGCATGATACGCTGTCCCTCTCATCGTTTATTCAATTCTCCTTATGTTGTTATGCCTTAACCGTCGGCGCGAGCGACTTATCCAGAACGAGCTTGACAAGCCACACTCCACCCTGCATCACTGCAGGAAGAACGATCGCATCACGCCAATAGAGCCATCCTGTCTCACCCTTGGACTGCTCCTTGACCTGTGCGACGAAAGCATCCGTCGCTGTCTTTCCCATGACCTCACCTCCTATCTATGAGGAAACGCCCCCCTTATTTGCTATCTACCATGATTCGCCTCGTATGGGCGGGACGTGACCTTCCATCATCAGCACAGGGCGGTCATTCCCTGCGGACGCCCCGGAGGGCGTTTCGACTTTTATGTCAGCTTCTTCCGTGGTACAATGAGAGTGAAAGGAAGTGTTTCTATGTATCAAAAATTTTCAATTGGAGAAGATACCTTTGATTTTGAACTTCCGGGAATATGCCCATTCTGCGGAATAGGAATACAGCCACAAATCCCTATACCATTCCGAATTCCTGCTGTAATCCCCTATAAAAATGGGGCAAATACATACTTTATTTTTGAATGTCCTGTTTGTACTGAAACATTCTTCGCAGTATATGAGCAGACGTTCCCGCAATCAGCCCCAAATCTTGTAGCGGTATTCCCACATCCAAAACCCACCGTTTTGATTCCAGCCGATCTAAAAGAGCTTTTCCCTGATTTTTTTGAGCTTTATAACCAAGCAAATATAGCCGAACGAAATGGTTTGTCTAAAATCACTGGAATGGCATATCGTAAAGCCCTTGAAATTCTGGTAAAGCAGTACCTAATCCAACAAACCCCTGATGAGAAAGAAAAGATACTGAATGAAGCTCTAGGACGCTCCATTGATCGAATTTCTTCCGCAAAGATACAGTCCTTGGCAAAAGCTATTTCATGGATTGGAAACGACCAAACACATATGGTTCAAAGACATCCCGACTACAATGTCCCGGAAATGAAGAACTTCATGCTGGCACTTTGTCATCTCATCATCGCCGAGCACATTGCTGACGACGCTGCAGGTTTCGTGTCATCCTGATCATCTGCCGAAAGTTCACCGATATAGCGACCATCCGGCAGATAGAAAGGCCACATCAGCCGACATGGGCTCTCCTGCGTCCCCCTCGCCCTGCACGAACGCAACGGCAGGGCTTTTGTTATGCTCGCATTCTCAAGCCGATAGATTCTCTCGGATTCCACAGTCTCACCTCCTCTCGCTGTTGTTGTTAAACTCAAAGTTTATGCCATGGATAAAAAATACAGTCTTTGTCAATCTTGTAGAGCTGGCACAATGATGTGAAGTTCCCCACATCAATGACCGTTTTCCCGTTCTCCCAGTTGACAATAGTCTGTTTGTTTTTACGCAAGAGCTTCGCAACCTCTTCCTGTGTCAGATTGGCATTTACACGGGCGGCTTTCAAGCTATCTTTACTCCCCGTTCCTCCCTTCATTTTTTTGCCCTTATTATAATTAAACTAAAAGTTTATATCAGCACTTTCAGTTGATTTATTTTTATTTTTGTATTGTGCTATTTTACTTTTAGTTATATAATGATTCATATAAACGAGGTGAGAGATATGCCCAACGAAAATACAATGAAAAAGACGTTTACTGATAACTTGAATCGTTTGTTACGAGAACGCGGCATCACGCAAGCAGAATTAGCGACCTATATGGAAGTAAGCAATACTACGGTAAATAATTGGGTAAAGGGCTACAAAGTTCCGCGCATGGATAAGGTGGATAAGTTATGCTCTTTTTTCAAGATAAAGCGCAGTGAATTATTGGAGCAATCCCCCGCTCCCATATCAGACGATATCCCTACCGTCTCCCCCACCGGACAAAAAATAGATACCCGCACACGCCTCCAGCTCGAAAAAGTACTGGAGGACGACGAACTTACATATAATGGTGTAGTTCTGAACGCAGAGGACAAAGAGAAAGTCAAGAAAGCTTTGGAGCTCGCCTTCTGGGATATAAAAGAGATGAACAAACGCAAGAAGTAAGGGAACGAGAGAAATGTAGGGAGGTGTGTTTGTTGTCTCTTAACATCCCTTTACGGGTGCGTAACTTGGTAGAGAAACACGACACGACAGACCCGTATCAACTAGCCAAAGGACTAAACTGCGTCGTGCTTTTCGCTGATCTTCCTAGGACTGTCAATGGATTCTGGAAAAGAATCTTGCGTCGCAGGCTGATCATGATTAACAAAAATCTCTCAGAATGGCAACAGGCGGCGGTGCTCTGTCATGAGCTTGGTCATGTCGTTTGCCACCCGGGGTATGCTGCATTCTCCATGCATATCGTTTCTTTTTCCAGTAGCCGGATAGAAGATGAGGCAAACGAATTTGCCGAGCGTCTTATGTCCTATCGTTACGATTTGGACGAATATTATGTAAGTCGGTTTCTCGCTGAGGGGTGGCATCCTTAGTTTTATTGATTGAATTAAAGTGTGCAGAGTTTAATTAAGGAGGTTATCATCATGGATTTCATTGATCAGCTCAAACAGTTTTCTACGCGCATTGCCAAGATGAAAGACAGCATCCAAACGGAAGAGGCAACAAAGACTTCGATGATCATGCCCTTCTTTCAGATGCTCGGATACGACGTATTCAATCCGCTTGAATTTGTGCCGGAGTATACTGCTGATGTTGGTATCAAGAAAGGAGAGAAAGTCGACTACGCCATCATGGACGAGGAACAAAATCCGCTTATCCTCATCGAGGCAAAATGTCACGATGAAGATCTCGGTAAGCACGGGTCACAGCTCTTTCGATATTTTGGCACTACTTCCGCAAAGTTCGGTATACTTACAAACGGTATCATTTATCGCTTTTACACTGATCTTGAGTCGCCAAACAAAATGGATGATCGCCCCTTCCTCGAGCTTAATCTGCTCGACATAAAGGACAGCCTTGTCTCTGAGCTCAAAAAATTCCAGAAATCAGCGTTTGACCTTGACACAATTCTTACAACAGCATCGGAGCTCAAATATAATAATCAAATCAAGCAGCTCCTAGCCAAACAACTTGAAACGCCCTCCGATGAGTTCGTAACGTACATACTAAATAATGTGTATGACGGCCGCAAGACGCAGAAAATCATTGATGACTTCCGAGCAACAGTCAAAAAGTCATTCCTTCAATTCATCAATGAGCAGATCAATGATCGCTTGAAAACCGCTCTTGGATCGGAAGAAACAGACGCGCACCCATCTGTTGAGCCACTGACAGAGTCAGATACGGACGACACGGAGTCGACTTCAGAGTCAAGAATTAACACCACTCCGGAAGAACTCGAGTCTTTTTACATCATCAAAGCTCTTGTGCATGATGTCCTCGGATCGCATCACCTCGCGCACAAGGATACCGAAACGTATTTCGGTATTTTGCTTGATGGGAATACACGGAAATGGATCTGTAGGTTGCAACTCGATGGAAAGAAAAAGCTCATCTTGCCGGATGATAACAAGAAATATATCAACTTCCCAATCGACTCGCTTGATGACCTCTACAAATATAAGGAGGAGCTCAAAAGCATCATTCGACGATACATAGATATCAACTGACCAACGCCCACAGTAAAATAAAAAACCGCCCACCGTGTTGGAGCACGATGAGCAAGAAGGTAGGAAGGAGGCTACATGGACAACATCATTATTTACAATACCGACGACGGCGCGGCAAAGGTGGCACTCTATGCCAACGATGGCACTGTATGGTTGACACAAGCACAACTCTCGGAATTATTTAACAAAGAAGTGTCTACGATTTCGAGACATATCGCCAATATCTTTGACGAGCACGAAGTTGAAGAGAAAAGCAATTTGCGTTTTATGCAAATTGCAAATTCTGATAAGCCTGTCGCATTTTACAGTCTCAATGTCATTCTCGCCGTTGGCTTTCGTGTCCGCTCCTCGCGTGGCACGGAGTTCCGTCGCTGGGCCAATACGACGCTGCGCGACTATCTGCAAAAGGGCTTTCTCATCGACGATGAACGGCTCAAGAATCCTGATGGGCGACCTGACTATTTCGATGAACTCCTTGCCCGTATCCGCGATATCCGTGCAAGCGAAAAGAGGTTTTACCAGAAGCTGCGCGATTTGTTCGCACTCTCTGTGGACTATGACAAGACAGAGAAGGAAACACAGCTCTTTTTTGCCGACATTCAGAACAAGCTCATCTTTGCCGTGACAGGAAAAACCGCTGCCGATCTCATCTTTGCTCGTGCTGATGCTACTGCGCCGAATATGGCACTCACGTCATGGGGAGGTGCACGCGTACGGGCGCAAGACATCTACATCGCCAAGAATTATCTCACCTCGGACGAGATCGATATATTGAACCGTATTGTGACGCTGTTTCTGGAGAGTGCAGAGCTGCGTGCAAAACTGTCAAAAACACTCACACTAGACTACTGGAAGGATACGGCAGATCATCTTCTGGTCGAGCATGGTGTCCCTCTGTTGCACGGATACGGTCAACATAGTCACAAGGATATGAAAAAGCACGTCGCACAGGTCTACAAAGATTTTGATAGCCGCCGTAAGAAGGAAGAAGCCGAACAAGCTGACCGTGACGATATGCTTGCACTGGAGGAGAGCGCGAAGGCAGTCAAGGCGCGAAAGAAATGACCGCCCGCAGGCGGCAAACGACAGGATCAAATATCAATATTTTATTGTTTGAGCTATCTATAACCCCTTGATTTTATTGGCTTTATAGGACAGGATCAAACTAAAAGATAACAGTCCAAATAAGAGGGAAAAATCTGCAATTTCTTCCTAGTTGGGTTTCTAAGTGGGAAAATATCGCTGATTTTTCCCAACAAAAAACCGCCCAAGGGCGGTCAAGTATAATCAATTTTGTGGCATATTTCGGTGCAAGAGTAACCGCCCCCCACCAAGAATGCAGGAGACGATCATTACGATTGCCACGATGACAATCACGGCATAAGCAAGACCTGTGACAGCGCCGAACACAATCCCGAATGCGCTGCCAAAACTGATGCTGAAAGTGCTCGTCAATAGACTTTCAAAAAACTGATGTAAAATATCCATAAAACTGTTTCCTCCTCACATGAAAGGATATGAACTGTAATGCTAGATAATATATCTCTGCCATCGATTCCAGACAGCGTAAAAGAGAAAACGTATGATGATGCATTGCACCCAGCAGCAAAGGAAGCGGGGAGGTCTCTCGAAACGGTAGGAATGGTCGTAAATAAGTTTCTATCCCCACTAAGGAAATGGGCAGAAAACGGTAAAGATAATACAAGAAAACTTGAGGAGGCGGTACAAGAACGACTTTCTGATGTCGCGGAAGAAAATATCGTAGAACCACAAAGTGAGATTGCTGTTCCAGTAATTGTAGCAAACTCATATACTAGCAGTGAAACCCTACGTTTATTATATGCGAATCTACTTGCTAAGGCAATGGATAAAACGGAACGATCGGCGCATCCATCCTACGTTGAAATCATAAAACAGCTCAGTCCAGATGAGGCGTTGTTATTGAAAAGTACCAGTTTGCTGATACAACCAACAGCTATTTGTTCAATTCGTTGGCAAAAGAAAACAAAGTTTTCTAACTATATAGGATTTAAGCTTCACTCAGAGAATATTATTAGAGATTTTGTAGATGGTGCTGACTTGTTGCCTTATTATACCCCCAGATTAACAACATTCTCTCCTGAAAAATCTGCTTTAATGCTTGACAATCTTCTTAGGCTCAGACTGTTAGACATTCCTGAAAGTAAAGTACTAACTGACCAAAACGCTTATGCCCATTTTTTCGAGGACAATTTTACAAAATCCCTCGTAATTGATGAAGATTCATCCGAACGAGAGCTTGCACACATACCTATGGCAATAGTTCCAACACAATTTGGAAAGGAATTCTATCGCACCTGCATTGAAACAAGTGTCAATGCATATGTAAATTTATAATTAAAAGCCGGTCGGTGCTACCAACACCGACCGGCAGACATGAAGCGAATCATGCCCTATTGCACCTACATACTACCATGATTCGCCTCCCATTTCAAGGAGGTTTTATTATGTCCAAGATCAGAATCAGAAAGCGCGGAAAAACATACTCGTATAGCTTCGATACGTCTAAGAATCCACGCCGTATGAAAGAAAAAGGAGGTTTTGCCACCGAAGATGAAGCATATGAAGCAGGAGTAAAGGCCTATGCCGACTGGAAGAGCGGCAACATTGGCATCACGTCGGAGAAGATCAAGCTGCGGGACTATCTCGCCGCATGGCTTGAGAACGTTGTACGGCCGAATGTGAAGCGGACGACACATCAAAACTATTCCCGCGCGATAAAAGACCGCATTCTTGTCCGTTTAGGAGGTATCTATTTACAAGATCTTCGTCCACGCGATGTTGCTGCGTGGGTGCAGGAACTTGCAAGTAAAGGGTTTGCTGCCGGAACACTATCACACAGGCGAAGTCAGTGCTGTCTGCAGCACTGAAGTATGCTGTTTATCCGGCAGAGCTCATTGCTGTCAATCTGGCGACAAATATCCCTATCCCCCGGTGTGCACCGCGCAAAGTAGTAAAATGCACTAGTCAACAAAAACTGGACACAAAAACCTAAAAATTAGTCATTAGAATTG
>ERZ773049.1123-NODE-1123-length-15741-cov-2.953653_pt1 | contig 15741 bp, 14 predicted proteins | sample MGYA00580633_ERZ773049 | MGnify/ENA primary metagenome ERZ773049 (study PRJEB29015, sample SAMEA2737991) | human oral metagenome | biome: human oral; feature: human-associated habitat; material: dental | place: China | collected 2066 ... | reverse complement strand
CTGCGGAGGGGTGGATTGTTTCGTTGGAACTTGAAATTGTGAGGGGCGACTGATGAGTCGTTATTGGAATAAGATCCAGACGCTTCCTTTTGATGAGATCCTGCGTCGTGGCTCTCGCATGATACAGCGTAAAAGTCTCAATCAATGGAACAAATGGCGAGCGGAGCTTCAATCGACATATTGTGCTCGTGAAGACTTGTGCATCGAAATACCGATCTCTTTTCAAGTCATTACGCCTAAGGAAAATACGACACAGGTGTTTGCTGTGGCGAATCTCTTTCGTGCGCATACCTTTGACCTCCTCGGCAGTGGTTGGTGCAAAGTATATTATGGCATGGCTGCTCATGGTGTCGAGGGGAATGTGTATCCTGCGGGAGATGTAGTCTCTGCTGATCATGAGGGACAGTGGCTATCGGTGCAGATTCCTTCCGCCAACCTTCTCTATGCAAAAAAAGTATGGGCATTGATCGATCGTGGATATGAGCCGATTCCTTGGCAGATGGACTTTAAGTCCGGCTATACGTGGTCGGCGAAGACTTGGTATACAGAGGTCGCCTATGGACATTTACCCGGAGTGGACATAAAGGTCCCATGGGAGCTCGCCCGTATGCAGCATCTGCCGATGTTTGCCCGTGCGTTCGGGATGGTAGAGAAAACAGCGCGCGATGTCTATGCGCGGGAGTTCCGCAATGAAATATTGGATTTTATAGCACTGAATCCACCGCAGTTCGGTGTAAACTGGCGCTGCACGATGGATGTGGGGATACGTGTTGCCAACTGGCTTGTTGCCTACGATCTGTTTAAGGCGTTTGGCGCTTCGTTTGACGATGGTTTTGAGCGCATCCTTGCCTCGTCTGTGTACGATCATGGAAGACATATCATCCGCAATTTGGAGTATAGCCCTGATCTGCGCTCCAATCATTACCTTTCCGATATCGTAGGACTGCTCTTTGCGGCACTTCATCTGCCCTCCACGGATGAGACGGATGCGTGGCTTGCTTTTGCGCTCCAAGAGATGGGCTCGGAGATGGCGCATGAGTTTCATGAGGATGGCAGTAATTTTGAAGGATCGACAAGTTATCATCGGCTTTCGACAGAGTTGATGCTCTACGGTGCGCTCTTTGCCGTGCAGATGGATCGGGGGCGGCGTGACCGTGTGAAGTCCTATCGGTGCACGCTTCATCATGTGCAGCCGTCACTAAATCCGATAGAGAAGCAAGACTTCGATCTGGAGCGCGATGAAATTTTCCCGGAATGGTTCTGGGAACGTCTTGCGAAGGCGCTGCGGTTTACCTCTGATCTCCTGCATGAGGATGGGACGATCCCACAGATCGGTGATAACGACAGCGGGAGATTTTTGAAGCTGCATCCTGTCTATGATATCGTGAGTGAGCAGGAAGCCGTCGCAAAGTATATGAACCTCAGTTTCCCTGCACGGGAAAATGCGCTATACTATGATGAGAATGTCCTAAATCATGAGCATCTGGCTGAGGCATATCGCATTCTGTGTCGTCGCGATGATGTGCCACTGTATTTTGAAACAATAGTCCTCCAGTCATTGGCGAAAAGAATTCCGTCAATAAGTCTTACACCTCATTGTATGTCGGCACATGATGATGTGTGCGTACAAGAGTTTCTTGATACATTGCCGCTCGCAGGACTGGATAGGCAGGAATATCATTTTCCAAACCCGAAAGAGGATATCTCTGCGATACGCTGTTATCCCTATGCCGGAATGGGGCTTTACATTTTCAAATCACCTCATCTCTATATGACGGTGCGATGCGGTGAAGTGGGGCAGAACGGAAACGGCGGACATGCGCATAACGATCAGCTATCCCTTACCCTACGGATTGACGGAGAAGATATTATCGTCGATCCTGGAACATATCTCTATACACCGCTGCCCGAACGTCGCAACGAGTTTCGTGCAACGGCGGCTCATTTTACCATTCAGAAGGAAGGTCTGGAGCAGAACCCATGGCATCCAGGGCGGACGGGGTTGTTCTCTATGGTGCACGAGACGACGTTTGCAAAGGTATTGCTACTGACATCGAACGCTATTGTGATGGAGCACAGTGGCTTTGGTGAAAAGGTGTATCGTGTCGTGGAGATCTTGGAGAATGAGGTGCGGATACAGGATTTTGGACGAAATATTACGAAGCCTGTGCCGCATAGATTCTTTTCGGGGGGATATGGAAAGTGTACAAGACTGAGGGGGTAAGAGCTACATGAGGGAATACTCCATAACTGTTTTGTTCTATATTTGCTTTTTGCGAGGGAGTACGGCAGATATTGATTCTATTAGGGAAAAGAAAATCCAATGAAGCAATATGTAAGGAAAATTATTCTGATTGTCGGAGCACTATTGTGCTGTCTTATGGGCTTTAATTATTATATGGATGAGTACGGACTCTTTCGCGGCAATTATGATATGCCGAAGAATTCTATTCCGGAACGTTTTGTCAAAATACGGTATTTGCTGGGGCATCCGAATCAATATGATGCGTTTTGTTTTGGCTCATCGCGTGTTGGCGTACTGGATTTCTCCCACCTTGGGAATGGATTAATGTACTATAACATGTCATATCCTCATGGAGTTCCGCAGGAGTGGCTGGAGGATTTAAAGCTCCTACTGGCTCATGGTGTAACGATTAAGCAGGTGCTGATTGGTTTGGATGATATATCCTATATAGAAGATCCGGAAAGACATAAGAGTGATCTCTTTTTGGCTCATTATGAAGCGTATAATTGGAAGACGTATCTGACATTCCTGACTGTGCGCCCTTTTATGTTCCGAAAAGCAGAGCATACGGTTAATTATGATATGTATGATACTGGGCGGAGGTTTTATAATCAAGCGGAACAGCTTATTGAAGAAGATCCGGACAAGCACATGCGCGATCCGAAGTTCAAGGAATCGTCACACCAAATTGGCGATAGAGTAGATGCTACAATCCGTGAGCTTCGAGAAATCAAGCAATTGGCGGAAGAGAATGGCATAGACCTGGTCGTGTTCATTAACCCCACGCATAAGACTACATATCTGGCGCTTGACCGAACGGAGTTTGATGTATTTAAGCGGAAACTTGCAGCTGTTACTGGATATTATGATTTTAGTGGGCTTAATAGTGTCACGGAAAATAATTATAATTATTATGATACAGCACATTACCGCCCTCTCGTCGGAAATATGATGATTGATCGTATGTTCAGGACAGGTACTCCGCCACAAGATTTTGGTGTTTGGGTAACTGAGAATAATGTTGAGGAGCATATTCGAGCATTGGAATCCCAAGCCAATTCACAATAGCTTCTGCGGGGGGAATCTGTATGGAGGGACTTATATGTCAATAAATCTGAATCGTGTTTTCACCTATCCGTACGATAAAGACTTGCTTATGCGGAAACAAAAAAGCATACGTCGAGAATTGTTGGTACGAACAGATGTGGATTATATTGATAAGCGTATTGCGGTGCTCTGTGGGTCTACGGTAGACGATATTAAGAATATATTGGAACTTTTCCTTTTAGATGCTGGGATACGCCCCCAGTTCTATCAGTCTGAGTACAATAAATTCTATGAGGACGCCGTATTCGGAAATGCCGAGTTAGATGAGTTTCAACCGGATATCATCATTGTATTTACGAGTATGGTCAATATCATTGAGCGGCCAGCACTCGGTGATGGATATGACGAGGTTAAAGAAAAACTTCGTATGGAGATGGGGCGCTTTACGAGGATTTGGGAAGAATTGACGAAAAAATTCCCTGCCGCGGTCATCATCCAAAACAATATGGATCTTTCGTATGAGACAGGACTCGGCAGTTTGGATGCCGCAGAACACTATGGACTGACACGGTTTATAGAGAGCCTCAATCGAGATTTTGCTGACTATGCTGTGTCGCATGAAAATTTTTTTCTACATGACTTGCATGGGCTTGCAGCTCGTATAGGTTTGCTCAAATGGCATGATCGGTTTCAGTATTATGCCTATAAACTCGCTATGAACTATGATGTTATTCCCGAAGTCTCTCTCGGCTTGGCAAAGATCATCAAAGGGTTCTTGGGGAAAAATAAGAAATGTCTCGTTTTGGATCTGGATAATACACTTTGGGGCGGTATCATTGGCGATGATGGTATGGAGCACATTGAGATTGGACATGAAACGCCGACAGCAGAAGCATACACCGCCTTTCAAGAGTATGTTTTGAAGCTGAAAGAGCGCGGCGTCATTTTGGCAGTGTGCTCGAAGAATGAAGAGGATATTGCAAAGTCTGGGTTTAACCATCCGGACAGTGTTCTTCACGTCGAAGACTTTGTTTCATTCCATGCAAATTGGAAGCCTAAAAACATCAATCTTAGAATCATCGCTGAGGAAATAAACATCGGAACAGACAGCCTCGTGTTCATCGACGACAATCCCGCTGAAAGGCAGCTCGTGCGGGATACAATGCCTGAAGTAGCCGTGCCGGAGGTAGATCCTGTTGATGTATTCTCCTATATTCGGGCGATTGAGGGGGCGGGTTTCTTTGAGCCGGTGACGATCTCTGAGGATGACCGAAAACGTAATGAATCGTATCGGGGGAATATCCAGCGGCGCTCTCTTGAAGAATCGATGCAGACGTATGACGACTTTCTGCAATCATTGGAGATGGAGGCCGAGATTGATGATTTTCGGTCGGTGTACTATGATCGGATTGCTCAGCTGACCAATAAGTCGAATCAGTTTAATCTGACGACCCGTCGTTACACTCGTGCTGATATTGAGCAGATGGCAAATGATCAACACTATATTACATTATATGGGAGATTGAGAGATAAGTTTGGAGATAATGGCCTGATTAGTGTTGTCATCGGTGAGAAGATAGATGATTCACTGCATATCCGCTTATGGTTGATGAGCTGTCGCGTCCTGAAAAGAGGAATGGAACAGATGATGCTGGATGCACTCGCCGCAAGAGCTGCTGCGGATGGCTGTAAGGAGCTGATCGGATATTACTATAAGACAGCAAAGAATAAAATGGTGTCAGATCTTTATGCAGTATTCGGATTTGAAAAAATTATGCAGAGCGGAGACGATACCGTCTGGCGATTAGACCTTGCAGGATATGAGAAGCAAGGAAAATATATTGCATTGTTGGAGAGAGACGAATGACATGCTATACTTATGACGATCTCTTTGTGGGGCAGTGTGCTGAGTTTACCCGTGAGATTACATCTGACATGATGCAGCAGTTCCGCGTTGTTTCTGGGGATAATAACCCGCTTCACACTTCTCCCGAATTTGCAAAGGCGCGCGGTTTTCAGGATCGCGTTGTCTATGGAATGCTGACCGCGTCGTTGTATAGCTGCTTTGCGGGGGAATATATTCCGGGGCGGAATTGTTTGCTGCAAAGTGTTTATAGTGATTTCCTGCGCCCTGTATTCGTTGGAGATGTGCTGCGGATTGAGGGACAGGTCATTGAGAAGAATGATAGTGTGCGTCAAGTTGTGATTAAAGTTGTTATTCGTAATCAACACGGCAAAAAGGTCTCCAAGGCCAGAATCGAGACGGGGGTGTTTTGATGGGAAAACGTTATTTACTGCTTGGTGCGTCCTCTGAGTTATGTTGCAGCTTTCTGCGCAGACATATATGGCAGGCAGATGATGAGATTGTTGCGCAGTATTTTTGTCATGCAGAAGCGTTGGAGAAAATCACTCAGGATATTCCCGCCCAAGTGCATTTGCTTCAAGCTGATTTTCGCGATTTGGAGAGTACAGAGGGCTTCGTTAGCAAATTAAAGGAAGACGGATTTGTGCCCACCCATATTCTTCATGTTCCTGCGGTACCGATTGAGAATCAGCGATTTACAGAGATTTCATGGAGTGAAGCAGAAGAGCAGCTGATGGTTCAGTGCCGTTCCTTGGTCGTCGTACTGCAGGCGATTATCAAGCCAATGGCAAAGGCAAGGAACGGTAAGATTGTGATTGGCCTTTCTTCCTGCACATTCAATGTGCCGCCGAAATATCTCTCTTGCTATGTCATGGCGAAATATGCGTTGATGGGCCTTGGCAGGTCGCTTGCTGCTGAGTATGCAGATAAATGCATACAGGTCAATATGGTTTCACCATCGATGATGGAGACGAAGTTTTTACAGAATATGCATTCGCATGTGATTCAGCAAAGTGCCGCCAATAATCCCTCCAAACGGAATGTGACGACCGAGGATGTCGCGGGTCTGATAGAATATCTGTTTTCTGATGAGAATACCTTTATCACGGGTGCGAATATCCCGCTGACCGGTGGTGAAGAGTTTTAACTATCTAAATGATGTAAAGGAGTAGATATCATGACAAAAGAAGAGATTTTAAATGAACTCCAGCCGATCTTTCACGATGTTTTTGATGATGAGGATCTCGTCATTACGAACGAAAGCAACGCGGAACAAATCGAAGATTGGGACTCATTGTCCCATATTCGTTTGGTTGTTGCTATTGAAAAATGCTTTCACATAAAATTCGCTTTTGGTGAACTGCAAGAACTGAAAAATGTTGGCGAGATGGTGGATCTAATTGAGGAGAAAATAGAGGAGAACTGAGTCGTGCTTTTTAACTCTTATGAGTTTCTGTTCCTGTTTCTCCCGATTGCCCTAGGTGGATATTTCTTTTTAGGTAGTCGGGAGAAATCATCGGAATGGGCGAATATCTGGCTCGTCTGTTTGAGCTTCTTTTTTTATTCATATTGGGATATTCGATATCTTCCTCTGCTTTTACTGAGCATTGGAGTTAATTATCTTATTAGTGGGAGAATGATTCGCTCCCGCCAAGAAAAGAAGAATCCTAGAACTACGTTCCTAGTCGGTATGGTTTTTAATGCAGGTCTTTTGGGTGTTTTTAAATATACGGATTTTTTTATTGAAAATTTAAATTTTCTGGGAGAGGATCTTCCTCTCTTACATATTGTTTTGCCCTTGGGAATCAGTTTTTTTACGATTACACAGATGGTTTATTTGGTTGACTGTTACGAAGGGCTTGCGAAAGAGCGCAATCTTGCACATTATGCACTATTCGTTTCGTTTTTCCCGCATCTTTTGGCCGGACCTATTCTTTATCATCGACCGATGATGAAGCAGTTTGATGATCGCAGACTGCGCGTTATTGACTGGGATAATATGGGACGCGGTCTTACCTTGTTTATCATAGGTCTTGCTAAAAAAGTTCTTATTGCAGATAGTTTCGTTTCGTTCGTTGGTTCGGGGTTCGCGCATCCTGGACAGCTCACACTATTGGATAGCTGGGCCGTTGCCATTTGTTATATGATGCAGCTATATTTTGATTTCTCGGGATACAGTGATATGGCTGTCGGAATTGCCCGCATGATGAACATCCAGATCCCGATTAACTTCGATGCGCCATATCGTGCCTACGGAATTATTAATTTTTGGCAGCGTTGGCACATGTCCCTCACGACGACGATTACGAACTACCTCTATACCCCCATGGTGATGGCATATAAGAAAATCACATTTGGCAAGGCGATGCTTGCGACGTTTCTTTCAATGCTGATTGCCGGCGCGTGGCATGGAGCAGGATGGAATTACATTATATTTGGCGCTTTACATGGAGTAGGACTTGTCCTGAATCACACCTGGAAGAAATATCATTTATGGATGTGGAAACCTCTTGGCTACGTGTTGACGCTTGTTTTTGTGTTAGTGGCGTTTGTATTTTTCCGTGCAGAGTCAGTTGCAGACGCTTTGCAGGTGCTTTATGCGATGGTAGGGGGACATGGAGTTGCACTTCCACCAAGTGTCGCAGGGGCGTTTCATCACTATCTTGGCATCTCTGTTGCAGTATTGGCAGGGGCGCATATTCCAAAGAAAGTGTTCTTGGCAGCTCTATTACTTGTTGCACTATGTCCGAGTTCGAACCATTTGGTCAAGAACATGGAGCCGAATAACAAGTGGGCTGTTGCTATGGCAGTTTTGTATGTATGGGAGATTATGTCCTTGTCTCAGGTGACGGAGTTCCTGTATTTCCAGTTCTGAGGAATGGTTGGTAGATGTAAACATGAGGCAAAGTTGAGGAGGGGCAATAAGCCGCAGGGAATGGGTAATAATGGAGGGGTATATAGTAAGTTTGCATTTAGATTAGCTTGTTGAAAGGAATTGGTATGGTTGATAACGGGTCAGATACTCTCGCTAGAAAAAAGATGTATTTACTCTTCTTATATGGTGCCATTACAGCAATATTGATTCTTGGAGTCAGTTATGCCTTGCTGCCTGTCAAAGTAGACCTAATGGGCGGGCGTGTATATCTTGCCCAACTGTTTTTGCAGGATGGCACACTTGCTGGAATTGCCGACAGTATGTATCAGATTGCAGATTTTCATATAGCATATTATTTTTATATCGCTCTCTATGGTTTTTTGACGGGACAGATACAGGCAGAGAATATTTATATTCAGATTCAAACTGCAGCCTTTGGTGTCCTGTTTTTGACTCTTCCGTACTGTGCTGTAAAATCGTTTCATTCGTTGCGTCTGGTGCTCGTTAGCCCCTTTTTGTTTTTTCTTTTGATTTGGCAGTACTTTTTACATGTGTACTATACCGATTATTGGGGTATGGGGTGGGCGATATTTCTCTCATTGCCGTTATTTTTCGTGTTCCTGAAAAAGTGCGATACAACAGCGGCTTTATGGAAAGCATATATTGCTTTATGTATATTGGCTGGAGTCGCGAACATTCCGCGTGCTCATGCAGGAATTGGGATTATTACAGTAGCGATTTTTCTTATGCTGCATAGTATATATCGCCATATGGTTTGGAGTATTTGGCAGAAAGCAATACGGTCCGTAGGTGTAATCTTACTGGCAGGATTTGGATATTTTCTGTTTACGTCAATCATCCCGAATGCCTATCTGTCTACGTTTGGATATGATCATACTACGACTGCGACAAAGGAACATAAGTTAGGGGGCTGGCATACGCTATACATTGGGTTGGGCTGGGATAGTCCTACATCTATTTCACCTAAATTATCATTCTTGGCAAGAGAGAATCCATGTGATATCGTCTTCTTGGATGAGTGTGCAATGGAAGCTGTTTCGAGAGAGAATCATCTTGCTGTGGGACCATCATACAGTCAAGTGAAAGATCAGTTTGGATACACTTCAGAAGCAAAAAAGATTTTAGTTGAAGAGTTTACAGAAGGATATTTTGACATACTAAAGAAACTATATCTCAAAGCCTTTGAAGAGCATCCTCTGTGGTTCATAGGTTCTTATGTCAAAAAGTTCTTTGTATGTGGATTGATGTTACTGAAAGATACATTTGCCTATATATTCTTTATTGGGGCAGTGTACTTTACAATGAGAAAGAAGTATGCCATACGTATAGGAGGCGTTGTCGGCAAAGAACTATATGGAGTCTTAGTTGCACTTATATTTTTTGGACTACTGCCTGGATTGATTGCTGTTCCGTCCCATGTATACTTGTTAGGAAGTATTGCAGCGATTCAGTCGATATGTTTTCTCGTATTGTTAGAGGTGCTTGTATCTACGCCGTTTTTTAGAAAGGATGAACGCATTCATGGATAGCCTTTATATCGTTATCCCAGCATATAATGAATCCGAGACGATTCGACAAGTGATTGATGATTGGTATCCTATTATTGAAGAACATAATGGGGGGGGAAAATCACGTCTCATTATCATTGATGATGGAAGTAAGGATAATACCTATGAAATTATGTTAGAATGTGCAAAAGACAAGCCGCTTTTTACTCCGTTACAAAAGCCTAACAGTGGACATGGTGCAACTGTCCTTTATGGCTATCATTATGCACTTGACCATGGTGTAGACTATGTATTTCAGACGGATTCCGACGGACAAACTCTGCCGTGTGAGTTTGCGCCGTTTTGGGATGCGCGCGAATCGTTTGATATGGTGATCGGGTGGCGAAAGGGAAGAGAAGACGGCCTCTCCCGTATCTTTGTCACGAAGGTATTGAAATATGTTGTTTACCTCTGTTTTGGTGTATTTGTTACGGACGCCAATACGCCGTACCGTCTGATGAAAGCGGATACACTGCGACGATATATTGATATTATCCCCAAGGATTACAATCTATCGAATGTTATTCTATCCGCTATCTATGCACGAAAAAAATGTGCTGTTAAGTATATGACGATCACTTTCCGTCCACGTCAAGGAGGGGTTAACTCCATCAATATGAAACGTATTTTCCGGATCGGAAAAAAAGCATTATCGGATTTTCGTGAGATTAATAGGAAGCTCCGATGAGTGCGTTAAAGAGCCTATCGCTGAGTCGGCGACAATTATTCCTCTATGCACTCTTTGGTGTTCTTACAACGGTTGTGAATATTGCGGCCTATAGTCTATGTACTCGTGTTTTTGATATTTCAATGCCAATCAGCAATGCTTTTGCGTGGTTTTTTGCCGTCCTGTTTGCCTATTTGACACAACGGTGTTGGGTCTTTGAAACTTCAGCACATACGATATTGTCAGTCATACGTGAGGCAGTATCCTTTTTTGGGTGCCGCGTTTTCACAGGAATTTTGGATATGGGTGTGATGTATATAGGAATTGAGTTGCTGCATGGAGACGATTTAATCGTAAAGTGTGTGGCAAATTTCTTAGTGATATTGGCGAACTACGTTGGGAGCAAATTGATTGTCTTTCATTCGATGACGAAATAAAATGAGATTAAGCAAAGTAGAGAGGTGGATTCTAATGCCGCAATACGATTATCTGGTTGTTGGTGCAGGTCTCTTTGGTGCTGTTTTTGCGTATGAGATGAAAAAGCGTGGGAAACGAGTTCTTGTTGTTGAAAAGCGCAGCCATATTGGTGGTAATGTCTATACAGAAAATATGGATGGCATTGAGGTTCACACCTATGGAGCACATATCTTTCATACGAATCAAAAGTCTATTTGGGATTATGTCAATCAATTTGTCTTTATGAAGCCGTTTGTCAACTCTCCTATTGCGAACTATCGGGGGGAACTTTACTCTTTGCCGTTTAATATGAATACGTTTTATGCTCTGTGGAAGGTGCGAACGCCACAAGAGGCTATGGAGAAACTTGCAGAGCAGCGGGCTGAGTTTGCACATGTTGAGCCGAAGAATCTTGCGGAACAGGCGTGTAAGCTCGTGGGACGTGATATCTACGAGAAACTGATTCGTGGATATACAGAGAAGCAGTGGGGACGTAAAGCGGAAGATCTTCCTGCGTTTATCATCAAGCGCCTTCCTGTTCGACTAACCTTTGACAACAATTACTTTAATGACACGTTTCAGGGGATTCCGAGTGAGGGATATACTGCTCTTGTTGAACGTATGTTTGAGGGCATCGATGTGCGTGTGAATGTAGATTTTTTTCATGATCGAGACGAACTCGAAAGACTGGCATCGAAAGTTGTTTTTACAGGACGTATTGATCAGTATTTTGACTCCTGCTATGGTAGTTTGGAATATCGTAGCCTCCGCTTTGAAAATGAGCAACTCTCTGTAGAGAACTACCAGGGTGTTGCTGTTGTCAATTATACGGATGCAGAGACACCATATACACGCATTATAGAACATAAGCATTTTTCACCGGTGGATACATCGTATACAATTATTACGCGTGAATATCCGGAGAATTGGACAGAGGGGCGCGAACCGTATTATCCTGTCAATGATGAAGGAAATATGCGTCGTTACGAAGAGTATCGAAAGCGTGCAGAGGAGACGTGTCCTCATTTGATTTTGGGCGGACGTCTTGGAACCTACCGCTATTACAACATGGATCAGGTGATAGAACAGGCATTGGAAGCTGTTCAGTTGGAGTGTGAACAGTCTCTAGTTCGATAAAACGAACATGAGATATAAACTTTAGTCCCTTTTTGTGTTTATGGATGCTCCTGTATCAGAAACCATGCCCCCTTTTGCCTATGGGGATTTAGGGGATATCAGTGTGAAAAACTCACGGAAATATTATATGTTTGCTTAGGGAGAGATGCCTGTAAAGGTGGGCAGAGCCTGCTTTCCTTTTGATCAAGGTTCGTATGATTGTGCATATCTGTAGAAATGAGGGGTAGAAGTGCTGATCCAGTTCAATTTCAAGAATTACAAATCCTTTCGAGACGACGCAACATTGGATTTTTCTGCTGCCGATATCCCTGAATTTCCCAATCGTGTCGTAGAAGTTGGAGAAGAAAAGATTTTAACAACTGCGGCTATATACGGTGCAAATGCCAGCGGGAAATCGAATGTTTGTGATGCGTTCCACTATATGTCGAGTTATGTCGCAAAGTCATTCCAATATGGCGGCGAGGATAACGCGCAGCAATACCGTGCCACCCCTTTTTTGTTTGATGCACAGTCTGCGGCTGCTGAGTCATCCTTTGAAGTATACTTTACCTTAGGAAAAGATGCGGTTGAAGATGTATATAATTATGGCTTTTGTGTTGGCAATGATGGGGTGTCGGAGGAATGGCTGAACTGTAAGGTACAAGGAGAGAAGTCTTCGCATCAACTAATCTATCGCGACGTAAAGCGCAACGAGCTGGTATTGGATGGGATCCATGAAGCATTCCATAAAAATATTGAGATTTCGCTTGATAAGCAAGTTTTAATTGTTTCATTAGGTGCGAAACTGAAGATTAACCTGTGTCGAATCGTCCGAGATTGGTTTTTGGCGAATGAATTCGCGGATTTCGGAAATCCGATGATGAATTTCGTTATGTCTCAACGGATGCCGGACGGGTTTGCAGATGACGTGACCGTACAAGAAAAAGTGATTCGCTACCTTTCGTCGTTTGACAAGAGTATTCGAGCATTTCATATCGAGAAAGTACCTCATGATGAACAGCGAGAGAATGAACGCTATACGATTTCTGCTTCGCATAAGCAAATCGGTTCGGATGAGATGGTCGAGATCCCACTCAGTATGGAATCCGCCGGAACGCTAAAGATGTTCGCATTGTATCCGGATATGCAAGAGGTTTTGGCACGAGGAAGCGTCTTGGTTGTGGATGAACTAAATGCGCGTTTGCATCCTTTGCTGGTACGGAATTTTTTGTTGACCTTTTTAGATCCCAAGCGGAATAAAAATGGGGCACAGCTGATCTTTACGACGCATGATGCTTGGCAGTTGTCGAATCACTTGCTGCGCAAAGACGAAATATGGTTTACGGAAAAAGATGAGAATGGCGTTACCTCATTGTACTCTTTGGCGGATTTTGTGGAGACAAGTCAAGATTCGGAACAGGATTATAGCGAGGATTATTTGCTCGGAAAGTATGGAGCAATTCCGATATTGCGGGATATGAACCTTTGAGGAGGGCATGAATGTGAGAACTCAAAGGACAGGAGCACGTCAAAAACGAGATCGCCGTGAAATTGCTCGAACCCCTGATTTGGGATACTATATCATTATTACAGATACAGAGGGAACGGAGGCTTGTTTTTTTCGTGGCTTGCGGCAGCATTTGCCAAAGAAATTACAAGATCGCCTAGTGATAAAGGTAGAGAGTACCAGCACAGCCCATTTGCTCGAACAGGCCGAAGAGGTCATTGCTTATAATGCACAATATCGTAAGCCTTGGATTGTTTTTGACCGCGACAGAGTACCTATGTTTGACCAAATCATTTCGGATGCGCTCAAGAGAGGCATCTATGTCGGATGGTCCAATCCGTGTTTTGAAATATGGCTTTATGCGTACTTTGGAGAGATGCCCTTCATTGATGAATCAACGAAATGCTGTAGGGATTTTGGAGATAAATTTCGGAATAGAGTGGGGTACCCTTATAAAAAAGCAGATCCTCATTTGTATGCAAGTATTTTGACGAATGGAGATGAGGAGAAAGCCATTGAGTTTGCCGCATCCAGAATAGAACAACATAAGAGAGATGGAAAAAAGCAGCCCTCGGAAATGTGTTCTGCGACGACGGTGCATGTGTTGGTTCAAGAAATTCGTGAGAAGACGAAAGAGCACGGCGAGACATGATGGGGCGATCATGTGCATCGAATATTGAAAGATGATTGTCCCTACCTAGCCCCTGTGATATAATTGCGACAGCTTCGCCGTACTTGGTGGTGTGAAAAGTTTTTTTTACTGTGTGCCCGTATAGGGCCGGGGGGATATCATGAATTATCGTTCAATCAAGTTTCCCGAAAATAGCTTATTTCTCGTCACGGGCGGCGCTGGGTTCATAGGCTCGAATCTGGCAGAGGCAATCCTTTCGATGGGGCACAGGGTGCGCGTGCTGGATAATCTGCTGACGGGATATGAGAAGAATATCGCAGGATTTCGTGACAACCCGAAGTTTGAATTTATCCAGGGGGATATTCGCGATGCCGCGACGTGCAATCGTGCGTGTGAGGGCGTTGACTATGTGCTGCACCAGGCTGCAGAGGTGAGTGTTCCGGAGAGCATCGAGCAGCCGGTCAGCTATACGATGACGAATATCATCGGCACGGTGAATGTGATGGAGGCGGCGGCGAAGCATGGCGTAAAGAAGATGACCTATGCCTCAAGCGCAGCCGTCTACGGCGACGATGAGACGATGCCAAAGCGGGAGGAGATCGTCGGACGGCGGCTCTCAACGTATGCGGTGACGAAATTCGTTGATGAGGAGTATGCGTATCAGTATACGCTGAATTATGGCCTCGACTGCTATGGGATGCGGTACTTCAATGTCTATGGGCGGCGGCAGGATCCGAACGGGGCATATGCGGCGGTGATTCCGAAGTTCATCGAGTGTCTGCTCCGCGATGAGCCGCCGACGATCAACGGCGATGGTGAGCAGTCGCGCGACTTCGTCTATGTGGAGGATGTCGTGCAGGCAAATCTCCTCGCGTGCGTCGCGCCGCATGAGGCGGCGGGCGAGGCGTACAATGTTGCTGCGGGAAAACGGTCGAGCCTCAATGAAATGTATGCGGTGCTCAGCAAACTCTTTGGCAAAGATCTGAAGCCTGTCTTTGGCCCTGAGCGTAAGGGTGACATCAGGCACAGCGGTGCGGACATCTCGAAGATAAAAAAGGACCTCGGCTATGCACCGGAGTATGATTTCTCACGGGGCATTACCGAGGCGATCCAGTGGTATAAAGAGAATCTGTAGGAATGAAAAGGCAGTATCGTGTTCATGCGTGACGCGGGATATGATACTGCTTTTTGATTGTTTTTGAAGGGATTCTATTTCGTAGGGAGAATATATACAACAAAGTACGGGGGAGAGTGAATGAGCGTGCATGGTTTGACGAGCGAACACTGGAAGCAGATCTATCGCATTTTAGAGATGTATCGCGACCATATTCGTAAGGTCATGCTGTTTGGTTCGCGTGCACGAGGGGATTATCACAAGACCTCTGATGTCGATTTGGCGATTGTCAGTGATCTTGATATTAGGGGGGCGCTTTTGGCTGGATTTGAGGCGAGCCGCCTTCCCTATACGTTCGATGTTGTTCTTTATGGTGGGCAGCACAATCAAAGATTACGGGATGCGATTGACCGTGAGGGGAAACTCCTGCTTTGCGTTGAAGGAGGAAGAATTCTTGTGACAATAGAGCAAATTCGTCTGAAAAAAGAAGATTATCATCATGCCTTCATACGGCTGCAAGCCGCACTGAGAAAAGATGCCGATATGGATGATATGTATTTGGATGCAACGATTCAGCGGTTTGAATTTTGTTTTGAGCTTGCGTGGAAACTGATGAAGGCTGTTTTGGGATATGAGGGCATCGAGGCGAAT
>ERZ773049.1122-NODE-1122-length-15742-cov-4.141136_pt1 | contig 15742 bp, 18 predicted proteins | sample MGYA00580633_ERZ773049 | MGnify/ENA primary metagenome ERZ773049 (study PRJEB29015, sample SAMEA2737991) | human oral metagenome | biome: human oral; feature: human-associated habitat; material: dental | place: China | collected 2066 ... | reverse complement strand
AACTATGACGATTACCACAATCCAAAAGATCATCAAAATCGGCTCGAGCCGTGGCGTGACGCTGCCGGCTAAGCAGCTGCGGGCGCTTGGCTGGCAGGAGGGGGATGAAGTGCGCATTGTGGTTGATACGGTGAGTTCTGCTCATACACCAGTGCAACCAGCAACTGACCAAGTGCGGCGTGACTACGAAACATTCACGCAGCAGTATGGTGAAACGCTGAAGAATTTGGCTGACCGATGATGCGCTATCTAACGACGGATGAGATTCAAGCATTACATTATTGGGTGATTGCGGACTATGGTGGCTCGCATGGTCTGCGCGACGCGAAGGCACTTGCGTCACTCGTCGTTACACCACAGGCAGTGTTGTTTGGTCGTGAGCTCTATGGATCGGTGCATAAAAAAGCAGCAGTGTATCTCCATCATTGCATCGCTGACCATCCGTTTATAGATGGGAATAAACGGACAGCAGTAACACTAACTGGAGTATTTTTATTACGCAATGATGTCTGGTTGCGAGCGGCACCCCAAGAACTTGAGAATATAGCAGTGCAGATTGCCACCGATCATTGGGATATCGTGCGCATCGCACAGTGGTTGCAAGAAAATACTGAGGAAATATAGTATGATTCTCCACAGTATTTCCACAGAGTGATGTATTTTCTACACACAGATAACGATGGTGAATTCCTGGGGTCTAGGGCAGAAGGCTTGTTTATTTCAGGCCCAATTACCCCCTTGTTACCATAAGCACAATAATGCTATAATGCGAACGTTATATTAAGGTGTTGTGTTTCACAACAAAAAAGGAGGGTTATTGCATGAGGGAACTCAGGCAAGCAAAACATAATAAATGGAGAGCACTGACTCGCGTGTCTCAGGCTGGGTGCCTGGTGGCAGTGGCCGCTGTAGTAGCATTGTTTGGCCAGCCCACACACGCTGCCCAAGACGTAGCTTGGAAAGAGCAAACTGGTTCTGGTGCAAAGAACTGGTCGACAATGGCTAGCTCGGCCGACGGCACCAAACTTGTTGCGGCAGCGAATGCAGGGAGTATCTACACTTCGGCTGACAGTGGTGTAACGTGGAAGGAGCAAACAGTAACTGGGCTTGCTGGCCCGCAGAAGTGGACAGCCGTTGCTAGCTCGGCTGACGGCACCAAGCTCGCTGCCTTCTATCAGTGGGGTGGCTACATGTACACCTCAGATGACGCAGGTGTCACCTGGAAGCAAAGAGGCCTCCCAGGAGCTGCTGGAGACTGGGTGTCTGCTACGAGCTCTGCTGACGGCACCAAGCTCGCTGTTGTTGGGCGCAATAGCAAGGTGTATACCTCTGAAAACTCTGGTGCAACCTGGAAGGAGCAAGCCAACCCAGGTGCAAAGAACTGGTCGTCTATCGCAAGTTCGGATGACGGCACCAAGCTCGCCGCAACAGTAACCGACGGCTCGATCTACACCTCAACAGACAGTGGTGTAACCTGGAAAGAACAAACTAGTTCTGGTACGAAGAAATGGTCGGCGATTGCCAGCTCAGCCGATGGTGCAAAGCTTGTTGCAACCGTGAATGGTGGTCGTGTCTACACCTCAACAGACAGTGGTGCGACCTGGAAAGAGCAAGATACTGCAGACCGCGCCTGGACAGCTGTTGCCAGCTCAGCTGACGGCACCAAACTCGCCGCAACAGTAACCGACGGCTCGATCTACACCTCAGACGATGGTGGTGCCACCTGGACAGAGAGTGAGAATACTGGACCAAATGCGTGGACGGCTATTGCAATGTCTGCCACTGGGGATAAGCTTGCTGCAGCACTGAACGGTGGGAATATTCGCACCGCAACGGCCAAAGATAAGCCAGTTACCCCACCTGCACCGACACCATCGCCAGCTCCCGCTCCCGCTCCCGCACCAGAGCCAGCACCTGCCGCAGAGCCAGCGCCAGCCGCCACACCAGCGACCGAGACTGCTGCTCCTGCTAAGCACGAAGAACCAACACTAGCCGATACTGGTGACAGTGTATGGCTTGTCGCTGCACTCGCAGCCAGTGGTCTTGGCGCTGGAAGCTTCTGGTTCGTTAAGAGCCGCAAGAGCTAACCGCTGAGGATTTCCTTACGCGAAGAGAGAAGGGCGATTACCGCCTTTCTCTTTTTCTTGCTTGAAGCTGAGGATTTCACCACGCCACAACGACGCCAGACGCTGCGAAAGCAGCGCGTCACCATGTAAAAACCTTGATTTAAAAAGCATAAGCGTTATAATATGACCAGAGTTTTATACATAAAATAGGGGAGAAACGGGTGGTAAAACGAGCTATAATCACGCTGCTACTCATGACGGGCAGTATTCTAGCATTGGTTATTTTAACCAACGGAAAGACGACGGCTAATCAATGGGGTATGGTGTGGAACGATGAATTTAAAGGCGCGGCGGTGTCAAACGCGTGGGATATACTCCAGCAGAACAAAGATAATTTGCAAAACACCCATCTAGCCTACAGCGCAAACAATATTAAAATCGTCGGCAACGACCATTTACAAATCACAACTCAGCGCCACTGCGCGAGTAGCCTGAGTGAGCCACTCACCGATGCTAATGCAAGCGAACAGCCATGCCCAAGTGGCAAGATGACACGCTACCTCAGTGGACGAGTCAAGAACCGAAACAAAGTAGTTGATGGCACTAAGCCATTTCGAGCGGAGATTCGAGCAAAGTTTAACTGGAACGGCAAGCGTGGGACACGGCCATCGCTGTGGATGGTGAGCGGCAACACGCTACAAAATTGTGACGACACACCTGGTGCGAATGATCCCTATGGTGAGCTCGATATCATCGAGTGGTACTCATACACGCCTAACTACGCGTGGTCGACGACGCATATGTCATGCTATCACCACGGTGTCGACGCCACCTGGAAGACTGGCTGGCGGACGCGATCATTCTCGCATAGTGGTGAGCACTATGCTGGTGCGCAGCCTGGCTCGTTTGCCTATGAGTGGCACACCTGGGCGGTCGAGTACGATGGCACAACAGTTAAATATTTTGTAGATGACCAGCCCATCAAAGTATATCGCTACCATGTGAGCCCTACCAATAATGGCACTATTACTCCCAAGAAGGATGCCGAGCCGCTCACGAAGATCGCCAGCCAAGAGAATATCAACGCTGCATTTCACCGTGGCTGGCAATTTATCCTCAACGACTATGTCGAGATAAGCAAAAACCTCAGTCCTATCGACCCATCCGACACATTCCCTATGCAGACGATGCTGATCGACTACGTGCGCGTCTTCCAAAAGGGTGTGGGCACGCAGCCGCCCGAGACGCCAGTCCCAGCAACAGGCGCTACATGGACCAAGCGTCCAACGACTGATGTAAAGGATTGGACATCGATCGCCAGCTCGGCCGATGGCAAAACGATGGTCGCCGTCGCCAAGGGGAGTAAGGTATATACCTCGCGTGATGCTGGTGCTACCTGGACAGAACAGCAGGGCTCTGAGGCGCGCGATTGGGTAAGTGTCGCTAGCTCGGCTGACGGCACCAAACTCGCTGCGTTGTATGACTGGGGTGGCTACATCGTTACCTCAAGCGATGGTGGTGCAACATGGACAAAACATGCAGTCGAAGGTGCATCAAACTGGACATCCATCGCCAGCTCGGCTGACGGCACCAAGCTTGTCGCCACAACGGCAGGCGGTAATCTCTTCGTCTCAACCGACGGCGGTGCTACCTGGACGGAGCGAGCTGCTGATGGTCGGCACAACTGGACATCTGCTACCATCTCTGATGATGGAAGTAAACTAACCGCAACCGCAGGCGGTGGTGGCTACATCTTTACCTCTAGTGATGGTGGTGTTAGCTGGGTGGCACAAACGTCTGCTGGCACACCAAACTGGGCGTCGGTTGTGAGCTCGGCTGATGGTACACTAGTAGCTGCAGTAGCGTATGGTGGTGCAATCTATACAGTTGACCACACAAACCCAGATGAGCAGCGGATCGCTGCTGCCGAGGCTGCCGTAGCTCAAGCTGAGCAGAGCAGGACGAGTGCTGTAATCGACGCTGCCAAAGCACTGGTCGATGCTGTGCGAGACCCTGCCAAAAAAGCTGCTCTCCAGGCGCGCCTGGCCGCAATTGTCACTACACCAACGCCCAAAAAGCCAACAAATGCTGCTGTGGTTACCCAGCCGCATGGCGGTACTGTGACAGTATCAACTGCTGGGGACCAATGTTATCACATCGCCACTGCAAAGGCGGCAGCTGCTCCGAGCCACTATCGCGGCCGCACGCTGCATGACGTCGCTAGCTTCACCATCACCTGCGACCACCAGCCGCCCAAGGTCGGGTATACCACGCACGTTGCACTCACACTGAGCCGCCGCTATGACGACACGAGCCGTGTGACTGTTGCGAAGGTTGTTAATGGCGCTATTACCGAGGATATCACCAACCGGATGAACTTTGGTACAACAGCAGATGGTAAATACACGACGATAACCTATGATGTGACCGATGGTGGTTTTGGTGACGAAGATGGCGCTGCCAACGGCACTATTACCGACCCAATTGCGGTGTACGAAGCAGAGTCGTCACCTACAGCCAATCAGGCCAACAAACCGCGTGGCCAGCACAAGTCACTCCTTGCCGACACTGGCCAGAGCATCCTCCTCATTGTTCTTGGTGCAGCCACCCTGGGCGGTACTGGAGTGTGGTTGATGCGAAAGCGACTACTACGCCGTAAGTAATAGCAAACGCATACAAGCGACAGCAAACCTCACACAGAAATCGTGTGGGGTTTGAGATTTGTATACACCGTCTAGTAGCCCCTCAATACCGCATAGAGTATCAAATGGTATATACGTGAGATATTTGCTCACGCGGCAGATGTGTATTATTATACAGATAAATGTAATGATAAACAGGAACTAAAACGCAATGCATAGCAGAAACGAAGGACTACAGACAGAGACCAACTGGCGCGGCCGATCAGCGAAGATTGTTGGCTCAGTGGCAGCACTAGCGGTTGCCACAGGAGGTGTGGCTGGCTGTGCAAGTTTGGAAAAAGATGTGGGTGTGACGATAAAAAGGCAATGCACAACACACGATGGCGGTCTCGTTGGCTGGGAAAATGTTTCGTATAAAGATAACCCACCTTCCTTTACCGGGTATGAAGCCGATAAGGCAACGCTTCATTGCCCAAAGGGGTCAACCGTTACACCAGAACACAGTGTGAGTTATACATTATTTGACCCAACTGACTCCACACAGCTCAATCATGCACGATGGGATCAGATGGAAGGCAGCAGTGTCTCGTATATTGTCAAAGAAACAAGTCGCGACGATCCAGTCCTGACGACAGAAAGCGACAGCACCGGCACAGAAGTGACAATACGTACAGTGGAGCAGAGTGGGCTTGCTGTGCATCTGGAGCGATACGAGCCAAAGAAACCATCACACGATAAGTAAAAAGATAATCCCGTCTGCCTTGCGAGGTTATATAATGAGAAAGGAATCTAGAATAGATGAAAACAATCTATATCCACGAATCTGGTACGTTGGACTTGGGTTGCCATAAGCCGTACTTCGTCATGGCAGCGCTGATGATTGACGACGAGAAAGCACTCAAACGAATGAAGAATCTGATCCGGCGGGTAAACGGCCACGTTTTGCGACGATACAAACCGGGGTCATTTCTTGTCGATTGGTACGTTAAAGAACATATTGAGCAGTATATTACGAAAAGCCTACCAGCTCGGGATGATCACTCTATCACGTATGTTGTGATGAAGCGTGACAAAAAAGAGACGCGAATGTGCAATAAAGCAGCACGTATCCATATGCGGCAGGTGCTGCTGCGTCGGTTGCTGCTCGATACGCTGGTGCGGTGTCATGAGGATGTACGTATCGTTGTGAGCAATAAGACGATCAAGGCGGCAACGGCGCGTCAGATGCAGCGCTACATGCAACAGCAGGCGCGTGAGCACGGGTATCAGCATGCATTTGTGATTGACACGGTTGAGCCACAAACGCACTATGGATTGCGTATGGTGCATTTTATTACCCGCCTTGTTTTTGTGACGTATATGCGGCCAGTGTATCTTGGTCGGGTGCTACACAATCTCCCATTGGCGCGGCTTCGCATTGCAAAAGGTGAATTCATTCACGAGAGCCATACCGACTGGTTGATCAATCAGCTTACTTGATGATATACTAAGTGGGCACCACGTGTGGTGTCTGTGGAGTCAGTCTTATGTCTTGCTCAGTGTAGTAAGTGACGTGTATCACGTGTATCGTCACCGAGACATAAGCATCCATGGCGCGTTTGCTGAACGCGCCATTTTTTGATGTCATGTTCCTATAGATTATCTCATTTATTTCCATGCCAGAGAAGTTTCAAGTATTGGCATACTCATTACTCGAAGAGCTTAATACACCACTTATATCCAAGACTGGCAGGGCAAGGTCGACATGACAGGCATCGACCGCAGTGGCCGCCCAATATAGCGTAGAGTACTCTTACTGATACACCGCCGGCTTCAACACACCAATATACGGCAAGTTGCGGTAGTGCTGGCGGTAGTCGAGGCCGTAGCCCACCACGAATTCGTTGGGGGTGGGGATGCCGATGTAGTCTGCCTGCACATCCACCGTGCGGCGCTCGGGCTTATCTAGCAGGGTGCAGAGCTTAGTACTGGCGGTGTGGCGCTCGGCAAATAAATCAAACAGCACCTGAGCGGTGTGGCCCGTATCCACAATGTCTTCTACCAGCAGCACGTGCCGGCCAGCCACGTCTGTGTCGAGGTCCTTGAGGATGCGCACGTTACCGGTGGAGGTCAGCTCATCGCCATAGCTCGAGACATCCATAAAGTCGATTTCCAGCATGCAATCCATCGCCCGCACCAGGTCGATCATAAAGGGTGCCGCCCCGCGCAAAATACCCACCACCAGCGGGTTTTTATCGGCGTACTCTTGGCTCAGCTGCCGGCCCAGGCGCGCCACCGCCCGCGCAATGTCATCGTTGGTAAAGAGGATTGTTTCGATATCATTATGCATAAGAATTATTGTAGCAGATATAGGGTGTGGGGGCGAATTTTTGGAAGATGATGTGCAGTGAGAAATGCGTGGAGGCGCGAACAATGCTACAATATCATCATGACACAGCGTACCATCCCACCCCATGCTCGGATGATTCCGCCCGAAGCACAGTGTGTCTTTGCAGGCGAGATATTTAGCGTTTATCAGTGGCCGCAGCGGCTGTATGATGGCTCGGTGGCGACCTTCGAGATGGTGCGCCGGCCCGATACAGTGTTCGTTATTGCAGTGGATGATGCGGGCAACGTACTGGTGAATGACGAGGAGCAGCCAGGCGGCATTGTGCGGCGTGGCCATTTGCCAGCCGGGCGGGTTGACCCCGAGGATGCGACCATCATTGCAGCAGCCCAGCGCGAACTGCGCGAGGAAACAGGCTGGGAGTTTGCCGACTGGCAGCTGCTGGAGGTAGTGCAGCCCGAAACAAAGATGGAATGGTTTGAATATCTCATACTAGCGCAGCAACCCGTGCGCCACATGCCACCACACTGCGATGCAGGTGAGCGGATTACCACTCGAGCAATCTCCTGGCACGAGCTTGTGCAATCAGCGGTGCTGCTGCGACACTTCCCGTGGCTGCGCGATGTTGCCTCGGTGGAGGAACTTGCGCTGCACCATAGGGGTGACCTATAGGGGGAGTAGGGGTGTGGGTATAGCATATTCCTCGCCCAGCGATACGGCTCAACCTAGTTGATTGCATACACAACAGGGCAAGACAATTGCCTTTTGCGCTTCATACGGTATAATAGAGAAATTATGAATCGACCCATTAAGCAGATAAAACAGATCAAGCAGCAGGGTAAGCTCCTGCGGATTTTTTGGCAGGCGCTGGCAGTGGCGACGGTGGTGGTGAGCGTGAAGTTCGTCCTACACCGCCTGGGGTGGGAGCCGATTGAGCAGAGCTCGCTGCACAATAGCGTCATATCTAGCGTGACCTTTGTGATTGGTTTTTTGCTCTCGGCTACGATTGCCGATTACAAAGAGTCGGAGCGGATTCCGGCGGAGTTTGCAGCGCTGCTGGAGGATATGTATGATGATGCCGCGGCGATTCATCAGAGCTATCCAGTGTTTGATCTCGATGGTTTTCGCCGCCAGCTGCATGCTGTGGCCCAAGGGTTCTCGGACGATGTGCGTCACTCAGCCTATGATGCCCGGCAGGATATCCGGGGCTTAACGCCGTATTTTGCCACGATGGAGCAGGGCAATGTGCCGCTCAACTTCATCGTCAAGCTCAAGCAGCAGCAGATGGTGCTGCTCCGCCATCGCCACCGGGTGGATTACATCCAGCGGATTCGCTTTATCCCCTCGGCATCTATCTTGGCGCGCTCCATTGTGATGGCGTTGCTTGGCCTCTTGCTCATTACTAATATCGACCCATTTGTCGCCAGCCTGACGGTGGTGGGGCTGATTAGCTTCATCTTGGTGTATATGATCATCCTCATTCATGTCATCGGCACACCCTTCCACAAGGCCGGCAAAACGCGCGACGACGTGAGCCTCTTCCTTATCCACGACGCGGAGGAATATCTGAGCGGCCCGAGCGATACGGCAAGTAAATAGCCGAGCTCGGTGTATCAATAGGGGTGTGAGAAGCGCGATATTTCTCGTGATAATCTCGGCCATTACGCTCCTTGCTAGAGTGACATCAGGGGCTGCTATGTGTTAGGTTAACACTCCGTAAAATGTGAGCCGCTCATGCGGTGGCTCGCTATTATCGCCCAACATTGCTATAATAGAACTGTACCAACACTAACCATGGAGGACCTCACATGGGACTTACTGACGACATCAAAGCCAAAGCCGAGGATGTAAAAGAAAAAGCTAAGGACGTGGCTGAGAACGTCAAAAGCGCTGCAGAAGACGCCGTTGATACTGCAAAGGAAAAGGCGAATGACCTCGAGAATAAAGCTCACGAGACTAAGGGCTATGTAAAGGGCAAAATGGATCAATAAATCCTGCGTCTTTTATGGCCACCAGAGCTGCTCCATATATAGGAGCAGCTCTTTTGGTGTTGAGTGCACGTTTGCGAGGCGATAGCATGCATGGTATGATAAGAAAAATACAAGGAGGAACTATGCCTATCTATCATCCACGTGAGTACCAAGCCATCATCGACCGACTCAAGGCGAAGATCGCCGAGAAGCAGATTGTCATGGGTCCCGTCTTGAGTGAGGCAGAGATTGTCGCCTTCGAGACAGCCTGCAATACGCGCTTGCCCGAGGCCTACCGCCTGTTTCTTCAGCAGGTGGGTGATGGCTGTGAGGATATCAATCGGCCCAATGGCATGAGCGTGTATGGCCTCAAACGGTTAGCTGATACAGAAGTGAAGGATCTATCGCGCCCCGTCACCATCGACGAATACTGGCTATGGGAGGCCGAAGAAGACAAAGCCATGCTCACCGATGAGGTGTTCGATCAGCGGCTGGGCAACCAAGGCGTGCTCTTGCTGGACCAAGGCTGCGGTGATACTTACCAGCTCATCACAGCGGGCAAGCCAACTGGTGAGGTGTGGAACTTCTGTGATGTAGGAGCAGGCCCCTGCTGCGAGCGCCAGGACTTCCTTGGTTGGCTCGAGCTCTGGCTGGATAGCGATGGTGACCCAGATTTCTTCAAAGATTATGTCTATCCAGAGAGTGCATAGCGTCTCATAATACCCCGCACCCCATAGCATATCTCTCCAGGGGGTATTGCCATGAGCGTGCACATGCTACACTGAGGGTATGACGAAACCATTTCTACTACTCCAATCGCGCCCAGAGGATGAGGCGTCGGACAACGAATATCAGGCATTTTTGCAGTTTGGCGGCCTTACACCAGCAGAGCTTGAGCGAGTGCGTATTGAGGCAGAGCAGCGCCCCGCGCAGTCGCTTGCTGCCTATAGTGGTGTGCTGATGGGTGGTGGCCCAGCCAACTTTGCCTATCGGCCAGAGGAGAAATCAGCCGAGCAGCGCGCCTTTGAGGCGGTGATGATGCCACTACTGCGTGAGATCATTGCTCATGATGTGCCATTTCTTGGCGCTTGTCTAGGCGTTGGCGCACTGGTATCGGCACTGGGTGGTACGCCTAGCTTTGCTTATGGTGAGGCAATTGGTGCTGTGCCGATCACTCTCACGCCAGCAGCTAGGGATGACCCACTCCTCACTGACTTACCCACCACCTTCGACGGCTTCGTTGGGCACAAAGAAGGAGTGCTCGAGCCACCAGCTGCCTGCACTGTCTTGGCGCGCTCGCGTACCTGTGTGCAGATGCTGCGCGTGGGGTGCAACGTGTATGCCACGCAGTTCCATCCCGAGCTCGACCCTGAGAGTCTTGCCTTGCGCATCGATATCTATCGCCACGCTGGCTATTGTGCTCCAGATGAGGCTGATGCCCTCATTGCCAGCGCTCGCCAGCAAACCGTCACCGAGCCAGTCAAGATCCTGCGCCGGTTTGTGCAGCGGTATCAGCAGTAGACCTTACGCTCAGTTTTTTATATCCTGCATTCAATACTTCCTTCGAGCTGTGAATAGTCGATATGGCTGCTATTATACTCCCTTACCCATATAGGCAGTAGGCTATAGCATATATCTCTATGCGATACTGGCAGTGAGATACTGGCGATATCTTGCTTGAGCGCAATCGTATCAAAATATACCGCGCAGCCTATATAGCGGGTGGCCTATGGGGTATTGGCAAGAACAGAGGTAATATGATTTGCAAAATATCGATATATCATATATGATAAGGAGCATTATGAAATTATTTGAAAAAAATTCAATACCGAATCACGTACGGATTCATACTGATTCTATCGTTCCACCATCGATCAAGCGCTACGACGGTGTACATACTGCACCAGTTAGCCTGGCAACTGACATGCGTCTAGAAGGTGAGGGGCGCAAGCAGCAACTGGTGGTAGATGTCGTCCATACGACGCAGGGCAGTTATATGGATTTTGTCGATCGGCGCATTGTGCAAGCATGTGATTTTGCAGCTACTGCATTGCCCGGTATGACAAGCGAGCTGTGTGGCTGGATGGGCGAAGGCGAAGATGATGGAGTGGTGAATGTTCTCGCGCTTTTTCGGCTGGATGATGCGACAGAGAGATGTGTAGTCAACGAGCGGCATAGCCCAGAGGTAGTGCGCGCACGGCGTATTGGTAAGCTCGCTGCCTGGGCGATGGCACAGCACCTACTCCTTGGCGAGCAGGCCGATGCTGATATGACATTTAATACGAAGACACTGCAAAAAACCATGAACGAGCATAAAAAGCGTGGTGACGTAGCAATACTCCTGCCGTGAGCCCATACCTCGCAGGGGGCATAGCTGCACAGCTATTATGTAGGCCTATAGAAACGTAAGAAGCTCGGTCTTTATACACGAGCTTCTTTGCTTTTGGCGTTAGTTAAAGAAGAGCCGCTGTATCGTTGTCTATCCGCAGCGCTTGGCTACTATTGATTGAGAACAGGGTCTTTGCATGGATACCCCACCACCTACCCATAGGGTAGGGGTATCCCTATATTGCAGCGTGACACACTGCCTCAATATTATGCCCGTTTGGGTCGATGAGGAAGGCGCCATAATAGTCTGGATGATAGATCGCCCGCACGCCTGGTGCGCCATTGTCCTGCGCTCCTGCTGCTAGGCCAGCTACATAGAATGCATCAACTGCTGCCCGCGACGGTGCAGCAAAAGCAAAGTGCAGTGGCGATGATGGCTCACCTTGCCCAAGCCAAAATATCCCCGTATGTTTTGTTTGGTCTGGATTGCTAAAGCCTACGCCATATGATTCGTCAACTGTCTTCGCATACCCCAGTGGTGCCAACACTGCTTCATAAAAAGCTTTGCTTGCTTCAATGTCTTTAACGATAATGCCGAAGTGGTCGATCATGAGGTACCTCCTTGTGATATACCGCTTAGTATGTTGTCTCCCAGTATACGCCACAAATGATGACAGAGGCAATGGCTTCGTAAGGTGAAATGATAGATAATCACAGGTGGGTGATAGGGGTATGGGTATTATTTTCACCTCTCACTATCACACGCAGTGGAATGAATAGTGGCGTGGATAGCTATACAGCAATGCAAAAGCGAAGAAAATGACTACCTCACAGTGGTCTAGTGTCGGTAAAAAATCTCCACGACTTTTCCACATCCCTGCAGACACTAGATATGAGCACACTACATATAGCGTGTGTGAGGTAAGACCCTTGGCAGTAACAGAGGTAGTGATGGCACGCAGCACCAGCACAATGCCGTATATAGCGCGTACCCTGCGCACCATATGGTATAATTACCTCGATAACCCCATAAACAAGGAGACAAGCAGATGAGTAATTTTCCGGTAGTGCGCGTCGAGCGTGTTGATGTGCGGAATGAGAGCGCGTCGAAAATTGACGTGTGGGCACGCATCAAGAATGAGTCCGACCGGCAGGTGAAGGTTGTAAGTTGGGAGTATCTGGGGAATATACGTAAAGAGTCGCACACGCTCAACCCGGGCAACACAGTGGATGTGATGCTCTACAGTGGTGCGCCCAAGAACTACCCAGACCAAATGTATATCCGCTACGAAGCCGAGCATGATGGTGGCAGGCATTACTTCTTGGCGCGGCACCAGGCGAAGTTTGACGAACGCTACAATAATGACGCCAAGTGGTATCGGCCATCAGACTGGATGGAGTTCCAGCGCGTGGATCGTGGTAACTAGCATGGTAGCCGCTCCGCGCATCTTCTACACCGATGGCAGCGCCAGCCCTAATCCGGGCCCGGGTGGCTATGCTGTCATCGAGCAGGGCAAGCCCGTGGCGCTGGGCAGCGAGCCAGGCAACACGACGAACATCCGCATGGAGGGGATGGCCCTTATTGCAGCCATGCAGCTGGCAGGTACTGAGGGGTGCGAGATCCACACCGATAGCGAGTTTTGGGTCAATGTCCTTACCAAGTGGGCACCCGGCTGGGCAGCCAAGGGCTGGCGCAAGAGCAGCGGGCCGATCAAGAACCTTGAGCTGGTGCAAGAAGCCTATGCGCTTTATACCACCGTGCAGCCAAAGCTCATCTGGGTGCGCGGCCACAACGGCCACGAGCAAAATGAGCTGGCCGACCAATGGGCCAACCGAGCACGAGCCGGGGAGCGGCTTGGAGGAGAATGAGCAGCAAAAAACCGGTTATAATGACCGGTTTTTAGATGCAGAGGGTTGCTGCGTGGCGGCTTATATAAGAATGCAACTCTACATACCGGGCTCAAGCTCGTTGAATAGCCTTGGATCGTAGCCAAGCAGCTGAATAGCTCGTTCTTCCTCTAACTTAGAGCTGGCTGCTGCTTGATGAGCGGTAGCTTGGGCAGCAGCATCTTTCTTGTCGCGTTGTGCTGCATCGATGAGGTGGATATTTTTAACGCAAATATATGCTATACTATTACCAATATCACTAATATCCAGAGTGCGACGAGGGACTGGCCCGATGACTCGCCAGCAACCTGCTCTAAGGAGAGCAAGGTGCTAATTCCAGCCTGTGCGCAGGGAAGATATGAGACGCGTAAGAAAGCAGCTCCTTTCTCGCCTGGCAGTGCAGGATAAGAGAAGGGAGTTTTTTATGACAGCAACGACTATAACATCAGCGCAGTTTCGCACCGCCGAGAGCGTGAGCCCAGGCCACCCCGACAAGCTGTGCGACCAAATGAGCGACGCCATCCTCGACGCCTACTTAGCCCACGACCCACAGGCCCGCGTGGCGGTGGAAGTGTGCGGCGGCCATGGCACGGTGTTTGTGACGGGCGAAGTAACGTCCCGAGCAGTGGTGACAGTAGCGCCGATTGTGCAGCGTTTGGCGGGGAGTGAGATAGAGATTATTGAGCACATTGCGCAGCAGAGCCCGGAGATTGCGCGCGGTGTGGATGATGGCGGGGCGGGCGACCAAGGCGTGATGATCGGCTATGCCTGCAACGAAACACCTGAGCTGCTCCCGTTAGAAACAGTGCTGGCGCGGCGATTGAACCAATTTTTGTATCAACGTTGGCCCTACGATGGCAAAACGCAAGTAACACTGCGGGGTGGGCAGATAACGGCAATTGTTGCAAGCTTCCAACATGCACCAAAAGACAAATTAACAGAGGCAGTCAAGGAGTGGCTCCAGCAGCAGACGTATGTGAACACATTTTTTAAGGATAAGCAATATGATGTGCCAGTGCTACACTGCAACCCAGCAGGGGACTGGCAGATTGGTGGCTTTGCGGCTGATGCTGGCCTGACGGGGCGCAAACTCATCGTCGATAATTATGGGCCACGCGTGCCAATTGGTGGTGGGGCCTTTAGCGGCAAGGACGCCACCAAGGTGGATCGCTCGGCGGCGTATATGGCGCGGCGCATTGCGGTGGATTATCTACGGCAGCATCATGCGCAGGAGGTGCTGGTGCGCCTGGCGTATGCAATCGGCCACGACCAGCCCGTCGAGGCAACCGCCATTATCGATGGCGTGGAGCAGCCCATTACAGGCTACGACCTCAGTCCGCATGGCATCATCACCACGCTCCAGCTCGCTCAGCCTATCTACGAGCCAACCGCTCGCTGGGGGCACTTTGGTGAGGGGTTTGTGTGGGATCGGTAGAAGAAAGACAGGCAATTGCAAAACCAATCGTACTCGTTTTTCATGGTTTAAATATTCAGTGATGCACCCTCGTACACACCTCACCACCTCTGCAACATCCCAGCAGGTGTCCGCAGCTGTATGCCTACGTGTATGCGCTTGCTGTTGTAGAAGTCAATATAGCAAGCAAGGGTTTGACGCTGGCAGCCAAGTGAGATGTGTCTCCGCCAGACATGGCCAATACATTCCTCTTGCAGCGTGCGGTTAAATCGTTCAATGTGGGCGTTGTCGTTCGGTCTGCCGAGGCGGCTATGGCGTAGCTGGATGCCAGCTCGTTTTAGCTCTTGCGCGAAGTATCTTCCAAACTCTGGCCCGTTGTCGCACTGCACCAAAGAGATTGTTGTAAAGCCATAGCTACGCCATTTCTCCTGCGCTCTTAGGACAACTGCCGCAGCGATCCCAGGGCGCAGACTGGTGTGTGACTCAGCGTAGGCAAGACGACTAAAGAGGTCAATAACCGTGTCGTAATACAACCGCTTGCCAGTGTGTGGATCGACATGGTGGATCGTGTCTATTTGGACAAGCTTGCCTGGGGCGGTCGCTCTTGGTCGATGTGGATTACTTCTTCTAATCCGCGGCTTTCTAGCGCCGTCGAAGCAGTGATGGCGGCGAAGAATGCGGCGAACACGAGACAAACTGACAGTCATTCCTAGCGTATGCGTCACATAGTGCCATACCACCTCAGCACAGCGCTGCAGCTGCGTGCGCACTGCTAACACAGTACGCACTATGGTGTCCAAGATTGCGCGAGGACTTGTGTGTGGACGAGACGAATCGGTTGGTATATTCCAACGACAAGCAGCCAACCGAAAGCAAGAGATACCGCTCCTTGTCTTGACTTGCCTGTTCGGACGGTTGACATTGTCCATCTGGACATACCGATTGAGAGCGTTCCATTTCTGCTTCCAGCGCCAAATGGTACTGCGATGGACACCACACTTTCTGGCAACAACCATGACAGGTAGCTGGTCTACAACTAACAGACGCATAGCAGTAGCTCTCGCTTTTGGTAGGTTAGGATTGGTAGAATACTTAAGGTATACTGCGGC
>ERZ773049.1121-NODE-1121-length-15745-cov-4.200000_pt1 | contig 15745 bp, 19 predicted proteins | sample MGYA00580633_ERZ773049 | MGnify/ENA primary metagenome ERZ773049 (study PRJEB29015, sample SAMEA2737991) | human oral metagenome | biome: human oral; feature: human-associated habitat; material: dental | place: China | collected 2066 ... | reverse complement strand
TCCCTCCCCCGTGGGGGAGGGCTGGGGTGGGGGCAGGGATACAAATTCCAAAAACGTATACCTTTGCCTGATTTGGAAAGAGAACTAATAAAAAAACCGCCTGAAGCATTGGGCATTCAGGCGGTTTTTTGATGCGTGGCGAGCGTTTACAGACTTTCCACCAAGATGGCACGTCCTTCAGTCGCGGTAATACGCTGGTCTTTCACCGCCGCATATTCGGGGCTGTCGTACCACGCGCGGGCGGCCGTCATATCGGGAAAACGCAAAATGACCGCGCCATCAATCGGCGCGCCTTCCAGAGATTGATTGGCGCCATTCAATACCAGAATTTCACCGCCGTAAGCCGCCAGCGTCGGTGCGGCCGTTTGCAGATATTGGGCATATTGATTGGCGTCCAGCATTTTGTCACGGATAAAAATCATATAAGCAGACACGGGTATTTCCTTTTCTTTGTTTGTTTGTTTTACAGCGCCGCCATGTCAATTACATAACGGTAGCGCGCTTTTTTCTCAATCACGTCATTCCAGTATTGCCCAATCTGGTTGGGCTTGATGGTCTGAATTTGCGCGGCGATTTTGTGTTCCGCACAGAAATTCAGCACTTCGTTGATTTCTTTCATCGAGCCGGTCAATGAACCGGCGAAATTGACACGGTTCAGCGCGGTCGTCATCGGATTGATGCCATTAACCTTGCTGACATCGCCGACGCCAATAAGGCACATCGTGCCGCCCACTTTCAGCGTGAGCAAAATCGGGTCTATTTCAAATTGGTAGGGCACGGTGGAGAAAACAAAATCCAGTTGGCGGCGGTATTGCGCCATTTTTTCTTCGTCATAATTCACCACTACATCCACCGCGCCAAAGCGTTTGGCATCTTCTGCCTTGTCGGCGGAGGTGGTGAAAACCACGACTTCCGCGCCCAATGCGGTGGCAATTTGCACCGCCATATGGCCGACGCCGCCCAATCCCTGCACGCCAATTTTGCTGCCTTTGCCAATATGCCAATGTTTCAGCGGTGAATATGCGGTGACGGCCGAACAAAGCATCGGGGCAGCCACTTCCAGCGGCAATGCTTCAGGAATGGAAGCTACAAATCGTTCTTTGACGACGATGCGATTGGAATAACCGCCTTGGGTAAAGCCGCCCGGATCGCGCGCTTCCGAAGTCGGATAGCCGTAAGTGAATAGCGCGCCGCCATCGGTGATGCAATATTGTTCCTGCTCGCTCCGGCATTCGGCGCAATGTCCGCAGGAATCGACAAAACAGCCAACGCCGACGCGGTCGCCCACCTTGAAGCGGCTGACGTTTTTGCCGACCGTCGCAACCACGCCGGCAATTTCGTGGCCGGTCACTTGCGGCATCGCCTGCTGTTTGCCCCAAACGCCATGCGCGGTATGCACGTCGCTATGGCAGACGCCGCAATAACGGATTTCAATGGCGACATCGTCATCGCCGACCGGGCGGCGCTGGAAGGTGATTTTGTGCAATTTGCCGGAATAATCGCTGAAGGCATAGCCTTCGGCAGGAATAAGCGTCTTGTAATTCAGGCTGCTATTGCCGCTGGCCGAAGCGGCGCGGTTAATACCGAATGCGCTCATCAAGATGCCGGCAGCCGCCAGACTTTGGACGAGAATGCGACGTTGCGGGCTGATTTCATTCATCGGAAAGACTCCTTATAGGTGGGTGAAAGCGGCGCAGTTTACTGAAATTCCGGCGGCAAATACAGGCAATTATGGTGCGGATAATACGGTCATAAAAAAGGCTACCGTTGCCGGTAGCCTGAATAAATGCCGCCTGCACAATTTTTGCGGACAGTTTTTGTCGCCGGGTATCAATTGCCCTTGGCAGTAAAGTAACTGGCGATGACATTGCCATAGAACGAATGTGCGCCCATGATTTCGGCGAGCTGTTCTCCGGTCGGATTGCGCCAGTCCGCCTGCAATTCGGCGGCAACACCAATCCAGGTCATCGGTTGGGCGCCTGCCTGAATCATGCGCTGTACTGCGGTTTCCTGCACCAGTTGATTCCAGGTGCCGGAAGCATCAATCACGGGATAGACTTCATAGCCTGCTTTCAGCGCAGACAATACGGCAAAGGCAACGCAGACTTCGGTAGAAACGCCTGCAACCAATAATTTTTTGCGCCCTGTTTTTTTCACCGCTTGCGCAAATTCGGCATTGTCAAAGGCGTTAATTTCACCGGGGCGATGAATAACCGGCGCATCCGGCAGTATTTCTTTCAGCCCCGGCAATAGCGGACCGTTCGGGCCATCGGCCTGACTGGTGGTAAACAGGGTCGGCAACTGGTGTATTTTTGCCACTTTCGCCAATGCAAATACATTGTTGCGAAATTCCATCTGGCTCATGTCCGCCACACCATTGCTGATTCCCGTTTGGTGGTCAACCATCAGCAATGCAGTGTTGTCTACGCGCAGGCGGCCATATTCATATTGGGTCATTTTGTTTTTCTCAAAGTTGTTCAAAAAGGGTTTTGCTTTTTCAGCGGGGAGGATTATAGTCATGGCGAAATAATCAAAAACCCGCAAATGCGAAACATCATGTTGCAAATTTGGAACGACTGTCATGAATGAAAAAATTGATTTGAACGATATGCGCCTGTTTGTTGCTGTCGTGCGCGCGGGCAGTTTGAGCAAGGCCAGTGAATTGCTGGGTGTGTCGAAATCGCGCCTGAGCCGTCGCCTGACCGGGCTGGAAAACGCGCTCGGCACCACCTTGCTGGACCGGGGTCGGCGCGGCATATTGCTGAACGAACTGGGCACGCAATTCTTTCAGCAGACGGAGGCGATGTTGCAATGCGCCGAACAGGCCGTTGCGGGTGTGCGGCGCGGGCTGGATGAACCGCGGGCGGTTGCGCATTTCCATTTCTACCGAGATTCTGCGCGATGTGCTTGCACCGCATCTAGGCGATTATTTGCGCCGCTATCCTGCGGTAAATATGGAAGTGCAGACGCAAAATGCGCCGGTCAACATGATTCAAACCGGGATTGATGTCGCTTTCCGCATGGACGATTTGCGCAGTAATGATGTGGTCGCGCGCAAAATCAGGGAATGGCGTTTGGGTTTGTATGCGACTGCGCCCTATCTGACAGAATATCCGCCCATTGTTATCCCTGAAGATTTGGAACAGCATCAATTGCTGCAAAAATATGATGGTCCCGAATGGGTTTTGTACAAAAACCAGCGCCATGTGGTGGTGCATGGCGCAAAGCGGCTACTGAGCAATGATTTTAATCTGCTGGAAAAACTGGTTGAGGCACATCAAGGTATCGCATTGTTGCCCGAATATATGGCCCGGCATGGTATGTGGCAACGCATATTGCCTGACTGGCAGATTGAAAGTGTGCCGCTGCATTTGCTCTATTATAAAAACCGTGGCAGTGTCCCGGTCATCCGCTCTTTTGTCGAATTTGTCTCGACACAGATACAAAAAAGCGCGGACAAATAGCCGCGCTTTTGTTATGGGATGAATCATTCAGGCAAAACGCGCCATCCATTGTTTGAAGGACTGCATGAATTTTTCAATGGTATTGGTGACGTGTTCGCCGACCAGTTCGCCCTGTTCATTCAGGGACTGGTGAATGCTGCCGAAATAGGTTTCGGGTGACGGCATGACTGCGCCATTCAATACGGTAAACGGCGTGCGCAGGGCATGATTCGCCGCCATGCCTCCGGCAAAGGAAGGGGAAACGGTAATAATGGCAATCGCCTTGCCATTCCACGCATTTTCACCCATCGGGCGGGAGCCGACGTCAATCGCGTTTTTCATCGCGGCGGGAATGCTGCGGTTATGCTCCGGGGAAATGAGCAGGATGCCGTCCGCCGCCTTGATTTGTTGGCGCAGGCGCTGGTATGAGGCGGGTGAATCGGCATCCCGGTCCTGGGTATAAAGCGGCAGGTCGCCGATTTCGGTAAAGGTAAAGTGGAACTGGTCGCGGTATTTGTCGGCAATGTATTGTGCGATGGTGCGATTGACGGATTGTTTCGCCAGACTGCCGACGATAATCAAGATGTTTTGCATGATGTTCTCCTGAATAAATGGGGGCGGACAGTTTAAGGCCATTGTGCGCGCAATCAAGTATGAAATGGGCAACGTCAGGTTGTGGCAATGAAACCACCGCTGCTGCTCCGCTTGGACGGATGACGCTTATTGAGCGACGGCGGGGCGCAGCGGGTGGTGCGATTTCAGCAACTGCTGGAAGCGCATTTCGCGCAGGAAAAAAGCGTGGCGTTTTATGCGGCCACGCTCGGCTGCACGGAAAAAACCCTGAGCCGCGACGCCTCACGCTGCTGGGAAAGTCCGCCAAGACGCTGATTGGCGAACGGATTTTGCTGGAAGCGCAGCGCTTCCTCACTTACGGTAATGATGCGGTGAACCAGATTGGCTATCGCCTCGGCTTTGGCGAACCCACCAATTTCGTCAAATTCTTCAAAAAGCAGACCGCATTAACCCCGCAGCAGTTTCGCGAACGGGAGCGGTCAGTATGAAATATGAAAAAGCCGCCTGCATTACTGCAAGCGGCTTTTTTATTCCCGTATTGATTAAGCGTGCCGTATCGGTGCGGGACTGATGGGCATTTTGCGTAATACCCGGTAATGCCAAATGGCGATTATGGTGCAGGCGATACCCAAAAGATAAAACAGCGGGCGCGAGAAGAAATCGCCTGCGCCGGTGGTGTATTGCCCCAAGCCGGACGGAAGGAAGGTGGCAATAGTGCCAAGGACAATAAAGAATGCCAGCCCCAATGAATGTTTATAACGCACCCGTTTTTGCATGGTCAGCAGTGCGGGGCTGATGGCCATCATCACATTGGTGGAGATAAAGACGATGAGCATCAGTTTGTCATTGGTAAATGTGCGCACGGTACACATCAGGACAAAGCAGAACAGGGTCATGCCGACCACCCACGCCGTTGCCTGCCGTTCGGTTACGGGCTGGTCGTAATATTTGCCAAAGGCTTCTTGCCGCTCGTATTTGACGGTAATGTAGAGCGAGTAGATTTCAAAGAGATTGAAGGCAACCATACCCATCCACATGAATTGATAGACAACGGAATCGTATTCAAAAAACCATTGCTTGAACAGCAGTACAAAGAGAAAATCATGTGCGAGGTAATAAGTGTGCATATGCACCGGAAAGGGCGAAGTGCCATTGCGCCGGGTCATGATGGCGCAGTAAATATATTCGATAAAGCCAAAGCCCATGCCGATTGCCATTACGGGTATCATCACTTCGGGATGCTGGATGACCTTTTCGACGAATGCGTCAGCGTTATAACTGGTGGGATACATTTATGGTTCCTGATTGGATAAAAATGTGGTTCAGTATTTATTGTATGAGACAACGGCTATTTTCATAATTTGTCTGCTAAGCTGTCCACCATTTCCCGCGCGACCGCATCCACGGTGACGGGCTTGAAGTTTTTGATAAACAATCCGAGAAATTTGAAGAGTGGTACCAGTTTCGCCAGCGTATCGCTGCGGCCATTGCCATAGACAATCGTCGGCACAACCACCACGGTGGGAATGCCGCTGTCTTTCAGCATTTGCGCCAGCCGTGCCTTGCCTTCCACAAAAGATTTCGGGCCGAGGATGCTGCCGATAAATCCCATCGCTTTCACTTTTTTCGCTTGTGCAATTTGCAGCATGACTTTTCAACGAGACCACAGCAATTGCTGAATCTGTCTCACAACCCCATGCAACCGCACGCCGTTTATCCCGCCGCCCGCGCGGCGTACCATGCGCCGCTCATTCACCATACGGAGCAACACATGAACCCCGTCAAACAACAAGTCATCGTCCTCGTCGGATCTGGCGCCATCGGCCAGGCCATCGTCCGCCGCGTCGGCATGGGCAAACAAATCCTGCTCGCCGATCTGCGCGAAGAAAACGCCCGCGCCGCCGCCGATACCCTGCGCCTGGTGGGCTACCAGACGCATACCGCCGCGGTCAATATCGCCGAACGCGCCTCCATTGCCGCGCTGGTCGCCCGTGCGCAGGCGCTCGGCGACGTCCATGCCGTCATCAACGCCGCCGGAGTCTCGCCCTCGCAAGCCGCGCCGCAAACCATCTTCGCCGTCGATCTGGTCGGTACCGCGCTCTTGCTCGAAGCCTTTGGCGAGGTCATCGCGCCGGGCGGCAACGGCATCGTCATCTCCTCGCAGTCCGGCTTCCGCCTCGGCAATTTGAGCGAGGCCGACCAGCGTGCACTCGCCACCCTGCCGCCGGAGCAACTGGCGGAACTGCCGCTGGTCAAAAACGAGACCGACTCGCTGCGCGCCTACCAAATCTCCAAGCGCGGCAATGCCTTGCGCGTCGCCGCCGAAGCGGTGCGCTGGGGCAAACGCGGCGCGCGGCTGAACTGCATCAGCCCCGGCATCGTCTTCACCCCGCTTGCCAACGACGAACTGAACGGCGAACGCAAGGATTTCTACCGCAAAATGCTCGCCGAACTGCCCGCCGGACGCGGTGGCACCCCGGACGAAATCGGTGCGCTGGCAGAATTTATTATGGGCGGCAATGGCGGCTATATCAGCGGCAGCGATTTTCTGATTGATGGCGGCGCGACAGCCCATTATTTTTTCGGCACGCCATAAAACTTTATCCCGCCATTTGCGGCGGGATTTTTGTCATTCAGAAAATAGCGCAATTTTGCAAATGGCGTTTGGTGCGAAATACCCGCAAAAAAACCATTCGGAGATTTATTAAAAGACCGGGCAGCCGCCCGGTCTAAAACATTCCCCCTACCCTTTCGCTCTTAATTCCGCAATTGCCTCATTGGCAAGCTGGTCGGCCATTTCATTGCCGGGGTGGCCGCTATGCCCTTTTATCCATTGCCACTCAATTTGATGCTGCCCCACCAGCGCGTCCAGCTCTTGCCACAGGTCCACGTTCTTCACCGCCTTTTTGTCGGCAGTTTTCCAGCCGTTGCGTTTCCAGCCGGAAAGCCATTGGGTAATGCCGTTTTTGACGTAATTGCTGTCGGTGGTCAGCACAATCGGGCAAGGCCGCTTGACCGCCCGCAGCGCGGCAATCGCCGCCGTCAGCTCCATGCGGTTGTTGGTGGTCATCGCCTCGGCGCCGTTCAGTGTCTTGCGCTGGTCGCCGTAACACATCAGCACGCCCCAGCCGCCGATGCCGGGATTGCCCTTGCAGGCGCCGTCGGTATAGATGAGCAGCGGCGTGGTCATAGCGTCTCCGCGATGGCTTCGCCCATGCGGATTTTTGCTTCCCGCTCCAATACATCACGCTTCCAGCCGACGACGTCTTTTTCAAAAAAGAGAATTACGGTGGAGCCGAGGTTGAAGCGGCCAATTTCCGCGCCTTTGGCAAAGGCGCGGTTTTCCGTGCTGTAGTCGTAAAGGTTGCGGCTGCCGCGATCGATGAGTTCGCCCTGCCACACGGTTTCGATACTGCTGACATTGAGCGCGCCAACCATCACCAGCGCCATTTTGCCAAACGGCGTCTCGAACAGGCAGACCGCGCGCTCATTGCTGCTAAAGATACCGGGAATGCGGTCAAGCAGCGGCAGCGACACGCTGTGTTTGTCGCCGGGACAGAAGCGCAGCGCGAGCAGGCGGCCATCGCAGGGCATATGAATGCGGTGGTAATCGTCCGGGGCAAGATACAGCGTCGCCGTGCTGCCACCGGCGAAAGCGTCCGCCCATTCATCGCTACCGAGCAGGGTGGCGAGGCGGTACGGCAGGCCTTTCGCTTGCAGCGTCATGCCGTCCTGCACCGTGCCGTAATGGGCGCAGCGGCCATCGACCGGGCTGACAATGGCGGCGTTGTCGCCATCTATCGGGCGGGCGCCGTCCGCCAGCGCGCGGGTGAAGAAATCATTGAGCGTCGCGTAGGCGTAGGGATTTTTCTCGGCGGCAAAATCGGTATTGGCGCCGGTCGCTTTCATATAGGCGCGGATGATGGTGTTTTTGACCAAGCGCGATTTGACCCGCGCGAGGCGATACATCAGCGCGCTCGACAAATGGCGGGGAATCAAGGTGTAAAGGTGGATATTCATGGTGGTTTCTTCCCGTAACGAACGGCGCGCAGTGTAGCGGCAAAGTGGCGGGTGCGCCATGCCGCCGCTGCTAGAATGCCGCCTTTCACTTCAGGGAGAACATCATGGCACCCCGCAATGACGACATGAGCAGCGTGCTGGCGCTGCTGGAAATCCTGCGCCGAATGCCCAAAGTCGGCGCCATCAGCACGAAAGACATACAAAACCATCTGGCTGATGCGGGCTACAACCTCAGCGATCGCACCGTACAGCGCTACATGAATTTGCTTAGCGAACACTTCGACATCAAGCGCGACGAACGCAGCAAACCTTATGGCTACCGCTGGGAAAGCTACGCGCGCGGCCTCGAAATCCCCATCCTCAACGAACAGGAATCGCTGCTGCTGATGCTCGCCAAGGCGCAGCTCGAACACCTGCTACCGCCCAACGTCATGGCGAGCGTACAGCCCTTCTTCGCGCAGGCCGAGCGCAAACTCGTCTATGAGGCCGAAGGCAAGCCCGAACGCGAATGGCTCGGCAAAATCGCCGTCGTCCCCACCAGCCAGCCGCTATTGCCGCCGCCGACAGACAAAAACGTGCTGGACACCATTGGCCGCGCCCTCTACCAAAACCGCTGGCTCGACATCTACTACCGCAACCAGGCGGGCCGCGAACACGACAGGCGCGTCATGCCGCTGGCGCTGGTACAACAGGGCAGCGTGCTCTACCTCGTCGTCCAGTACGACGGCTACGAAGACAAACGCCACCTCGCCGTGCACCGCATCCGGCAGGCGCGCATCAGCACCATGACCTTCCAGCGCCCGCCGTTTGACCTCGCCGCCTACTGCAATGAAGCCCGCTTCGGCTACGGCGACGGCAGCAAAATCCGCCTCACCTTCAGCATCCGCCACGGCGCCGGCTACCACCTCACCGAAACAAAACTCGCGGAAAACCAGATTATTCTCGAAGAAGACCAGGAGCATTACCGCATTCAGGCGGAGCTGGTGGACAGCGACCTGCTCGACAAATGGCTGCTCGGCTTCGGCGATGACATTTGGGACATTGAAAAAATCCCACTGTAAACGCAGCGACACCAGCTGACGCATAGCGGTTCTATAATCGCTTCTGCCAACCCACAACGTTTAGGAGAACGTCATGACAACACCCCCAGAAAATGAGCTGCTGCATAAAGTCGCCATTGAACTTGAAGCGCTTGCAAAAGCCAGAGCGCACTACAGCCCGCAACTCGCCCCCGATTTCAGCGTCTTTGATTACGTCGATACCTCGGAGCTGGGCTTGAGCCGAATATTGGGAGACTTGCTCAATCCCGGAGGAAAGCATGGCCAAAAAGATCTGTTTCTGCGCTGTTTTATAGAAAGATGCCTACCGAACCTCGATGATAATGGCTGGCAGGAATTCAAGGATAATTTGTCTAAAACCAAAATCAAACTTGAAGAAAGAACCTGGGCAATACACTCCTATCGACGGATGGATATTTATCTGTCGCAATCCGCAAAATTTGGCATCTGTATCGAAAACAAGCCGTATGCTATTGATCAAAAACAGCAACTTGCTGATTATGCGATGGAACTGGAGACCAGACGGTTGCAGAAATTTCATCTGGTCTATCTGAATGAAAAAGGAGTACCTCACCAAGACAGCCTGGATGAAACGAAAAAGAAAGAAATGGAAGCAAACAAACAGATTAGCTATGTAAAATACACCGAATTAGCCAAATGTCTGGAGTATTGTGTAGAAAATATTCCAAACACGGACGTTTCTGACTTTGTCAGAAAACTTATACTCTTTATCAATAAGCAATTTAACGGGGTTAACAACATGAACGAACAACAAACCATACAAGATCTCATAATGGAAGAACCAAATAATATCAAAGCGGCAATAAATATCTCTACCCAATGGAAGGAAAAGAAAAAACAGCTAATAGAAAAATTGTTTAATGACCTTAAACGGCGTGCAGCCAACACCTATAATGTTGAAGCCACATTCGACAAATCCCTGACGGGCGGAAGACGGTATGAAGGCTTCTATTTTACTCAAGCCAACAATAAAGAATATTCTGTCAAATTAGAATTTTATGATTATGGATTTAACAAGCCCGCGCTAGGCGTATATTTTTCCAATCCTGTAAAAAATCCAAGCGAGAATATAAACTTCGAGAATATCAGAAAGCGCTTTGAAGATGGGAGTTTTAACACCGCTTGTCAGTTGGTATGTCCGGATACCGGTCATTGGCCAGTATGGTATTGGTTTCAGCATAAAGGCGAACAATCTGATGATGGCTGTGACTGGCAAAATGATGCAGACATTTGGTTAATGATTCAAAATGACAAAATTGCGGAAAAAATCGTTAAGGAAGTCGATGCGCTATATCAGCATTTGGAAAACGCCGAAAGCGCACCTAAATGAGCCGCAGCAAGGCGCTGCTTACAACCCAAACCGCAGCAACGCACCATACCATTTACATACACATGAGCGCTCCATGTGTATGTAAATATGAGTTTGCAAGGCACCGTGTACATCGTGAGTTCACCCTGCTACGGGTAAGGAATTCTCATATGGCAAACAGCCCTTGAAAGATACCCAACCTTTTAGCCTAAACCCCGACAGCCGCCTTTCATCAGGCGGCTTTTTTCATGCGACACAAACTGACGTTACCCCCTGCATAATGCACCCCGAACCTTACCGTTCATCACCCTTTCAAGGAGAACATTATGCAAACTGATACCACAACGACAACCGAAACCAACTGGCGTCTTGAGCCTTCTACCCTGAGCCTGTACGCGGAAAAACTGATTATCCGCATGATTCTGCGACACGACGGTCTGAAAAGCACTTTTAGGCCAAATTACTGGGATGAAGATGTCGCCCTGCCGCTGGGGCTGCCCGAAGAACTACAGGGTGAACCCGATATGCAGCAAATCGTTCGTACCCTGCTGGAGGCGCGCTGGCAAGAAATCCGGCATAAAGAGGAAGATGAAACCTCTTTTTTCACCCAGGCCGAGAAAAATATTGCCTTTATCGCGGCACGGCTCAGCTTTAACGAAACCGAAATTGCCCTGTTCCGTCTCGCTGTTTATTTGCATGATGAAAAGGCATTGCGTGAGCTTTGTAACAATTACAATATGCGTGATTTTCATCGCTGCTATCATTTTATGGCGGACATTCTCGACTTGCCACCCAAGAATGTTTTTCACGCCTTAAAGAACAAGGCAAAATTGTATAAATATGAACTTATTGAAGAGAGGAGTCGCGGTTGTTTCAATATAAGGAATTACCTCGAATGGGGCGATGCGCTGGAATTTGAGCAATTCATGCACGAGCCTTTAACCGAGCAAAGCTGGCTAAACACTTGCGCCAATAGCAGTACGCCGCCCTCGCTGCAATGGGATGATTTCTCACACATCACCTTCCTGCGTGACAGCGCCCTGCGTTATTTGCAGCATATGCGCGATAGCGGGCAACCCGGCGCCAATATTCTGCTTTACGGCAAACCCGGTACAGGCAAAAGCGAATTTGCCGCTTTGCTTGCCGAAAAAGCCGCCGTTCATCCCTACGCCATACTTAGCCAGGATGAAGATGGCGACTGCATTGATGGCAAAGCACGACTGGTGAAATTTCGTGTTGCGCAAACATTATTGGCAGCGCAGCGTTCTTTGCTGATTTTTGATGAGGTTGAAGACGTTTTTTCCAGTAGCGCATTTCAGCGTTCTGTCGCCGGTTCGCACAAAGCCTGGATCAATGATTTTCTGAGCAACAACCCCGTCCCTACCATCTGGATCAGCAATGATGTTTCCTGCATGGATCGGGCGGCGATTCGCCGTTTTGATCTGGTGATTGAAATGCCGGATTTGCCACGGGAGAAGAAAGCACGTTTATTGGAAACGGCAAGTGCGGGGCGACTGTCAGCGGATTATATCCAGCATTTTTCGCGGCAGCCGCAATTATTGCCCGCTGTGATTGAACGCGGGCTGAAAGTCGCCAGTATTGTCTGCGGTGACAATTCGGATTTTGGCGGGCAGGCGCTGCATATCTTCAACCAAACCTTGCAGGCGCAGCGGCATAAAACGATTGGCAAATTGCCTGCGGCAAAGGCGGCCTATTCTTTGCAATGGGTAAATTGCGACAGCGATTTGGCGGCTATCAGCGCAGGATTGATTGCCCGTCCGCAGGGGCGTATTTGTTGTTATGGCGCGCCGGGGACGGGTAAATCTGCCTGGGCGCAATGGATTGCCGAGCAGGCGGGATTACCGGTATCGCTGTGCAAGGGTTCGGATTTGTTGGACAAGTATGTGGGCGGCACGGAGGAAAATATTGCCGCCGCTTTTCGCCGCGCCGATACGCTTGGCGAGGCACTGATTATTGATGAGGCGGATTCGTTTCTTTTTGCCCGGCAAGGGGCGGAACGCAGTTGGGAGCGCAGTATGGTCAATGAAATGCTGACGCAAATAGAGCAATTCGACGGCCTGCTGGTAATTACCACCAATTTAATGGATGAGCTCGATCCCGCCGTTCTACGCCGTTTTGATTTGAAGCTGAAATTTGACTGGCTCACCGCTGGGCAAGCCGCCGCACTCGCCGCTGAGCATTTATCGCTATTGCATTTGCCGCCCCTGGATGCGGCACAACAGACGCGTTTGCAACAATTAACTTCGCTTGCGCCCGGCGATTTCGCCGCCATTGCCCGCCGCCACCGTTTTGCGCCATTTGTGAATGCAGCGGAATGGTTGCAGACGTTAATGGAGGAATGTCAGTTAAAGGCACCGCATCTGCAAAAACGGCGTATCGGTTTTTAAGAAAATCATCACCGGGTTACAATGACGTTTTCTATTTTGCAGGGAATCATTCATGCAACTCCAATTCCTCGGTACGGGCGCCGGAATGCCCAGCAAATCACGCAATGTTTCCGCGCTGGCGCTTAATCTCGACAGCCCGGCAGCGCAAACCTGGCTTTTTGATTGCGGCGAGGCGACGCAGCACACTATTTTGCATACCACCGTTCGCCCCGGCCGTATTCGCCGCATTTTTATCACCCACCTGCACGGCGATCATATTTTTGGCCTGCCCGGCCTGCTTTCCAGCCGGGGGATGATGGGCAATGACACGCCGATTGATCTCTACGGCCCGGCAGGCATCCGCCGTTTTCTGGAAACGGCGCTGGCGGTTTCCGCCAGTTTCCTGCCTTATCCGTTGCACATTCATGAGTTTGCCGAAGCCGGCACGGTGCATGAAGACGAGCTTTACGGCGTCAGCGCACGTCCGCTCATGCACGGCGTGGCGAGTTTCGCCTATGTGATTCGCGAGGCGGTGCAGCCCGGCGCGCTTGATGTCGCCCGCCTGCGCGCCGAGGGCGTCCCCGCCGGGCCGCTGTATGCGCGGCTGAAAAACGGCGAGACCATCACCCTCGGCGATGGTCGCGTGCTGCACGGCGCCGATTACTGCGCGCCCGCCCGCGCCGAACGCCGTGTGGTGATTTTTGGCGATACCTGCCACGATGACGCGCACGCCGATTTTTGCCGCGATGCCGACCTCATCGTGCATGAGGCGACGTTTGCCGGGGGCGAGGAAGCGCTCGCCGCACGCCACGGACACAGCACCGCCGACGAAGCCGCCCGCCTCGCCCGCGATGCCGGGGCGAAACGGCTCTACCTGACCCACATCAGCGCCCGCTACGATGCGGCGGAAACGGCGGCGTTGCTCGCCCGCGCCCGCAAGATTTTCCCCGCGACCGAACTCGCACATGACCGCCTGGTGGTGGATGTACCACGGACGGCACGCGGCGCGGGTTAGGTCGCCGAATTTGAATCGGCGTATCATCGCCAAGTGTCAAACAAACAGTCTTCCAGCCAGCCCCCCAAATGACCGCCAAAAAAATCCTCCTCCGCATCATTGAGTTCATCGCCGCCCTCTACCTGCTGACGCTAACTGCGCTCTATTGCCTGCAAGAGCGGCTGCTGTTCCACCCTGCCCCGCTTGCGCCAAATCACAGCTTCCACTTCGCCGCGCCGTTTGCCGAAATCCGCCTGCCCGCCGACGGCGCCACCCTGCACGGCCTCTATTTCCCCGCCACGCCGCCCGTCAAAGGTCGCCTCCTCTTTTACCACGGCAACACCGGCTCGCTGGACGACTGGGGCGGGGTCGCCGCCCGCTTCGCCGCGCTTGGTTACGACAGCTACGCCTTCGACTACCGCGGCTACGGCAAAAGCGACGGGCGCATCGAAAGTGAAGCGCAGCTCAACGCCGATGCCGACCGCATGGCGGCATACGTCCAACAACAGGGCGATGGTCGCTTTGCCGTCGTCGGCTACTCGCTCGGCAGCGGACTAGCGGCGCGCGCCGCGCAAAAATACCGCGCCGACACCCTGCTGCTCGCTGCCCCCTACGAACGCCTCGACCAGCTCCAGCAGGAAAAAGTCCCCTTCGTGCCGCACTTCCTGCTCAAATACCACCTCCCCACCGCCGCATACCTCGCCGACGCCCACAGCCAAATCACCCTGATTCACGGCCGCCAGGACACCCTCATCCCGCCCGTACACAGCCGCCGCCTCGCCGCACAACTCAAACCCGGCGATGCCGCCTTTGAGACCGACGCCGCACACGGCAACCTCCTCGCCGACCCGCAATTCTGGCAGATTGCGACAGCGCAGCTGACGGCGCCTGACCAAATTGACAGCCCGCCGCCGCGCAACCCCGTTACAATCACTCCCGTCCCCAGTCAATAAACAAGGAGCATCCCGATGAACAAAACCCTCATTGCCCTCGCCTGCCTCGCGGCCTTCACCCTCACCGAACCCGCCCTCGCGCAAGCCACCATCAGCAGCGGCAAGGCCACCATCAACCGTGCCAAAGGCGCGAAAAAAACCGTGCGCAAAAAAGCCGTCGCCAAAAAACCCGCCGCGGCCGCCGCGCAAAACAACACCGACGACGTACAGCACATCGAAGGCCGCATCAGCGGCGAACAAACCGCCGACTACCCGATCAACCTGCAAGAAGGGCAAACACTTGCCGTCAAACTCGCCACGCCGCACACCAGCACCCACTACCTGCTGATGCCGCCCGAAGGCGACGAAGTGCTGCACAACAGCGCGCTCGACGGCGCTGAATACAAAGGCACCACCAAGCAGGGTGGCAAATACCGCGTCCAGGTCTATATGCTGCAATCGGCGGCCAAACGCGGTGAAACCGCGCCATACAGCCTCACCATCACCACCGGCAAGGCCGCGCCCAAAGCCGCCACCGTAGTCCCGCCACCGGCGGACAACCGCAACATTGACGGCCATATCAGCGGCAGCGAAACCCGCGAATACCCGGTGAACATCAAACAGGGACAGGCGATCAATGTCCTGCTCAGCAGCGCCAACAAAAACACCCACTTCAACCTGCTGCCGCCGAAAGGCGAAGAAGCCGTGCATAACGGCACCGTGGGCGGCAACCAGTACACCGGCGTCGCCAAACACAGCGGCGAATACCGCGTGCGCGTTTACCTGCTTGACGCCGCCGCCAAGCGCAACGAAACCGCCAAATACAACCTGAAAATCAGCACGGGACAATAAGAACCTGTTTAGAGTCTGCGGGTAAAAGCGAAATTCCCCCTCCCTCGCAGGGCGAAGCCCGCAGCGGGGGAGGGCCGGGGTGGGGGTAGCGATATTATCGACAAACCGAAATTCTGCTTTTTCAATTATTTGCTGCCCTCACCCCAGCCCTCTCTC
>ERZ773049.1120-NODE-1120-length-15745-cov-310.735309_pt1 | contig 15745 bp, 10 predicted proteins | sample MGYA00580633_ERZ773049 | MGnify/ENA primary metagenome ERZ773049 (study PRJEB29015, sample SAMEA2737991) | human oral metagenome | biome: human oral; feature: human-associated habitat; material: dental | place: China | collected 2066 ... | reverse complement strand
CAAACAAACCGTCTCTCTCCATATCGATGCCAAAGTGCCGCAAACTGCAACCATCATGGCCAACGAAAGCTACCTCTACCGCGCGTTCGACAACGTCATCCGCAACGCCATGAATTACAGCCCCGAAGGCAGCACCATCAGCGTCAATATCAAACAAGACAGCAAGCACTGGCTGATTGACGTAACCGACAACGGCCCGGGCGTAGACGAAATGCAGCTTCCGCATATTTTCACCGCGTTTTACCGTGCCGACAGCAGCGCCAGCAAGCCCGGTACCGGCCTCGGCCTGGCAGTCGTCGCCGCCGGCCTCCTGGCCTCCGGCGCCGTCCTCGTCGCGCGTCGCAGGGCCTGAGCCCCGCAGGCGCGCGGGTGGCGTGCGGGTGATGATGAGTCACTCGGACGGTCCGAACGCGCCGGCGCGCATGACCACCCCGTGAGCCCGGGGCGCCCAGCCTTCACCGCTGCGCGCCCCGGGCTCGCTCACGCGGGTGGCGACGCCCCTTCCTGACCGGGCTCGTCGTCCTCCCTCGTGATGGCCCTGGCACTCATCGGCGACATCGGCCTGGCGAACGTCCGTCTCAGCCGGGTCGATGTCGCCATGCCCTGAGCCGTGGAAGCCTCCGCATCCGCGCAGACGTGGCTCGGCGTCACCACGACCCACCTCCTGACCGTCGACATGGCCCAGTTCGCCACAATCATCGACTTCATGGGCAGGCTGAGCATCACCGTCGATGAGCCCTTCCGGGATGCGAACGCCGGACTCGACATCCCCGGGCCGGCGCCCGCAGACTCACGGGCGTCAATGCGCTCGCCCTGGTCCGTTCCCGGCACCCCGAGGTCTACCGCGACGGCGGCATGAGTCCTCGAGGCCGAGGGGGCGCAACGGCGCAGCCGGTACACCGGCGTCGTCATGGGGGACCTCATGCGCGCCACGGGCGAGCGGGCCCGCAACCCGCTGGCCGTCCAGCGCCTGGCATGGGCTCTCACCGGCAACCTTGACGTCGATCAATCCACCGGCGCGCGCGACCTCGCGTCCCTGGGCGACGCCGTGGCGAGGGCCGGCGCCGACACCGGGCTCCGGCTTCGTCGCCCTCCCCACCGACGAGACCTACGCAACGCTCACCGGCAACGGCTGCGAGCGCGGGCACTGCACCCCGGCCGACTGACCACAGCGCCTTTTCCGCAGCGGGGATGACCGGTGAGAAGATGGCCCCAGCCCCGAGCCGACCCGGACCGGGGCCCCCGCACCCGATGCGGGGCCCGTTCCACCGCCCTCACAGCAAGGAGCACCCACCCATGCCAGGTCAGAACCTGACCCGCGACGAGGCGGCCACCCGCGCCGGACTCGTAACCGCGGAGAGCTACGACGTCGTCCTCGACCTGTCCGGCGCCGCCGACCCGGAGCAGACGACCTTCCGCTCGACGACGACCGCGCGCTTCTCGGCGGAGTCGACCGGACCCGCGGTCACATTCATCGACCTGGTCGCCCCGCGGGTGCACTCCATTGTTCTCAACGGCCGCCGGCTGAACCCGGCCGAGTGCTATGTCGACTCCCGCATCGTGCTGGGGGATTTGAAGGCCGACAACGAGCTCACGGTGGTCGCCGACTGCGCCTACATGCACACCGGGGAGGGCCTGCACCGCTTCACCGATCCGGCCGACGGGGAGACCTACCTCTACACCCAGTTCGAGGTGCCCGACGCCCGTCGCGTTTTCGCCGTCTTCGAGCAGCCCGACCTCAAGGCCTCCTTCACTTTCACGGTCACCGTCCCCGAGGGCTGGACCGTCTTCTCCAACTCCCCCACCCCCGACCCCGCCTCCCAGGACGGCACGAGCACCTTCGCCTTCTCTCCCACCCGGCGCATCAGCTCCTACATCACCGCCGTCGTCGCCGGCCCGTACCGGGGGGCCACCGGCGAGTATCGGGCCACCGATGGGCGCGTCGTCCCACTGGGCGTCTACTGCCGCGCCTCCCTGGAGCCGTCCATGGACTCCGACGAGATCCTTCAGCTCACCAGGACGGGCTTCGCCTATTACGAGGAGCTGTTCGCCACCCCCTACGCCTTCGACAAGTACGATCAGATCTTCGTGCCCGAGTTCAACGCGGGGGCCATGGAGAACGCCGGGTGCGTCACCCATCGCGACGACTACGTATTCCGCTCCCGACCCGTCGAGGCGCGCGTGGAGCGCCGCGCCGTCACCATCCTCCACGAGCTCGCCCACATGTGGTTCGGGGACATGGTGACCATGACGTGGTGGAACGACCTATGGCTCAACGAGTCCTTCGCCGAATACTGCTCCACGCTCGCCGTGGCGGAATCCACCCGCTTCGCCGACGCCTGGACCACCTTCCAGACCATCGAGAAGAACTGGGCCTACAACCAGGACCAGCTGAGCTCCACCCACCCGATCGCCGCCGAGATCAACGACCTGCACGATGTCGAGGTCAACTTCGACGGCATTACCTACGCCAAGGGCGCCTCCGTCCTCTCTGCGCTGGTGGCCTACGTGGGTCGGGAGAGCTTCTTCAAGGGCATCAAGAACTACCTGGCCGCCCACGCCTACGCCAACGCCACCCTGGACGATCTGCTCGCCGAACTGGAGCGGGTCTCGGGACGCGACCTGAGCGCGTGGACCCGTCTGTGGCTCCAGGAGGCGGGCGTCACGACGCTGCGCATGCAGGTGGATGCCGACGCCGACGGCATCATCACCTCCGCCGAGATCGTCCAGGAGATCCCGGCTGATTCCCCGGCCTCGCTGCGCCCGCACCGCGTGGCGATCGGCTCCTACACGCTGACCAACGAGGGCGGTACCGCCGCCCTCGTGCGCACCGGCCGCGTCGAACTCGACGTCGACGGGGCGCGCACCGCCGTCCCGGAACTCGTCGGCACCCGCCGCGGCGACGTCCTGCTCCTCAACGACGACGACCTGACATACGCCAAGGTGCGTCTGGACGCCTCCTCGCTCGCCACGGGGCTGGAGCACGTGGACGCCTTCGCCCAGTCGCTGCCTCGTTCAATCCTCCTGGCCTCCGCATGGGATATGGTGCGCGACGGCCGGCTGCCCGCCTCCCGCTTCCTGGCCGCGGCGCTCGCCGCCCTGCGCGTGGAGACCCGATCCTCCGTGGTTCAGGGCCTGCTCGCCCGGGTGTCCACCTGTCTGAGCCGCTTCCTGCCCCAGACGGACCGGGAGACGGCCATCGCCGCGACCGCGGATACGCTGCTGACACTGGCCCGCGCCGCCGACGCAGGCGGCGACACTCAGCTCCAGCTGGTGCGCGCCGTCGCCGCCCACGCCGTGACCGAGAACCAGACGGCGGCCGTGGCCGCCTGGCTCGACGGTTCGGAGACCCTCGACGGACTCGTGGTCGATCAGGATCTGCGTTGGGAGCTGCTCATCGGACTGGTGGCCGCGGGCCGCGCGGGTGAGACCGAGATCGCCGCCGAGGAGAGCCGAGACCTGACGACGACGGGCCGCGAACGCGCCGCGCAGGCGCGGGCCGCCGTGCCGACCGCCGAGGCCAAGGCCGCCACCTGGCGCGAACTGATGGAGAACACTTCTATGCCCAACGAGACCCAGGTCAAGACGTTGCGCGGCTTCGGCGACGTTGAGCGCCGTCCGGAGCTGCTCGCCCCCTTCATCGCGGAGTACGTGCGCGAGGCCGACGCCATCTGGGACACACGCACCTTCCACATGGCCGAGAACCTGCTCACCGCGCTGTGGTCGACCGCAACAGTCGGGTTGGAAGGCGTCGACCCGGTCGGCGCCCTGGAGGGCTGGCTGGCTTCCCACGCGGACGCGCCAGCGGCCTTCCGCAGGATCGTGGCCGAGAACCTCGACGACACCCGTCGAGTGGTCAGCGCCCAGGCCTGTCAGGCCGCGGCCGCGAACAGCGATGAGGAGCCGCGATGAGCCTAACCGTCCGAGCTCCCGCGGCCGGGAGGGTCGTGGCTCTCGACGACGTCCCCGACCCGGTCTTCTCGGGCAGGCTCATCGGGCCCGGGCTGGCCATCGATCCCAACCGCACCGGCCGCGAGGGCAGCGACACCGCAGCCCTCGCACCGATCACGGGCACACTCTCCAAGATTCACCCCCACGCCTACGTCATCGTCTCCCCCGAGGGCCGCGCCGTCCTCGTCCACCTCGGTGTGGACACAGTCGAGCTCGACGGGAGGGGCTTCACGGTCCGCGTCGCCGCCGGCGACCGAATCCGTGCGGGCGACCCGGTCATCTCCTGGTCGCCCGCGCGGATCGAGGCCGGTGGGCGCAGCCCGTTCGTCCCGGTGATCGCGCTGGACGCCAAGGAGGAGGCGCTCACGCTCCCTCCGGCGGGCACGATCCTCGCCGCCGGGGACGCGGCCTGCACTTGGGCCTGAGGTCGTCGCGGGACCGCGGGCCCAGGCCCGGAACAGTCCCGTGACGGCCCCGGCGGCCGGGTCAGTGCCTTAGCTCGTCGCGGACGGCCGCCAGCAGGCTGCTCAGCCTCACGTTGCCCGGCAGATCCTCGACCAGGACGACCTCGCCCGAGCCGTCAGCCAGGGGGATCTTCCAGTTCGGGTACTCCTGGTCGGTGCCGGGCTGATTCTGGGTCCGCCGCTCGCCGACGCCGTCGACGAGGGCGATCCCGATCAGTGCGGAGGGGGTGCGCACGATGTAACGGTAAAGGGCTTCGACGATCTCCCGCTCGGAGGGATCGTTCCTCAGCAGCCCGTGCTCGCGCAGGCGGGTGAGCATCCGCTCGCGTTCGACGCGCGCTTCGGCACGGACCTGTTCGACGGGCTCGGTGAGCAGACCGAGACGCTCGCGCAGGGTCACGTGCTCATCCGCGAGGTATCCGGCGGTGGGCGGCAGGTCGTGAGTGTTGACGGTGGACAGGGACAGGTACCGGTAGGCGTCGGGCTGCAGCGGCCAGCCGTCCTGCTGCTTCTCGAACCACAGCACCGACGTCCCGAGTACGCCGCGGCTGGCGAGGTAGTCGCGCACCCAGGGCTCGACGGTGCCCAGGTCCTCGCCGATGATGACGGCACCCGCACGGTAGGCCTCCAGCAGGACGACGCCGACCATGGCCTCATGGTCATAGCGCACATAGGCGCCCTGGTCCGCACCCATGCCCCTGGGGATCCACCACAGACGGAACAGGCCAATGATGTGATCCATCCGCAGCGCGCCGGCGTGGCGCAGCACGGTACGCATCATATCGCGCAGAGGCGCGTAGGCGCTCTCGGCCAGGCGGGTGGGACTCCACGGGGGCTGCGACCAGTTCTGGCCGAGCTGGTTGTACATGTCCGGCGGGGCGCCGGCCTCGATGCCCGCGGCGAAGGACTCCGGGTCGCTCCACGCGTCGGCCCCGCGCGGATGCACGCCGACCGCGAGGTCGCCCATGATTCCCAGGCCCATGCCGGAGGCCCTGGCCTCGGATTGCGCACGGCCCAGCTGCTCGTCGACGATCCATTGCATCCACGCGTAGAAGTCGATCCGCTCGGTCAGAGTGCGGGCCTCATTGGCGACGAAGGCGCTCGAGGCGTCTCTCAGCGTCTCGGGCCAGTCCTGGAGCTCACCGTACTTCTCCGACAGGGCGCACCACAGGGCGAACCGTTCCAGACCCTCGCCCTGCTCGGCGCGGAACCGCTCGAAGTCGCGCTGACGCGCCCGGGAGCGACCAGCGGCGAAGATGACCTCGAGGGCCTCGCGCTTGGCCTTCCAGACGGCGTCGCGGTCGATCGGGTCGGCCGACAGGTCGGTCTCCGAAACCTCCTCGAAGGCCCACTGGACCAGCGAGCGGCGCGGCCCCGACAGCCGGGCCACCTCCGCGATCGCCTCGGGACGGATGTAGATCGGGTTGACGAAGCGCCTGGTGACCGGCAGGTAGGGCGAAGGCGTCATGGTACCCGCGGGTTCGGAGGCGTGCAGCGGGTTGATGAGCAGGAAATCGGCGCCCTCATCGCCCAGGAGGCTGGCGAGCTCGGTGAGGTCGTCGGCATCGCCGATGCCCCACGAGCCGCGCGAGCGCACGGAGTACAGCTGGGCCATGACCCCCCAGCCGCGCTCGCCCAACGACGCCGGTAGTTCCAGGCGATCGGGGGTGACCGCCAGAGGGGTGGTGGCCGAATGGGCCTCGCAGGCGGGCGAGGCGTCGATGTCGGCGACCAGCGCGTGCCACCCCAGGGGCAGATCGGCCGGCAGGGCGAAGGTGGCCCGGCCCGTCAGGACTCCGTCGACGTCGTGCGGGAGCGTCCAGTCGTCCGTCTGGGGCAGCTCGCGCCTGCTGCCGTCCTCCAGGTCGACATGCACACGCACACCTGCACCGTCGGGCACGTGGACGGGCACGCGGACCTCTTCCCCGGCGCGGGCGACGACGGACGGCGGCAGGGTGCGCCTCCAGGGAGTGATTTCGACCTGCGCCAGCGAGGTCTCGATTTCCTCGTCCGTGCCAGCCTCGACACCGAGGGCCGCCAGAACAGCGACGAGCGTGGCTCGGGACGGGGCGGCGAGATTGCCGTGGTAGTCCCAGTACTCGGTGGAGACTCCGTGCGCTTCGGCGAGCTGCTTGAGGCGCTCGCCCGCGGGCTCGGATGTGGCGATGGACTCGGTCATGGCGTGGATTCAGCCTCGTTGGTCGGTCGCATGGATGCGAAGGATGGCCCTGTCGGAATGCCTGTCGACATGATGACGCGGGTGACGTGCCCGCTCAACCGCTGCGGTGCGACAGTGCGAGTGGGCGGTCGAATGAACATCATCCGTTGCTGCAAGCGTTTCACATGTAGTCGCACATTACCATCCTCCGAACGTCGCGCCCGCGAGCGACCTCGCGGTGCCCGGAGGATTGCGGCTCATGCGCTCACCCCGCCGTCCCGCCGGACGAGCGGCGGATGACGGGGCGGCGGGCCCGCGAGCGCCTCGGACCGGTCAGTCCAGCGCCGTGATCTCGCCGGCGAGCTCGTCCGCCGTCGGGCCGACGACAACTTGGACGACCCGGCCCGACCGCACGACCCCGAAGGCGCCCGAGGCCCGCAGGGCCTCCTCATCGACCTTCTCCTGGTCGACGACCTCGACGCGCAGCCGAGTAATGCAGGGCTCGAGATCCGAGATGTTCTCCCGCCCCCCCAGGCCGGCGACAATCTGTTCAGCAGTGCTCATCTGTGCTCCTCGTACTGTCCTCGTAAGACCCCGTAAGGCTCAGTGCGGCGGCGCCCGAGGGCGCGCGACGACTCATCGCCTCCGTGTTCAGCATCACTTTACCGTAGGTGGGCGGGCCTCCGCCCCGGTGGCGCTCCAACAAGGGCCCCGCGCCGCGGTCGAACGGGCCGACATGCCCTCCGCGGGCCCGCCGTAAGAGAGCGCGACCCGCCGCAGTCATGTCAATCGTCTTTCATCCAACGGCGGAAAACCTCCGGACGACGCCGGTACGGGGCACAATGGACCGCAACACGTGATACCCGCCTCCATCGTTGTAGGAGCACCGTATGGTCCCGTCCGACGCAACCCCAACCTCTCTGACCGGCATCGGCGTGAGCCCCGGGCTCGTCGCCGGCCCCGTCGCCCGCATGGCCCCGGGGATCACCGAGCCCGAGATCGCCACCCTCGATTCCAGTCGGGATACCGAGAAGGAGTGCGACCGCATCGCCCAGGCCGCCCAGACAGTCAAGAAAAGTCTGGAGCTCTCGGCCGCCGAGGCCAAGGGTGACGGCCGCACCCTCCTGGAGACCACCGCGCAGATGGCGGCCGACCCGACGCTGACCTCCTCGGCGCAGGCCATGGTGCGCGAGCGCCGCTTGGCGCCCGAGCGCGCCGTGTGGGAGGCCGCGGACACCCTGGCGTCCATGCTGGAGTCCCTGGGCGGCTACATGGCCGAGCGAACCCGGGACGTGGCGGACGTGCGCGACCGTATCGTCGCGGTGCTGATCGACGCCCCCATGCCGGGCATCCCGCGCCTGCCCGAGCCCTTCGTGCTCGTGGCCGAGGATCTCGCCCCGGCCGACACGGCCCTGCTCGACCCGGAGAAGGTCGTCGCCTTCGTCACCTCCGAGGGCGGGCCGACGTCGCATACGGCGATCCTCGCCCGCTCGCTGGGCATGCCCGCGATCGTCGGCGCCGGAACGGCCGTGATCGACCGCCTGCACGACGGGGACATCGTGCTCGTCGACGGCACCAAGGGCGTCATCACGCTCGACCCCTCCGAGGACGAGCTGCGTCGCGCTCGCGAGCTGGCCAACCGGGTGCGGGTGTTCAACGGCGACGGCGCCACCAGGGACGGCCACGAGGTCCAGCTGCTGGCCAACGTCGGCGACGCGGCGGGCGCGCGCAGCGCCGCCGAGGCCGGTGCGATGGGTATCGGCCTGTTCCGCACCGAGTTCTGCTTCCTCGACCAGCCCGAGGAGCCCACCGTCGAGGCCCAGGTGGAGGCCTACCGCGGAGTGCTGGAGGCCTTCCCCGGCAAGAAGGTCGTCGTGCGCACCCTCGATGCCGGCGCCGACAAGCCGCTGCCCTTCCTCACCGACGCCACCGAGGCCAATCCGGCCCTGGGCGTGCGCGCCTACCGCACGACGCGTCGCGACCCCGAGGTCCTGGAGCACCAGCTCCAGGCCCTGGCCAAGGCCGAGGCCGCCACCGACGCCAAGGTGTGGGTCATGGCCCCCATGATCTCCACTGCCGACGAGGCCGAGGCCTTCACCGACAAGGCCCGTTCCTACGGACTGAAGACCGCGGGCATGATGATCGAGGTGCCCTCCGCCGCGCTCATGGCGGACAAGCTCTTCGAGCACGCCGACTTCGCCTCCATCGGCACCAATGACCTCACGCAGTACGTCATGGCGGCGGACCGGCTGCTGTCGTCCCTGGCGGACCTGTCGACCGGCTGGCAGCCCGCCGTCCTGCGGCTGATCAAGGCCGCCTGCGACGGGGCCAGCCCTCATGGCCGCCCAGTGGGCGTGTGCGGTGAGGCGGCCGCCGACCCGGCCCTGGCCGTCGTCCTCGTCGGTCTGGGGGTGGCGAGCCTGTCGATGACCGCCCGTGCCCTGCCCGACGTCGACGCCGTGCTCAAGTCCGTCGATCTCGCCGACTGCCAGCGCCTGGCGGGTCTGGCCACCAGCGCGCGGACCGCCGACGACGCCCGCGGCGCCGTGCGCGCTGAATTGCCGATCCTGGAGGAGCTCGGCCTGTGACGAGACCGTACCCGGTCCCCGTCGCCACCGAGGAGCCGCTGGGCTCCGTGACCCGGGTCCTCGCCCTGAGCGAGGCGGGCGGCGGCGAGGATCGGGGCGACCCGCCCGATGTCTTCACGGGCGCGTGCCTGCCCCAACTCTCGGGACGCATCTACGGCGGCCAGGTGGTGGCCCAGGGGATGCTCGCGGCGGCGGCCACCCTCGCCGACGATGGTGACGGCGAGCGCCCGCCGCATTCGGTGCACGCCTTCTTCATGCGCGGCGGCAGCCCGGGCGCACCGGTGGACTTCGCCGTCGAGCGACTCCACGACGGTCGGTCCTTCTCCCAGCGGCGGACGACGGCGTCCCAAGCCGGGGTGCCGATCCTGACTATGCTTTCCTCCTTCCAGGAGCGTCAGGAGGGCGCGGACGTGCGCATTGAGGCGCCCGAGGTGCCCCGCCCGCAGGAGCTGCGCAGCGCGTTGGAGATCTTCCGGACCATCGACCATCCAGTGGCGAAGTTCCTGGGACGCACGGCCGCCTTCGACCTGCGGCACGTCGAGGGCGATATCTATCTGCGTCCCGGCGCCCGACGGAGCAGCCAGCGTCTGTGGGCGCGCTCACGCGGACGAGTGCCGGCCGAGGCTTCCCAGACGGTGCACCGGGCGCTGCTGACCTACATGTGCGATCAAGTGATGCTGGAGCCGGCACTGCGCAGCCAGGGCCTGAGCTGGCGCAGCGAGGGGATGAGCCTGGCGACTCTCGACCACGCCCAGTGGTTCCATCGGGATGTGGACGTCGGCGACTGGCTGCTCTTCGTCCAGGACTCCCCCAGCTCCCAGGGCGGGCGATCCATGGCGCGGGCCGAGGTCTTCGACTCCTCCGGGCGGCTCGTCTCCACCATCGCCCAGGAGGGCATGGTGCGCATGCCCACGCGGACCGCCCACGGCAGCGGCCGGTGGGGAATCCGCATGGGCGAGGGCGACGACGGCAGCGCCCTCCCCGGCTGAAGCCCCCTCCGCCGTTCTCTTTTCTCGGGTGATTCACGGTGCCGATCACCGTACTTCAGGTTCTCAACGCTATCGCCGCAACAATCAGTGCGATGTCATCACTGCTGGTCATCTTCCGACCTCAGATCATGAGTAAGTCGCAAAAGGTCAGCGCCGGCGAGAGGTTCTTCGCTCAGATGTATGCGGCTCGAGCGGTTCCGCTCGGCGTCGTCACCGCGGTCGTACCTTTTATCGCCGCTTCAGATATCACTACCGTGAGGCTGATCCTCATGGCTGCGATGGTGGTCCAGGTCGCCGACGCCGGCATCGGTATCCGACGCAGAGAGCCTGCCATGATCGCCGGTCCATCGATCGCGACTATTGTTCACGGCACTATGGCATGGTGTGCCTGAGACCGCTCAGAACTCAGTCGCGCGTGAGCTTGCGGTAGGTCACCCGGCGGGGGCGGGCGGCCTCAGCGCCCAGGCGCTTGACCTTGTTCTCCTCGTAGGAGGCGAAGTTGCCCTCGAACCAGTACCAGGAGGCGGGGTCCTCATCCGTGCCCTCCCAGGCCAGGATATGGGTGGCGACGCGGTCGAGGAACCAGCGGTCGTGGGTGATGACGACGGCGCAGCCGGGGAACTCCAGTAACGCGTTCTCCAGCGACCCGAGGGTCTCGACGTCGAGGTCGTTGGTGGGCTCGTCGAGCAGGATGAGGTTGCCGCCCTGCTTAAGGGTCAGCGCCAGGTTGAGGCGGTTGCGCTCGCCGCCCGACAGGACTCCGGCCGGCTTCTGCTGGTCGGCCCCCTTGAAGCCGAAGGAGGCGACGTAGGCGCGCGAGGGCATCTCGACGTTGCCCACCTGGATGTAGTCCAGACCGTCGGAGACGACCTCCCACAGAGTCTCGCCCGGGTCGATGCCGGCGCGATTCTGGTCCACATAGGACAATTTGACGGTCTGGCCGATCTTGAGATTCCCGCCGTCGAGCGGCTCCAGCCCCACAATAGTCTTGAACAGGGTCGTCTTGCCCACGCCGTTGGGGCCGACGACACCGACAATGCCGTTGCGCGGCAGAGTGAAGGACAGGTCATCGATGAGCGTGCGCCCGTCGAAGCCCTTGCTAAGGTGGCTGGCCTCCAGGACGAGGCCGCCCAGACGCGGACCCGGCGGGATCTGGATCTCCTCGAAGTCGAGCTTGCGGGTGCGCTCGGCCTCGGCGGCCATCTCCTCGTAGCGGGCCAGACGGGCCTTGGACTTCGCCTGACGGCCTTTGGCCGACGAGCGCACCCACTCGAGCTCCTCCTTGAGGCGCTTGGCGAGCTTGGCATCCTTCTTGCCCTGGACCTCCAGGCGCTTCTCCTTGGTCTCCAGGTAGGTGGAGTAGTTGCCCTCGTAGGGATAGAGGTGGCCGCGATCCACCTCGGCGATCCACTCGGCGACGTGGTCGAGGAAGTAGCGGTCGTGGGTGACGGCGATAACGGCACCCTGGTAGCCGGCCAGGTGCTGCTCGAGCCAGAGAACGGACTCGGCGTCGAGGTGGTTGGTGGGTTCATCCAGCAGGAGAAGGTCCGGAGCCTCGAGGAGCAGCTTGCACAGGGCCACGCGGCGGCGCTCACCACCGGAGAGGTGCCCCACCTCGGCGTCCGGCGGGGGGCAGCGCAGGGCATCCATAGCCTGCTCGAGCTGGGAGTCGAGGTCCCAGGCACCCGCGGCATCCAGGGCGTCCTGGAGGGTGCCCATCTCCGCCATGAGGGCGTCGAAGTCGGCGTCCGGGTCCGCCATGGCGGCGCTGATCTCGTTGTAGCGGTCCAGCTTGGACTTGATCTCGGCAACGCCCTCCTCGACATTGCCCAGAACGGTCTTGTCCTCGTTGAGCGGGGGCTCCTGAAGGAGGATGCCGACGCTGTACCCGGGGGTCAGACGGGCCTCGCCATTGGAGGGCTGGTCGATACCGGCCATGATCTTGAGGATGGAGGACTTGCCGGCACCGTTGGGGCCGACCATGCCGATCTTGGCTCCGGGAAGGAAGGCCATGGTGACGTCGTCGAGGATGACCTTGTCACCGTGGGCCTTGCGCGCCTTGATCATCTGGTAGATGTACTCAGCCACTGCTCGTCTGCGCCTTTCGTCAGGGTGTGAGCGGAGGTTCTGCGCGACGACGGACCGCTCGGCCCCGTCCGTGCGCACCGTGGACAAGCCTAAGGGAGCCCCGGGGTAATGGCGACAACGACGGAGGTGAGACGGTGCACGCGGATCCGCGGCCTCTCGCAAGGTGTCCGCACGGTTTCGCACCAGTCCCCTGGCGAGCCGGGTAGGAGCAGAATCAGCGCCGAACGTGCCACCATGAGCAGGAAGAGGAACGAGAAGGGGGAACCGATGCCCTACCTCAGTCACTATGACTCACCCTTGGGCGCCATGACCATGGGCCGGCGACGGCGAGCACCTCACGGGACTGTGGTTCGACGGCCAGAAGTATAACCGCTCGACGATCAACGACGACGCGGTACTCCGCCCCCATTTGCCCGTCTTCACACAGACGACCCAGTGGCTCGACACCTACTTCGAGGGCGCCGACCCGGGTTTCACCCCCACCGATCAGCATCGAGGGCTCCGACTTCAGGAAGATGGTCACCTCCATTATGCTCTCCATCCCCTTCGGCACCACCAACACCTATTCCTGCATCGCTGCCGAGGTCGCCCGGCGAACCGGCCGGAAGCACATGTCCGCCCAGGCCGTGGGGGCGCGGTCGGGCGCAACCCGATCACTCTCATCGTGCCGTGCCACCGCGTGGTCGGCGCCAACGGGAGTCTGCGCGGTTACGCAGGCGGAATCGACCGGAAGGAACGGCTCCTGGAGATGGGGGGCGTCAACATGACTGGCCTGTCAACGCCGCCAACCGCTGACGACGTCGGTGGAACACGAGAATGAGGAGACCGACCGCAGCCCAGATCAGACCCTGGAGCACCCAGGTGACCGACCCGACGGGGAGTTGCAGACGATCTGTTAGCAGGTCATCCGCCACGTGAAATCCACCGTGCACGCCGATCGCCGCCCAGGTCGATCCCGATACCATCCGAACGATCAACGCGACCACCGCGAAGCCACACGGTATCGTGAGATATATGATGTGATCCAGCAGGTTCTGCTGGCCCCCTTGGGAGACGAGGTGAAGAACGGTGAATACGAGGACGCTGGATACTGCTGCGAAACGCGTCTCACCCAATGAGGAGAAGAGCCAGCCTCGCCAGATTATCTCTTCAGGAATACCCTGCAGAAGAAAGCCCTGAGAGAAGATCGCCGCAGCGATAAACCACCAAGGCCCATTCGGCATCCCCTCATTCCCACCAGCAAGACCGAGGGCGTGAACAATACCGGCAACCGCGAGATTCACCGCGATTGCAACGACAACCATTCCCACCATCCACAACAGGGCTCGACGATCTAAACGCAAATGCAGACTGACGCGGCGGCCGCGATCAAGAGTACGACGCAGCGCATAGCACAGCATGAGAACCAGAATCGTTGCCACCCCATAGAACAACAGCATGAAAACGGCCATGACTACGTCATCGGCATTACCCTGGGGATGCGGGTGCGCAAGAAGGAAGGACTGGATGGCAGGAATCTGACTCAGTAAAGACGGCGCGAGCGCGCAGGCGAACATCATCGCAACCGCGATGACGATGCGCAGAACCTTTCCGCCCGCGGTCAGGCGACGATCTTGAGCCGATCGATCCCCACTGAGATCCGAGGACTCGAGAGACGAGGGTGTTGATGATATTTCCACCGACCGAGATTTTCCATGTGATGCGCTCATGAAATTCATGGTACGCCCACCATTTTGCGACCTCAATCGCACCTCGGAGAAATCAGGGGCACGTGGAAAAGAAATCAGGGATCCCTCCGGGGGATCCCTGACTCCGGTGACGCTTCTGATGAAGCGAAGCTGATCAGGCCTCGGCGCCCTCCTGCTGCTTGCGCCAGCGGATGCCGGCGTCGATGAAGCCGTCGATGCCGCCGTCGAAAACCGAGTCGGGGTTGCCGACCTCATATCCTGTACGCAGGTCCTTGACCATCTGATACGGGTTGAGCACGTAGGAGCGCATCTGGTCCCCCCAGGACGCCTTGACGTCCCCGGCGAGCTCCTTCTTCTTGGCGTCCTCCTCCTGCTGCTTGAGCAGGAGAAGTCGCGACTGGAGCACGCGCATGGCGGCGGCGCGGTTCTGGATCTGGGACTTCTCATCCTGCATGGAGACGACCAGGCCGGTGGGGATGTGAGTGATGCGCACCGCGGAGTCGGTCGTGTTAACGGACTGCCCGCCCGGCCCGGAGGAGCGGAAGACGTCGACGCGGATGTCGGTCTCGGGGACATCGATGTGGTCGGTCGACTCGATGAGCGGAATAACCTCGACGGCGGCGAAGGAGGTCTGGCGGCGACCCTGGTTGTCGAAGGGGCTGATGCGCACCAGGCGGTGGGTGCCGCCCTCCACGCTCAGCGTGCCGTAGGCGTAGGGGGCGTGAACCTCGAAGGTCACCGACTTGAGCCCCGCCTCCTCGGCGTAGGAGGTGTTGAGGACTTTGACCGGGTAGTCGTGCCGCTCGGCCCAGCGGGTGTACATGCGCAGAAGCATGTCAGCGAAGTCCGCGGCGTCCACACCGCCGGCACCGGACCGGATGGTGACGACGGCGTCGCGCGGGTCGTACTCGCCGCTCAGCAGGGTGCGGATCTCCAGATCGCCCAGGTCCTCGCAGATGGAGACCAGGTCCAAGGCTGCCTCGGCGAGCAGCTCCTCGGCGTCCTCGCCGGACTCCTCCCCCGCCATCTCGACCATGGCCTCGAGATCGTCGATACGCCCGCCCATGTCCTCGACCCGCTTCAAATCGGCCTGGGCGTGGGAGAGGGCGGAAGTCACCGCCTGGGCGGCGTCCGGATCGTCCCACAGGTCGGGGGCGGCCGCCCTCTCGGACAGGGAGGCGATGCGCGCGCGCAGAGCCTGCGGATCCGTCACCGCCGCGATGGAGGCGTAGGTGTGTCGGAGTCGTTCGATCTGCGCGGGGAAGTCGGTGGCCACGCCGAGAGTCTACGGCAGGACGCCTCCCCCGCGGCGGGCTCCCGGTCGGCGGCGCGCTCGGGCACCCGACCCGCAGCGGTGCTCACGGCGCCGTCGACACCCGCGCCGACCCCGTGGCGCTGATGGTGAAGCCCCTGGCGGGGATCACGCCCCACGGCAGGAAGGGCGGGCGCGACCTGGCGGTCAGGGTCACGACGGCGGTGACCCCGTCCGGGGTATCCGCCTGGACGAGACTCAGCGCCTCCAGACGCTCGGGCTGGGCCTCCATGTCGTCCAGCGCCGCGGCGCGCACGCCCGCATCGCTCAGGGTCCCCGGCACCCCGTCCACCTCGACGCCGCCGAAATAGCTGGCCTCATCCACACCGGTGGCGGCCGCCACCGCGGCCGAGTCGGCCAGCGAAGTCAGGGTCTTCAGGTCCAGGTAGACGGCGGTGGCGCTGGCCACCACGAGCACGAGCACGGCCACCACCGAGATCATGCCGACCCCCAGCAGCAGGGTCTGACCGTCCTCGGTGCGCCCCGGGTCGCGCGCGAGCCGGCCCG
>ERZ773049.1107-NODE-1107-length-15849-cov-8.480562_pt1 | contig 15849 bp, 13 predicted proteins | sample MGYA00580633_ERZ773049 | MGnify/ENA primary metagenome ERZ773049 (study PRJEB29015, sample SAMEA2737991) | human oral metagenome | biome: human oral; feature: human-associated habitat; material: dental | place: China | collected 2066 ... | reverse complement strand
CATGCGCCCGTTACGGGGATGCGACGGCCGCGTGGACTTGTTCAGAGGATCCTTAGGGCTGACCAGCGTGCCGAGAGCGATCAGGCGTCCCTGGCCAGCTCTCCCACCAGATCGTGGGCGTCGTAGTCGGTGATGTGGGCGCGCACGAAGGTGCCGGGACCCATCGTGCCGTCGGCAGGCGCTTCGTCCAGCTCCACATAGACCTGGCCATCGATCTCGGGGGCATCGGCCTGGCTGCGTCCCACCAGCCGCCACCATCCCTCTTCGGGGTCGTGCTCGATGGCATCGACCAGCACCTCCAGCGTCTGACCCACCTTGCGGGCCATGCGGGCCTCGCTGATGCCCTCCTGCACTTCCATGAGCCGGGCCGCACGCTCCTCGCGCACCTCGTCGGGTAGCGGATCGGGGAGATCGTTGGCAGCAGCCCCTTCCACGGGCGAATACGCAAAGCACCCCACGCGGTCCAGCTGTGCTTCTTCCAGGAAGTCCAGCAGGTACTGGAACTCTTCCTCGGTCTCCCCGGGGAAGCCCGCGATGAAGGTGGAGCGGATGGTGAGTTCCGGGCAGACCTTGCGCCAGGCCTGGATCCGCTCGATGTTGCGTTCACCACTGGCCGGACGCTTCATCAGCTTCAGGATGCGCGGATGGGCGTGCTGCAGCGGCACGTCCAGGTACGGCAGGATCAGTCCCTCGGCCATCAGCGGCAGCACGTCGTCCACCGCCGGATAGGGATAGACGTAGTGCAGCCGGACCCAGGCGCCGTACTGCCGGGCCAGCTGGCCCAGTTCGCGGCACAGCTCGAACAGCCGCGTCTTGACCGGGCGGCCATCCACGAAGTCGGTGCGGTAGCGCAGGTCCACGCCGTAGGCGCTGGTGTCCTGCGAGATGACCAGCAGCTCCTTCACGCCGGCCTTGAGCAGATTCTCGGCCTCGCGCATCACCTCGCCGATGGGGCGGCTGTCGAGGTCGCCACGCAGGCTGGGGATGATGCAGAACGAACAGCGGTGGTTGCAGCCTTCCGAGATCTTCAGGTAGGCATAGTGGCGCGGCGTGAGCTTGATGCCGCCTGCCGGCACCAGGTCGCTGAAGGGATCATGCGGCTTGGGCAGATGCTGATGGACATTGGCCATCACCTCTTCCAGCGCATGGGGGCCGGTGACGGCCAGCACGCTGGGGTGAATCTCGCGCACCAGGTTGCTGTCCTTGCCGCCCTGCCCGGTGCGTGCGCCCAGACAGCCGGTGACGATGACCTTGCCGTTCTCGTGCAGCGCCTCGCCGATGGCATCAAGCGATTCGGCCACGGCTTCGTCAATGAAGCCGCAGGTGTTGACCACGACCAGGTCGGCGCCTTCGTACTGGTTGGAGATCTGGTAGCCCTCGGCGCGCAGCTGCGTGACGATGCGCTCGGAGTCGACGAGCGCCTTGGGGCAGCCCAGCGAGACGAAGCCGACGCTGGGGGCGTGCTGGCTGATGGCGCTGGCAGCCGCCTTGGGGGCATCAAGTTTCTGGCTGATGGCGGCGGCGGTGGCGGCCTTTTCGGCGGCCGGTTGGCGGGAGAGCCGGGTTTCCTGCATGACGAATGGCGGGGAGGATAAGGGTAGACCCGGATGATACCCCGTATGTCAGCAGGGTTGACGCAGTGGCACATACCGGCACGGCGTTCCCGGGTATGGCAACCGAACGCGCGCGATCAGTCATCATGGTAATGAGTCCGACATGGTCCAGGTGCCCGTCCTGCTGGGGTACCAGCATGCTGGCCTTGATCGTTCTTTGCGCATCCGGGCATGGCCCTGCGACCCGTCGGCTTTTCCACCCTCAGCAAGGAGACACCGACCATGACTGAAAAAGTTGCCGTGATCACGGGTTCTGGCGATGGCCTGGGCAAGGGAATTGCCCAGCGCCTTGGGAAGGATGGTTTCAGGATCGTACTGTCGGACATCAACGCCGACACGCTGAAGAAGACCGAGGCCGAGTTCAAGGCCGCGGGCGTGCCGGTGACGGCCTTTCAGGGCAACGTGTCCAGGCGGGATGACCAGTTCCAGCTGGTGAAGCACGCCGTGGACACCTTCGGCCAGGTGGACGTGTTCGTCAACAACGCGGGCGTCGAGGACGTGATGCCGCTGGATCGGGTGACGGAGGCCGATTTCGACCACGTCTTCAACATCAACGTGAAGGGCGTGCTGTGGGGCATCCAGGCCGCGGCCGAGCAGATGAAGAAACAGGGCGGCGACCGCATCTACAAGATCATCAACGCCGCCAGCATCGCCGCCCATGAGTCCTATGACCTGCTGGGCATCTATTGCGCCAGCAAGTTCTCGGTGCGGGCGCTGACGGTGGCGGCTGCCAAGGAGCTGGCACCACACCGGATCACCGTCAATGCCTATTGCCCGGGTGTGGCCGGTACGCGGATGTGGGACCGCATCGACGAGGAGATGGGCAAGATCCACGGCTGGGCGCCGGGTGAGGCCTTCAAGCGCTTCTCGTCAGGCATCCTGATGGGCCGCCCGCAGGAACCGCACGACGTGGCCTCGCTCGTGCACTATCTGGCCTCGCCGGATTCCGACTACATGACGGGTCAGGCCATCCTGATCGATGGCGGGATGGTGTTCCGGTGATCGGATGAAGCCCTGGAGCCGGTCAGTCAGATATCGGCTGGTCGGCTCCTTGGCGACAGAAGCGTCCGGTCAGACCGCTGGCTCATGCCGAAGCATTTGGCATGGTCAGCCAGCAAGGAACAGGTAACCTGCCAGAAGCACGGGGATGATCACCATCAGTACCATGATGATCCCCATTGCCTTGATCAGCCCGCCGGCATGTTTCGCCGGGATGTGCTTGATAAGGAAGCGTCTTTGATTGAAGAGCGCCACGAAGACGAGCACATAGGTCAGATAGTAGCGGAATGAATCCGGCGAGAAATCCAGCTTCTGGATGAGGTCGTCCATGGGGTCCAGGGGGCTTCGTGCGCGTTGCGCAAACACGGGGCGCCCATCGTATGCTGGGCAGCGGCAACCCCGGATGGGTTGTTGTACGGTTTGGACGGTCCCGTATCTGTCTGGTCACGCCGTGTCGATGGACGGTCGCGCGCTTCTTTCAGCTCTCGTTCTTGCCCGTGGGTTTGTGCGGTCGCTTTTCGGAGTCCGGCCAGTCCTGGGAACTGCTGCTCCCCTGCCCCATCGGGAAGGCACCGGGGAAGCTGCTGAACATGTTGCGGGCCTGCTGCTGCATCTGGTCCTGCATCTGGAAGAACAGGTTCTTGCTCTGTTCCAGGTAGTTGCTCATCATGCTCTGCATCATCGGCGCCTGGCCCTGCATGAACTGGGTCCAGAGTTCGGCGCTGGGCACGCCCTGGCCTTCGTACAGGTTCCGTGACTGGGCCTGCATGCGGTTCTGCACTTCGATGAAGGTCTGCAGGGTCTTTTCCAGATAGGCACCCATCATGCCCTGCATGGCGTGACCGTAGAAGCGGATCATCTGCGCCAGCATCTGCTCGGAGAACAGCGGTGCGCCGCCGGCTTCCTCGTCCAGGATGATCTGCAGCAGGATGCTGCGGGTGAGGTTTTCCTGCGTCTTGGCGTCCTGCACCTGGAAGCTCTCGCCGTCCAGGACCAGCTGCTTGATGTCGGCCAGCGTGATGTAGGCGCTGGTCTGCGTGTCGTAGAGTCGACGGTTGGGGTATTTCTTGATCAGCCTGGGCGTGGGGGCCATCGGGTGCTCCACTGCTGGATGGGTTGTCGTCGTTTACGGCATGATACCTGCTTGGTCGGGGCGCCTGCCGGGGGCGAATCCGGCGGGCGCCGCGTCATCAGCACATGTGCAGGCCGCCGTTGACGGAGAAGTCGGCGCCGGTGGCAAAGCCGGCGTCGTCGGAGGCCAGCCAGGCCACGATGGAGGCGATCTCGGCGGGCTCGCCCAGTCGGCGCACCGGGATGGTGGACACGATGCGATCCAGCACGTCCTGACGGATGGCCTTCACCATGTCGGTGGCGATGTAGCCGGGCGAGACGGTGTTGACGGTGATGCCCTTGCTGGCCACTTCCTGGGCCAGGGCCATGGTGAAGCCGTGCAGGCCGGCCTTGGCGGTGGAATAGTTGGTCTGACCGAACTGCCCTTTCTGGCCGTTGACCGAAGAGATGTTGATGATGCGTCCCCAGCCCTTTTCCAGCATGCCGTCGATGACCTGACGGGTGACGTTGAACATGGAGTTGAGGTTGGTGTCGATGACGGCACGCCAGTCCTCGACCGACATCTTGCGAAAGAGCCCGTCGCGGGTGATGCCGGCGTTGTTGACGACGATGTCGGGGTTGCCGAATTCGGCCTTGACCCGGTCGAAGGCTGCAATGGTGGAGTCCCAGTCGGCGACGTTGCCGACCGAGGCATGGAAGGTGTAGCCCTCTTCCTTCTGCTGGTCCAGCCAGGCGCGGGTGTCGCGGCTGGGGCCGGCCCCGGCAATGACGATATGCCCTTCCCGGGCCAGGCGTCTGCAGATGGCGGTTCCGATGCCGCCCATGCCGCCGGTCACGTAAGCGATGCGCTGTGCCATGATTCAGATCCTCTCCTTGACGTAACTGCCGGGGGCCGGCTCGATGGGGGGATACTGCGCGGAGCCGGGCGCGGTGGGGGCCGGCACGGCCTTGCCCTGGTAGCTTTCCAGCCACTGATACCAGTCGGGCCACCAGCTGCCGGCATGTTCCTTGCCCTGCGCCTGCCATTGCTCGGGTGTGAGGCCGGCGATGTCGGGGCCGGTGGCGTAGCTGCGTTTCTGTTTGGCGGGCGGATTGACGACGCCGGCGATATGGCCGCTGGCGGCCAGCACGAAGCGCGGCTTGCCGCCCAGCGCCTGGGCCGATTCGTAGCCGCCCTGCCAGGGCACGATGTGGTCCTCGCGGGCGCACAGCACATAGGTGGGCACGTCGATGCGCCTGAGATCGACGGGTTCCCCCAGGCTCTGGAAGACGCCGGGCTGCACCAGTTCGTTCTGCAGGTACAGATGGCGCAGGTAAGTGCAGAACATGGGGCCGGCCAGGTTGGTGCTGTCCGAGTTCCAGTACAGCAGGTCGAAGGGCGGCGGGGTCTCGCCCTTCAGGTAGTTGCCCACCACATAGTTCCAGACCAGCTCGTTGGGCCGCAGGAAGTTGAAGGTGAGCGCCAGATCCTTGCCGGGCATGATGCCCTGCTGGCCGATGGTGCCTTCGCGCAGGGCCACCTGCATCTCGTCGATGAAGATGCCCAGCACGCCCGGATGGGTGGAGTCCAGCAGCGTGGTGAGCAGCGTGAGCGAGGCAGCGGGTTTCTCGCCCTTGGCGGCCAGCGCAGCCAGCGCGGTGCACAGCAGCGTGCCGCCGATGCAGAAGCCCAGCAGGTTGATGGTCGGCTGACCGCTGATGGCCTGCACGACGTGGATGGGATCGACGATGCCCTTCTGCAGATAGTCGTCCCAGCCCAGCGTGCAGTCCGGATCCTGGATGTTGCGCCACGAGACGACAAAGACGGTGTGTCCCTCGGCAACGGCATGGCCGATGAAGGAATTGCTTGGCTGCAGGTCCAGGATGTAGTACTTGTTGATGGCGGGCGGGATGATCAGCAGCGGCCGTTCACCGACCGAGGGCGTGCTGGGCTGGTACTGGATGAGCTGGACGAGCTCGTTCTGGTAGATGACGGTGCCGGGGGTCGTGCAGACGTTGCGGCCGACCTCGAAGGCATCGGCTGGCGTCTGCGAGATGCGGCCCTGCTGCAGGTCGTTTAGCAGGTTCTGGATGCCCTGGCGCAGGCTCTCGCCCTGGGTCTCGATCATCCGCTGCTGGGCATCCGGATTGGTGGCCAGGAAGTTGGCGGGTGAGACGGCGTCGATCCACTGCTGCACGGCAAAGCGCAGGCGATCCTGCGTGCGTTCATCGGATTGCACCAGGGCGACAGAGCGCTGCAGGAATTCCGAATGGAAGCGATACCAGGCCGCCTGCCAGCCAAAGAGCGGCTGCTTCTGCCAGGCCTCGGCCGCAAAGCGCCGGTCGTTGCCCAGCTCGGGGGCGGCGCCCGACATCTGCTGATTCAGCTGGGCCTGGAAGCGCTGCATGAACTCGGCCTGCAAGGCGGACAGCGCTTCGGGATCGATGTGCCAGGTTGGTGCGGCGGCCTTGGCGTCCGGGCGCCTGGCCTGCGGCGGTGGCGACCCGGCGCGAGTCTTCGTGCGCTTCCGGGCGGATGGCGAGGTCGTGGCCAAGATCGGTCTCCTTGGGGTGCTGTTTCGCCCTGTGTCCCCGGGCGTGGCCCTGCCGGATCATTGTAGGCGCTGACACATGCCCTCACCACGGTTCAGCGGATGGGGAAAACCATGAAGAGCGGCTGATGTCAGGGGCAAGCCGAGTCATTCATGACTTGCCCGTGTCACGGGAAGCGCCGCCTGTTGGATGCAGATCATGGGAGACCCGTGCGGGATGTCCGTGGAGTACCCGGACACGGCACAATGCGGGCATGCTGATCATCATCATTGCCTGGCTCTATGTGGTCATCCTGATGTCGATGACCGAACACACGGTCATCGCCGGTGTCATGACCTTCCTGCTCTACGGCGTGCTGCCGTTGTCGGTACTGGTGTACCTGCTGAACACGCCAGCCCGGCGGGCGCGGCGCAAGGCAGCGGAAGCGCAGAAGGACGCGGCGGCTACGGAAGATGCGGAAGGGGCCGATCGATAGCGTCAGGACGCCTCGGGACTTCCGTCAGGGCTTGATCCAGATGAGCCCGGCCATCCGGCCGCAGGTCTGGTCGCGGCGATAGCTCCAGAAGCGCGTGGGATCGGAAAAGGTGCAGGCTCCGGCCGTGTGGATGTCGGTGATGCCCAGTGCGTGCAGGTGCTGGCGGGCCAGTTCTGGCAGGTTGGCCAGCCATTTGCCGGGTTTCCTGCCGGGCCGGAAGGCGGATTCCGCACGCGTTGTGTACTGCGCGTCTTCCTGGTTGGGCTGGCTACCCTGCAGGTTGGCTGCCATGTCCTGAGCAGCGGCGATGAAGGCGGCGCGCACCTCGTCGCCGACCTCGAAGACAGTGGGGCCGATGCTGGGACCCAGCCAGGCCACGATGTTGGCGTCGGGCACTTTCTGGCGCATCTGATGGACAGTGGCCTGCAGGATGCCGCCCGCCAAGCTACGCCAGCCGGCATGGGCCGCGCCGATCACCCTGCCCTGTCGGTCGGCCAGCAGCACGGGCAGGCAGTCGGCCACCTGCACGGCCAGGGCGATGCCGGGCCGGGTGGTGATCTGGGCGTCGGCTTCCGGCTCGCAGACCGGGGTATCCATCGCGGAAGGCGTGTCGGGTCGTCCCGACGTTTCCTGGGCATGCGGCTGCGGTTCCTGCGAAGGAGCGTGGTGACTCACACCCCGGGATGGGCCAACATCAGAAGGCGTTTCATCCAGATCCAGCACACGGATGCCGTGGACCTGTTTCAGCCACGAGATGGGCTGGCCAATGATGGCTTCCACCCGCCGGCGGTTCTCGTGCGCGGCGACGGGATCATCACCGCAGTGAATGCCCAGGTTCAGGCCGCCCGGAGCTGGTCCGGTGGAGCTGGACGCCGCCGGACCGGACGATGGAGCCTGTGGGCAGGCTTCGGTTTGCCCGGGGGGAGGCCCGCCCGGCGCTGTCGGTGAGGAGCCTTCCCGAGGTGCGGGGGCGTTGTCCTTGGGATTGGCGAAGGCCCCCCACGGCCCCTGGCTCACGCCGCCACTGCGCAGCGTGAAGGTCCAGCCCACCGAGGGGTGCGGTGCCGGCGGCATGGGCAGGAAGGCACGATCGTCGTTCAGGGAGAGCTTCATGGCGTCTGTTCCTTCAGGCCCCTTCCGATGAAGCGGCCGGGGGCTGTTCGGGCAATTGAATCTGCAGCGCGGCCGCCAGCGCCTGCAGGTCGGGCGGGATGGGTGCAACAAAGACCTGCGACTCTTGGGTGGCAGGATGGATGAGCTGCAGCTGCCAGGCATGCAGGGCCTGGCGGGCAAAGCCGGCCAGCGGCTTGCCACCGTACAGGGTGTCGCCCACCAGCGGATGGCCGATGTGGGCCATGTGCACACGGATCTGATGGGTGCGGCCGGATTCCAGCTTGCAGAGGATGGCGGCGGCCTCGGCATCGGGGCTGGCGGCCAGCAGCCGGTAATGGGTGCGGGCCGGCTTGCCGGCAGGCGGCTGCACGACGGCCATGCGCAGGCGGTTGCGTTCGTCACGGCCGATGTTGCCCTCGACAGTGCCCTGGGCCAGCGTCTGGCCGCAGGCAATGGCCAGGTAGCGGCGCCCCATCTGCCGGCTGGCCAGCTGGGCGGTCAGGCTGGCAAAGGCGCGTTCGCTGCGGGCGCAGACCAGTAGGCCGCTGGTGTCGCGGTCCAGCCGGTGGACGATGCCGGCCCGCGGCAGCCGGGCGACCTTCGGGTCGGTATGCAACAGGCCGTTCATGAGGGTGTTGCGCCAGTTTCCGGGGGCGGGATGGGTGACAAGCCCGGCCGGCTTGTCGATGACGGTGATGTCGGCGTCCTGATGGACGATGGCAAGCGGCACCGGGTCGGGCGCAAAGGCGGTGTCGCTTTCCAGCGGCTGCGGTTCGACCTCGATGCTCTCGACGCCCTTCAGGCGCAACGAAGGCAGCCGTACCTGCTGGTCGACGCGCACCGCCCCCAGGGCAATCCAGCGCTGGATACGTGTGCGCGAAATGCCGTCGAGCCGCGCCTGCAGGGTGCGGGTCAGGAACTGGTCCAGCCGCTGGCCCTGTCCCTCACGGGCATCGATGACAAGGAGCGTGTCGGGGGAGGATTCGGTGCTGAGGTCGTCGGACAGGCTCATGATGATGGTGGGGCGGCGGGAACGGCCGGAAGCGGAAGGATGCCGGGCGAGGCGGGTTGGCGGCTCGTGCGCTTTCGGCCGGCCTGGCGTCTAGTTTAGTCAATAGTTGTCCATAGACGGTGTCGGGATGGCGTGAAGGCAGGCCGTGACCATCCGATACGCGTCGTGGCTGCCCGGGCGACAGGGCGTTTTGCGCGCGCCGCTGGGGGGCTGTCTATAATCGGCCGCTTATTCGGAGGAATGTTCGGATGTGGCAAGGCAACAGGCAGATGGCAAGGCAGCATGATGCGGACGCAGCGCCGGAGACGGGTCTCGGGGGGCTTCGTGCCGCCGGGATGACCGATGACCGCGTGCAGCGCACCCGCGCCGCCCATGCCAGCAGGGCCACGGCACGTCGTGCCTCGGCCTGGTCGGCCTGGCTGGCAGTGGTGGCTGCAGGTGTGCTGCTGGCAGGCTGTGCGTCCACCGACAAGGACCCCACCGCAAACTGGACGGCCGAGCAGCTGTATGCCGATGCCAAGGCGGATCTGGACGCGGGCAACTGGGCCAGTGCCATCAAGGGCATGGAGCGGCTGGAGTCGCGCTATCCGTTTGGCAGCTATGCGCAGCAGGCGCAGCTGGACATTGCCTGGGCGCACTACAAGGAAGGCGACCGGGCCGAGGCGCTCTCCGCGATCGACCGCTTCATCCGGCTGCATCCGGCCCACGAGCGGCTGGACTATGCGTATTACCTGAAGGGACTGGTGAACTTCAGCAACGGCACCGGGCTGATTGCCCGCTGGGCGGGCCAGGACGCTTCCGAGCGCGACCTGGCAGCCACGCGCGAGGCCTATGACGCCTTCCAGCAGGTGGTGAACCGCTTCCCGCAAAGCCGCTACCGCGAGGATTCGATTGCACGGATGCGCTCGCTGGTCAACAGCATGGCCTCGGGCGAGGTGCATGTGGCGCGCTTCTACCTCAGCCGCGGGGCCTACGTGGCTTCGGCCAACCGGGCGCAGGGGGTGCTGTCTTCCTATCAGGGCACGCCGGCCACCGAGGATGCGCTGAACATCCTGGCCACCTCGTACGATCGGCTGAATCTGCCGGACCTGCGTGACGACACGGTGCGGGTGCTGGCACGCACCTGGCCCCAGAGCGCCTATCTGAAGAATTTCCCCAAGCCGAAGGATCCGGATCCGAACGCGGTGCGGCCGGCTGACGCCAACACGGCGCCCTTGCAGACGGCCCCGCTAATTCCGGACCTGCCCGAATCGCTTCGCCAGAATCCGGACACGGGAGGCGGTGATTCCGGCAGTGCGCCGGCACCGAACCCGATGGAAGGAATGCCGGGGATCTGATTCCGGGCGTGGCGGGTCAGTGTTCCGCCAGAAAGTCCAGCGCCTCCTCGAAGCTCTCCAGTCGCCGGAACGGGGGCAGGCTGGACAGGATGCGGGCACCATAGCTGCGGGTGCGCAGGCGCTCGTCGCAGATCACCAGCAGGCCCCGGTCGGTTTCCGTCCGGATGAGCCGGCCTGCGCCCTGCTTGAGCGCCAGCGTGGCCTGCGGCAGGGCCAGTTCCCGGAAGGCATGCTGGCCGCTGCGGGCCATGGCCTGGCTGCGGGCGCGGAAGATCGGGTCATCGGGCGGTGCAAAGGGCAGCTTGTCGATGATGACCAGCGAGAGCTTGTCGCCGGCGATGTCCACGCCTTCCCAGAAGCCGGCCGACCCCACCAGCACGGCGGCCTCGGCCTCACGAAAGCGCGTCATCAGTTCATGACGCGGTGCTTCGCCCTGCATCAGCACATCGATGTCGTCACCGGCCTGGGCGCGTAGCTGCTCGGCAATGGTGCGCATGGCGCGCAGTGTCGTGCACAGAACGAAAGCGCGGCCGCGGTTGCGGCGAATCAGCGGCCAGGCCTGACGGGCCACCCGCTCGGGAAAGTCCGGCGCCGTGGGGCTGCCCAGCCCGCGCGGGATCCACAGGGCTGCCTGCTGGGGATAGTCGAAGGGGCTGGCCACCTGCATCTGCCAGGCTTCGGGCATGCCCATCTGGCGGGCGAAGTGCGCCAGACTGTCGTCCACGGCCAGGGTGGCCGACACGAAGATCCATGTGCCGCCCAGGTGCGCGCGCTGCTCGGCAAAGCGCTGGGCGACCGACAGCGGCGTGGTGCGAAGCTGGGCGTGGTTGTCGGTGGTCTGGGCCCAGAGGATCAGGTCGTCGGTGGATTCGGTGGGCTCAGCCGGTGAAGCGGGCGTGAGTTCGGCCGCGATGCCGGCAAAGACCGAGGCGGCTGGCTCCCCTGCCCGGCCGCCTGGCTCGGCACCGGATGCCGAGGAAGCCGGAGATTCCTGCGGGTCGGGTCCGGCCGGGCGGCTTTCGGGGTGGCAGGCACGATCAAAGGCCCGGTGCCAGTGGCGCAGCCGGCCCAGCAGCTCCAGCGTGTGCTCCTGCAGATGGGTCAGATCGGCCGAAGCGGCAGCGACCGGACGCAGGGCCTCGGCATGGTCTTCCAGCACTTCTTCCACATCGGGGAGTACGTCGCTCAGCCATTCGTTCACGTCCTGGGCGTCAGCGGTCTGGAGTTCATCCAGCCCCAGACGCAGCATGCCGGGCGGCAGGGCCAGCCGCAGCCGGCCGGCCACCTGCTCCAGCTGACGGTACAGCCCGGGCCAGTCGGCCAGACCGGGCGCGTCCTGGTTGCCGGTACGCAGGCTCTCGCGCCCCAGGTCCAGCAGCTGTCGGGTGGAGACGGTATTGCCGAAGAACTCGGTGGCGATGTCGGGCAGCTGGTGGGCCTCATCGAAGATGAGGATGTCGGCCTTGGGCAGGAAGTCGCCGATGGCGTCGTCCTTGAGTGACAGGTCAGCGCAGAACAGGTGGTGGTTGACGATCAGCACGTCCGCCTTCTGGGCCTGCTGACGGGCCTTCATCAGCGGACAGTGGCGCAGCTCCGGGCAGTCTTGTCCCAGGCAGTTGTCGCGGGTGGAGGTGGCGAACTGCCAGGCGGGGTCTTCTTCGGAGAGCTGGGTGCAGCCGGCGCGGTCGCCGGTCTCGCTGAGGGCTGCAAAGCGCTCGATGATCCGCAGTCGTGCCGGGATCTGGGGATCGCGGAAACGCCCGTCACGCAGCGCACGCGACAGGTGCACGGGGCAGACATAGTTGGCGCGGCCCTTGAGCACCGCCACGGCGGCATCGCTGCCCAGGGCCTGCCGGATGCGTGGCACGTCGCGCTGATGGAGTTGGTCCTGCAGCTGCCGTGTGGCCGTGGACAGCAGCACGCGCTTGCCGGAGAGCAGCGCGGGCACCAGGTACGCAAAGGTCTTGCCGATGCCGGTGCCGGCATCGGCCATCAGCACGGCCTGGGCGTCGATGGCATCGGCAATGGCCTCGGCCATTTCCTGCTGACCGGGGCGCTGCCGGTAGCCGGAATCCTGCCGTGCCAGCGCACCCCGGGGCCCGAAGGCGGTGCGGGTGGCTTCCAGCAGGGCGTCTTCGGTGTCGGCTTCCTCGGCGGTGGATGGGCTGGACAAGGTGGGTGCAGGCGTATCGGGCAAGACGATGCCTGGATGGCAACGGGAAGGGCCCGATGATAAAGGGATAGGCCCGATGATAAAGGGATGGGCCCGGGAAAGGACAGACCGGGCACTGCCACTGTGGCAGGAAGAGACCGCGCCTTCAGCCCAGCCGATCCGCCTGGGCGCGGCGCGCCTCGTTGCGGTAGGTGTCGGACTGCATCTCGTGCAGGCGGCTGGCAGTGCGGACGAACTCGTGGGCCATGGCGCCTGACGTGTAGAGCTGGTCGGGTGGCACCTCGGCCGAGATGACCAGGTTGACCTTCTGGTCGTAGAGCACGTCGATGAGCCAGGTGAAGCGCCGGGCCTCGGAGGCCATGCGCGAATCCATCTGCGGCACGTCCGACAGCATGACGGTGTCGAAGCGCGAGGCGATGTCCAGATAGTCGTTCTGTGAACGGGCGGTGCGACACAGGGTGTCGAAGTCGAACCAGACCACCTCGTCGGCGCAGCGCACGGCGCGGAGCGGCCGGTTCTCGACGATCAGCTCGGGCGAGACCTCGGCACCGTCGGAAAGGCGCTCAAAGGCCGCTTCCATGGCTGCACGGTTGGCGTCATTGAGTGGCGACAGATAGGCCGGCACGCCCTTGATGGTGAGCTGCCGGTAGTCGGTACCGACATCGACCGACATGACGTCCAGGTTCCGGTTCAGCAGTGCAATGGCCGGCAGGATGGCATCGCGGTGCAGGCCGTCCGGATACAGGGCATCCGGCACGTAGTTGCTGGTCATGACGAAGACCAGGCGATGCTGGAAGAACGCATGCAACAGGCGCTCGAGGGTCATCGCATCGGCGATGTCCGAGATGTGGAACTCGTCGAAGCAGATGATGGCGTAGCGCTCGGCGGCGCGGCGGGCCACCTCGTCGAGGGGGTTGGCCATGGCCTTGAGGGTGCGCAGCTCCTGGTGCACGGCCCGCATGAATTCGTGGAAATGCAGGCGGGTCTTGCGGGGCGTGGGCAGGGCCTCGAAGAAGCAGTCCATCAGGAAGCTCTTGCCGCGTCCCACGCCGCCATACATCCAGACGCCGCGCGGCGGTACCTTGCCGCGCGACATCAGCCGCTTCAACAGGCCGCCGGGGCGGTTGTCGAAGTCGGCCAGCTCGTCGGCCAGCTTCTGCAGTCGTTCGATGGCGGCCCGCTGGGCCGGGTCGGCGGTGTAGCCGCGCTCGGCCAGCCGGGCTTCGTAGCGATCGATGACGTTGGGCATGGTGTGACGAGCCGATGGCACTTACATGTTGAGTGCGCGTTTCTCGACCGCAAGCGCTGCCTCGCGCACTGCCTCGGACATCGACGGGTGCGGGTGGCAGATGCGGGCGATGTCCTCGGACGAGGCCTTGAACTCCATGGCCACCACGGCTTCGGCGATCAGGTCGGATGCGCCGGCGCCGATGATGTGCACGCCCAGGACCTCGTCGGTCTTCTCGTCAGCCAGGATCTTGACGAAGCCGTCGGCCGCCATCATGCCCAGTGCCCGGCCATTGGCCATGAACGGGAACTGGCCGACGCGGTAGGCACGTCCCTCGGCCTTGAGCTGCGCCTCGTTCTTGCCCACCCAGGCGATCTCGGGCGAGGTGTAGATGACGTAGGGGATGCAGTTGTAGTCGAGGTGCGGCTTCTGGCCGACGATACGCTCGGCCACAGCCACGCCCTCTTCCTCGCCCTTGTGCGCCAGCATGGGGCCACGCACCACGTCACCGATGGCGTAGACGTTGGGCACACTGGTACGGCACTCGTCGTCGACGGGGATGAAGCCGCGCTCGTCGGTGGCCAGACCCACGGCGTCGAGCGTGAGCCCTTCGGTGTTGGGCACCCGGCCGATCGAGACGATCAGGCGGTCGGAATCGATGCTGTGAGCCTTGCCGTTGGCATCTTCATAGTGCACGGTGACGCTGCCACCCTTGCCGTTCTTGCCGGCGGCAACCTTCACCTCGCCGATCTTCACGCCCAGCTCAAAGGACAGGCCCTGCTTGCGGAAGATCTTCTCGGCTTCCTTGGCCACGGCTGCGTCGCAGCCGCCCAGGAAGGACGGGGCCATCTCCAGCACGGTGACTTCCGCCCCCAGGCGGCGCCACACGGAGCCCAGCTCCAGACCGATGACGCCGGCACCGATGACGGTGAGCTTCTTCGGCACGCTGTCGAAGGCCAGAGCACCCTCGTTGTCGCAGACCAGCACGTTGTCGACCGGCACGTTGGGCAGGTGACGCGCCTTCGAGCCGGTGGCGATGATGACGTTGCGGGCTTGGATGATCTCGTACTCGCCCTCGTCAGGCTGCAGTTCGAGACGGACCGCCTCACCCTCGCGACCGATGAAGCGGCCATGGCCCTTCAGCCAGGTGATCTTGTTCTTGCGGAACAGGAACTCGATGCCCTGGGTCATCTTGGAGACGATGGCGTCCTTGCGGTCCAGCATCTTCCTGATGTCGATGGAGACATCCTTGACCGTGATGCCATGGCCTTCCAGGCCATGTTTGGCGTGCTCGTAGGACTCGCTGGAGGCCAGCAGCGCCTTGGACGGGATGCAGCCCACGTTCAGGCAGGTGCCGCCCAGCGCGTTCTTGCCGGCCGGGTTCTTCCACTTCTCGATGCAGGCGACCTTCAGGCCCAGCTGGGCAGCCCGGATGGCGGCAATGTAGCCGCCAGGGCCGGCACCGATCACGACGACGTCGAATTCAAGGGACATGATGTGTTTCCTCCCTTACAGATCGAGCAGCAGGCGTGCCGGATCTTCCAGCGCGTCCTTGATGGCGACCAGGAACAGCACGGCTTCGCGGCCGTCGATGATCCGGTGGTCATACGACAGCGCCAGATAGTTGATCGGACGGATGACGACCTGACCGTTCTCGACCACCGGGCGCTCCTTCGTGGCATGCACGCCCAGGATGGCCGACTGCGGCGGGTTGATGATCGGGGTGGACAGCATGGAGCCGAACACGCCCCCGTTGGAGATGGAGAAGGTACCGCCACTCAGCTCCTCGATGCCGATCTTGCCGGCCTGGGCACGCTTGCCGAAGTCGGCGATGGTCTGCTCGATCTGATGGAACGAGAGCTGGTCGGCATTGCGGATGACCGGCACCACCAGACCGCGCGGCGAGCCGACGGCCACGCCGATGTCGAAGTAGCCGTGGTAGACGATGTCATTGCCGTCGATGGAGGCATTGACGATCGGGAACTTCTTGAGTGCGTGGACCGCGGCCTTCACGAAGAAGCTCATGAAGCCCAGGCGCACGCCGTGTTCCTTCTCGAACTTCTCCTGGTACTTCTTGCGCAGCGACATGACCGGCTGCATGTTGACCTCGTTGAAGGTCGTGAGGATGGCGTTGGTCTGCTGCGATTGCAGCAGGCGCTCGGCCACGCGCTGACGCAGGCGCGACATCGGCACGCGCTGCTCGGAACGGCCTTCCAGCACGCGGTTGAGGTCGACCGGGGTGCGGGCCATCGGCAGGGCCGCGGGCGCATTGACGCCAGGCAGCGCCGCCGGGGCG
>ERZ773049.1103-NODE-1103-length-15867-cov-42.214710_pt1 | contig 15867 bp, 11 predicted proteins | sample MGYA00580633_ERZ773049 | MGnify/ENA primary metagenome ERZ773049 (study PRJEB29015, sample SAMEA2737991) | human oral metagenome | biome: human oral; feature: human-associated habitat; material: dental | place: China | collected 2066 ... | reverse complement strand
GCCCCAGGGCCACGAGCACGAAGCCGGTGGCGCCGAGCAGGAGCTGGCCGACACGAATAAGGGTCTCGCCGGTGGAGGTTCCGGCCAGGCGCTCGTCGGCCGTGCGCCCGAAGGACGTCGCGGCCAGCGCGGTGGTGACCGGGCCGGAGACCACGTCGAGGGTGGTCAGCTCACGCCGGCCGGTCGACTCGGGCACCAGCACCTTGGTTCCCGGCACGGTGAGCGCCGCCAGCTCGGTTCCGGGCTGAGCCGCCGTAGGGCCTTCGACCCCCGAGCCCCGCGACGGGGATTGGGGACCTGTGCCGGACTTGGAACTCTTGCCACTCGTGGCATTCGCGGCCTTCTTGGAGGCGGCGGCCTCAGCCTGCCGGCGGGCCCGGGCCGCACGGACCCGGTTGCGCTCCAGACGCAGGCGGGGGGCGTTGACCACCAGGGATCGGGCCGAGACCCGCAGGGAGGCGAGCAGGCCCAGTCCCACGAGGATGAGGGCGGTGCCACCCAGGATGCGGGAGGTCCCCGTGACGCCCAGGGCAGAGGTGACGGCCGCGGACAGCGCCAGGACGATAGTCAGGACGATCAGGATGACGAGGACGTAGAATCCCGGACCCGGTTTGAAGGCACGGGCTGCCGTGCCCATATCGGGAGCGTCCGTCGAGGGCTGGGTCGTGGTCATGACAGCTCCAGGGGGCGACCGGTCAATCGTTCGTAGGCCTCGAGGTAGCGCGCCCGGGTCCGCTCGACGACGTCGTCGGGCAGTACCGGGGGCGCCTGGTCGCCGTCGCGGTCCCAGCCGGAGGCAGGCGAGGTGAGCCAGTCGCGCACGTACTGCTTGTCGAAGGAGGGGGTGACCCGGCCGGGCGTCCAGGCGTCGGCCGGCCAAAATCGGGAGGAGTCGGGGGTGAGGACCTCGTCGCCCAGCACCAGATCGCCGTCCGGGCCGGTGCCGAGCTCGAACTTGGTGTCGGCCAGGATGATGCCGCGCTCGCGGGCGATCTCGGCCGCCCGGGCGTAGAGGGCCAGAGTCGTCTCGCGCAGGGCGGTGGCGGCCCTCTCCCCCACCATCCGAGCGACGTGCTCGAAGGTGACGTTCTCATCGTGCTCGCCGAGCCCGGCCTTGGCGGCCGGGGTGAAGATCGGCTCTGGCAGGCGGGACGCCTCGGTCAGGCCATCGGGCAGGGGCACGCCGCACACGGAGCGGCTCGCCCGGTACTCGGTCAGGCCGGAGCCGGTGAGGTAACCGCGGGCCACGCATTCCACCGGGAACATCTCCAGGCGCCGGCAGATCATGGCCCGTCCGGCCACCTCGGCGGGGACGTCGAGGGAAACAAGGTGGTTCGTGACGACGTCGGCGAGCTGCTCGAACCACCAGGCGCTCAGGGCGGTGAGGACCCTGCCCTTGTCCGGGATCGGGGTGGCGAGGATGTGGTCGTAGGCGCTGATACGGTCCGAGGCGACCACCAGGAGCACGTCCTGTCCACCCCAGGGGCCCTCGGCGACGGGGGCGTAGACATCCCGAACCTTGCCGCTGGAGCGGTGCTCCCAGCCTGGAATGGTGGGAGTCTGTGAGGCGGATGCTGAGGCCCCGAGGCTGACGGAGGCGGAGCTCGCGGACTGAGTCATACCCCCATCCTGCCATCGGCGGGCGCCGCGTGTCCGGTTCCGAGTGGCGGCGTCGTCTGCGTGAGTCGCCACTTCCGACCTCTTCGCGTACCGCGTCATCACGCCAATTCATCCGGGTCGCAGGAAAAGAGGGCCCGGATGGAGACCGGAGCAAATCCGACCTGTGGGAAGGGAACGATTCGGATGGGAGCCGGTTCTCGCGCAGGCGGGCGGGACGCTGACGTGGCACAACGCCGACGCCAGCGCGCCCCCCGCGCAGCCACCCGCAGCGCTGCGGGTCGGTCTCAGGAAAGAGCAGCGGGTGTGCGCTTGATCTCGGAAGAAGTGCGGGTGATTAGGCGCACTCCGCCCTCGTGACCGTATCTTCCGGCCTGGAAACTGCGGTTTCGGAGCAGAAAGCGAGCCACACCATACGGTCGCGGCGATGTGAAAGGCCTACTCAGTACCGTCGGCGCCTCCAGCGCCGGCCGCCTGGGCGATATCGGTGCGGTACTGGGCGCCCTCGAGGCCGATGCGTTTGACGGCTTCGTAGGCGCGCGCTCGCGCGTCCTCCACGGTGGCCCCCATGGCAACGACGGACAGGACGCGCCCGCCGGTGGCTACCAGCTCACCCCGTTCGGTGGTTCCGGTGCCGGCGTGCAGGACGTGGACATCGTCGAGCTCCTCGGCGGCCTCGATCCCGGTGATGGCACCGCCGGTGGTGACGGTCCCGGGATAGCCTGGGGCGGCGATGACGACGTCGACGGCGCACTGCTCGGACCAGGTGGGCTCGGGGGCCTCGGCGAGGCGACCGGTGGCGGCGGCGTGGAGCAGTTCGGGCAGGGAGGAGGTCAGGCGGGCCAGGACGGCCTGGGTCTCCGGATCGCCGAAGCGGACGTTGAACTCCACGACGCGCAGTCCACGGCTGGTCAGAGCCAGGCCGCAGTAGAGCAGGCCGATGAAGCCGGCGCCGCGACGGGCCATCTCGTCGACGACGGGCTGGGCGACCTCGCGCACCACCTGCTCGACCAGGTCGGCCGGCGCCCAGGACAGGGGCGAGTAGGCGCCCATGCCGCCGGTGTTGGGGCCGGCATCGTCGTTGAGGAGCCGCTTGAAGTCCTGGGCGGGCGCCAGGGGACGGACGGTGGCGCCGTCGCACACGCAGAACACGGAGGCCTCGGGGCCGTCGAGGTAATCCTCGACGACGACGCGGCCGCCGCCGCGACTCAGGCAGGCGCGGCCGTGGGCCAGGGCGACGGGGCGCTCGTCGGTGACGACGACACCCTTGCCGGCGGCCAGGCCGTCCTCCTTGACGACGTAGGGGCTGCCGAAGCGGTCCAGGGCGGCGTTCAGCTCGGCCTCGGTGGTACACACGGCGGCCTCGGCGGTGGGAACGCCGGCGGCGGCCATGACCTCCTTGGCGAAGGCCTTCGAGCCCTCCAGGCGGGCGGCCTCGGCGCTGGGGCCGAAGCAGGGGATCCCGGCGTCGCGCACTGCATCGGCAACGCCCGCCACCAGCGGCGCCTCGGGACCGACGACGACGAGGTCAGCCCTCATCTGCGTAGCGAGGGCGACGACCTCGTCGGGCACGCAGGGGTCGATGTTGAGGTTCGTGGCGATGGCCGCGGTCCCGGGGTTGCCGGGGGCGACGACGAGCTCGGTGGTCTGCGGGTCACGGGCGAGGGCACGGGCCAGGGCGTGCTCGCGCGCGCCGGAGCCGAGGAGCAGAATCTTCACGGCCTCAGCCTAGATGATGAAGGCCATAACCACGCCCGGAACTGCGTGGGCTGTGCGTCCGGCGGGGCATATATGACCGGCCGAATCCTCCAGCCGCTGCACGGGGCTCGGCGGCAGGCCCCATGGGGAGACCGGCCCTGACGAATGCGCGAGATGACGCCATATGCTGAGGCGAGCAGGTCGGCAAGGCAACAGACGGAGGAGAGACGTGAACAGCACCGCGAAGCGCGAGGCGCAGGTGGCCGACCGCGTGGCCGCTCTGATGGGCACGACCCTGACTGAGGCGGACGTGCACCGCTTCCTGCTCGACGCCGCCGACACCCTGGGAACCGAATCCTTCGCCGTCTACGGTCCGGACCTCTTCTTCCGCTGGGCGTGCGGAGACCGTTATGTCGAGATCACGCCAACGTTCTCGTCCTCGGATAAAGGCCATTCGCTGCACGTCAAGTCTTTCGATCGCGAACGGGCTATCGACATTGCCGAGTACATACTCGTCGAGAACAGCGACATTGATGAGTGGCCCTATGTGTGGACGGCGGAGCTCGGAAGTTCCGGGTTCAACGACTGGGGACCCGGCACTCATTACGCGGTCACCTGGGACATGTTCGACCAGATCATTGCGGTCACCCTCCACGCCCTGCCCGACAACCTGTCGCTCATGCCACCGCAGTGGCGCCGCCCCTTCACCCTCCGCTGGGACATGGGCCCCTCGGGCCTGGGCCTCGTCTCCTTCACTGCCACGGTCGAGGGCATCACGGTGACCGTCGAGTCCATAGAGGAGCGGGTCCTCATCCCCCGCGCGCTCCTGGGGAGTCGGGTGAAGATGGGCGACGTCGTCGCCGGCCTCGCCGGGGGGCGGCCTCTGGCGGACATCCGCTTCGCCGGCTCCGAGGGCTTCGGCGACGTCTACCATCAAGACCTGTATGTGGCCACCCCCAGCGGGAACGAGGCCGGTTGGGACAAGGATCTCGTCGAGTCCCTCCTCCAGGAGCACGAGGAGGGCCGCCCCCGACCGGCCATGACCATGGAGGATCTCCGGCGGCTGGCCGCCGCGCCTACGACCGTGCCATCAGACGACGCTGATAAGGAATCCGAGCAGCCCCGGCCCCAGTGGACAACTGTACCGATGAAGATCGGCCTGTCCATCCCCCAGATCCTCTCCGTCGTCGAGCAGGTCCTCGACGGCGCCGCCGTCAAGAGCGTCCTCAAGCGGCTCGGCGGCCGACCGAGCATCCGAGCGTATTGCCCCATTCTGCGCGGAGACGGTTGGCTCGCGGAACCGTCCTCGAAGGGTGTCAGCTGGGAGATCGAGGTGGTGACCGAACCCAAGGGGGAGTCGAGAAGATTCGATGACCGCCACGTGGCCGACTACGCCTGGCGAATAGCCCAGGCCCTGGATCAGCGCTACGGCTCGCCGTTCGGCATGCTCACCGACAACGACGGTTGCTTCTCCCGCTTGTTCCGGGTTGGAAACCATGGCATCGAGGTGGGTACCAGTTTCTCCGCCGTGACGGTCGAGACCGGCTCCTTCGACAAGCTCGCCGAATTCTGGTGCTGGTGAAGCGGAACCGATACCCCAAGTCTATCCAGCAGACACCCCATGGGGAGAGCGACCCTGACGAATCCGCGAGATGACGCCATATGCTGAGGCGAGCAGGTCGGCAAGGCAACAGACGGAGGAGAGACGTGAACAGCACCGCGAAGCGCGAGGCGCAGGTGGCCGACCGCGTGGCCGCTCTGATGGGCACGACCCTGACTGAGGCGGACGTGCACCGCTTCCTGCTCGACGCCGCCGACACCCTGGGAACCGAATCCTTCGCCGTCTACGGCCCGGACCTCTTCTTCCGCTGGGCATGCGGAGACCGCTACGTCGAAATCACCCCCAACCCCGCGTTCTCGGATAAGGGATGTTCCCTGCGCGTCATCTCCTTCGACCGCGAACGAGCCATTGATATCGACGAGTACCTGACGTTCGAGAACTGCGAGCTCAACGAGTTCCCCTATGTGTGGACGGCGGAGCTCGGAAGGACCGGGTTCAACACCTTTGGACCCGGCACTCACTACGCGGTCACCTGGGAGATGTTCGATGAGATCATCGCGGTCATCCTCCACGCCCTACCCGACAACCTGGCCCTCATACCGCCGCAGTGGCGCCGACCCCTCACCCTCCGCTGGGACATGGGCGCCTCGGGCCTGGGACTCGTCTCCTTCACCGGCACGATCGAGGGCCTCACGGTCACCGTCGAGTCCACCGGAGAGCAGGTGCTCATCCCCCGAGCACTCCTTGGACACGAGGTGAAGATAGGTGACGTCGTCGCCGGCCTCGCCGGAGGACGCCCCCTCATGGACATCCGCTTCGCCGGCTCCGAGGGCTTCGGCGACGCCAATCATCAAGAGCTTTATGTGGCGACCCCCAACGGGAACGAGTCCGGTTGGGACAAGGACCTCGTCGAGTCCCTCATCCAGGAGCACGAGGAGGGTCGTCCTCGAGCGGCCATGACGATGGAGGACCTCCGGCAGCTGGCCGCCACACCTGCATCCACGCCATCAGACGCCACTGTTGACGAACCCGAGCAGTCTCAAACGCGCTGGACGACTGTGCCGATGAAGATCGGCCTGTCCATCCCCGCAGTCCTCCACGTCGTCGAACAGATCGTCACCGGCACCGCCATGGAGGATGTTCTGACGCGACTCGGCGGGCAGCCGGGATCGCGGTGGGATGAGCCGATTCTGCGAGGAGACGGTTGGCTCGCGAGTCCTTCCGGCGGCAAATGGGAGATCGAGGTGGTCACCGACCCGGAGGAGGATGAGGGGGAGAATCTGTGCTTCGATGAGCGCCACCTGGCCGACTACGCCTGGCGGATCGCCCAGACCCTGGAACAGCGCTACGGCCCCCCGTACGGAATGCACACCACCAACGACGGGTTCCTCTCCCGACTGTTCCAGGTCGGGGACCACGGGGTCACCGTGAGGGGCGGGCTCAGTGCGGTGACGGTCGAGATCGACACCTTTGAGTCACTCGCCTCGAACGATTGGTGAGGCAATCCCGTGAACCCCGAGGTGGAGGTGGCCGACCGCGTGGCCTCGCTCCTGGGCGCCACTCTGACTGAGGCGGACGTGCACCGGTTCCTGCTCGACGCCGCCGACATCCTGGGAACCGAATCCTTCGCCGTGCACGGACCCTACCTGCGCTTTCGCTGGCCCCTCGGGGACCGTTTCATCGAGATCATTCCGAAGTCCTGGAACGGCGAGTACTTCCTGATCGTGAACTCTTTCAACCGCGAGCGGGCCATCAATATCGACGAGGGTCGGGAATTCGAGTACGGCGAGTTCTACGAGTTCCCCTATGTGTGGGCGGCAGAACTCGGGAGCACCCCATTCCACGATTCGATCTACGGCGTTTGTATTCTCAACTGGGACATGTTCGATGAGACCCTGGCGGGCGCCCTCGAGTCCTTACCGGGCAACTTGGATCTTATTCCACCGCAGTGGCGCCGTCCCCTCACCTTCCGCTGGGATATGTCAGCCTCAGGCCTGGGAACTGTCGCCTTCACCGGCACGACTGACGGCATCACTGTCACCGTCGAGTCCACCGGGGAGCAGATGCTCATCCCTCGTGCGCTCCTTGGAAACGAGGTGAAGATGGGCGACGTCGTCGCCGGCCTCGCCGGAGGCTTACCGCTGGGAGCCATCCGCTCCGCAGACCCCGACGGCATTGACTGGGTCTGGACGTCTATTTTACACGGCGATGAGCGGAATCCCTTCGACACCAATGCCGACGAGGAGCGCGAGAAGGGTCCGGCACGCCCCGCGATGACCATGGACGACCTCCGTCGACTCGTTGCCGTCGCGTCCATCGACGGCAACGCCGCCGATACCGAGTCCGAGCCCTCCGGTGCGGTCCCGGATGTGGAGATCCTGCCCATGAGGATCGGCTTCACCATTTCCCAGGTCCTCGGCATCGTCGATCAGGTCCTCAAGGGCACCGATGCGGAGGAAATTCTGAAACGGTTCGGCGGGCAGCCGGGATCGCGGTGGGATAAGCCGGTTCTGCGAGGGGACGGTTGGCTCGCGAAACACCTCTATGGAGGTGGTGGTTGGGCGATCGAGGTGGTGACCATTCCCGAGGGCGAAAGACAGTGCTTCGATCAGCGGCATGTGGCCGACTACGCCTGGCGAATCGCCCAGGCCTTGGAGCAGCGCTACGGCTCTCCGTACGGAATGCACACAGATAACAATGGCAATCTCTCCCGACTGTTCCAGATCAGGGACCACGGCGTCACAGTCAGGGGCTGGTTCAGCACCGTAACGGTCGAGATCGGCTCTTTCGACAGTCTCGCCATGCTCGGCCGGTGAAGTGGTATCAACTCCCCTGTCCGGCGAGCACTCCCATGGGGAGAGTAATCCTGATGAATCCGCGGGATGACGCCATATGCTGAGGCGAGCAGGTCGGCAAGGCAACAGACGGAGGAGAGACGTGAACAGCACCGCGAAGCGCGAGGCGCAGGTGGCCGACCGCGTGGCCGCTCTGATGGGCACGACCCTGACTGAGGCGGACGTGCACCGCTTCCTGCTCGACGCCGCCGACACCCTGGGAACCGAATCCTTCGCCGTCTACGGCCCGGAGCTTTTCTTCCGCTGGCGGCTCGGAGAGCGGGTCGTCGAGATCAAACCGGACTACGACTCTCGGACTGGCGAGTACTCCTTGCAAGTGCGGTCCTTCGACCGTCGCTCCCCGGTCTACGAGGATGAGTATCTGACCTTTGAGTATGGTGGGCTCGACGAGTATCCCTACCTATGGACGGTCGGGCTCGGGAGACTTCCGTGGGGCGAGTGGGGTCCCAGCGAGTCCGTCATCGACACCTGGGACATGTTCGACCAGACCATGGCGGTCATTCTCCGTACTCTGCCCGACAACCTGGCCCTCATGCCGCCGCAGTGGCGCCATCCCCTCACCCTCCGCTGGGACATGGGCGCCGCGGGCCTGGGGCTCGTCTCCTTCACCGGCACGGCCGAGGGGCTCACGGTCACCGTCGAGGCCACCGGGGAGGAGGTCCTCATCCCCCGCAATCTCCTCGGCAGCGAGCGAAGCCAGATCAGTATGCGCGACGTTGTCGCCGGCCTCGCCGGAGGTCTGCCCCTGACGGACATCCGCTTCGCCGGCTCCGAGGGCTTCGACAGTGTCTGTGTCACCTCACCTGGTGGCGACGAGCCCGGTTGGGACAGCAACGACGTCGAGTCCCTCCCCCAGGATCGTGGCGAGGACTCACCCCGGCCGGACATGACGATGGATGACCTCCGTCGGCTTGTCACCATAGCCCCCGCCGTCGAACCCGCAGGGCCCAGGATGGACCAAGAGAGCCTGCCGATACGGAGCGGCCTGTCCATCCCCGAGGTTCTCCACGTCGTCGGGCAGATCGTCACCGGCGCCGATGGCCATGCCACCTTCAGGCGCCTCGGCGGGCAGCCGAGGGTGCGGTGGGGTGAGCCGGTTCTGAGAGGAGATGACTGGCTCGCGAGACGTTCTCATACCGGTGATGGCTGGATGATCGACGTGGCCATGCGCCCCGAGGACAAGTCTCAGTGCTTTGATAAACGCCAGGTCGCGGATTACGCCTGGCGAATCGCCCAGGCCCTTGAACAGCGCTACAGCTCTCCGTACGGAACGCACACTGACAACAACGGTTACCTCTCCCGACTGTTCCAGGTCGGGGACCACGGGGTCACCGTGAGGGGCGGGCTCAGTGCGGTGACGGTCGAGATCGACACCTTTGAGTCACTCGCCTCGAACGATTGGTGAGGCAATCCCGTGAACCCCGAGGTGGAGGTGGCCGACCGCGTGGCCTCGCTCCTGGGCGCCACTCTGACTGAGACGGACGTGCACCGCTTCCTGCTCGACGCCGCCGACATCCTGGGAACCGAATCCTTCGCCGTCTACGGCCCGGACCTCTTCTTCCGCTGGCGGGTCGGGGAGCGGGTCGTTGAGATCGAACCGGACTACAATTCCCGGACCGGCGAATTGTCCTTGCGCGTGGACTCCTTCAACCCCGACTACCCCATTGATATCGACGAGTATCGGGATTTCAAGTGGGGCGAGGCCGAGGACTATCCGTACTTATGGACGGTGGAACTTGGAAGGACCCCGTTCAATGACTGGGGCCCCGGAGAGGCCTACATCATCAACTGGGAGATGTTCGAGGAGACCACGGCCAAGACTCTCGGCGGGCTTCCCGACAACCTGGCTCTCATGCCGCCGCAGTGGCGCCGCCCCTTCACTCTCCGCTGGGACATGGGCGCCTCGGGCTTGGGCCTCGTCTCCTTCACAGGGACGGTCGATGGCCTCAGCGTCACCGTCGAGTCCACCGGGGAGCAGGTCCTCATCCCCCGCAATCTCCTCGGCAGCGAAAGAAGCCAGATCAGTATGCGCGACGTCGTCGCCGGCCTGGCCGGTGGGCGCCCCCTCAGTGATATTCGCTTCGCCGGTTCCGAAGGCTTCGGGAACGACGGCGTTATCGCCGCCAGCCCCAGCGGAGACGAGGACGACATAGAAAAGGATGAGATCGAGTTCCTTCTCAAGGATCGGGGAGGCAATGAGCCCGAGCCCGCGATGACGATGGATGAGCTTCGCAGGCTTGCCGCCTCCACCCCCGCACCCAACGGTCCCACTCGACCTGCGGTGGACTGGCAGGTCGTACCGATGCGGATCGGCCTGTCCATCCCCCAGATCCTCTCCGTCGTCGAGCAGGTCCTCGACGGCGCCGCCATCAAGAGCGTCCTCAAACGGCTCGGCGGCCACCCGAGCATCCGGGCGTGTTGCCCCATTCTGCGCGGAGACGGCTGGCTCGCGGAACGTTCGCTCTTCACGCGCATCTGGAGTATCGAGGTGGTGACCGAGCCCAAAGGGAAGTCGAGAAGATTCGATGACCGCCACGTGGCCGACTACACCTGGCGAGTCGCCCAGGCCCTGGAGCAGCGCTACGGGTTCCCCTACGGAATACGCACTACTAACGACGGGTTCCTCATGCGCCTGTTCCAGATCGGGGACCACGGAGTCAAGGTGACCAGCGGATTCAGCATGGTTGAGGTGGAAATCGACTCCTTCCAGACACTGCTGGAGGACTCATACGGACGCAACTGAGTCACCCGCGCCTTCCGACCCCAGTGCGAGGAGCGAGCTCGGTAGGCTCGGCCCCGTTCCGGGGCGCGAAGGCTCCGGGCGGGGATGCGTCAGGAGGCCCCGATGGGAGTCGACCAGTCCCCTGGGACGACGGCGGTCGATACAGGAGACGGCACGGCGGTCGGCGTTGTTCCCAACACGGAGGTCATCGCAGAGATCAACGCGGTGACAATTCGCCGACTCGGGGCCGTCTATCTCCCGCCGACCACCGGCGGGCCGGCGCCGTCGCACTCCGCCCCTCCACAGGGCGAGCCCACCGCGCCACCGCCGAGCGCCGATCCGGGCATCGAAACCGCCCTGACCACCCTGCGCGCTCTGGGCTACCGGCTCTCCACCCCGGTGCGGGATGCTCTCACTGCGACCCGTGGAAATGTGCCCCCAGTCCCTTGCCCGCCCCACGACTCCGGGAAGCCTGACCCGGAAAGACCCAACCGCAGCTGCCCAACACGCGGTGAGCTGTTACACCCCATGCCATGGGAGTTGAAGACCGTCAGAATGGCACTGGCCTCCACATAGCTTACTCACTGACAACCTCAGCTTCACAAGGTGCATCGAATGTCATCATCTCGTTGATAAAGTCACGCAGCTTTATGGTTTTCCCATCCAAAGCCGAGTCTTCAGGAACAATCAGATCAGCGACAGCAAAATAATTCTCAACATTCACCTCCCCCAACGGCCGAATCATTCTTTTAGATAACTTACGCTGCGCAACTGTTACGCCATGAAGAACCAAGATCCACAGTGAAAACTCCCGATGTCCACGCAGCGTCCTCCATACAAGTAGTTCTAGAATGACATTAACACCAATGGTCGACAAAGAGGCTAGCCACCAATTTTGAATCATCACATAATAACCAAACACCTGAAGAGGCATGCCGATTATACAAAATATACTGACATATAATATCGTAAACCGCCATTCGGTTCGATCTAATTTTAACCTAGGCACTCTAACCCACCACACCGATTGGCACACAGCCGACACGATGGCGAACCACAATGAGGTTTCACCAAACAGAATAAACATCAGCGAGAGCCACTCAAACCTCGCAGGAAGAATTGTGTAGTGAAGGCTAAGCGATAACCAAAGCGACACGCCAGGCATCCCTGAGACAAAGGCGATGAAAACAAAGGACAACCAGAACCAAATCCTCTTTCCCACTTCAACTCCATTCACCAAAATCCTTCGATCGAGGCAATCATATCGCGGAGAGACGCCGTGAAAATATCTCCATTTTGCCACCCTTCGAAGTGCCAGAAGATCCTTTGCATAAGAACTAATGGCGATACCATCTCCAATCTTCATTAACGCCGGAAGACTTGCCGAAAACAGATATATCGCTATTAGAAATAATGCCGACAGTATACTCATTGCAGCATACTTCCGAAGCAAGGCATCTACCCAGAATAATATGACAGCGACTCCGCATACATATGCATTCAGACATAAAATGAACCATGCAGACATCTCTCTGTTCACGGTATCGACAACATCTTGGAGCCACTCACCATGAAGTACCGAACTTTTTGGTCGAGCTCGCGCACTCCATGTCATTCCGGCAATCGTCAGACCCACTGGGACAGCTGCCAAGACAATCGCTATGACGAGTCCACGAAATTCACCATTTTCGCCTCCAAACCCCCAGTATTTCAATTTACCCACTAATGACAAATATGTCTCCCCCTTCCCTCTCGGCTTAATGACAACACACCACGCGGCGCCAACGACCGTCAGGACCACCAGGCACGACAGTAGAAACACACTTTGGATCGCATCTAGCCGGTGCTTCAGTGCAAAGCCTTTCGACTCCAATCCGCGAAGCGATCCCATCCTTGCATTGCGATGAGCCACAATTCACTCCTCTCCTTAATCGACACCACAAGTTGTATCACAGTTCGAAGTCAACAACTTGCTTATCGTAAGCGGGAACGCTTGATCAACTTCAGTAGATGACTGCATTAACCTGATATATAATGCGAATCTTCACTGACAATCCACTTGCGCCGCCACATATCCGCAAAGCTTGATCAATTCTGCCAGAACACCATTGACGTCGATCGATCACAGAACCAAATAACTCACATTCTTACGTACATCAGCACAATAAAGACTACGAGAATCCGCTATCCTCAGACATCTTCCGGGGCGAACGGGTGCCAGACGGCGATCTGCCAGGAGGCCCCGGTAAGAGTCGATCAGTCCCCTGAAACGACGGCCAATGTTGCCCCCACTGATGAGACCACCGAGGAGCGGTCCATTTCTCGTCGACCACGGCCTGCCAAGGCCGTCGTATCCGCTCCGCCGAGCTCCTGCGCCAGGTCGCCCCGGGGCGCACCGAGCAGGACTTCGGCTCCCACCTGTGGGAGTACTTCTCCTCCCCCGGTCCGGAAGTCCTGCCGTGGCGTGTTGTTGCCATCAAGGCGGCCACGGGCACCAAGACGACGCTCATCCCCTCCACCCGTCGTCCCGGCCCCGCCGACACCGCGGTGGTTCGCACCGTCGAGGAGGCCCTGCGCCAGCGGGCGCACCTGGGACGGATCACCGTTGATCAGCGGCTCTATGAGGGCTACACGGCTCCGTTGGGACTACGTTCGGCCTCACCGGGCCTGCGCACGGCGGGGCGCGGAACCCGGCTGCCCCTGCCCGAGGGCGAGACGATCCGCTTCTTCCTGCACTGGCGCGACCTGCCGGGGGCCGCGGAGCCCTCTGGTCCTCCTACCACCGCGGACAGCCGGGGGACCCGCGTGGACCTGGACCTGTCGGCCTTCTTCGTCTCCGAGGACTTCACGCGCACCGAGCAGATCGCCTACTACAACCTGCGCTCGGCGGCGGCCGTTCACTCCGGCAACTTCACCTCTACTCCTAACGGGGCGGCCGAGTTCATCGACGTCACCCTTGCCGAGGCGCTGCGGCAGGGGTGGCGCTACGTCGTGATGACGGCCCATTCCTTCTCCCACCACCGGCTCAGCGAGGTGCCCGAGTGCTGGGCGGGGGCGATGGCCCGCGGCGCGGACCTGCAGAGCGGCGAGGTCTTCGAGGCCTCCACCGTCATGCAGCGCCTCGACCTGATCTCACCCACCTTCAACGCGACACCCTTCGTCATCGACCTCGCCGAACGCCGCCTCATCTGGTGGGACCTGCCCGTGGGGGTGGGCGAGCACCAGGTGGCGAACCTGGATCGCAGCAGCAACCGGGTCCTGGCGCACCTGCTCGACCTGCTGGAGGGGCAGCGTATGCCGCTGGCGCACCTGCTGGGGCTCCTGGCCGACGACGACGTCGAGGACCCGGACAAGGCCCAGCTGGTCTTCGGTGAGGGCGGGATCCTGCCGTGGCAGACCGAGCGGATCCTGGCGCTCCTGGGCCCCGCGGAGGCAGCGGCGGAGGCGGCAGACACGACCTCTGACATGGGTGGGGACTCCGAGGGCCGGCAGGCGGAGTAACCTGGGCCGTGTCCGGCCATGAGGGTGCTTCCTTCTACCTTCACATTTCTCCCAGCGCCTTCGCTTCCCGGACGCAGTCGGGCGGGACCACCAGTGGCCCCGTCCGAATATTTTACCTCCAGTCATCAACCATATAAGAACTCCAGAAGTACGTTATTTTTTACAGCCTCACCAATATCTTCCTTATTTTTATCACCTAACGCTTCAACAACAAAGCGTTCGACAGCCTCCCTCTCATCGTCGGAACACCTGTTTCCACACCGGCTCTGCGACCTTAAATCCATGACCCAGTTCGAAGTTAGAGTATTTTTAAAGAGATCGAATCGAGCCCACAAAATGCGAGCACCACATGTGATCACTGCGAACAAAATAGCCAGGAAGAGCACAACTATCGCTACAAGAACAATGCTTACGTTTCTTGCCAGGGAAGGTTCTGTCGCGATCGCAATGAATTCAAGTTCCAAGATGACACCTTGAAGCAACATAAGGGGCCACGAAAGTAAGAAGAGAATGGCGAGAAACCTTTCATTCCTCCACATCCCCCACCCAGCCCCGATCGACAACAACGCCGAAGCTATTATCATCTCAGCCACGCCAATTTGTAACAACACCCCCCTTGGAAAACCAAAACAAAGGCGACCAAGGACAATAAACACCGCCAACACAACAAACAGAACACCAAGAACAATAACCCCCTTCCACCGCCTGCCATACACCAGCAGTGATACACTGGCTTCATCTACCTCTTTTTTAGCAATCTCCAGACCTCCTGGCCACTTTTCGGCCACGTACACCAATCGAGTGAGCGCCCTCAAGTAGTCAGCGATAGCAGCGGCCCCCGTCGCAGGAACCATAATTAATACGGCAGAGGAAACGGCATGAATCCCCCAGACAATCAGCAGGAGCAAGACCCCTCCCACATCCATCCTTTGCAACACGCAAGCAGCAACCCCAAACACGATAACGCTCGATATACCAAGCAACCCGATCGTAGACGCGATATAACGGTTTTCTTGAGATGCAACCAGCCTCACTTCACTTAGCCAGCAGTCACCCAACTCCTTCGGAGTTCGACGCCACCGCTCAGGCTGAAACTGCGCCATAGCGACAACCAACGCTGACACCCCAAGCTGAGAACCAGTCAGAATGGGAAGCAGTTCAGACCTCGCGCTCGCGATCTGCGAAACAATAGAGAACACTCGCCTACCACCTGACCCTAAGGGCACAACCACTGCAGCCAGGACGAAAGCAACAACAATCGGGAGGACAACTAGAAACACCCATCCGCCAACTTTGGGAAGATCGCCGCGCCCTAAATCATCACCTAATGGATCTCGCATACTAAATTATCGCAGTCGACTCACACAAAAGTCAACAGTGTCACATTGGACACCATCAACGCAACACAACCTGTGACAAGCTGATTTTCGTCAGGAAAGAGGAGCTCAAGCAGCATGACAGGATCGTTCCATATCCGTCGATTCGGTGTCGCTAATTTCGCTTGTAAACTATCGGACGCAGCCGGGCGGGGCCATCAGTGACCCCGCCCGGCTATTGCATGCGGATCAGAAAGTGGTGAGCAGGAAGCGCGCACCGTGTGGGTCCGCCACCTCCACCATGCGCCCGAACGTGAAGTCGAAGGGCTCGACGATGACGGTTCCCCCGAGTTCGCGCACGCGCCGGGTTGCGGCGTCGGCGTCCTCAACCCCGAAGTAGATGCGCCAGCATGAGGGGGCCTCTTCGCCCCCGAAGTAGCCGGCACGACCGACACCGCACACGGATCTGCCCCCGACGACGCTCGTGTAGAAGTCCTGCTCCTGGTCGGCGATGGTCAGCCGACGGGTGGGCCACCCTGCGGCCTCCCGGTAGAAGCGCTCGGCCGGCTCCAGGTCACTGGCCAGGACGTCGAACCA
>ERZ773049.1102-NODE-1102-length-15879-cov-16.204310_pt1 | contig 15879 bp, 21 predicted proteins | sample MGYA00580633_ERZ773049 | MGnify/ENA primary metagenome ERZ773049 (study PRJEB29015, sample SAMEA2737991) | human oral metagenome | biome: human oral; feature: human-associated habitat; material: dental | place: China | collected 2066 ... | reverse complement strand
GAATTTAAATTCTCGATTGATAAATTTTTACCATGAGAACCATCAGACGACAGGCGAAAGCCACCTCTCTGGACCATGCGATTGAGCTGGCCAAACAGCATGCTAAGGAACAGCATCGACCATCTAAAGTGATGGCCGACCTGATGGGTGTAGAGCTTAAAACTTATTACTGCTGGCTGTTGGATAACACTTTACCCCTCAATCGGATAGCCCAGTTTGAAGCACTAACGGGCAGCCGCTTTATTAGCGAATATCTAAGCGTGCTGCACGGCGACCAGGTGGTGATTGAAATTCCGCGCGGCCGCAAAGGCAAGGCGGCGGATATGGCGCAGGTGCAGAGCCAAACGGCAGCAGCTTTGGCATTGTTGGCTAAATGGCATGAGGACGGCAGCGGTGTAGATGAAACCATTGAGGCGCTCACCAATGTGTTGGCTCTCCTCGCCTACCAAAGAGAAAACGTGAAAAAGGCCGGTAATGGCTGCCGCGCGCCACCCTCGAAACCATGCGCGAATGGGCGGATACGCCCGAATTGGAGATGGTGCTGGAGCATTACGACGGGCGGGTATTCGACGTTGTGTTCCGCCCGCACGAGGGTCTGTTTGCCGACCTCGAGCCCGTGCGTTTTGCCACGCCCGAAACGGGCACAGAACGCTACACGGCAACCATCCGTCTAATGACCGTTTAAACCCGCTTTAAAACCGTTTTAAAAAGGCCGTCCGAAATGTCAAAAACCACCCGACTGACCCAACAGGATTTACAGATTTACTCCAGCCAGCGCATGACCGACACGCCCGACGGCGGCGGCCGCATGGTGGGGCAAGGGCAGCACCTCGCCCGTTTCCTCATCCACGCGGGCGGCGTCGATTTTGCCGTTGGCGCGCAGCATCTCCACCGCACGGGCTACCGACATCAGCCGTTTGCCGTTGCGCCGCATCGCCTCCATCAGCACGGCCGAAATCAGCTGCGCCTCGTGCAGGCTTAATTCCGAGCGGCCGGCATCGCTGCGCCGTTTGCGGCAGGGCTTCACGCTGACCGCTTCCAGCTTGCGGTACAGCGTGGCCACGCTGATGCCCAGCTCGGCCGCCTGGCTTTTCAGGTAGCCTGCCTTCTCGCCGTGGCCGAGGGTGGCTGCATGAGCGGCCACGGCAGCCAGTTTCTCGGTCAATGCAGGGTTCATGGTTTACTCCCCGTCCAGCCATTCCGGCTTGGCGTTGGTCGGTGCTTCTTGCGGCAGGGTAAAGCGTTCGCGCAGGGTTTCGGCATCGCGGATGATTTGGTTGATGGCCGCCACCATCTGCGGGCGGTGGTCGTAGCCGTTGGCTTCTCCGTGTGCCAGCATCTGTTCGAAGACCTCGGCAAAGCGGCTCAAGTCGCTACGGGCGGCCACTTCCAAACTGGAGAGCTGCATGGTCAGCTCGCTGCCCACGTCTTCGGGGCTCGGCTCTTTGCCCGTCTGCTTCTTGGCCAGTTTCTCGGCCAGCTCGTCCACCTTCTTGTTTTTGTCGGCGATGATTTTGTCTTTGGCCTCGGCGGTTTCTTCCAAGTCTTTCAAACGCGCTTCTAACTCGGCTTTTTCAATGGTTGCCTGTTCCTTTTCTGCTGCATTTTTTGCCATTACCTGTTCCAATACTTTCAGGACAGAATCCTTGGTGGCATCTTCCTGCTGTGCCATTTCAATAACCATCTGCCGATCATCTTCAGGCAACCTACCGATTTGACCCAAAACACGTTGAGGAATACCGACCTCATTGGCATATTCAAAAAATTCTGCCCCCATTCGTTGATAATTTCTGATATTGTTATCCACGGTTTCCACGCTGCTGCCGATGGCATTACAAAACTGCTTCCAAGTCGTAACAAATACGGATTTTCCGTTGAGCAACAAAGGCAAATCTTTGTATAATTTGCTTTTCTTTATACTGGCGAGCATCTCTATTTCTGTAACCGATACGAATTTTCGTGTAATGGCCGCCATTTTGATTGCACCGACTTGCTCCAAAATCTGTGCCTTTTCAAAAGTCAGATTTTGAGCGGTTAGAGCGGCAACATTCTGCATCTCGCCGATAGGCAAACTAGTGTTGGCCATGATTGCCTCCCAATTTATGTTTCAGATTCAGCTTAGCTGCCACAACTAACGCCCTCATTTCATCCAGCCCTTTATTTCGCATAATGTTTTTTACCAATAATGCAGCTTTTAGGCAGTCTTTCTCGGTTGTTTCATCCAGCAAGCCTTCAGTTACCTCCTCCGGATGATCGCTCAGCATATTTCCGAGAATGACTTGTTGCTCAAACATCAGTGCGTAATGCACCAACAGTTCGCGCCGTAGAAGTTCCTGTTTGGTAGCGGCTTCCATTTCGGCTACAAAATTTTTGACCCAATCATTCATAATAATTACTCCATAGTTCCAGCCATAATCCGCTGGTTGGTTTCACTAATTTGCTCTTGTAAACGAGCGACCTGATTACTGTAGGCTTGGGCGATCTGTAGCATCTGAATAGAGTGAGCAAATCGTCCGTTATCCAGTTTCATCACCAGCCCCTCTGTCATCAAATCATCCAAGTCGCGGCTGATTTGTGCGGGGCTGACGCCTAAAATTTCGGCCAGTTCTTTATTGCTAATACCTGAAAAACTTTGACCTTTTAATGCCTTAAGCACCTTTAAAACGCGTGTCCCTTTTCCGCTTGCCATTTTCCCTCCCTCTATTTCAATCCAAGTTTCCGCGCGATCTCAAAACCTTTGCCATATTTGGCTTTGCTAAGGGCTCCTGTCACCATATACACGTCGCGTGGTTTATAACCGTTGTCCCTTGCCCGCTGAGCCAGTGTTTTCCCTTCTTTGGCAAAATTCTCCTTTACTTGTTCAAGAGTTAAAGCCATATCTGTTGTCCCTCATTATGCTAAAATCAAACTTGAAACCAGTTTCATACTGGTTACGACGTACTTGCAAATCCAAATAAATTTGGATTTGCAAGATATATTACAATTTTTTTGGATTTTAAAATGTTCGGGGCACGACTAAAGGAAGAAAGAGATAAAAATCAACTAAGTCAGGAAGCTTTGGCTGATTATCTAGGGATGAAAAAAAATACGGTGTGGAATTGGGAAAACGAGAAAACCTATCCCAATGCCCTCCAGCTCATGGATTTTTTGGATTTGGGATTTGATGTCCAATATATTTTGACTGGTACACGATCTGAACAAAGCAGGACGGACAAGAGGCTACCTGAAAAATCCCCACCCAACCTGAGTGAAGAAGAGCAAGAGCTGCTGGTCTTGTTCCGCCAGTCCAGCGAACTCGGCCGTGCCGTCATCATGAGCGCCGCCCGGGGCGCAGAGAAAAAAGAAGCCGCATCTGCGGCTGATCAAGTAGCGTGATAATAATTTTCTAAAAGGAATGTAGAATGAAGAAATTACTTGCACTATTATTGCTGATGCCAGCGATAGTATTAGCGAAAGGAACGGTAACGACAGGTGGCTTTATCGGCCCAAGTCCTAGTGATTTTGTTGATCGTTTCAATGGAATATCTAGTTCCTACATATAGGGGATGTTCCCAAGAATTCAACTATCGAGCGGTAAACGTGTAGAAACTAAACCATTAGGGCATGGGGTTACATTAGTTTTAACTAAAGTGCCGGCTGGGGATGCTTTTAAAGAAATTACAGTCCGTTGTACTGCCGTTACTTCTCCGGAACGGATGAGAGCATGTTCGTTCGGGATTATGCTGACGGCTACAAGTATTGATACTTCAATCAGGGAACGTGATTTTACACAAGTGTTTTCTAAAGCCGTAGATACTGGTACTGCTATCCATAATCAAGACGGGGTAGATTATCGTATTACCGTAAATCGTAGAAATAAAAGCATAGTTATGACTGCTGCACCTGATGCTCCTGCAGTAGTTGAAGAACTCTCTGATGAAGATGACGAGGATGATTTTGATACCCTGCAAATCATACCATGAGCCTCAATTATGAGCAGATAACACCAATAAAAACAGGTTGCCTCCCTTTGGAACGTTTTTTTAAACCCGTTTAAAAGACCCACAACACTCCCATCAGCCACAATCCCTGCATCAACACCGATGCAGGGATTTTCTTATGTATATCACCATTACCGCAGGACACAGTAACACCGACCCCGGCGCCGTCAACGGCAGCGACCGCGAGGCCGACATCGCGCAAGACATGCGTAACATCGTCGCCGCCATCCTCCGCACCGACCACGGATTGGAGGTTAAAACCGATGGTGAGGGCAAGGGCAACCCGAGGATACTGATATGGCCAAACCCCACTTCAAACTCAAAACCGCCAACGGCGCGGTTACCCTCAAACCCGCCGACCTGACCGCCCACCTCGCCGTTGCCCAACGCTTTTGGGGCATCGGCGGTTTCGGCGGCTATCTGCCCAATCCCGACCCCGTGTTGAAAAAGCTCGGGCGCGACATATCGGTTTACCGCGAGCTGCTGTCCGACCCGATTGTCGCCGGCCATGTGCGCCGCCGCAAATCGGCGGTGGCCGGCATGGAATGGCGCATCGAAGCCAACGGCGCATCTGACACGATCTGCGACACCATTGCCGAGCTGTTTTCCGGTTTTGACCTGTACCGCCTGATCAACCAAATCCTAGATGCCACCCTGTACGGCTATCAGCCCTTGGAAATCATCTGGCAGCGGGGCAGCCTGTGGCTGCCGTCCGAGATTGTGGCCAAGCCGCAGGAGTGGTTTCAGTTCGACCAAGACGGGCAGCTGCGCTTCCGCCTTTCAGGCAGCCTGAATGATGAACCGGTACCGGCCTTCAAATTCCTGTGTCCGACCCACAACGCCGGCTACATCAACCCCTACGGCATCGGAGATTTGTCCTGCATCTACTGGCCGACCATCTTCAAACGCGGCGGCCTGAAATTCTGGGCGGAGTTCTCGGAGAAGTTCGGCGCACCGTGGATCATCGGCCGCGAGCCGCGCAGCAATACCGACCAAGACACCGACCGCCTGCTGGATGCTTTGGAGCAGCTAATCGGCAACTCGGTGGCCACCATCCCTGATGACAGCAGCGTCGAAATCAAAGAGGCGGCGGGTAAACAGGGCAGTGCCGATGTGTACGACCGCTTTATCCGCTACTGCCGCTCCGAGATTGCCATTGCCTTGCTCGGCCAAGACCAGACCACCGAGAAAGACAGCACCCACGCCAGCGCCACCGCAGGTTTGGAGGTAACCAAGGATATTCGGGACAACGACTGCCGCATCGTCGAAGGCTGCCTGAACCGGCTCATCGACTGGATCTGCGGTTTCAACTTCGCTGCCGACACCCCGCGCCCGCAGTTTGTTTTGTACACCGAAGAAGCAGGCGACAAGACCTTGGCCGAACGCGACCAAATCCTGACCGGCTGCGGCGTGCAATTATCCGAAAGCTACTGGAAACGCGCCTACAACCTGAGCGACGATGATATTGTTCAGGTAGCCTCTCCGCCCAATGCGACGCCGGCGTCACCTTTGGCCGACTTCGCCGAACACCGGCCGGCTGCCGATGCCGGCTTGGTCATCGACGCCCTCGCCCCTCTTTCAGGTAGCCTCAATGCACAGGGGCAGGCATTAACCGATATCTTGATTGGCAGCCTGAAACAGGGGGCAGCCACGCCCGAAGCGGTGCTGGACAGGCTGACCGCCGCTTATCCGAATATGGATGATGCCGCGCTTCAAGAGGAATTGGCACGCTTAATCTTCTTGGCCGAACTGGTCGGCAGGGTGGAAGCCGCTGAGGAACTGAACAGATGAACCCCGAAGACATCAAAGCCGTCTTCGGCATGCAGCCCGAAGCCGCCGTGGCCTATCTGCAGCAGAAAGGCATCAACGTATCGTGGGACTGGCAGGACATGTTGGATGATGCGCACGCCACCGCCTTCACCGTGGCCAAAACCGCCCGCATGGATGTGGTCGGCGATATCTATGCCGCCGTGGTCAAGGCTGCCGAAAGCGGGCAGACCTTGGAGCAGTTCAGCGGGCAGCTGACGCCGATATTGCAGGCCAAAGGCTGGTGGGGCAGGCAGGACGTGCCGCACCCGGATACCGGCGAAATCCAAACCGTGCGCCTAGGCAGCCCGCACCGCCTGAAAACCATCTACCTGACCAATATGCAGTCGGCCTATATGGCCGGGCGTTATGCCGAGATGACGGATGCGGTCGATACCCACCCTTACTGGGAATACGTGGCAGTCAACGACGAGCGCACCCGCGAGACCCACCGCCTGCTGCACGGCAGCGTTTATGCCGCCGACGACCCGGTGTGGGACAGCCTGTATCCGCCCTTGGACTACCGCTGCCGCTGCCGGGTTCGACCCTTATCGCGCAGCCGTGGGGCAGACCGGGTAAAACCCAACCCGCAGCTGGAAACCCAAACCGTGGTGGACATCGGTGTCAACCAATACACCGGCGAAGAACGCCATGCCCGGCGTACCGGCATCCGCATCAACGGCAAATTCGTCGCCCCCAATGCCGGCTTCAATGCCAACCAAGGCAAAGCCATGCTCTCGCGCATGGCTTCGGTGGCGGTGGATAAGGCGCAGGCCGCCCATCCTGATATTGCCCGTGTGGCACTGCGGCAGATGATGGGCAACGAGCGTTTCAAATCCTCGCTCAATGCCGCCCAGCTGGCTTGGGTAATTAATCTATTGAAAGGATAATGATGCTGGAGATCAGCCTAGACGATAGCGACCTGCAACGCGGCCTCGGGCAGCTGTTGCGCAACGCCCGCCACCCGCGCCCAATGATGAAGGCCATTGCCGCCGAACTGCTCAGCATCACCGAAGACAACTTCGAATCCGAAAGCTGGGGCGGTCAAAAATGGCCGGCCAATGCGCGCGGCGGCAAAATCCTGCAACAGAGCGGACAGCTGGCCGCCAGCATCCACACTGCCTCCGGCAGCAACTTCGCCCGCATCGGCACCAACAAACCCTACGCGGCCATCCACCAGTTCGGCGGCACGGTCAAAGCCAAAAACAAACCCTATCTGGTATTCAAAGTCGGCGACGGCTTCCGCAGGGTCAAACAGGTCAAAATCCCGGCACGCCCCTACCTGCCGATGAGCAAAGGCGGTACACTTCAGGCCGGTGCCGAATCCCGCCTGCTGGATGTCGCCCTCGATGCCCTAGCACGGGGTGTCCGAAAATAAAAAAGCGGGCAACTTCGCCCGCTCCGTTTTGTTGCACCCAGTGCAACGTTGTTACAAATTTCCCATCCTCTTCATCCATCCTCATCCAACTTAATCCCATTTATCTCACAGACCCCCTTATATTTATCTCACTGGGTTTCAAGATAATCCCCGTTTAACAGGCCATTAAACGGGGATAAATTTGTGCAAAAGCTGATACAATTTTCTACGCGGCGGCGGTGCAAAAGCTGCTGCTAATTCGGGCAAAAGCTGCCGCCGCCTTACACTATGTAAAATTTAACAACATCTAGGGGATATGGAGAACCGGAATTAAGATTGCACTTATGCAGGTAATTTCAATTTTTGACAGGTGTAACAAACAGCGGGTTGTATTTTCCTGAAGCTGATAATTTATTTAATAATTTAACATCACCGAAAGAACCTGCCCATGTTACAGCCATACCTATATCATTTTGATATTTACATAACATCTCATGATAGAAGTCAAAGTCTTTTTGAGTATGGCCTCCGGCACATGGTTTCATATCCGATTTGATATGTGATAAATCTTCATTCATGATTATTCTCCTTTCAAAAAACTTTCTATATCTTGTTTAATTGCACCCAAATCACCCCGACTCGGTTTTTCAAACCTGGGGAAAGGCCGTCTGAAACCGTATTTGTTATTTTCAGACGACCTTCTTTCAAGTAATGGGGGGCGAGGACACAATTGGTTTTGCGGAATTTCCAAGCCAACGTGGGCGCTGCACATACTTCATGAGGAGAATTTGCTCAGGCTGCGGCTTGCTAATCCAATGTCTGCGTATGCAAATCATGACTCGCTCGGATAATTAATAAATAGCCTTGCACTGTCTAAATTCATTCGAACTCCATTAATAACTTCAGGTTTAGATGCTTCAACTTCCATTGGATAAAATTCTTGAAATCCTCCTTCACCAAATATAGCTTCATGCATTATGGCCTTACCGAACTCATACATAGCCAAACGGGAGGAGAAAATGAAATTAACATATCTATTTGATTCGTTAAGCTCGACCTGCAGTTGGTGTTCATTCTCGATTAAATAAATATCGGAAGGTATATTATCTCCATCTTCCGTTAATTCTATATTTTTATTAAGTTCATATTTCATTTTTTTGTTACTTTATCTTTAACACAGCCAAGTGAATCCACCTGACGAATTAGGAACAATATGCCAGTTTTAATCGTTTTTATACTGCCATTAGCCTTGGGAATTTGTACCTTAATATTTCGTACCAGTTACACAGGCTGCGCTTGTTATACTTATTCATCGGCTATTTTGGAATACATATGCTCCACAGCTTTAGGTGATAGTGGTGCTTTACACGCAGTGCAATAATCTTTACTAAATGGAGAAACGCCTCTTGAATAAGTTAAATTATTGGCATCAATCTCAAATGATTTACCATTAAATTTTTGAAAAGAATGACAATATGGGCATATGTTGGCAATCGGAATATAAACAATGCAAAAAAGTAATCCGACAACCCAATATATAGTAAATATAATAAAAAAATATCTTTTTTGAGGAAATTATTATTTATAACAATTTCTTGTAGGGTTGATACACCAAGTATACAGGCTACGGAAATAAAAAAATCTTAGGAATTAACATTCGTTTTTGAAATCTTTTCGCAATATACATTGCCTGTTCTTTGTCATTTATTTTTTTCATATCTTTTACTTATTCCGTTCAAAATATCCTATCTCTATTCCTAATTGAGGTTTGGTTAAAAGAGTTTCTCTAATAATTCTTCCGTTATAATTCTTCCGTTTTCTTGAATTAGGATTATATTAGTAAGCAAAAGGCCGTCTGAAACGATAATTTTCAGACGGCCTGTATTTATGCTTGGGTAGTACTTCAACAAAAAGCACAGCTGTCGATGTGAAAGCTGACTTTTATGGAAATAAATAATCTATTTCATTGAAAAATGGTTTTAGTGGTTGCATTCGCGCAGTGCTTCGGCTGCCTGTTCGTCGGCATGGTAGCTGGAGCGTACCATTGCGCCGCAAGCCGCGTTGGTAAAGCCTTTGACGTATGCTTCACGTTCAAACTGTTTGAACATATCGGGAGTAACATAACGTAAAACGGGCAGGTGGCCGTCTGAAGGTTGCAGATATTGGCCGATGGTAATCATTTCGATATTGTGCGCCCTCATGTCATCCATGATTTCGCGTATTTCATCGTCTGTTTCACCCAAGCCGACCATGATGCCGGATTTGGTTGGGATGTGCGGCATCATTTCTTTGTAGCGGCGCAAAAGTTCGAGCGAGTGTTTGTAATCCGCGCCCGGCCGTGCCTGTTTGTAGAGGCGGGGGTGTGTTTCGAGGTTGTGGTTCATTACGTCGGGCGGGGTTTGCGCCAGAATTTTTAATGCAATGTCTAGGCGGCCGCGGAAATCAGGTACCAGGATTTCGATTTTGGTGGTGGGGCTGGCTTCTCGGATGGCGGTAATGCAGTCTGCAAAGTGTTGTGCCCCCCCGTCGCGCAGGTCGTCCCGGTCTACCGATGTGATGACGACGTAGCGCAGTTTCATGGCGCGGACGGAGTTGGCTAAGTTTTGCGGTTCTTCGGGATCGAGCGGGTTTGGTCTGCCGTGTCCGACGGCGCAGAAGGGGCAGCGGCGCGTACACATGTCGCCCATAATCATGAAGGTGGCTGTGCCTTTGCTGAAGCATTCGCTGATGTTGGGGCAGGCGGCCTCCTCGCAGACGGTATGCATTTTTTGTTCGCGCAGGATGTCTTTGATTTCGAAAAATTTCTTCGGATTCGGCAGTTTGGCGCGTATCCATTCCGGTTTTTTCAGTTTTTCTTCCAGCGGAACGACTTTGATCGGGATGCGGGCGGTTTTTGATGCGCCGGTGTGTTTGACGCCTTGTCGGTTGTCGAGAGGGTTTGTTTCTGTAGTCATTCGTGTGGTGCTTTCGTTTTCAGACGGCCTTCCAAGTAGCCCGTCAGTTTTTCTGCTACTTCGCCGAAGGACGGAGCAGGGCGGACGTGTTCGGCGATTTGTGTCATTTCCAAACCGGCGTAGCCGCAGGGGTTGATGTGGGTGAAAGGACTCAGGTCCATGTCGATATTGAGGGCCAAGCCATGGTAAACCGAGCCGTTTTTTATCCGTAGGCCGAGGGAGGCGATTTTTTTGCCTTGCACATATACGCCGGGGCGTTGCGGGTCGGCGTTGGCGGTGATGCCGTAGTCGGACAGGGTATCGATGATGCTGTTTTCCAGCGCGGATACGATGTTGCGGACGGAGGTTTTACGCCGCTTGAAATCTATCATGGTATAGACCACCAGTTGGCCGGGGCCGTGATAGGTGATTTGCCCGCCACGGTCGATTTGGACGACGGGTATGTCGTCGCGTATCAGCAGGTGTTCGGGTTTGCCGGCCAAGCCTTGGGTAAAGACGGGGTTGTGTTCTACCACCCAAAGTTCGTCTTCGGTATCGGCGGTGCGCCCGTCGTTGAAGCGTTTCATTTCTTCGAACACGGGTGCGTAGTCGCGCCGGCCGAGTTGTACGGTCTTCATTACAGTACGACTTTCACCATCGGATGGGCAGTCAGGGCGCGGTAGATGTTGTCGAGATGTTCCTGGCTTCCGACATTTACCGGCATGGTAATGCTTTGATAAGTGCCGCTGCTGCTGTCGCGCAGGGTCATGTGGCCGTATTCGGCGTCAGGGGCGTGCTGTTGCACGGTTTCCAGCACTTTGGCGGGAAAGTCGGGGTGTTTGTCACCCATAATTTTAATCGGAAAATTACACGGGAATTCGATGAGGCTTTGTTTTTTTTCAGTCATTTTGGGTTCCTTGCTGGTTTTCAGACGGCCTGTAAGTAATGGAAGGCCGTCTGAAAAATAACGGTGCATATTCTAGCGCAATCGGCGTTTGAAGTCTGCTTTAAATAAGTTTCAGACGGCCTAAAATCAAGCCTTGAAAAAAACTAAGTACAGCCCAATGTCCCGCCCCTGGATTCGTAAAGGAAGCAAAAACTATGGCTAAAACCCAATTCTCCGATGATTACCGTGCATTGGCTTTATTACCGTTGCGCGATGTGGTGGTATACCCCCATATGGTTCTCCCGCTGTTTGTCGGCCGCGCCAAATCGATTGCCGCGCTGGAGCAGGCAATGGAAAACGACGAGCCGGTTTTTTTGCTCGCGCAAAAAAATCCGAATGATGAAGAGCCTAAAGCCGACAGCCTGCATAAGATGGGAACGGTGGCCAATGTCCTGCAGGTGTTGAAACTTCCTGACGGCACGGTAAAGGTGTTGGTGGAAGGTATCCGCCGCGCCCGTGCGCTGACGGTGGAAAACGCCGGCGATTATTTTTTCGCCCATGTGGAAGAAGTCGAAGAAGTTTCCCTGCCGGATCGTGATATGGAGGCGTTGCGCCGCACGTTGTTGAATGAATTCGACCAGTTTGCCAAGTTGAACAAAAAGATTCCGGCGGAAGTGTTGGGCACGATTTCCGGAATTGAGGACAACGGCCGACTGACCGATACCATTGCTGCCCATTTGCAGTTGAAACTGGAATCGCGCCAAGTGGTTTTGGATAAGGTCGATGTGGCCGAACGGATGGAATTCCTGCTCGGCCAGCTTGATGCCGAACTCGATATCCTGCAGGTGGAAAAACGTATCCGCGGCCGTGTGAAGCGGCAAATGGAAAAATCCCAGCGCGAGTATTACTTGAACGAGCAGGTTAAAGCCATCCATAAGGAATTGGGCGAGGAAGACGAACGTGCCGAGCTGGACAAGCTGGAAGCCGACATCAAAGCCGCAGGCATGAGCAAAGAAGCTGAAGACAAGGCTTTGTCAGAATTGAAAAAATTGAAAATGATGCCGCCGATGTCGGCGGAATCGACAGTGGTGCGGAACTATATCGACACCCTGTTGGAATTGCCATGGAAGAAAAAGACCCGCGTGATTAAAGATATTGCTAAGGCCGATTTGGTGCTGAATGCCGACCATTACGGCTTGGAAAAAGTAAAAGAGCGCATCTTGGAATATCTGGCTGTGCAAAAGCGCAGCGACAAACTCAAAGGCCCGATTTTGTGTTTGGTCGGCCCTCCGGGTGTCGGTAAAACCTCGCTCGGCCACTCAATTGCCAAAGCGACGGGTAGGAAGTATATCCGTATGGCTTTGGGCGGCGTAAAGGATGAAAGCGAAATCCGCGGCCACCGCCGTACCTATATCGGTTCGATGCCGGGCAAAATCATTCAGGGCATGATTAAGGCCGGAGTCAAAAACCCGTTGTTCCTGCTCGATGAAATTGACAAACTCGGCAATGATTTCCGCGGTGATCCTGCCAGTGCGCTGCTGGAAGTTCTCGATCCCGAGCAAAATCATTCGTTTGCCGATCATTTTGTCGAAGTCGATTACGATTTGAGCGATGTGCTTTTTATCGCCACTTCAAACAGCATGAATATTCCGCCGGCCTTGCTCGACCGTATGGAAATCATTCGTTTGTCGGGTTACACAGAAGATGAAAAAATCAGTATCGCCATGCAGTATCTGGTTCCCAAGCAAATGGAGCGCAACGGTGTGCGCGAAGGCGAAATACGGATTGAGGAAGATGCCGTGCGCGACATCGTGCGCTATTACACCCGTGAAGCAGGCGTACGGTCTCTGGATAGGGAAATCGCCAAAATTTGCCGCAAAGGTGTAATGGCCGCACAATTGGCGGAAGACGCACAGAAAACGAAAACGCGCAAAAGCAAACCAAAGGCCATAGTCGTCAATGCTGAAAATTTGTCTGATTATCTCGGTGTGCGCCATTACGATTTCGGTGTAGCCGAAAGTGAAAACCGGGTCGGACAGGTTACCGGCTTGGCATGGACGGAAGTGGGAGGCGAATTACTGACCATCGAAGCAGTGGCTTTGAAAGGCAAAGGTAATATTGTCCGCACGGGTAAACTGGGCGATGTGATGCAGGAATCGATTACCGCCGCGTGGAGTGTCGTTCGGTCTCGTGCAGACGGATTAGGGTTAGCCGCCGATTTTTATGAAAAACACGACATCCATATCCATGTTCCCGAAGGTGCAACCCCGAAAGACGGGCCCAGTGCGGGCATAGGCATGACTTTGGCCATGGTTTCCGCATTCACCAATATTCCCGTGCGCGCCGATGTGGCCATGACCGGGGAGATTACGCTGCGTGGCGAAGTGCTGCCTATCGGCGGTTTGAAGGAAAAACTGCTGGCGGCTTTGCGCGGCGGTATCAAACATGTTTTGATACCGCAGGGCAATGTGAAGGACTTGGAAGAAATTCCGGACAATGTGAAGGAAGGTCTGACGATTCATCCGGTGAAATGGATAGACGAAGTTTTGGCGTTGGGTTTGGAATATCAGCCCGAAACAGCCGAAAACGCCGATAACGGACAAGTGGGCGGTTCAAAGCCAAAGTCAAGCGCAGAAGTCCGTAAACACTGAGTCCGGTTGTATTGTGTTGCAAAAGGCACCGGCGGCGGGCAATTTGGCTGAAAAAGCCTCCCCGTTCATGCCTTTTGCCTTGACACGGCAAATTCAGCCTTGTTATAAAGGCGCGCCATAAGCAATCCGTATTCCAAAGCAGAGGTTGTTTTGGAATCCTTTATTTTTTAGACGACAGAAAGGGACTTAACCGTGAACAAGTCTGAATTGATCGAAGCAATGGCTCAAGAAGCCGACATTTCTAAAGCTGCAGCCGCCAAAGCATTGGACGGTATGGTCAATGCCATTACCGAAGCCCTGAAAAAAGGCGATACCGTAACTCTGGTCGGTTTCGGTTCTTTCTACGTGGGCGAGCGTGCGGAGCGTCAAGGCCGCAATCCTAAAACCGGCGAGCCGCTGACCATTGCTGCCGCCAAAACGCCAAAATTCCGTGCCGGTAAATCTTTGAAAGATGCCCTGTAATTTGGTTTGGAAACAATAAAAGGCCGTCTGAAAAATTCAGACGGCCTTTTATTGCCTATATCATTGATGCGGAGTTTGAGCCGGCTGAGACAGCCGTCCTGCCGTGCCGTAGGCCAAAACTTCAACCGTACCGACTGTACCGCCTTGCTGCGGCTGGTGGATATTGCCTAAAGAGGCCGTTTCCAATTTGAAGTTCAACACGGCATTTGCCCCTTTCGCTGCGGCCTGTTCTTTTAGGCGCAGTACGGCTTCGCGCCGTGCACGGTCGAGCAAGGTTTCGTAGCTACGGATATTGCCGCCGAAAAAATTGCGGAACGCTGCCAGCATACGGCGGAAATAATCGCTGGAAACGACGACTCCTGCATAAACCAATTCCCCGCCGCTAAAGTCCTGCGGCGGTTTTTTTACTGCAATCACCATGATATGCCGCAGCGCAGCTTCCCGCGCCTCGATATCGGCATAATGCTTCCGCTCGATGTGGCGGCCGGTGAAATAGGTGATAATCAGCAGCCATACCGGCCATAGATACACCAGCAACAGGATGACGGAGAATCCATCGTTGTCGTTCGACATCGCCGCCTCCTATTCCAAAACCACAGCCGTGCCGTAGGCAAAGATTTCGGCAGCCCCTGCCGCTACGGATGCGGTGGAAAAGCGCACATTTACCACGGCATTGGCTCCGGCCTGACGCGCCTGTTCGATCATACGGGCAATCGCCTCATCACGGGCTTCGTTTAAAAGCTCGGTGTAGCCCTTTAGTTCGCCGCCAACCAGGTTTTTCAAGCCGGCCATAAAATCGCGTCCGACGTGTTTGGCGCGCACGGTCGAACCCTGGACCAATCCCAAATGGCGGACGACGTTGCGGCCGGGAATGGTTTCAATATTGCTCAATAACATCATATTTTCCTTTTCATTATGTTTGTATTTCATACGGGCTGCCGTTGCAGAAACCTGCGGTGGTTCTGTTTTGGATAACGGCCGCGCATCATATCATTCCCGTTAGCGTCCGAACAATTCGGCCACCATCCTTGCTTCTTCTTCCGTATAGGCTTCTCCGTTGAGTTTGGTGCTGAGGGCGAATTCCCCGCTCAAATATTGCTTGCTACAGATTTCCCGCCAGCCCTGCAAACGTTCTTGGCCGGTTGTTTTGTTTTTCAGACGGCCTATTGCCCGGGCTGCCTCTTGTTTTTTCGATTCCATCATTCTATTCCCGTATCCGATGAATGGGTTCCCATCATAAACCTGTTTTTCCGACTGTTCCAAATTGTTACCGAAACTTATGAAAATAGTTTTTGACAAATATTCCAATAAAAATAAGCGAATATTAGATTTTACAATTAGCATGATTGCAATAAGCAAAACCTGTCGATAGAATACTAGATATGGTATTAAGAACGTATAAAAAATACTATATCTAGTATTTGAGTTATGAAGATGTTGAAATTCACAATCGAGCAAATCGTATGGCAGGAAGTGCCGGGCGAAGTGTCGCTGGCGTTTCTGTTCTCAGGCTGCCCGCTGCGCTGCAAAGGCTGCCACAGTGCCGATGCATGGAAAGAGGGTATCGGCACGGAATTGACCGAGGATTATTTGAGAGGTCGTCTGAAACGCTATCGCGGGCTGATTAGCTGCGTGTTGTTTATGGGCGGGGAATGGCAGCCGGAAGCCTTGCAGAAAATGTTGGGCATCGTGACGCAGGCGGGTTTGAAAGCCTGTTTGTACACCGGTCTGGAGCGTGACGAGCTGGAGGCGGTTTCAGACGGCATCCTGCCTTATCTGACGTATCTGAAAACCGGCCGCTGGC
>ERZ773049.1099-NODE-1099-length-15901-cov-10.828222_pt1 | contig 15901 bp, 17 predicted proteins | sample MGYA00580633_ERZ773049 | MGnify/ENA primary metagenome ERZ773049 (study PRJEB29015, sample SAMEA2737991) | human oral metagenome | biome: human oral; feature: human-associated habitat; material: dental | place: China | collected 2066 ... | reverse complement strand
CGAATCCTCCGCCACCGTGCGTGCAGAATGGGATGATCGTCTTCCCGCTCAAGTCCACCGATCTCAAAAATGAAAGAACGGGAGGCGCAAAAGTCCTAAGCCAATTAGGGGAACCTATGAAGATCGTCTCCGCGTCGCCGACGCTCTCCGCCCCTCGACGTAGCGGTGGGCAGTATCCCTTTTCAATCTGAGCCCTGACTTCCTTCACCGCCGTGTTGTACGAAAAGGAGTACGGCTCTTCGGGTTCGATCTCTCTCAAGTCCCCGTCCGTAATGAGTGCGATGTCCTCGGCCAGTCCCTTCGTTATACCTGAATACGAGTAATACACGATCAGAGGATTCATGCGGGGAGTCTCCTATCGGTCGATTAGCGCTATGTCGTGCCCACCTGCCTCTTGTACCCTAGGCTCCCGAATGGAATGGTCACTCGAGTGGAATCCCCACATACGGGGGTGCCTTGAGGCGATAGGGGCTCTCCGACACGGATGATGGCAGGGCGAGACATCCAAGACAAGGCGTTTCGTTGCGTCTGGATGCGAGGCCGCCCCGGAAAGCTGACGTCAGCTCCGGATGGGGTAGACTCGTACGTTGCATGATCCATGAGGCGTTCCCGCCACATGTGCCGGAGATGGAAGCAGCCCTCCCGTTGGGTGCTCGTGGAGTGCGCTTGCACGCTGTGGCGTCAGTAACCTGCCTCCTGGGTTGTCCCTTCTCCTCACGACGCGCACGCAAAGAAGGGGGAGGCCATGCAAGGATCCCATGTGTCCGTTACCCTCTTACCGTCTGCCATGATGGGCAGTTCTGAGTGGGGGCGTCCACCAAGGCCCAGCAAGCACCGTCTTGTCAGCTCGAGGCCACGAAGGAGGACCGCAAGGCATCGGCAAGAGAGAGACGCGAGGAGGACAGGCGGGGATGGCTTGGGCGGCGGACCCAAAAGCGCAAGCGAAGGTATCGCGGACACCGAACGACCCCGAAGGCTCCCAAGCGAGCTCCCCACCCATGAGGCGGAGCGCCCCACCCATGGGGCGCTGACCGAGGCCCCATGCCTCATGCCCTATGGCTGCAACATTTTCTGTAGCAGTGCCTCTGACCTGCGGGGCGCAACCGTTGGGCGCATTGCAAGTTCCGCAAAATGCAGCTGTGGATTGGTGGGATTTTGCTCCTCGCTACCGTAATGTAGTCATCATCAGCACGTGCCAGACAGCTTCATTTGTACCAGCCCCTGACGATGAAAGGACACAGGATGAGCTTTCGTGACAACCTCCAACACCTGCGTGCCACGCGTAACATGACCCAAGAACAGCTCGCCATGCTCATGGGTGTGAGCCGCCAATCCGTGACAAAGTGGGAGGCCGAAAAGGCCTATCCCGAGATGGACAAGCTACTCAAGCTGCGTGACATCTTTGGGTGCACGCTTGACGAGCTCGTGCAAGGCGACCTTACCACCCGACCGAAGGAGCCCGGCTTGGGTATTGCGGAGGGACCCGCCCAGGACGTGTGCGGCTATGAAGAGCACATGCGCCAGCACGCACGGAACATGGCCGTGGGCATTCCGCTCATCATCCTGGGGATGGCCGGGGCTGCCTTCTTCGGGGAACTGGGTCACAACATGCTCCCTATCGACAACGACGCGCTCTCCGGTCTGGTATTCCTTGCCCTCACCCTCGTCGGGCTCTGCTTCATCATCCCGGCGGGCCTCAGGCACGACGCGTTCGCCAAGGCGCACCCGTACGTAGAGGACTTCTACACCGCAACCCAGAGGGAGGCAGCCAACCGACTCTTTTCCCGCGGCATCGTCGGGGGCATCGTGGCCATCTTCGTGGGTCTCATGCTTGCTGTCGGCCTCGACGACAGCGTCTTCTGGACTGGAAGCGCCTTTCTCGCCTGCGTGGCGGTGGGCGTCGCGTTGCTCGTCTACGCGTCACTCATGCATGACCGCATCAACGTGGACGAGTACAACAACGCCGCTTTGGAGAACCTCTCCGACGACGAGATTCGCGAGCTGGGTGCGGGTGACGCCGACGCGCTCGTGATACAAAAGCATCGTAGCGCCCGACTTGGGGCCACCTGTGGCATCATCATGCTCGTTGTCACGGCGATTGCCCTGTCGCTCCTGTTCCTCTCTCCCTACCTTGGGACGGCCAGCGCCGCAGCGTCGTCGTTCTTCTGGCTCCCATGGCTTATCGGTGGCCTGGCCTGTGGCATTGTCAGCCTCATCTACAACATGAGGGGTTAGGCCTGCGCTGGGCCCCGCAAGCGGACGGTCCTCTCGTTGGACCGCTTGCTCGGCCTCTTCAGACGATCGGGTCTGCAGAGCTTGCATGTCCGGAAGCCCGCTGCCTCGGCCTCCTCGGCCGAGGCAAAAAAGCGGCAGTCCTTTCTCATCGGGACCTTCGCTGCGCAGCCGGGGCGACAGTAGGTGCCCGTCGAGGTTATACCGACGAAGAAGGCGCCTGCGAAGCTCGTGTCACGCGACTCCAGCACGGCAAACATGTCATCCTCGTCCAGGTCGGCATAGGCGTAACCCGCACCGCGTCCCATGCGCGAATCGTTGGGGATGCCCTAAAGCGCCGTACCCCTCTTCGGGCGCCTGAACGTGTTCCTCATGGCTCCCTCATGCTCCAGCAGCCTTACCTTCGTTTCGATGCCACCTGCGAAGCCGGTGAGGCTGCCGTTCGACCCTATCACGCGGTGGCATGGCACAATGAGGCAGAGCGGGTTGTGGCCGACTGCTCCGCCCACGGCCCGTGCCGACTGCCGCCTGCCGGTCTCGGTCTCAAGGCGCTTGGCGATTGCTCCGTAGGTGGTCGTCTGCCCGTAGGGTATATCAAGCATAGCCTCACGTACACGCATCTGGAACTCGGTGGCATGTGCTGTGAGAGCCAGCTCGCGCGGGTCGGGCGCCTTACCCGCGAAATAGCGATCGAGCCATTGCCGCGCCCGGTCGAACACAGCCAGGCTGTCGTTGCGCCCCATGCTCTCGTTTACCCCGTAGCCGAAGTAACGGTCATTGCAGAACCAGCAGCCCGTGACGCCCGTGCCGTCGCTTGCGAGTGTGAGCGTGCCTATGATGGGCGTGCGATATTCCGTGAAGTACATCGTCGGTTCCCTTCTTTAGTGTCATCTGTGCTCTATGGAAGCCTAGGGGCGAGAAGCACGATGCCTTGGCGCTGCTCACTCAAAGGGGTGCTCGGGGCCACATGCGGCAGGGGCCAGCGGTCGCGTGTCGCGCCACCTATGGCCCACCTACAGCCCGCGCACCTTTAGGTCGGCGACGAGCTGCACGTAGAACTCGCGCACGTCGAACCCTAGGATATTCTCCCTGTTGAGGTCGACCACGTCGCCGTGACTGATGCCTCGCCTTCCCTCGACCGTCAGGAAGCGATACGAGTCGCCCCAGGCAAACGATCTTTCGCCCACGAGCCCGTCGTTCGGGCCGTCGAAGCATTTGGCCAAAAGATAGGTGAGGTTGAGCGGGAACGTGCCCGAGGCGGCCCCGTTCAGCCTCGAGCCGACGCTCGCGCACCACACCCCTTCGATCGTCTGAGGCAGTTCTTTGTTCAGGAGGGCCGTGCCTGATGCGGTGAGGTCACCCACCGCTGCGATGAAGTTGGGAGCCGGATCTCCCAGGGCGTGGGCTGCGGCATTGTAGCTTCGTGCGATCGCTTGCTGCTGCTCGTTTGACATGACGTTAAGCAGGTAGTCCGCGAACTCGCAGCCCCTGTGGGGCGTGTTGATGGTGGTGAGGGACGCTACGTGGGCCTTTACCTGCGGGTCGGCGAGCGCGGCGCGGCAGTCCAGGCCTCCCTTGGAGTGCCCTATGAGGTTGACCTTCTCTGCGCCCGTCCGCTCGCAGATCTCGCGTATGCGTAGCGAGAGCTCCCGTGCGCTCTCGTGGACGGGAAGTGCGGAGGAATGCTCGCCGTAGAAGAGACGTGCGCCGTTGTGCTCGAGCTCAGCGGGGATGCGACCCCAGTAGTTCACGAGCTTAAAGTCGCGGAAGAACACGCCATGCACGAGCAGGATGGGGTATCTCGTGGCGCATACGCGTTGCAGGCGACGGCCCTCGTTGAGACGCTCCCTCTCGTACTCGAAGCGTGCCTCCGCGTCGAGCGTCGAAATGATCCTCAGGAGGAAGTACAGGTGCACGAGGGGCACCATCCCAAATATGCCACCAAGGACGCGTAGGCGCAGGCCGAGCTGGACGCTTCTTGCATAGGCCCTGGCCATGCCGCACCAGAACACGAGCGTCTCGGTCGCAAGGGCGACGCCGAGGCCCGGCGCCCAGGAGACGGTCTCCCAAAACGTACCCGGTATACCGTCGGGTGCAGGCCAACACAAGGCGAGGCAGCCCGCCACGATGAGGAGCGCGGTGGAGACGAGAAAGATGATGAGCAGCTCGCAGGCATTGCGGCAGGACCTGATGTGAGGCTGTCGCGTCCTCTCCCCATAGGGGGCGGGGCGTATGCAGATGGCCAACACCCAGCATCCCAAGACGGCGAGGGCAGGTGCGGGTGCGATCGTCGGTACGCAGACGCAGGCCACCAGCGCGCACACGACGAGTGCGTTGACAACGCGGAATATCCATGCAACGGTCCTGTTCATGGCCCCTATTATACGACTCTTCACGTTTTTGGCAGGCGGCACGGGTCCGCGTGCCACCGGTCGCACCCTGAGCGGCTCTTGTCAGGCTCCCTGCAGCGGATCCCGGTGCGCGATCGGTGTGGTGGCCTGCCGGTCGAGGATGGGCTCCGAGAGCCTCTCGAATATGGCCTTCTCTATCCCGTTCTTCATCGTCCTCATGTTGTCGTGGCGCGAGGCGTGCGTTACGAACCGCGAGAGTAGGCCGCTGTCCTCGATGACAGCGCGGTCCTCGACATCGAGCCTGTCGACTACCCTCTGGTAGTGACGCGTTGCGATAGTTGCCTTGTTCTCGTCTGACAGATCGGAGAAGGCGACGCAGGCGCTGATGCGCGAGAACATGGCGGAGCCCATCGCGCGGTGGGCGTCGCGCTCGGACTTGAAGTTGGTGGTGAGCAGGAACAGGCTGCCCCTCATGTCGACGTCGTAGTTGGTGTCTATGTACCTGCCCTCGTCGAACAGCTGATAGAACATGTTGTAGAGGGTTGGGCCGACCTTGTCGAACTCGTCGATGAGCACGACGTTCGACTCCCGGCCGAGCAGGTCGCGCGCGAAGCTCGCCTTGGAGTGCTCGGCGCCGAAGAGGTACTCGTACGCCTCTTGCGTCTGCATCATGGAGAACTGGATCCTCATGAGCTTTCCGCCAAGCGCCCTGCTCAGGCAGCGGGCCGTCTCGGTCTTGCCGACGTCGGAGGGTCCGTACAGCAGGATGACGGACGGCCTCCCATTACCCATGACGGACAGCCTGTACAGGGACGCCACGAGGACCCGCTTGCTCTCCTCCTGTCCGAGCACCTCCTCGCAAACGCTATCGTAGATGGCCTCGAGGGCGCCCTTCTCAACCTGCTCGTATCGGTATGAGATATGCTCGACGCTGTCTTCGCCTTGGGCCGAGACAAGGGACTCCAAGGCCCTCCTCGGTGGGTTCTGGACGAAGAGCGTCCCAACCTCGTATGTCTCCTCGAGTATGGTGGCGAAGTTCGCGATGACGTGGCTCAGGACGGAGCCGAAGTCATCGGCGTGGACGACGCAGTTGTCCACGTAGTCTGGGATATCGATCCTCGGTTCATGGGAGGCCAGGTCGCTCGCTCTGATCTTGGCGTTGTAGCTCCTGACGGCGTCGAGGTAAGCGACCGTGCGGTCCCCTTCCCTGACGCGTGAGCTCACCAGCTTGTCGAAGCCCGCTCGTGGCCCAAAGTAGACGATTGCCCTATCTGCCATTTGCCTTTACCTCCACGAGCTTGACCCCGGGCATGTCCGGCAGCCTTCCTTCCGCCTTGCTCCCGGTCACGGGGTGCGAGGGGAGACGGGCTTGAGCCAGGCCTTGGTCCGCGTCCATCGTGCCCGTTGTTGGTGCAGACGCTTTCGACGCTGCCGCCATCCGATCCACATATTTCCATTTCTGCCATTGCCTGCATTTTAGCGTGTTGCTAGCCAAGAGGCCCGTCACGTGCGTCTCCTGAGGGGGCGGTGCAGGCAATTCCCCTCTCGAAGTGTAACGTGCGCACCCTCCGTCGACCCCGCCCGCACGAAGTGAGTGATCCACTCACTTCATATACCTGAAGTGAGTGGATCACTCACTTCGATATTTTATTCAGTAAGTCTTCTACCTGCGTATATGTAAATTCGACCGTATGAGCATGCGCAGGTTTTGGCCCAAAAATCACTCACTTCGCGATGACGATGTGAGTGAACCACTCACATCACGATCCGTACGAGGGGCGAGGCGAACGCCGGGGCGAGATGAGCGCCGGCTTCCGCCTGGTCTTCAGCTCCCACCCAGGCTACGGCTCCGAGGGTCGTTGCGCGCGGGAATGGGTCACTTTGAGGGTGGGAGAGGGACCCGTATCCCGTATCATAGGCATCTGTGTTTCTCCGCGTCGCCGGCAGGCGCCTTCCTGTCGGCCCACCAAGAAAGGACAGTCATGCAATACAACATTATCGGAGGGTCATTTCCTGTCGTGACCTGTAGTCTCGCTGACGGTGAGTCCATGGTCACCGAGAAGGGGTCCATGGTGTGGATGACTCCGAACATGCAGATGGCGACCTCGGGCGGTGGTTTGGGCAAGATGTTCTCCAAGGCGTTTTCCGGGGAGAGCATGTTCCAGAACATCTACACCGCCCAAGGGGCCGGTATGATCGCGTTCGGCTCGAGCTTCCCGGGTAAGATCGTCGCGTTCCAGGTCCAACCCGGCCACAGCTGGGTCCTGCAGAAAAGCGCCTTCCTCGCCTCGGAAATGGGTGTCGAGCTGAGCATCTTCTTCAACAAGAAGCTGGGAGCCGGCTTCTTTGGGGGCGAGGGCTTTATCATGCAGAAGCTGAGCGGCAATGGCGTCGCCTTTGCCGAGATAGACGGTGACCTCGTAGAGTATACGCTCGAGGCGAGCCAGCAGATGATAGTCGACACGGGCTACGTGGCGGGCTTCGAGGAGAGCGTCTCCATCGATATCCAGTCGGTCCGGGGTGTGAAGAACGTGGTCTTTGGTGGCGAGGGACTCTTCAACACCGTGCTCACGGGTCCTGGGCGCATCTGGCTGCAGACCATGCCCATCTCTGGCGTCGCGGGTGCCATCATCCCGTACCTGCCCGCGAAAGGTTAGGGAAGCACTGACTTGCGGTTTGGGACTGCGCAAGCGGACCGATCCCAGTCAGTCAGAGTCAACCAGTCGCTCGTGGCGTGGGGTCATCGCGCCTGCCGCTCGCCCCTACACTGGTAGTGTGTCGATGCGCCGGTGTCAGGAGGACGCATGAGATGAGAGGCGGGCGCGATGATCTGCAGAGGGTCATGGATGAGACCCGTAAGGGCATGGCCCGGAAAGCTAGGCGTCCGCTCGACCTCGAGCACCCCAGCCTTGCGGAGTTCTGCCGAAGGACGGGGTCAGCCCGCCAGAGGGTGAGGACAATCAAGCGCAGCGGATCCGGGCGAAGCCTCACGGGCTCTGCGGCCGGAGTCCGGCGACTACCGTGCCCGGCGGCCACACCAGCTTTGTTGATGACCAGCCCGGGAGGGGCTCGCCAACTCGCAGGTCGTGTTTGACAGGCTGGTCACCCAGGGCTGCGCGAGCGGGCTGGCCACGGCCAAGGCGCGCATCTCACGCCACAGGGATCTCGTTCCCGCCAAAAGGAGGGCAGTCGGAGGGCAGGCGAGTCCCGGGGCGGCCGCAGGTAGCGCTCCCGGGCGCTCCCAGCGAGGCGTACCAGACGAGCCGGGGGCTGCCTGTGGCCCTCGACCCCGACGGTACCGAGGGCAGATGATCCCGGGTCTTCTGTTGTGGCTGGGGAATGCTCGACGGTCTTGTGCCTCTGCTTCTCCGAGAACCTTGACTCTCGGATCGTCCTCGCAACGGGAGCTTCGCAGGTAGACTCATGCTCTCCCCGCCACTTGCCCAGGGTATGTCCGTCGGGGCAGCTCAGGAATTGTAAAGAAGCGCTCCCCAGCGTGCCTCATGGTCGCGAGATGCCAGCCCCGCTCTCGCGCCTAGGCCGCCCTTAGGCCGACGTGGCAGGGGGCTGGGGCCCCGCATGAAAAGGCGCGTACTCCCTAACAGCTCGAGAAGTGCGCCCCTGGCGGGTGGTCGTTTCCGGCGACCTGCGAAAACCCATGTGGGCACCCCGTCAGGGGCGCACTTTTCGCACCACCTGCAAGTATGGTGGCCGACCGGGGGGCCGAGGCGGCGCCGGGGCGCAGGTTACGTGTACGCGGGCCCCCATGCGTGACAGGATGCGGTCGCGTAGGGCTGATATGTGTCAGGCGTCTGCGTCGCGTGACAGCCCTCCCGGCGGGCGCGGTCGCGCACCTTCGCCGAGACATCACTGACGGGCGACGCACCTCCATGCCGGACCCTGCGGGACCCGTCGCCAGGGTCACCCCCGGACGCGAGCTGGGGGCGGGAAGGTATCCGATGCCCTGCGACTATGAAGTGAGTTCGTGTGGGTGGCTGCGTCACCGCCCCGGCGGCGTAGGCGTCAGGTCTGAGCACCTGAGCGAGCATCACGGGGCCATGGGGCCGTCGATGTCGTGGGACCCGTGGCCCCGCCCGGTGTGCGACCGGCCGTGGGGACAAAGGAGTGTACACAGATTGGCAAAAATGACCTCTCGGAGCCGTTTCGGGGCATTCGTGTACACTGTTGCGCCGTTGTGGACAGACATGGGGGCGCAGGAGTGTACACAGATCGGCGGAAACGGCTCCTCGGCAACCGTTCTGAGGTATTCGTGTACACTGTTGCGACGCGAAGATCGCGCGAGTTGCGACGCGAGCCGCATCGGGTGGCACGAGTGCCTCAACCACCATGGCGTGCTGGCGGCGCCCACTCGGTGGCCGTCTCCCCCTTGGTCGGGAAAACGGGCTCTGCGCGAGCGGCGCCGCCGCTAGGTTGGCGTCTTCATCGAGGTATCAACCCACACTAACCCCCGAAGAGCCGGTTTTTAGCCCGACGTTAACGCACCTTTACGCTTCTTCCTCAAAGTCAGACTTGGCAGCCCCGCAGAGGGGACACACCCAGTCGTCAGGGAGCGCCTCAAAGGGCGTGCCTGCCGCGATGCCGCTGTCGGGGTCGCCCACTGCAGGGTCATACACATAGCCGCAGGGGCCGCACACATACTTTTTCATACCTCAATACCTCGTCGTTCTTCTAATTTTGTTGTTTTCTATGTCAGCAAAGCCTTTGCCAGGGCGGGCACGGCGGCGAAGTCCGCCTCCTCCGGATTCCATTGGGAGCGCACATGCTCTTCAATGACGGTGAAGCCTGCCTCCCGCAGCTTCTCCTGCAGCAGCTTCACGCTCTCGCCGCTCCAGCCGTAGCAGCCGAAGGCTGCGGCCTTTTTATTCTTGAACTTGAGCTGCTTCAAAAACTCCAACCAGCCCGCCATGGAGGACAAATAGCTGTTGGAGACCGTGGGGCTGCCCACGGCGATGGCACGGGACTTAAAAACCTCGGTCATGAGCTCGTTTTTATCCGTTTTGGCGAGGCTGAAGACCTTTACCACTGTCTCCGGGTTCTGTTTGTGGAGCTCTGCGGCGATGGCGTGGGCGAGCTTTGCTGTGCCCTCCCACATGGTGTCATAGACGACGGTGATCTGATCCTCCTGATAGGCCGCTGCCCACTCCTCGTACTTGTTCACGATCTGCAGCGGTTCCTCCCGCCAAATGGCTCCGTGAGAGGGGGCGATCATCTCGATGGGTAGATTGAGCTTACCGATCTCTTCCAGTTTCTTGACGAGGATGGGGGAGAAGGGATTGAGGATGTTGGCGAAATACTTCATAGCCTCTCTGTAAAGGAGGCATTGATCCGCCTTGTCGTTAAATAGCTCCTCCACCGCATAGTGCTGACCGAAGGCATCGTTGGAGAAGAGGATGTTGTCGCCGGTAAGGTACGTCGCCATGGAGTCTGGCCAGTGGAGCATTCGCATCTCCACGAAGACAAGATGCTTCCCGTTGCCGATGTCTACGCTGTCGCCGGTTTTCACCACGTTGAAGTTCCAGCCCCGCTTGCCGTACTGCCCCTCGATGCTCTTGACGGCATTGGCAGTGCAGTAGATGGGCGTGTCGGGAATTTTCTCCATCAGCGCGACGAGAGCTCCGGAGTGGTCACACTCACCGTGGTTGGCCACGATGAGGTCGATCTTATGGAGATCGACCTCCTTTTCCAGATTCTCCACGAACTCAAAGCGGTGGGGCAGCCAGACCGTGTCGATGAGGACGGTCTTTTCCTCCTCGATGAGATAGGCGTTCTGGCTTGAGCCGTTTTTGATGGAGTAATCCTCACCGTGGAACCACTCCAGCTCCCAATCGATATAGCCCACCCAACTGACGTTAGCTTTTACATGCTTTCTCATGGCGTCCCCTTAGTTCAGTGTTGGCAGCAGGGCAATTTTGAAGCGGTCGTCCATGTTCACGATCTTGCCTTTCTGGTAGGGCAGCAGATCTTTCAGGGCGAATGCCTCGTCGCCTTATAGTTGGCTCCTCATGTGCAAGATCCCCTTTGTCCTCTCCACCTTTGCCAGTATAGAGATGCTCTGCAAGAAGATCTGTATCTCAGGATACAAGAAAGTAATTTTTCGCTGTATACTTAGCGGTCACTATTGAAGGGGGGTGCGTGCCATGGACTTTCACATCCTAGAAAGCAGCTGGCTGTTTCAGGGCTTGTCAGCAGACCGGATCAAAGAGCTGTTCCAAGGGATCCCCTCTATTATCCAACGTTATGAGAAAGATGAGACCATCTTCCAGCCCCTTGCAACGGCGGATCGAGTGGGCGTAGTTCTGAAAGGGAGCGTACAGTCCTATAAGCTGTTTCCCAATGGCAGCCAGGTCAATGTCACGGTCCGCCAAGCCGGCGATATCATCGGTCCCGCTGCAGCACTCTCGGTTCAAAAAAAGTATCCCTCTGGTGTAGTGGCCTTGGAGCATACGGAGATCCTGATGCTTTCGCGCGACGATTTTCTTCGTCTGCTGAAGCGGGATCCGCATCTGGTGGAAAACGCCCTCTTTGAGATCTCTACCATCACCTACATGTTGCAGCAGCGGTTGGAGCTGCTGTCCTATCATGGGATCGATCAGAAGATCGCATTCTATCTGCTGACGCAGTCTGCGCAGAGCGGTGAAGCTGTCATTCCGATCCCCGGCTCCATGACCAAATGGGCGCTGATGATGAACGTCTCCCGTCCCTCGCTGCATCGGGAGCTGAAGCGGCTGGAAGAACAGGGGCTGCTTCGCCATACGCCGGCACTGATCGAGATTCTGGACCCGCCGGCGCTGGGGAAGCTCTTGAGAAGATGAGCCCCGGGCGAAAACCGCCTGGAGTTTCCCTCAGACGACCTGTATGTTGTAATAGCCTTTGCCCTTCGTGGTACGGCGTAGTCCCTGCGTGGACAACATGCCGTCCAGCACGTTTTTGGCGTAGTGGGCGAAAAACTCCCGGATGTTGGAAAACAGCTCGCCATGCTCCTCCGAGGCATTCAGCTTCGTCTTCGCTTCTGTGAGCCGGTCGGCCAGGTCTTCGCTTTCCTGCGTCAGGATATGCAGCGGATCGGTGGATGGTCGGGGATGGCCGCAAGCGTCGCTGCACACCTGTGGTTGATGCAGGCCGACGTTAACAGCGTCGCCAAGGCGCCAGAAATTCTCGAAAAAGTAGTTGACAACTACTACGGGTACCGATATATTATTCCTAACGATATAACGCAAGACGATATAGCGGAAGACGTAAAAAAGGAGACATAGATGCCAAAGAGGGAAGACAGCGGGGCACTGACAGAGCCGACGTTTTATATTCTGCTGTCCCTACACAAGCCCATGCATGGATACGCGATCATGCAGGACGTGCGGGAGCTGACTGGCGGAAGGGTGAGCATCGGGGCGGGGACGCTCTACGGTGCCATAAACTCGCTCACCGAGAAGGGTTGGATACGAGCCGCAGGGGACCGTGCGTCTGACCGCAGGAAGGAGTACGTGATTACCGAGGGTGGGAGACAGGCCTTTGCACGCGAGGTCGAGCGCCTAGAGAGCCTCGTCGCCGACGCAAAGCCTGTCATCGAGCGCTCATTGCACGCATAGAGCATCAACTAAAAGTATCACATAGACTAAATTCACAAAGGGAGACTGACATGAGCGCGAGCACAACCATCAAGAGGGCATTCACCGACTTCTCGAAGGAGGAGGCCTGGCTTAACGAGATGAGCCATGAGGGTAAGGCTCTCGTCGACTACCGGGGCGGTAGGTACACCTTCGTCGACGACGAGCCGGGCACGTGGCAGTATGCGATCGAGATCCTTGGTCAGGGTGGCAAGGCCGGCAAGGAGTATCTCTCCTTCCTCGAGGAGACAGGCATCGAGACGGTAGCCGTCTACGCGAACCGCGCCTACCTGCGCAAGAGGGATGATGGGACTGACTTCGAGCTCCATAGCGACCTCGAGTCCCGCCTCGAGCAGGCCAGGAGGGGGAGTGTGCCTTGGATAGCCATCCCGGTGTCGCAAGTCGGCCTCGCGTTCATCCTTGTCCTCAACGCCTTCGTGGTGGACTCGGAGGCATCGAACCTCGCCAGGGGCATCGTCCTCGCGTGCGCCACCCTGCTTGCCTTCGCAGCCATAATCGAGTACCTCGTCTTCGGCAAGCCGTATCGCGAGCGCGTCCGCCAGCTCGAGCGGGAGCGCTCGATCAGGGAGTAGCGGACGCAGCCTCAAAAAGTCATCTTGATCACTGGGCGGATCCTGCGACAGGCGGGGTCCGCCCTCACCCCTTAAGATGGGTGCTCAACGATGCTGACCCTCACCCATATGTAAAATTATATTTAATAGTATTGCATTATATTAAAATCAGAGTTATACTCCAACTAAAGAAAAGGAAGGAGGTGGTGATGATGGATATCGCCCATACGTGGACTGAACGCTTGGGCGACGAGGATCTGGAGTTCGCGCGGCAGTTCATTATGGCCTCGGGCTCTCTGAAGGAGATGGCGTCAAGGTACGGCGTCTCGTACCCCACAATCAGGCTGCGCCTTGACAGGCTGATCCAGAAGATCGAGAGTGTGCGGGAAGACGATGACGCCTTCGTGTCGCTCGTAAAGGGCATGGCCATCGACGACCGCATGGACTTCGAGACCGCACGGCAGATCATAGACGCCCACAGGCAGCTGATGGGCGAAAAGGAGGGATAGGAATGAGTGTGGACGGCGATGTCGCCAGGATGTCCATCGTGTGTATCGGTTTGGCGCTTGGTACGCTCGAGTGGTTCATCGTCAGGAGGACGAGCTTCAACAAGTGGGTCGTGCCGGCGGTGTACTGGGTGGGAGCGCTGATATGGTCATCTGCGACTGGACCTACGCCGGTGCTCTTCCCGAGCCTGGCGATAGGTCTCTCCATGGCGGGCTGTGCCATCGAGGACGAGATAATCAACGGATACCTACAACGGAAAGGTACCTCCGGCGTCGATAAGGCGAGGCTTCGGGACTTGTAGCGAGGATGTGGCTCCTATCCGAGGATAGGGGGAGCCAGGGCCGTTGCCCTTGCTCCCCATCCGTTTTGACTCACCATCATCCCTCTCGCGCATAAAGTCTTCGACAGGCTCAGACGCGACGACGCTTCGCAAGCGTGACCGAGCCTCCGTCGGGCGCCCCTGCGCTCCATGAGACTGATAGGGGGTATCATTGGCCACGTTGGGTCATCGGCCCCACGCCGATCCCACGGAATGATATCGACCCTATGGAAGGGGGAGCGTGCATGAGTTTCAAGAAGATTGCCGTTGCGGGTGGTGGTGTGCTCGGTAGCCAGATCGCCTTTCAGTCAGCGTACTGCGGCCTCGATGTTACCATTTGGCTCCGTATGGAGTCCTCCATCGGTCGCTCGCGGCCCAAGATAGACCGTCTGCGCCAGATCTATCTCGATACCCTCGAGGCCCTGAAGACGGACCCGGCTGCCTACGCATATGGCCTTATTGCGCGCGAGGACGTCTCGCCTGAGGCGCTCGACGCCTGCAAGGAGCGCGTCGAGCAGGCGTATGCGTCCCTCAGACTCACGACCGATTGGGACGAGGCGTTCTCTGACGCTGATCTTGTGATCGAGGCCGTGGCCGAGACACCGGACGCAAAGACAGCATTCTATAAGGAACTTGCCAGGCACATCCCAGAGCGGACCGTGATTGTCACCAACAGCTCGACTCTGTTGCCCAGTAGCTTCGCCGAGACGACCGGTCGGCCTGACAAGTTCCTCGCGCTGCACTTTGCGAACGAGATCTGGCGCAACCCCACGGGCGAGGTTATGGGCCATGCTGGTACGGATCCCACACACTTCGAGGAGATCGTTGAGTTCGCCTCCCAGATTCGCATGGTTCCCATCCGCGTCCTCAAGGAGCAGCCAGGCTACATCCTCAACTCGCTGCTCGTGCCCCTGATCTCTGCGGCCCTGAGGCTCTGGGCTACAGGCGTCGGCACGCCCGAGGACATCGACAAGGACTGGACCATCTCGACCGGTGCCCCATACGGGCCGTTTCGCCTGCTCGACATCATCGGCCTCGTGACGCCGCTCAACATCATCTCGAGGAGTCCCCAGGCAAAGGACGAGTCGTCTGTTGAACATAAGATCGTACAGATGCTCCAAGCCAAGATGGACAGGGGAGAGACCGGCGTCAACGCCGGCAAGGGTTTCTATGACTACGGTGGGGGTGAGCCAGCGGCAAAGTAGGTTCCTCCCTCCGTGTGTCGAGGAAAGCCACTCTTGCGTGGCTCGTCTATAGGGTCGTGGGGTAGGCCTATGTGGGCTGGTGCTGCGATGGGGTTTGTCGCCACTGGACCCTTCATAATCCATTGCTGGTGCCGAGCGGACCTTCCCCTCGCGCATGAGAGGCTTCGAGATCGTGTCGCACGACGCGCGAATCGCCAGGACCTTCCCCTCGCGTATGGGAGGACCGACTTTTGGGGGTCTCTCTGTGGCAGGGGACGGTCCGGATCACGCCCACGTCGCTCGACACCCTCTTCATATGGAGTCACTGTGGCGGCGTGTATCTCGATGATGCAGGTAAATGTGAGGCCCGCCGTTGTGCGGACATGTTCGAGCAAGCCGATATGCCGAGGAACGGGGGAGGGTATACCATAAGAAGGTCGACGAGGCGTTCCGTAGGGATGCCTCGTTTAGGGCGTACGCCGCGTCTTAGCAGGGGGGTCTGATCGCGATGACAGAGGTGGGAGCAGGGGTGTACGCGGGACTGCGCTGTGCGGACTGCGCGTTTTCCGAGTTCGTGCTCAATGAGGAGTCTGGTATGTTCGTGGGAACCTGCTCGCGTGGGTATACGCTGGCAGACCCTCACGTGCACGTGTCGCCGGACAGGTTCTTTGCGAAAAATCCCAGGGCGCTGGTCCCGGTGACGGACCCCTACGGCAGGGAGTACCTGCGGACGAGAAATATCTGTACGAGGTTCGCACCCAAAGAGGGCTAGCGGCGGCAGGCCCTGCCCGTGTCTGTAGCCTGTGTGTCGGGTGGCATTCGCTCCCGGATGGCGGGAGCGTGGGCCCGCACTTTAACGTGGAGGACGATGGCGTCTGGAGGAGGGTGCACTTTGGGTACGGGTGACGGGGTCGCGCCTCCCGAGGGCTGGGGCCTCGAGGCGTGGCGCCATGGGGACGTCTGCGGCGAGGGGGACTGGGGCCCAGGCGAGGACGGGCCGCCGCTGGCGGGCATCGGCCCCGGCCACCTGCGCCTCACCTTCTACTACGGCGGCCGGGTCCACGAGGGGACGTGCGGCAGCCTGTACGAGTGGGTCTCGACGTCCCTGCGC
>ERZ773049.1094-NODE-1094-length-15946-cov-12.426908_pt1 | contig 15946 bp, 7 predicted proteins | sample MGYA00580633_ERZ773049 | MGnify/ENA primary metagenome ERZ773049 (study PRJEB29015, sample SAMEA2737991) | human oral metagenome | biome: human oral; feature: human-associated habitat; material: dental | place: China | collected 2066 ... | reverse complement strand
CCTTCTGCTTGGCGCCGGTCGAGCGGGCGTCGGCCGCGTTGTAGATCTTCTCGAACACGCGCGGTACCGCGACGACGAAGGTCGGGCGGAAGGAGGCCAGGTCCGTCACCAGGTTCTTCACATCGGGCGCGTGCCCGAGGACTCCGGCCGGCGAGCAGATGATCGCGATCTCGACGAATCGTCCCAGCACATGGGCCAGGGGCAGGAACAGCAGCGCGCGAACCTCAGGGGCCTTGAGCACTTCCGGAACGTGGGCGACGGCGTTGACCCCCAGGTGGATGAGATTGCCGTGAGTGAGCTCGACGCCCTTGGGACGGCCGGTTGTGCCCGAGGTGTAGACGATCGTGGCCAGGTCCGTGCTCTTCAGATTCGCGACGCGGGCGTCGAGGTCGGCACTGCTGACGCTGCCGGAGCCGTCGGCGCTCGCTGTAGACGCTGTAGACGCAGTGGAAGTGGACGCGGCGGACTCGTCCTGCCCGCCCGTCGCCATGAGCTCGGTGACGGCGCCCTTGGCGAGGGACAGTACCCGCAGTCCGCTCAACTCGGGCACGGCCGCGGTGAGTGAGGTCAGCATCGTCTCCATGGCCGCGTCCTCGACCACGACCAGGCGCACGTCCGCATCGGTGAGGATCCACTGCGCCTGCTCGGGCGAGGAGGTCTCGTAGATGGGAACGACGATCAGGCCCGCCTCCCAGGCCGCGAAGTCGAGCAGCGTCCACTCGTAGCTCGTATGCGCCATGATGCCGATCGCGCTGCCCGCCTCCAGGCCGAGGGCCATGAGTCCGGTCGCGACCTGACGGACCTGATCGCGGAAGGCTCGGGCTGACATGTCCCGCCAGCGCCCGCCCACGGAGGACTTGCGGGCGATCAGCGGGCCGTCGGGGTTGACGCGCACGCGCTCGGCGAGTGCCCATGGGCCCGTCATGTCGTCATGAACGGGTGTGAGCAGTGGGGTGGAGATCTCGCTGGTCTCGCGGCTCGTGCTCACTCCTGCGGGCCCTTCCTCGTGGAGGCGTAGATATCGGCGATCGTGTCGGCGTACTCCTTCATGACCTGGTTGCGCTTGACCTTCAACGACGGGGTCAGCAGCCCGTTGGCCTCGGTGAAATCGTTGGTCAGCACCCGGTAGGTGCGGATGGACTCGGCCCGCGAGACGGCGCGATTCGTGCGTGCCACGGCCCGGTCCAGTGCGGCCAGGACCTGGGGATTGGTCGAGGCCTCCACGACTCCCATCTCCGGCAGGCCGTGGTTGTGCAACCAGCCGGGCAGCATCTCGCGGTCCAGCGTGATGAGAGCGGATATGAAGGGCTCGCCGTCACCGATGACGAGCACCTGGCTGATCAGCGGGTGCCCGCGCAGTCGGTCCTCCAGGATGGCGGGGGCGACGTTCTTGCCGCCCGCCGTCACGATCAGCTCCTTCTTACGGCCCGTGATCCTGATCCAGCCGTCCGAGTCGATGGAGCCGATGTCCCCGGTGCGGAACCAGCCGTCCGGCGTGAAGGCCTCAGCATCCGCAGCGGGATTGTTGTGGTAGTGGGAGAAGACGCTCATCCCGCGCACCTCGATCTCGCCGTCGGCGCTGACCCGGGCCCGGCCGCCGCAGACCGGCGGGCCCACGGTGCCGACCTTGTTGCGCCAGTCGAGGTTGACGCTGATGGGGCCGAGCGTCTCGGTCAGGCCGTAGCCCTCGAGGATGGCCAGGCCCAGGCCGCGGTAGAAGTGCCCGAGGCGCTCGCCCAGCGGCCCTCCGCCGGAGATCGCGTAACGGGCGTTGGGACCCAGCAGGTCGCGAATGGTCCGGTAGACGAGCCTGTCCGCCATGGCGTGCGCGGCCGCCAGCCTGCGCGAGGGGCCTGCGGGCATGTCCAGGGCGCGGGAGTACTCGATGGCGACCTTCGCGGCCCAGCGGAAGGTCTTGAGCTTGAAGCCGCCGCCGGCCTTCGCGTCCGCCGCGTTGTAGATCTTCTCCAGGACGCGGGGCACCGCCAGGACGTAGGAGGGGCCGAAGCTCTTGAGGTCAGGCAGCAGGGTGGCCACGTCGGGGGTGTGCCCGAGCACGCCGTTCCCGGCGATGGACAGCAGCTCCAGACAACGGGCGTAGGAATGAGCCAGTGGCAGGAACAGCAGCAGGCGCGTGTCGGGGGAGAAGAGCAGATCGGGGATCCAGCGCACCCCGTTCCAGGCCAGTCCCGCCGCCATGCGATGCGTGATCTCGACGCCCTTGGGATTGCCGGTCGTCCCCGAGGTGTAAATGATCGAGTAGAGGTCGTCGGCGTTCAGCGCGTCGGAGCGCTCGTCGAGGTCCGCGCGGGAGACCGTCCTGCCCTCGGCCGAGATGGTCGTGAGGGCATCGCGGTCCAGCGACAGCACCCGCACCTCGGCGGCGTTCGGATGCGCGGCGGCCCGCGCTGCGGCCGCGCCCCGCACCAGTTCGGCCAGCGCGGCCGACTCGGTGATCACAAGCCGCACATCCGCGTCCTGCAGGATCCACTGCACCTGGGAGGCGGAATCGGTCTCGTAGATCGGCACCGAGACCAGGCCCGCCCGGGCGACGGCCATATCGAGCAGCGTCCACTCGTAGGAGGTGTGAGCCATGATGCTCACGCGCTGACCGGGCTCGAGCCCCATTCCCATCAGGCCGGAGGCGACCCGGGCGACGTCATCGCCGAAGCCGCGGGCCGTGACCTTGGCCCAGGAATGGCCCAGTGCCGCCTTGCGCTCGATGATCGGTGAGTCCGGGGTGCGGGCGATGCGGTCGGCCAGGAGCCACGGGACCGTCCAGGACTGGTCAGGTTCGTTGATGACGTTGCTGGTGGCCGCATCATCAATGATGGAGGGCTTGCCTGCGACGGACACAGTGGGGTGGCCGGAAGAGGATCGAGGACTCAGACTCACCGGGTCATTGTGTCAGGTCAATCGATGTGAACGGCAGGCGTCGGCCAAAAGATCTGACGTTCTGTCTTGGAGAGATCCGCTAAGGAGGCTCAGGCTGATCGTGCGCACTCACATAACCGGGGGCGATGAACCCCGACGCGGACCCTGAAGACGCACCGGGCCCCGCATTTCAGTACTCAGTACTCAGTACATCGCATCGATCTGTTCGGAGAAGCGCTCCACCGCTACGGGGCGCTTGACCTTCAGCGACGGCGTCAGCAGACCGTTGGCCTCTGTGAAGTCGTCGCTGAGGACCGCGAACGTGCGGATCGACTCCGCCCGTGAGACCTGTGTGTTGGCTCGCGACACTGCTCGGTCCAGCGCCGCCAGCACCCGCGGGTGCGAAGCGGCCTCGGACACGGTCATAGCGGGCAGTCCGTGAGAGCGCAGCCACAGGGGCAGCATCTCGGCGTCGAGCGTCATCAGTGCGGCGATGAAGGGCCGGTTCTCGCCGACGACGAGGACCTGGCTGATGAGGGGGTGCCCGCGCAGAGAATCCTCGAGACCGGACGGGGCGACGTTCTTGCCGCCAGCCGTCACGATGATGTCCTTGGCCCTGCCGGTGATCCTCACGTATCCGTCCCGGTCCAGGGAGCCGAGATCGCCGGTGCGGAACCAGCCGTCCTCGGTGAAGGCGGACGCCGTCGCCTCGGGGTCGCCGTGGTACCCCTGGAAGACCGAGGGGCCCTTGAGCAGGATCTCGCCGTCCGCGGAGATGCGCACGGACATGGGCGGCAGCGGAGGCCCCACGGTGCCGATCTTCGTCAGTCGGGGGATGTTCACCGAGATCGGGCCCACGGTCTCGGTCAGACCGTAGCCCTCCAGGACGGGTATGCCGAGCCCGCGGTAGAAGTGGGCCAGGCGCTGCGACAGGGGTGCGCCGCCGGAGACGATCCAGTCCGCATTGCCGCCCACGAGGCTCCGGATGCGTCGGAAGACGAGGCGGTCGGCCAGCGCCCGCCGGGCACGCAGCGCGCGGGACGGACCCGTCGGGGCGTCCAGGGACCGGGAGTAGTCCACCGCCACCTTCGCCGCCCAGCGGAAGACCTTACGAGCGCTGCCGGAGGCCGCCCGGGCGTCGGCGGAGTTGTAGATCTTCTCGAGCACTCGCGGCACGACCAGCAGGTAGGACGGGCGGAACGCGGCGAGATCCGGCAGGAGGTTCTTGGTGTCGGGCGCATGGCCGATGACTCCCTCACCGGAGATCTGGAAGACCTGCAGGAAGCGGGCGAACACGTGGGCCAGCGGGAGGAAGAGCAGGAGTCTGGAATCGAGCCCCATGGCGATCTCCGGCATCCATTGATGCGCATTGGTGCACAGGTCGGTGAAGTTGCCGTGGGACAGGACCGTGCCCTTGGGGGTGCCAGTGGTTCCCGAGGTGTAGACGATTGTCGCCAGTGAGGAGGTCCGCAGGGACTCGGTGCGCTCGGCGAGCACGGAGGCCGGAACATCGCGGCCGTTCTCGGTGATGGTGCGGATCGCTCCGGCATCCAGGGACAGCACGCTCGGGCTCTCCCGTCCGACTGAGACGGCGGCCGTGCGAACGAGCTCGGCCATGGTGATCGTCTCGGTGACGATGAGGCGGGCCTCGGAATCGGCGAGGACGTGGGCGATCTGCTCGGCCGAGCTCGTCTCGTAGATGGGGACCGGGACCAGCGCGGCGGTCCAGCAGGCGAAGTCGAGCAGCGTCCACTCATACCGGGTGCGCGACATGATGGCGACTCGCTCGCCGGGCTCCAGGCCCATGCCGATGAGCCCGGAGGCCACCGCGTCGATCTCCTCGGAGAACTCGCGGGCCGTGATCGTGCGCCACACTCCGCTCGTCTCCTGCTTGCGGGCGATGAGGGGGCGGTCGGCTGAGCGGGAGACCCGGGCTTGCAGCAGGGCGGGAATGGTCGTCCGCTCATCAATGCGCGTGAGAGTAGGAGCGTGCCACTCCAGCGCGTGTCCGGTGGAGGCGCCCGGGGAGGGGGACGGGGCAGGTGGGGATGGGGCGGTCATGAACAGCATTACAGCACTCCATCCGCCATCCCAGTGCGCGGGAGGCGGGGAGCAGACCCCTACTCCACGGGCCCGGCTGGTAACACACTGGTGGAGCGGCCCCCGCGCCGGCAGGGGCACTCGAGGCAGGGATGACGAGGCATTACGAGGCGTTCAGGAGGTCTCAGGGGTTATGGGGAAGGTGCGCAGGGGAGTCCTCCTGCCGATCGGGATTCTCGCCGTTCTGGCAGTCGTTGCGGTCGTCCTGCTCCTGGCGCGCGCGCCCGCACCGGATAACCGGGCCAGGCCGGACGCCGGCCTCGTCCAGGCCGCCCTCGACGATCATCAGGCGGTGCTCGATTCCGAATGGACGGATCCCGAGGCGTCCACCGGCGCACCGAGCCCCATGGCCGCGGAGGAGACGATCCGCCGTGTGCGGGACGGGCTGGCCCAGGACGGGCTTCCGGTGACCTCGGCGACGAGCAGTGCTCACCTCGAAAGGGCGACCTTCCAGGACGACGGCAGCGTGCTGGCCGCCGTCACGGTGACCACCACTTTCGCGTACAAAGGGGGAGGACCAGACTCGGCTGCCATCGATCCCCACTGGGTCACTCTTGCGGGAGACGACGCCACCGGCTACTCGGTTGTGCAGGACGAGGTCATCGACGAGACGGCCCTCAAGGGGACGCTGGATGCTCCTGATGAGGTCCAACGGCGGGCCGACCTCATCGGGCTGGCCGTCTCCGTCGTCTTCGGCGCACTGGCGCTGGCTGCCGCACTCCTGCCATGGCTGATGCGGCGTCGGTTCCGGCGTGCTCACCCCGACTCCGGACGCCTGACAGGGTTTCTTACAGCTCTGCTGGTGGGCGGGCGCGCGGCCTTCGCCGTCGCCCTCGCATGGCTTGTCACGCTGGGCGGCGCCTCTACCACCAGCGACTTCGACGGCAGCCGGGCGACCTGTATGCGTGAGCGCCTCACCTCGCTCGACTCCCGACTCGAATCCGGCGACGGACTCTGGCACGGCTGCGTCGCTCACAGCCGGATCGATGTCGCCTTGGCGCTGGTGATCGCGACGGCCGTCATCGTGGTGGAGTACCTGATTCTTAATGAGGACCCCCGGCTCCCCGAGCCCGACGAGTAAGCCGGAGCAGCGTCTTTCCGGGGTGCGGCGGATGCGGCAGATTCGCGGTGGACGCGACTGGATGACCTTCCCCGGTCTTGCTCCGATTGTGAACCGGCATGTGTTGTGGCCCCGACCCGCTTTCCCGGGTCGGGGCCACAACAACATGGATTGCACACGTGAACGGGTGTCAGCGCCTCACTTCTTGGAGCGCTTGGGAGGGGCCTGGCCGAGCTCGACGGCGGTGACGCTCACCGATGCGCTCTCATCGCCCTTCTCCGCGCCGTCGTCGGCCTGACCGGCCACGGACGTAGAGTCGGAGTCGGAGCCAGAGTCGGAGTCCACGATCTCGACCGTGAAGGGGCCGGTGACCTTGGCGGCCTCGATCAGGTCTCCCTGCACGGCCTCGACCGCGGGCGCGACCTCGGGCGCCACCGCCAGAGCGACTGACAGGATCGGCGTCTTCTGGCTCGTCTTGGCCTCCGACTTCACCTTGCGCAGCGCAGCCAGGGCGGCCCCCGCGTGCGCGATCAGCTCGGGATCGGCATCGCCCGCGGCGACTCGCAGCTCCGCCGCTTCGGGCCAGGAGGCGCGGTGCACGCTCCCGGTGCGGTACCAGCTCCACACCTCCTCGGTGACGAAGGGCAGGAAGGGGGCCAGCAGGCGCACGAAGGTGTCCACCGCGATCGCCAGCGTCGTGCGGGCACTGCGCACCGCCGCGGCGTCGTGCGCGCCGTCGAAGTCGTTGGCCCGGTCCTTGACCAGCTCGATGTAGTCGTCGCAGAAGGTCCAGAACAGCGACTCCGTGGCCTCCAGCGCGCGGGCGTGCTCGTACCCCTCGAAGGCTGCCGTCGCGGACTCGACGACATCGGCCAGGGCGGCCAGCACCGCGCGGTCGATGGGCTCGGTGACGGCGCTCGCGTCCAGGCTCGGCGGCGGCGCGGCGGCCAGCGCCGCCTCATCGGCGTCGAATGGGATCCCCATGGACAGGGCGAACTTGGAGGCGTTGAGGACCTTGATCGCCAGGCGCCGCCCGACCTTGATCTGCGCCTCGTCGAAGGTGGCGTCCAGACCCAGGCGAGCCGAGACCGCCCAGTAGCGAACGGCGTCGGAGCCGTACTTCTCCAACAGGTCCATCGGCGTGACCACGTTGCCCTTGGACTTGGACATCTTCTTGTGGTCCGGATCCAGGATCCACCCGGACAGACCGGCGTGCGCCCACGGCAGTGCGCCGAACTCCAGATCGGCGCGCACCACGGTGGAGAACAGCCAGGTGCGGATGATGTCCTGGCCCTGGGGGCGCAGGTCCATGGGGTAGACGCGGCGGAAGAGATCCTCATCGCTCAGCCATCCCGAGGCCAGCTCGGGGGACAGGGAGGAGGTGGCCCACGTGTCCATGATGTCGAGCTCGCCCACGAAGCCGCCGGGTTCGCCGCGCTGCGCCTCGGTGTAACCGGGTGGGACGTCGGAGGAGGGGTCCACCGGCAGGGCGGACTCATCGGGGGTGATGACGGCGTCGTAGTCGACCTCGCCGTCGGCGCCGACCTCGTACCACAGCGGGAACGGCACGCCGAAGAAGCGCTGGCGGGAGATGAGCCAGTCGTTGTTCAGGCCCTTGACCCAGTTCTCGTAGCGCACCCGCATGAAGTCCGGGTGGAAGACCAGCTCGCGGCCCCGGGCGAGCAGCTCGGCGCGCAGGTCCGCGCCCGTGGCGGGATTGGTCCACTCCTTGCCGCCGTTGCGGATGTACCACTGCCGGGAGGTGACGATCTCCAGGGGCTTGTCGCCCTTCTCGAAGAAGTTGGCCTGGCGCACCGTCTTGGTGGGCTCGCCTCGCATCTCGCCGGTGGCGGCCAGTTCGGCCACCAGGGCCTCGCGGGCGGAGTAGGCGGTCTTGCCGGCCATGGCGGTGTACATCTCGCGGCCCGCCTCGGAGGTGATCCAGTCCGGGGTCTCGGCCTCAATGCGCCCATCCTTGCGCAGGATGGCGCGCAGCGGCAGCTCCAGGTCCCTCCACCAGTCGATGTCGGTGGTGTCGCCGAAGGTGCAGCACATGGCGATGCCGGCGCCCTTGTCCTTCTCCGCCGCCGAGTGGGGCAGCACGGGCACCTCGACGCCGAAGACGGGGGAGGCCACCGTCGTGCCGAACAGCGGCTTGAAGCGCTCGTCGTCGGGGTGGGCCACCAGGGCCACGCAGGCCGGCAGCAGCTCGGGACGGGTGGTCTCCACGCAGACGTCGGCGGTGCCGCCCGGGCCCTCCTCGATCGGAGCGCCGGCGGCCCTGGCCGCGGCCGCGGCCCCGGCATCGGCGATGTGGAAGGCGATGCGGTGGTAGAAGCCCGGATACTCTCGGGACTCCAGCTCCGCCTGAGCCACCGCCGTCTGGAACGTCACGTCCCACAGGCCCGGGGCCGCCGACTGATAGGCCTCGCCGCGAGCCAGGTTGCGCAGGAAGGCGGCCTGGGCGACCTTGCGAGCCCGTGAGCCGATGGTCTGGTAGGTCTGCGACCAGTCCACGGACAGGCCCAGGCGGCGCCACAGGGCCTCGAACTGGGCCTCGTCCTCGACCGTCAGGCGCTCGCACAGCTCGACGAAGTTGCGCCGCGAGATGGGCACCTGATCCCTCGCCTTGATCGACTTGCCCTGACCACCGGTGAAAGGCGGCTCGAAGTCGGGGTCGTAGGGAAGGGTCGGGTCGCAGCGCACTCCGAAGTAGTTCTGGACCCGGCGCTCGGTGGGCAGGCCGTTGTCGTCCCAGCCCATGGGGTAGAAGACGGCCTTGCCCCGCATGCGCTGGAAGCGGGCGACGGCATCGGTGTGGGTGTAGGAGAATACGTGGCCCACGTGCAGGGAGCCGGAGACCGTGGGCGGAGGGGTGTCGATGGAGAACACCTCGGCCCGCTCGGCGCTGCGGTCGAAGGCGTAGGTCCCCTCGGCCTGCCAGTTCTCGCCCCACGTGGTCTCCAGGCCATCGGTGGAGACCCTGGCGGGCACTCGCGGGCTGTGGACGGAGTTGGCAGAGTTGGCAGAGCTGGCAGAGTCGGCAGAGTGGGCGGGGGCGAGACGGGGTGAGGACCCTGCTGGAATCGCTGAAGTCGCTGAAGTCTCTGGAGTCGCTGGAGTCTCGGGCATGAGCCCGATTCTGTCATGGGGCGCGAGCCCGCCCCGAACGGGAGCCCGATGCCGCCGTGTGAAGTGGACTACGAGCCGGGTTCGGCTTGCTGCATGGTGACTGCGTGGGACGAGTGCCACGTTCCCGGTAATGACGATGGGGTGAAACGAAGCCCGCAGACGTTTATCGTTCTGTTAAGAAATCCGCTGACCAGCGATCCGCCCCATCCCGAGTCCCGAAATCACTGAGAGGAGAGCCCGTGGACGAGCGCCCTCAGACGGCCCCGTCCGGGACATCCCCTGACCCCTTCCCGGAAACCGATCCCGCTCCCGCACCTGCTCCGTCATCGCCGGCTCCTGAAGCCTCTGAAGCCTCTGACGCCTCCGTCGCAGCCCCTGCAGCTTCTACAGCTTCTTCAGTTTCTACAGCGGCCGCGCCCGCAGGATCTGCCGAGCTCGAGGCGCAGCGGCGCCTGCGGGAGGATACCGGCGATATCGAGCCCATCGATGAGGCTATCGCTGTCCCCATGACGGCTTCGGAGGCCTCCGAGGCTTTCGAGGCTTCGGCGCCTTCCGACGAGCAGCCCCCGAATACGCCCGTGGCACCGATTCCCGCGGTGAAGGCCGCGGCGGTCAGTCGACTGTCCTCGTTGGCGCGCGCGCAGATCGGTGTCGCCGCGGTGGCGAGCCTGGCTATCGTTGCAGCCCTTGCCGTATTCGTGCCGGGTTTCGGCGGTCGGGAAGGCGCCGCCGAGAAGGCCGTCGTACCCACAGCCACCAGTACGGCCGAATCCGAGCGGCCGTCGCCCACGCCGCAGGCGACGAGGACTGCCACCGCCGAGGCGAGTCGGCACGACGGCGAGGGCGCCGTCGCCGACTCCGATCAGCCGGACGCCGGATCCCCCGAGGCGACGGCTGCCGCCGGCTCCGATGACGCCTCGAGTGACGCCGGCGCTGACGGTGCCCCCGGTGGTGCTGGTGGCGCTGGGGGTGCCGGCGGTGCTGGTGGCGTCGCCGGTGGGGTCAACAGTCCCGACGGCGGGAGTGATAGGGCCTCCGGCGGGGGCGGCTCCTCGACCGGAGAAGGATCCTCCGCCGGGGAGGGGACTCCGGGCGGAGGATCCGAGGATCCTCAGCCGCAGCCCAAGGAGCCTCGGGAGGATGACCTCAACCCGTTGGAGCCAAAGCCTCCGGTGCCTTCGAAGCAGCCCGCCCCCAAGCCCACGACCCCTTGATCCTCGAGGGATCTTCGAGGGGCGACGCCAGGGCGTTCGGTCGAGCAATCGCGGTCGAAGATAAATAGCAGATAGATGGCCAATAGGCTCCCGCTAGGAACCCGATAGGAATAGGATCAAGCTGTACCTTTCGCGCCGTCCTCGTGACGTCCGGGCCCGTGACCGCTTGCGACGCTCGCAGGACCACCCCTCACCACCGAAGAAGTTCTCGAAGGGACCACGCGACCATGGATCATGAAAAGCATTCGAAGAATCCCGATACATCCGACGCAGAGGGCGCGGAAGACGCGGAGGACACAGGGCGAGTCCGGTCCGCATCAGGCGTGACGCCGCGGCGATGGGACGATCGCATCATCAAGACCGTCAGCCTCGTCCTGGTCGCCGTCGTCGTCGTTTTCGCGGTGCTCAATGGTGAGGCCGCCGCGCGTGCGATCGGTTCTTTCAGAACTTTCGTGACCGGAAACTTCACCTGGTACTTCGTCGTGCTCGCCACGATGGCTTTGATGTTCTGCATATACATGGCGATCGGCGAACGCGGCTCCATTGTGCTGGGAGGGAAGGGGGCCAAGCCGGAGTACGGCCGCTTCGCGTGGTATTCGATGCTCTTCGCCTGCGGTCAGGGGATCGGGCTGATCTTCTGGTCCGTGGCCGAGCCCATTCTGGTCAAGGACGACGACCCGATTCAAGCTCATATGAGCGTTGATAAACTCGACGGCGCGCTGATCTGGAGCTATTTCCACTGGGCGGTGCACGGATGGGCCATTTACTGCGTCGTCGCCCTGTGCTTAGCACTCTCTTTCCACAACCGCAAAGCGCCGATGACCTTCCGGGATGCTGTAGTCGGGATGTTCCCGGAGAATACTCGCCGGCCGATCGGGCTGGCGGTTGAGATCATTGCCATTCTGGCCACTGTTTTCGGACTGTCGACTTCTTTCGCATTCGCGGCCATGCAGCTCTCCTCCGGTTTGGTGCAGACCTTCGGATTGGGCAATGGGAGCCTCATCCGCATCGTCGTCATCATCGGAATCGGAGTTTTCGCCGGGGTCAGCGTGTACCTGGGCATTGAGAAGGGGATGAAGCGGGTCAGTGAGGTCAACTCCATTCTGTCCATCGTGCTCGTCATAGGGGTGCTCATCGCCGGCCCGACCCTCTACCTGCTGTCGGTTCTGCCGCAGACCGCCGGTCAGTACTTCTGGTCGATGTGGTGGATGGGCACCTGGACGGACGCCGGTTCCGCGATGGCGCCGCCGCATGTGTGGAGCGACAGCTGGAATGGCGTCTGGACCGTATTCATCTGGTGCTGGTGCTGGGCCTTCTCCCCGTTCGTGGGCTCGTTCATCGCGCGCATCTCCCGCGGTCGCTCGGTCAGGGAATTCGTCGTGGGCGTGCTCGGCATTCCCTCGGCGATCTGCGTCGTGTGGATCGGCGTCGTCGGCGGTGCGGCTCTTTTCTACGACGAGACGAGGGGCGGTGTCGTCAGCGAGGCCGTGGGTCAGGACACCTCGCTGGGGCTGTTCGCCATGCTCAAGGAGCTTCCCTATCGGCCGGTGGTCTTCTCCCTGCTGCTGGCCGCCACCATTCTGGTGGGCACCTACTACCTGACGTCCCTGGACTCCGGCGTGCATGCATTGAGCGGATTCGTGGCGTCGGCTTCCAAGCCGTCTCGGGTATTCCGAGTCACCCTGGTCGTTGGCATCGCCGCCATTGCCTTCCTGCTGCTCAGCATCGGCGGCGAGAGCGTGGTCGGCACGGTGCAGACCGGCACCATTATCGGCGCCCTGCCCTATACCGTCGTCGTGCTCCTGATGATGCTGAATACGGTCCGTCAGACCAATCTGGAGATCAAGTCGCGTAACAGCGGCTCATAGCGGCTCGCAGCAGCCCTCAGCGGCTCTCAGCGGGCATCTGGTTGCCCCGCCCGCATCGGGTTAGGCTTGCCTGACCAGGTGTGGTGCGTCCGGGCGCCGATGCCGAATCTTGAGCTCTCTCCGGCTCTCTTCAGCTCTCCCCGGCGCACCCGTTGATGAGTTGATGAGGAGGCATGAGGATGACTGTCACCATCGGCACGCTCATCAGTCCCGCGCGCAAGGCCATGATCGTCTCCGGCCTGCTCACGGCTGCCGGGGCCGTCATGTCCGTCGTGCCCTATGCGGCATTGCGCAACATGGCGGCCATCTGGCTGGGGGAGTCGCAGGCCACGGGCTGGGCCGCCAGCTTGTGGGCCTGGGCGGCCATCGCCGTCGTCTCCCTCTTCGCCGCGCAGATGCTCTACCTCATGGGCCTGGGGCTCACCCACCTTGCCGAGGCGAGGCTGCGCCACCTGCTGCGCACGCAGGTGGTGGATGCCCTTGGCCACCTGCCGCTGGGGCGCGTGGCCGCCATCCCGCACGGCGCCATCCGCAAGATGGTGGCCGATGACACCTCCTCCATCCACACCCTCGTCGCCCACGTGCCCGGGGACGCCACCAATGCCGTCGTCGGAGCCGTTGCCGGCATGGCCTACCTCCTGTGGACGGATTGGCGGCTCGCCTTGGCGCTGCTGGGTGTGTGGTGCCTGGTCCTGGCGGCCATCGCCCTTCCCACAATGCGCGGTCTCAGCGGCATCACCGACCGCTTCGCCGTCGCGCAGACCCGGCTGTCGTCCGCCACCGTCGAGATGCTCGAAGGCATGAAGGAGATCAAAAGCTTCCATGCCACCGATGCGACCCGCACCCGCTTCAATGCCGCCCGGAAGCACTTCTCCAGCATCTCCTACGAGTGGGTGTCCGCCTCCGGCAAGACCATCAGTCTCATGGGGGCCTTCCTGCGCCCGGCCACTGTCTTCGCCACCGTCGCGCCCCTGGTCGTCCTCTTCGTCTCCCAGGGATGGACGCAGCTGTCCGCCACGCTGCCCTTCTTCCTCCTCGCGCTGGGCCTGCCCGAGGGGCTGCAGACGCTGATCGGCATGATGCAGCAGATGTACGAGTCCCGTATGGCGGCCCAGAGCACCGCCGACCTCCTGTCCCAGGCGCCCATGCCCGAGGGCTCCCACAATGAGGGGGAGGGGCCGGCCCCGGGCCGCGTCGAGGCGGATGACATCACCTTCTCCTACGAGGCCGGCTCACCGGTGCTGCGGGGCGTCTCCTTCACCGCCGAGCCGGGCACAGTCACCGCTCTCGTCGGCCCCTCCGGCGGCGGCAAGTCCACCCTGGCCCGCCTCATCGCGCGCTTCTACGACGTCGACGGCGGCGCCGTCCGCGTGTCCGGCATCGACGTGTGCGAGGCGACCTTCTCCTGGCTGCTGTCCCGCGTCGCGATCGTGCTGCAGGACGTGGACCTGTCCCACGACTCGGTGGCGGACAACATCGCCCTGGGGCGGCCCGGGGCCACCCGAGAGCAGATCGAGGACGCGGCTCGCGCCGCCTGCATCCACGAGCGCATCACGCGCCTGCCCCACGGCTACGACACCGTCCTGGGCGAGGAAGGAGGATTCCTCTCGGGCGGCGAGAGACAGCGGGTGACTCTTGCCCGCGCCTACCTCCAGGACGCGCCCGTCCTCGTGCTGGACGAAGCCACCGCCCAGGCCGATCCCGCCTCCGAGCGCGACATCCACCTGGCCCTGTCCCGCCTGGCGGTCGGGCGCACCGTCATCGTGATCGCCCACCGCCTGTCCACCGTGCGCGACGCCGATCAGATCCTCGTCGTCGATGACGGCCGCATTGTCGAGCGCGGGCGCCACCGGGGACTCATGGAGGCCGACGGCCGCTACGCCTCCATGTGGCGCAGCCAGGACTTCGACTCCGCTGATGGTGCTGGCAGGGCTGACAGGGCTGATGGTGCCGGTGGTGCTGACGATCAGGCCGGCGTCCCGGCCGCCGCTGCTGCAGAAGGGGAATGACGATGTGGACGATGCTGCTGCGGCTCGTCAATGCGCGCAGGATGCGGGCGATCCTCGCCTGGTTCGTCGTCTCGGCGATCCTCCAGGGCGCGACCCTGGCCCTCATGATCCCCTTCCTGCGCGCCCTCTACGGGCGCTCGGATTCCCTGGTCGCCTGGCTCATCGCCGTGGTCGTACTCGGGGTGGTCACGGTCGCCGTGGACACCACCGCCATGTACCGCTCCTACCGGGTGAGCGTCTTCGAGGTCTGCGACACCATGATCGATCGCGTGGCCGAGCACGTGCTCGCTCTGCCGCTGGGCTGGTTCAACGCCCAGCGCGAGGCCGCTGTGGTCAATGCGACCTCGAAGGAGGTCAACACCCTGTCCCACCTGACCTCCATGGTCATCCCGAATCTGTGCAATGCCTTCATCGTTCCCCTGGTCATGCTGGTCGCCACGGCCTTCGTCGAGTGGCCGCTTGCCCTCATCATGGCGGTCACGATCATCCCCCTGGTCCTCATCTGGCGACTCATGTCCGCGGCGACCTCCCGCGCCAATGAGATGGAGAACTCCGCCTCGGCGGCGGCGGCCGGGCGCCTGGTCGAGTTCGCCCGACTTCAGCCGGTCCTGCGCGCCACCGGCGTCACCGAGACGGGCTGGGAGCCCGTGCGCGCAGCCCTCGATGCCGACTCCGAGGCCACCCTGAACGGCCTGCGCATCAAGGGGCGCCCCGGCCAGGCCTTCAATCTGACCGTCAACATCGCCTTCGCCCTGGTCATGGCCACGGGTCTGTCCTTCGTCAGCGGTTACCGGCTCGACGTGGTCGCCTACCTGGCGATCATGACCGTCACCTCGCGGATGCTCATGCCGCTGACCAGGGCCGCCCTGTTCTCCACCGAGGCCGACGGCGCTCGGGTCGCCCTGCGCGCCATGAGTTCCATCCTCGACGCCGAGCCCCTGCCCGAGCCGGCCCCCGAGGAGCGGGCCCGTCCGGAGGGCACCACGATCGCCCTGACCGACGTCTCGTTCTCCTACGACGAGGGGCGTCCCGTTCTGAAGGACGTGTCCCTGACCGCGCCGCAGGGACGGGTCACCGCACTGGTGGGTCCCTCCGGCGCCGGGAAATCAACGATTCTTCGTCTGGCCGCCCGCTTCTGGGATGTCGGCTCCGGGGCGGTCACCATAGGCGGCGCCGATGTGCGCGCCCTGCCCACCTCCGAGATCATGGGAATGACCTCCATGGTCTTCCAGGACGTCTATCTCTTCGACACGACCATCCGGGAGAATCTGCGCATCGCCCGACCCGAGGCCACCGAAGCCGAGCTGGAGGAGGCGGCCCGCCGCGCCCGCCTGGACCGGGTCGTCGAAGCGCTCCCGCACGGATGGGATACGAAGGTGGGACCCGGTGGCCTGAGCCTGTCCGGCGGTGAGCGCCAACGCGTCTCGATCGCCCGCGCCTTCGTCAAGGACGCCCCGATCCTCCTGCTCGATGAGATCACCTCCGCCCTGGACGGGGAGAACGAGTCGGCGATCACCGAGGTCGTCCGCGAACTGTCCCACGGGCGCACCGTCATGGTGGTGGCCCACCGTCTGTCCACGATCCGCCGCGCGGATGAAGTCGTCTTCCTCCAGCCCGCCGCCGGCGGTGCGCGGGTGGCGCAGCGGGGCGCACCGGACGAGCTGGCCGCCATGCCCGGGCCTTTCCGCG
>ERZ773049.1086-NODE-1086-length-16033-cov-9.555639_pt1 | contig 16033 bp, 23 predicted proteins | sample MGYA00580633_ERZ773049 | MGnify/ENA primary metagenome ERZ773049 (study PRJEB29015, sample SAMEA2737991) | human oral metagenome | biome: human oral; feature: human-associated habitat; material: dental | place: China | collected 2066 ... | reverse complement strand
GCCAGGCGCCCCTCGGGGGCCTCCCGAAGCGGCTGCGGGCAGGGTCCTTGGCGGGTCGTCGACCCGCTGCGCATGTTCCCCTGCGGCCACGAGGCAGGGTGGCGCGCGTCGCTTGGGGTACAGTGACCCTCCGCGCATCGCTTGTCACGCGGGGCGTGGTATGATGGGAGGCAGCAACCCCGCGACGACGGGGAATCGTCATCGGGAGGGAGTGGGTCCCACATGTCTGACCAAGGGAGGCAGCCCGAGCGCGGCCCGCAGGCGGGCGCGGCCGCCAGCGCATGGCGAAGGTACCTGCAGCCGCTCATCGGGGGAGCGCTCGTGTCCCTCGTGGTGCTGGCCGTGAACGTCGCCGTGCACGCCCTCGTCGCGCGAACGCTCGATATCCACTACGAGATGTCGCTCGGACCCGTCCACGCCTCCGTTGCGTCCGCCGCAGCCTTAGTGAGCGCGCTCGTCGCGGGCGTGGGCGCCGTGCTCGTGGAGGACAGGGTCCTCGACGAGCGTGCCAGCGCGCCCATGTGGCTGGCGGGCTGTATAGTTCTGGACGCCGTCGCACTGAGCATTCTCTAAGAGCCTGCTTGTGAAGTGTCGAGCCAGAGGGGCGGCATCAACGCCGATTGGTTTGGTCATAGCCGTCTGTGGGGGCATTTTCAGCCGCGTCGGCTGCGGCACTAGGGTCTTTCCAATCCCGCACGCAAAGGCTAGGCGCTTGCGTCTCTGTGACATCCATCGTCTGAGGTTAGCTTGAGCCATGACGCCCCCTCATCGAGACTCCCCTCGCCCGCTGCCTGCGTCGCAACCCCCAACAGTCTGGACGCCAGCTTGTAAACCTGCTTCTCACCCGCACAGAGCTCTGCGACCAAACTCCCCCAAAGCCCAGTCTATTCCGAGAAGCCCGAGAAATCGATCGGATCGAGCCTGACGCCCTTGAGCGCCCCAGAGTCCGTCACTGGCGTCGATGCCTCGGCGGCAACCAGGCCAACCATATAGAGCGGCAGGTAGTGCACTGTCTTTCCCGCTCTCCTACCCTGCGAGACGTTAGCCTCCGAGAGCACGACCGCCTCCTCGATCCCGTATGCATCCGTTCCCAGCAGGCTATTGAGGGCGGTATGAAGCTTGTAGTCCTTCCCTGACTTGACTTCGATGGGCAAGACCGCACCCTTGCGCGTCTCGATCAGAAAGTCCACCTCCCCCTTACGGCTATGGTGGTAATAGCGCAACGGGGACCGCAGCGCGGCCAGCTCCTGCGCCACGACGTTCTCGTACACCGAGCCAAAGTTGACCGACCTCTCACCCGATATCGCCGCCATGGCAACCTCTGCGGGGTAGCTGGCAAGGAGCATTCCGACATCGCTAAGGTACAACTTGAACCGCCCCTGTTCCTCTGTGCGGGCAAGCATGGGTTTGGGCTCTGTCACATTGGCCGTCCTCAGCACAGAGCGTGCGGCGACGAGCCAGGCGAAGTCGTTGGCATATCGCTCGAAACGGGCACCGTCTTTCAGCATCTTCAGTTGAAAGCGCTTGTTCTCCTTGTCAAGCTGTGTTGGTATGGCGTCATAGATCGCCTTGACCTGAAGGGAGCGATTGCCCGCGTATTTCGCGATGTCCTCACGATACAGGCTCAGGAGATCCGCCTGCACCTGTCGCACCGCACCAAGGTCATTGCGCGTATTCAAGCTCTTCTGCACCACCTCCGGCATGCCGCCGATGACAAGATACTGCCTAAAGAGGTCGATGAGAAGCCCATGCAGGGAGTCATCGAGCGGGGTCTTCTTCTCATAGCCCTCTCTCACCTGGTCGAGAATCGATTGGGGAACCCCCCTCGCCCAGCAGAACTCCTCGAAGGTAAGAGGAGCCATGTCTATGGTATGCAGATAGCCTACAGGCCATGACCTTACCCCTCCCAGCTCGACTCCAAGCATCGACCCAGACATCGCAAGGTCAAACCTTCCGTCGATTACCAGATACTTCGAGAAGGTAACGAGATTCTGCGCCCTCTGGACCTCATCGAAGAAGACGAGGGTCTCCCCGGGAACCAGCTCGTGTTCCGCGATGAGGGAAACCAGCTCGATGACCCTGGCGGCGCTTTGGGCAGATCCGAACCGCCTTCTGGCATCCTCGTCAACGAGAAAGTCGATCTTCACGAGGTCCCGGTACTCCCTCCTCCCAAACTCCTCGAGGAGAAACGTCTTTCCGACCTAGCGCGGACCATCGACCATGAGGGCCTTCTGATGGTTGTTGGCCTTCCAGTTGAGCAGGGCATCATAGAGAGACCGCTTGAGCACGAAAGCACCCCCCTCAATTCGTATCTGTCTCTAAATCAGAATAAATATAGGGAGAATATGGCACTAACGCAGATTGTATCAGACTCTCGCCCCGATCGAATCAGGTCCGGTCGTGTCATTGCGATGTGAGTGGTTCACTCACATCATGTTCCTGAAGTGAGTGAATCACTCACTTCGATATTCTATTCAGTAAGTCTTTTACCTGCGCATACGCAAATTTGACTCTATGGACCACGTCGCCTGAGAGCCGAAAAACCACTCACTTCGCGAAGACGATGTGAGTGATTCACTCACATCGCGCAGTCGCACGCCATTGCAGTATCACGCCGTTGCGATCGCGCCACCACAGCCGTCCGCGAGCGTCACCGATACTGTGCGATCGCCTCCAAGACCTCGGTATCGCCGTCGGACATCTTGATGATCCTCCCGTAGCTGTTCTTGGCCTCGAGCACGCCTGCGAGCACGGCGGCCACGTTTGCGATGGAGTTGGGAGAGGACCTTTCCGTGACGTGCAGGTTCACCCTGCCGCTACCCGACCCTTCGACCAGGCTGCCTGGCTGCACGATGGTGTACACGAGGTGGGTGTTGTTCATGAGCCACTGGTCGGCAAAGAACTTCGCGATGTTGTAGTCGGTGATCTTGGCCAACGCCGGGTCGCCCCACTTCTCGGGCTCGTCGGCAAAGACGGAGCTCAGCATCACGAAGCGTCTCACACCCGTCGCCTCGCATGCCTGCATGAGCTTCACGGCACCGAACGCGTCGGTCTGCAGGAGGTCCTTGCCGCGCGAGCCCGCCACAAAGTACACGGCGTCGACATCCGCGACCAGGGCCTTAAGCTCCTTTGCGTCGGCATGCAGGTCAAGCGCGGTGGACTGTACCTCCCGGTCGGCCACGTTCTCTGGCTTCCTGGCTCCGGCGACCACTTGGTGACCGGCAGCCTTCAAGTTGGCGATGAGCTCTGTCGCCACACGACCGGTGGCACCCGCTACGAACACTCTCATGGCTATTCTCCTCGTCTATGGACCCGCGCGCCAGTGCCCCACACCCTGACAACAGTCCCTCGAAGGCCCCGGCACGTGGGCCCGTCCTGCGACAGGTAGAGCCATGGGGCCTATCGAGATCGATGGTACCCCACCCCCACGGATGTCCATCCCTTGACCTACACGCATTTATGGAACCATAAGCCCTTTTCATGGCCTACAGTGAGGGGAAGCCACACTGACGAAGGGATCACACCATGAAGACCTCGTTCGACTTGCTCAACGACCCGTTCCTTAATAAGGGGACAGCCTTCGACGCCAAGGAGCGCAGGCGCCTTGGTCTGGTGGGGCTGCTTCCTCCCCAGGTGCAGACGCTCGAGGAGCAGGCGTGCCAGGCCTACGACAACTACCAGTCCAAGGACAGCGATATCGCTAAGCGCCGCTTTCTCATGAGGATCTTCTCGCAGAATAGGACGCTCTTCTACAAGCTCTTCTCCGAGCACGTCGAGGAGTTCATGCCCATCGTCTATGACCCCACCATCGCCCAGGACATCGAGGAGTACAGCGAGCGCTACGTGGACTCCCAGTACGCCTGCTACCTCTCTGTGGACGAGCCCGACTGCGTGGAGTGGGCGCTTGCCAACGCCTCGGGGGGCCGCGACATCGACCTCATAGTGGTCTCCGACGCGGAGGCCATCCTCGGCATCGGGGACTGGGGCACCAACGGCGTGGAGATAGCGGTCGGCAAGCTCATGGTCTACACGGCGGCGGCCGGCCTCGACCCCGCGCGCGTGCTGCCCGTTGTCATCGACGCCGGCACGAATCGCCAGTCGCTGCTCGATGATCCGCTCTACCTGGGCAACCGGCACAAGCGCGTGGACGACGAGACCTACTACGCCTACGTGGACGACTTCGTGCGAACGGCCGAGAGGCTCTTTCCCCACCTATACCTGCACTTCGAGGACTTTGGGCGAGGGCATGCCGCCACGCTCCTGAACAAGTACGCAAAGACCTACCCCGTCTTCAACGACGACATCGAGGGCACGGGCATCGTCACGCTCGCGGGCATCCTCGGTGGCCTCAACATCACGGGGGAGAGCCTGCTTGACCAGACCTACCTGTGCTTTGGCGCCGGAACCGCCGGCTGCGGCATCGCCGAGCGCGTACTTCAGGAGTTCGTCGACCAGGGCATGGGCCGCGAGGAGGCGCGAAGGCGCTTCTACCTCGTCGACAGGCAGGGGCTCCTCTTCGACGACATGGATGACCTCACCCCCGAGCAGCGTCCCTTCGCACGCAGGCGGTCGGAGTTTGCCGACGCGTCCAAGCTCACTTGCCTGGAGGCCGTCGTGGCCACGGTACGTCCCACCATCATGGTGGGTACCTCGACGGTCCATGGGGCCTTCACGGAGGGGGTCATACGCCAGATGGCTGCCCACGCGAGGCGACCGATGATCTTTCCCCTCTCCAACCCCACCAAGCTTGCCGAGGCGAGTGCGACGGACCTCATCGCATGGACGGATGGACGGGCGCTCGTGGCGACGGGCGTGCCCTCCGCGCCTGTCAAGCATGCGGGGGTGAGCCACGACATCGGCCAGGCTAACAACGCGCTCATCTATCCCGGGCTTGGCCTAGGTGCGATCGCGGCTCACGCCAGCCTCGTCACCGACCAGATGATCTCCAGGGCAGCTCACTCGCTCGGCGGCATCGTGGACGTGACGAAGCCTGGGGCGGCTGTGCTCCCACCCGTGTCGAGACTGACCGAGTTCACCGAGAGAATCGCCGTCGCCGTCGCTCACGAGGTTGTCAAGCAGGAACTCAACCAAGTTCCCATCGAGGACGTGGAGGCAGCCGTCAGGGCGACCAAGTGGGCGCCCAAGTACGCGGACGCCCTCTAGCGTGGGGGGCTCAGAGACGCTCTAAGGCCACCCGACGCCAGTGAGACGTCGAGCGAGGCCTCCGTCCAACACAGAGAGCCAATACGCGAAGACGTGAGCCGACCGACCCACAGGAGGTCAGCCCATGGCACCACGCACGGGGAATGCGAGTCAGCGCGATCGACGGGTACATGACATTGTCGCATGACATTGCACATATGGGGACGCAGATGGATGAGACACCAGCGTCGCGCTAGTCCGGACCACCCAGACTGCGTTTTTCCGTGAGGGGTCGGGCCCAGAGTGCGCTTTTTGGTGAGATGCAGCCGCAAAGTGCGCTTTTACGTGAGGGGTCTCGACGTTTGCCCAGGTGAGGAAAAGCGCATTCTACGGAAAAGCGCATTCTGTATCCGGCGGCTCACGGAAAGGCGCACTCTGCAGCCACAGCGTGACGAAAAAGCGCACTCTGGCTGCGGAGCCTCACGGAAAAGCGCATTCCGTAGTTGCGGCCTCACGGAAAAGCGCAGTCTGTGCGTTGGACCTCATGTAAAACCGCATTCTGCCGATCGCACCTCACGGAAAGACGCAGTGTGCGTGACTGCCCGCATACAGAGTGCGCTTTTTGGTGAGATGCAGCCGCAGAGTGCGCTTTTACGTGAGGGGTCTCGACGTTTGCCCAGGTGAGGAAAAGCGCATTCTACGGAAAAGCGCACTCTGCACCCGGCGGCTCACGGAAAGGCGCACTTTGGGCTGGGCAACGTGACGGAAAAGCGCACTCTGCGTGCGTCCGCCTCAACGTCGTAGTTCTCAAAGTCCAGCGTCATCGTGCGCCCTCCCCGGCGTGGGCTGGTCGCTCCTGCGAGCCCCTAGAATCGGGCGAAAGGGCGGGACGGTCACGCCGCCAGTGCGTGCCAGCTGTGCCTGCGGGTCCCAGCCCTCGGGGGGCAGCCCGTCCGACGGGAACTTCCACCTGCAGCCGCCGGCGACCCAGCGCTCGCGCCACTCGGCGATGAGCCTCTCCCTGTCCTCGTAGGGGAAGTCGTCGAGGCCGAACTGGAAGCCGCAGCACGGGCAGATGTCGTCCGAGCCGACGCCCCTCTCGTTGAAGGCGGGCTCGACCAAGCTGCCGCAGCCGCAGACCGGGCACACGTTCTCCCCCATGTCATGTCTCCTCTCGTGCGTGCGTCACGGCATGGCCCATTCCTGCCTGTCGAAGTAGGACTGGCCTCGGTGGGCGCAAGGTAGGTCCTTGTCGTCCCGTCGGGGTTGCATGGGCCGAACAGGTTGCGTGCGGCGTCATACACTCGTGTGATCCCCTCTTTATCGACTTTTACCTGGTACTGTCCCTTGTTGAGGTAGAACTCGTGGGCCATCCTGGTGTACTCCTCCTCCGAGGTGGCGCCCACGCGCATGGTCGAGAGGAACTCGTCCTTCTTCTTCGCCGCGCACCTCTGGTCCACGCCCTCAAGATCAGAGAAAGTCGCCTACCCTGCCATGCGAAACCCCTAGAAAATGGCTCTTAACTGCAATTATTGTACCACGGGAGGCATTGGGGGGCAGATCGGCGATCCCTCCCGCATGCGGGCGCCGGAAAGGCAAGTTAGCCGGCACTTCCGTAGGGTCGATTCGGCGAGAACGCCCGGATGTACTCCTCGGGCGTGAGCCGCATGACGACTGATGTGGCAAACGCAGTCTCGTCTCTTGAGATCAGGTACCGGCAACCCTCACGCTCTGCTGCGGCACGGATGAGACCATCCTCATTGTCCGGCTCATCGGATGAGAGTGCCTCCTCGCAGACATGGCGATCGAAGCCCACAAGGAGGAAGGCATCAAGGAACAGGGAGATCCAAGCTCTGCGAGTCTCCTCGCTGAAGTCCCTCCGCGTGATGAAGTAAAAGCCCTTCAAGGAGCCGGGAAACACATACCCCAGGGCGTGATTATCAGCAATGTGATCGAAGGGCAACTGTGCTGCCTGTGCTCCGGGCCGATGTCCGACGGCGATGCCGAGGAGTACATGGTGTCCAAGAGCAGCCTATCCACGGTGTGCCAGCTCCTCTTTCAGGCCTGCGGGAGTGAGGCCCTCTAGGAACTCGGAACGTGGTGTAGCCCTGCGGAGACCCCTCATGCGAGCCTTAAGGTCGTCGGTGGCCGCAGCGTCATCGATGGTGGGGATTTTTCCCGTGCGGGCGATGGCCTCCCACACGGATCGGATAACTGACGCCTGCGTTTGCCCCGCCTTTGTTATGTAGACGTCTGCCTGTGCCTTTATCTTGGAATCGACCCTTCCTGCCACAAGCGACGTACCCATCGGATCTCCTTTCAGGAATATTATCAATTAACTGCCTTTACTATACCCCACTCTCTGTTAGACCGCCGTCGGCATGGCCAGCCTCTCCTCTCAGTGGAACCAGAAAGGCCGCGGCTCCCTCACGAGGGCGAACCATGTGTTGTCGTAGCTCCCCGTTGCCGCCCAGCCCGGCAGGGTGTCCCCCTGTCGACGTCCGGCCTCCTCGTCTGCTCGCCCCGCGGGAACCAAAACACCGGGGTGGTGGTAGCCTCCCCGGCAGGACCCCCGAGGCGCGCCGGGACGCCCTCAGGCCTCGCAGGACCCGTCGCCGGGGTCGCCCCCGCTGGCCACGCACGTCTCGGGCTCGATATGCCACACTCAACAGCTTTTGAAGTCCAGCCTCATAGCACGCCCTCCCCCGGCGTGGGTTGGTCACTCCTGCGAGCCTCTAAGATCGAGCGAAAGGGCGGGACGGTCACGCCTCGGGTGCGGGCCAGCTGCGCCTGCAGGTCCCAGCCCTCGGGGGGCCTCCTGCAGCCCGTCGCGTACTTCCACACGCAGCCGCCGGCGACCCAGCGCTCGCGCCACTCGGCGACGAGCCTCTCCCTGTCCTCGTAGGGGAAGTCGTCGAGGCCGAACTGGAAGCCGCAGCACGGGCAGATGTCGTCCGAGCCGGCACCCCTCTCGTTGAAGGGGGGCTCGTCCAGCCCGTCGTAGCCGCAGACCGGGCATATGTTCTCTCCCATGTGGTGTTTCCTTTCGCCTGTATGTTTCTGCATGATTCCCTTCAGATTGTCGAAGTAGGACTAGCCTCCGGTGGTGCGAACAGGGTCCTTGTCGTCTCGTCGGGGTTGTATGGGCCGAACAGGTTGCGTGCGGCGTCATACACCCGTGTGATGCCCTCCTTATCGACTCTTACCTGGCACAATCCCTTGTTGAGGTAGAGCTCGTGGGCCATATCGGCGTACTCCTCCTTCGAGGTGGCGCCCACGCCCTCGCCATGATCTGCATAGTGCCCTGCGAGGGTTTCGGGCTTTTCCCAATGGTTGTTCGCCGCCCGCGCCGACACACGGCCCCCCTGCGACAGCCCTCGCAGGCACTATACCCCGCGCCTGGCCCGCGCCACCTGAAAGAGCACCCGCTTGATGGCACAGACAAGCTCGGCCTCAAGCTCATCGATGCCGACGGACCCCTGTCCGCAAGACGCGACACCTTCGTGGGCGCGACGAAAAACGGAAAGGATCCCACCTTCCACCCCCTGACCCTCGGCAGGCCGAGGGAGGCCCCTGTGGAGGCGATCATCCCCACGTCGATGCCGTGACGCTCGAGCTCCGTACGCATGCGCTCCGAGCCATAGGAGAGTATCTCGACCGGATGGGTACCGCATGCGTTTGCGAGCGGGTCCAGGCCATCGGGAAAGTAGTGATGGGTGATGATGGGGGGCAAGCCTATGCGGACTGGCCTTCTGCCCTCCATGGCGGCTATAGCGTCGGTCGCCTCGTCCATCTCGGCTATGGCACGGCCCGCGTGGGCGGCCAGGACCTCCCCGGTCCTCGTGACGAAGCCCTGCCTTTTGCCTGAGCTCTGTCGGTCGAACAGGGTGGTCCCCAGCTGCCGCTCCAGACGCGCAATGGCGAGCGACACCGCCGGCTGGGTCATGCCCAGGCTACGGGCCGCACCGGTGAAGCTCCCCTCCCGCACCGCACGCTGGAAGATCTCAAGGTCGCGAAAGCTCTCTGTCGGCACCATCACGTACTCCTTGCCCCTGCAACGTCCTTTGGGATGGGAGGCACGACTGCTGCGACCTAGCGACTCTTCGGGTACGGGACAAGCTCCAGCTCATCCTTGAGAAACTCCCCGAGGAAGATGTCTCGCACGCCCTTGTAGCCTTGCTCCCCCACCTTCTTGGCGACCCATGCTTCGTCTCGGCCGATGAGCTCGAGGGCCTCGCGGTTGATACGGCCGTTGCTGATGACGAGGAGCTCCACGTCATCATCACCCGCACACACGGTGGTCAGGCGTCCGTTTTGCTCCATGACGGTCGCCTTCACGTCCCTGATGCTGTGCACGCCCTCCTCGCGCAGGTGTCGGCTCAGCTGGTCGGCCGTCAGCCCCACTCGGACGCACTGGGCCACGTCGACCTGGCCATCGCGCACCAGCACCCTCGGCCTGCCGGCGACGACGGACCGGAAGAAGCCACTTGCCTCTATGAGCACCTTCACGATTATGACGACGAGGGACCAGACCAAAAGCACTATGCAGAAGTGCAGCACCGTGATCGAAGGGTTGTAGATGACGCCCCCTATGATTCCACCCAGGACGTAGTTCTGTATCTGGTTCAGGGGCGTGTTGATAGAGAACTCGTACTTTCCCAACAGGTTGATCTGCAGGATCATGACCAGCATCCCGATGAGGAACTTACCGGCAACAACAGCGTATGCATCCACGGTGCTATCCCTCCTGGTTCACGTAGACGTTATGGTCGATGATGTGGGTGCGCTCAAGGGAGAACGAGTTGTTGTCATCATTGAGGTGCACGAGGTAGTCCTCGCCCTTGAAGCGGACGATCATCCCATCTGCCAGGGAGGTCGAGTTGACCAGCACCTCATCCGTGGAGACGCCCTGGTCGGTCGCCACCCCCTCTATGAACTTGACCAGCATCTGCGACTGGGAGCTTCTCAGACTCACCTGCGAGTAGTTCTCCACCTGCACGCCCAAAAGGATGAGGGTGAGAACCAGCATGCCTATACCCACGTCACGCCAGCGGGTCTTGATCCTGTTACGCACATAGACCGAGCTGAACGCCACGGCTAGGATCAGGAAGAAGATGATGAAGGCAGCCCTCAGCCTCAGGTCGAAGGACTGGTGGCTAAGGATGTACTCAAGGTTGTAGAATCGCATGCACTCACCTTCCACGCATAGATCAGACAGGACCCCGTGAGCCAGGACGACTGATAATAGCACGACTCGGTCGCATCGCCCAAGAACCTCGCCTTAGGCGGACAGCGTTGCCGCCGGTATCACGTACACGCCATCCTTGCGCCGGTACGCAAGGCTGCCCTTCCCCACGATGACGGCAAGAAACGCCGGCTCCGCAGTGCGAGCGGCCGGGTTCTTCAGCACCTTGTCCCGAAGTCGCACAAGACTTCCTGCCCCCTCCCCAACCTTCGCGTCGCTCAACTTGATCTCTATGCCAGCCCAGCGGGAGGCATGCTCCACTATCACGTCAACCTCAAGCCCCGTATCGTCCCGGTAATAGGACAGCGTGTTGCCCATGCCCGGGTAGGAGGACAAGAAGACCCTCAGATCGCGCAAGACGAGGTTCTCGAAGAGCATCCCGAGCGTCTGTGTGTCGCGAGACAGACGCTCAGGTGTGGCATTCAGGAGCGCAACCGCAAGCGAGGGGTCGACGAAGTACCGTTTGGGCTTGACCCTCACGCGCGCCTTCGCGCGCATCGGGGGTTCCCAGCCACACAGGTCCTCGGTAAGATACAGGCGATGGAAGAGCTCAAGATACGACGCGATGGTCTCGTCGCTCGTCCTGCCACTCGCACGGCCCATGTCACGAGAGAGCGTCTTGTATGTGACTGCCTGGCTCTCGTTTACGGCAAGCGCCCGCATCAGACCAAACGCCAGCTCGGGCGAGCGGCCCTCATCGATGACGTTCACGTCCAGAATGGCCTGTATGTATTGCCCCGCAGTCTCCATGGCGGCGTCGTCCTCAAGCCCCAGGTTTGCCGGCCACCCACCACGACAACACCACCGTGCCACGTCTCGGAGCCCCGTCTCCCTCCTGAAGGAAACGTGGGCATCCCCCCCGAAGAGGCTGCGTAGGCTGACCTCGGCTGTAGAATCTCCTGTCTCGGCAAGCGTCATGGGACGCATGGTGAGGCGCGCGATACGTCCTGCACCAGAATGACGCAGCCTGTCGCGCTCGTCCTTGCGCAGACTCGTTGAGCCCGTGAGTAGGAGCAGCCCGCGGCGATTTCCAGAATCATCGACAAACCTGCGGGCAGCGTCCCAGACCTCAGGGACCTCCTGCCATTCGTCGACAAGGTGAGGGGTGTCACCGAGCAGGGCCAGGGAGGGATCCACCTGAGCAGCCTCGCGCTCCGACCTGACATCGAGCTTAGAGACGCTTGCGCAACGTGACAGGGCCGTCCATGTCTTGCCACACCATTTAGGACCCGTTATCTCGACACAACCGAAGCCGCGCATGAGGACATCGAGGCGCTCCTCGATCAGTCGCGGACGGTATCCGACGGGCGTGAGCTGTTGTCTCTCCTGTTGCATCATAGGTCCTTGCCGTGAAGTGAGCGAATCACTCACTTCCATCTAAAGTTCAGTAAGTCTCTGAGCTGCTCCAATGAGATTTGCCCTTTTGGCTGCACGCTGATTTGGGCGAGAAAGCCACTCACTTCGTGACGATGTCGCGAGCGAGTCACCCACATCGTACGGGCGGGCAATGTGGGTACACGAGGCGGCCGTGCCACCTTCAAGCGAGAGCACGACAGCACCTGCTCAGCCTGACCGCAGGTCCATGACCCTCGGGGGCACGAGGCGTGACGGGAGTCCGACCGACACACCAGGCGCAGCCACGGCCAGGCGTACCTTGGCGCAGAGAGACGACGTGCGGCCGCAGCGCCTTTCGCGAGGCCCTCGCCACCACCCATGGTCCCGCCGTCGTCACGGTGCCCGGCAGGGTCCGTGCCGACCATGAGCCACTCGAAGTCAGGCTCGTCGATCAGGACCTCAAGCAGCTGCTCCCAGACGCCCCTGTCCCTCCACCTGCAGAAGCGTCGATGCGTGTTCTTCCAGCCGCCAAAGTCGGGCGGCAGGTCGCGCCACGGGGAGCCGGTCCGAAGGATCCAGAGGACGGCATTGACAAAGCGCCTGTTGTCCTCGGCGATGCCTCCCCACTCTCCGACCCTGCCGGGCAGGCGAGGTTCCAACCGCGCCCACACCCGATCGTCCAGATCGTCGCGGTGGTGGTCTGCCCCTGTCATCGAAGCCCCCTCACGTCGGCACGCATGACATCGCCGGGCCCGTTCTTGCCGCCACGCTCGCGACCACGCCGCCCCTATCCATCAAGCAGGCTAAAGTCCACGTGGCAGTAGCCCCCGGGATTCTTCTTGAGGTAGTCCTGGTGGTAGCTCTCGGCCGCGTAGAAGTTCTGGAGCGCCATGAGCTCAACCACGATGGGTCGCTCGTACTTCTCCTGTTCCTCTGCAAACACCGCCCGCAAGGTCGGGAGGTCCGCCTCGTCCGTGTAGTAGACCCCGGTGCGGTACTGGACGCCATGGTCGCCTCCTTGGCGGTTCAAGGACGTCGGATCTATCACGCGGAAGAGCTGGCGCACGAGCTCGGCGAGGCTCACGCGCGCCGGATCATACTCCACACGCACGCACTCCACATGCCCCGATCCAAGGCACACCTCCTCGTAGCTGGGATTTTTTGTGGCACCGTTCGCATAGCCGCTCGTGGTCGCGACGACGCCAGGCACGCGCGAGAAGTATTCGTCAATGCCCCAGAAACAGCCGCCTGCCAGGTATATCTCCTTGGTACGTCCCATCTTTACCCTTCTCTTTATCGCGCTCGCTGACTCGCCACCTTTTGTGCGGCGATCGCCCGTGCGCTTCCCGCCGCACATATATAAGTATGCGTACAAGCCTAGCACGCAAGGCGACTGCGCGAATTGCGCCGCCCGCCCTCGTGTAAGGAATGTGCGCAGGTGCAACGAGAGACGAACGGGAGACGGCATTTCCAGGGTGCCCATTGGCTTAGACCATGGCATAAGGTCAACAATGTCCCTATGGCACAAAGCGTGCGCACGGATGCGTACGAGCAAGACGACCACAGACCGCATGACGAGAAAAGACGAGCATGAGACGGCTCACGCGCGGGGACTTAATGAGGCTTGCGGCACTTGGCGGCACGGCCGTCGCGACAGGTGGGATGCTCAACGCTTGCGCGGGCTCGCGTGGCTTCTCCTCGCCAGCTGACAGCTCGGGCAGCTCTCAGACCACGGGCCAAGCGACAGAAGGCGGCTCAGGTCACGCGCCCGGCTCGGGCATAACCTCCGGCAAGGCCCTGGTCGCCGTGTTCAGCCAGTACGGGAGCACGCTCGCCGTGGCCAATCACATCAACCAAAAGGTCATGTTCGACCTCATTCGCATCGAGCCGGCCGAGGTGTACACCTCAGACCTGTCCTCTCGCAAGGCCAACGGGTAACACGCGCCCGTCGTAGCATCCAAGACCCGCGTTGGTTGCGAGCGCGCCGACAAGGGCGACCGAGACCGTCGAGTTCAAGAAGACGACATCTGAGCTGCGTGAGGACATAGAGTCCCTCAAAGGCACAGACATATATCCTCAACAACACACGGAGACGCTTCGTCATCAAGGGGATGGGGCCACGTGAGGAGATTCCCGAGATACCCACCGATGCGGTACGCGAGATCCTGATCAATGCCTACACGCATCGTGACTGGCTCTCCTCAGGTTGTGTACAGATAGATATCTACAATGACAGCGTCGAGGTGTTTAACCCCGGATGGTTCATAGAGGGCCAAGATCCCGAAGCCTATTTGTCTGGAAAGAGCAGATCGTCGCTCACTCGAAACGAGCTCATAGCGAGGACCCTCTACAGATCGAAGGACATCGAGTCATACGCATCGGGCATCCCACGCGTAAGAGACCTCTGCGCAAATGCCAACATCCGTATCGAGTACCAGCGTATGGCTGATGGCACCAACTTTGTGTTTCACCGCAACGACGCGTTCGCCGACAAACCGCCGACAACCCGCCGACAACCCGCCGACAACCCGCCGACAACCCGCCGAACCCTTAGAATCGCAAATCCCCGCTTGGAGGGATATGCCCGAGAACGATAGGCTCGTGTACCAGTACCTACTGGAAAATGGCAGCTCACGCACCTCTGACATTGCACGCACCCTTAAGGTCTCACCCCGCACGCTACGCGATGTCATGCGTCGCCTGAGCGAGCGGGGCGTCGTGGTTGCCCACGGTGCCAACAGGAACCGGACGTACGACCTGGCACCGAGGGCGAGGGGTACCTGAGAACTGCGCCGTAGCGCAGCCGCAGGCCCTCGCGTCGAAGTTTGTGACAGGGCTCAGCTCGCCACGGATGTCCTCTCGTGACATCGGGAAGGCCATCCTTTCGTCGCCAACCCCGGTCATGGTCTCGCGGAAATGGAGCTGGCCCTGATGCGCTCGAGTCCGCGTGGGGGCATGCGTCACGCAGCGACGGCCACCACGTGCTCGCCAATCTTTGCAACAGGGCTGGACACCGCCATCACGAGGCGACGACGAGCGCCCGCCACGTGGGATCGACAACCGCCCCCAGCCCCACAGCCCGGACCTTGACGCGGACCACAACCGCTCTTACAATTCCTTCAGTAGGATTTCTCACCACAAAGCAGGCAACACCGACATCCTGGGGGAGACACCCATGGGCACCGTGAGGGAGTACGACGTCCGCGTGGACGGCAAACACCGCGTCACGCTGCATGGAGTCCACTACGACTACTATAACGTGAAGGAGCTTGCCAAAGGCTGCTACATCTTGGAGTCCCGTGAGCTCGCTGCCCCGGAGGGCATATCGTCCGCGACCCTCGCCGACATGGACGCCACCATCGCCAACGTGCGTACAGGGGTGGTCTTTGCCCCCATCGACCTCTCTGATTTCTAGGGAGGGTCCGTGCTGTTCGACATCCGCATGGGTATTCCGGAGATGGAGCGTCTCTGGAACAATCTGCAAACCAAGCACCGCACGAGCAAGTCCAGCAAGCAGGAGGACCAGCTCTACGAGAGGCGGGGCAAGCCCCGTCGAGGGGTTGATCACCATCATTGGCCTAGTGTAACGTCTATAATTAATCTACTATCTCTATCACAGGATACAGCCTTGCGAGCCTGTCTCTGGCATCGCCTACCGTGAACTTCCAGCTGACCGTCCGCGCGCTCTCGTTGCGATCGTCCTCCCAGGCCCTCGTCAGCCGCTCCATCTCGTCGATGTCGGCAACGCGCGCCGGAAGGCCGTGGCGCACGGGGCAGCCGATCTCGATCTCCGCCATGCCCGGCCAGCTCCCGTGCCTGGGCGTGTGATGGACCTCGAAGCGGGAGGCCAGGCGCTCGGCCTCCTCCGGCGGGAACGCCTCGTAGAGGGACCCCATGGAGTGCGTGTTCAGGTTGTCCCAGACCAGGACTATGCGCTCTGCCTGCGGATACAGGTCGTCCGACACCCACCGTAGCGTCTCGGCCAGGTCCCTCCTGGTCCTCGTGGGGGTCACTCGCGCGTGGCGCTCCCACCGCCGGCGGCTACCTGTGGGTGGCCCTGGCCCTGGCCGGCCTGTACGTCGTCTCCTTCCTCCTGTGCTTCGCCCTCAAGCTCCCGGGCAACGCCCGGGTGCTCCACACCGCCCCCGAGCTGTCCGACGATGCGGCCGCGCCCGCGCCCGCCGTCTGAGCCCCGGCCCCCACCGATCCATCCGCCACCGATCCGACCGCCCGCACCACCCACCACGAACAGGAATCATCATGACCGCCTCACTGGCCGACTCCCCCCTCGCCCCCGCCTACGACCGCTCC
>ERZ773049.1080-NODE-1080-length-16085-cov-6.455770_pt1 | contig 16085 bp, 10 predicted proteins | sample MGYA00580633_ERZ773049 | MGnify/ENA primary metagenome ERZ773049 (study PRJEB29015, sample SAMEA2737991) | human oral metagenome | biome: human oral; feature: human-associated habitat; material: dental | place: China | collected 2066 ... | reverse complement strand
TTATCCTGCCATGCATCCTTTGGAAGTGGAAGGAAGAGTGCACCGCCTTGAATGTCTTGATTGGTCAGCAAAAGGAACTTACCTTGCAGTTCTTCTTTCACATATCCATTACGAATGACATCGGCATAACGTGCATCATTTTCACCGATAAACTCTTTCTCTCTTTCAAGGAAGATAGCCTTCTTCAGTCCCTCTGTATCGTAGGTTGATGGATAAGAAAGCGCACCAGCACGTGAACGAATCACATTAAGGTCAGCGATAGCCTTTGCATCGTTGCCTAACTTCTGATAGCACTCTGCTCTCAACAGATAGAAATCAGCAAGTCTCCAGTAAACATAGTCAGCATCTACCGTACGGTAGGTCTTACCACTTGCAGAATACTGATCGGCATCCATAATTGCTTTTCTGAACTTATACATAATAGCGTAATCAGTTCCATCTACCTCATGTGAGGTACCCCACTGATAGAAAAATGCCTGTAGACGCTGGTCAGTAGCATCAGGAAACAAGCTTTCTATTGTTGAAGTATAAAGCTGATAGGTACTACTTGATGGCAAATCAGCTAATGTCTGGTCCTCTCTTACAGGCCAGCTCACAAAGTTCTGTGCCACCTCATTAGGAGAAACTACATTCTCTGAGCGCGTCTTATCAAAGTACAAGCTGAAGATTGCCTCTGGATTAGGAGACTTCTCATTAGACAGATACGTACAGAGTTCCTCTGGTGAAGAGCAAAGCTGATAATTACCGACCTGACCATCGATAAGCTGTGTTGAGTAATCGATAGACTTCTGATAATCTTCTTGCGCATTACCCTGCAACTTATAAAGTTCTGTCACACTACCCTTCCACGCATAAATCTGCGCGAGTAAGGCAGCAGCAGTACCCTTTGAAGCTGTCTGACGGTTAGTAATTGGCACACCATTCAAGTCTGTTAACTTATCCCATGTAGGCAGAACATCCAATGCTTTCTTTGCGTGTTCTATTGCAGCATTAAGTACATCACTCTGTGAAGAGAGAGAGTAAGGCTTTATCTCAATAGAATTCTCTGTAATGATTGCCTCACCATAACGTTGTGCCAAAAGGAAATAAGACAATCCAAGAGCGAATTCAGCTTGCCCTACATGATACTTCCGACGATCTTCAGCCAAGTCTTTTGTCTTATCTATATTATCAAGCAATAGATTTGATTCAAAGATAATGTCGTAAAGACCCTTCCATGAATACTCACTTGTTATTACTGTTCGTGGATTCCACTCGCGTAACTGCTTGCCATCAAGAATCTCGTCAGCCTTCATACCTGCTGTTGAAAGAACATAGTTATTGCCAACAACGGTGTTGATATAGTATTGAATAGAAGTGGTTGTCGCATTCAACTCTTTCTCTGTATTGAACGAGTTGCTGTAAGTCAATCCGTTCTCAGGCTGCAAGTCAAGGCTGCAAGAGGACAGAAGACAACCACATATTGAGAGCATTATAATCTTCTTCATTTCTGTTAGAATTTTAAGTTGAGACCCAAAGTAACCTTTCTATTCAATGGATATTGTGTTCCATCGTCCTTACCAGAATAAGGATTAATAATTTCTGGGTCTACTCCTGAGTAATTGGTAAGCAAGAACAAATTCTCTCCGCTGAGGTAAACATTAGCATCTTTGATGAATGAACCCTTCAGCCAGTTCTTAGGTATCTGATAACCAATAACCAACTGCTTGAGTCGTAGGAAGCTAATATTCTCAATGTTAGAATCTACGTTACCATCAAACTGACCTACATAATCCTTATCAGCAAACTCAAGTGATGGATACTTCGCATCTCTATTGCTTGTTGTCCAGAAGTCGCTACGACGGAAGTAGTTCATGATTACACCAAAGTCCTTTGTAAAGGTGAAGGCACTGTTCTTATACATATTCATAACCTTACGGCTAATGGTATAGCTGAAGAGTACATCAAAGCTCAATCCCTTCCACTCCAAGTGGCTATTCAAACCACCATAGGCAGCAGGAAGTGTGCTACCAGCATAATAGAGGTCCTTATCATCGATTACACCATCATAGTTCTGGTCCTTAATCTTTCTTCCGCCCACACGCAATGGATTATTGATTGATTGGAAGTAAAGTGGAATCTGCTTACCTGATGCATTAAGATACATTGGGATATCCTCTTCCTTCTGAACGATTCCCTCATCCTTGAAAGTATAGATACCATAGACTGGACGACCTAAGACTTTGTCGTTAAGGTCTTCACCATTATATGTCTTACGCAGCATATTCTTATTATGAGAAAGGTTGAAGCCGATGCTCCAGTTCCAATTCTTCTTGCGGATAACATCATACTGAGCCTCGAACTCGATACCTTCGTTAGAGATAGCAGAAGCATTGTCCCACATATTGTTAGCAAGGAAAACATTACCTGGCAGATAAGACTGCATCAATAGTTTACTTGAATACTTATAGTAATAATCGAGCTTGAGTTTCAAACGATAATCCAACATCTGCAAGTCAAGACCGAGGTCATACTGGTCACTCTCCTCCCAAGTCAACTTCTTATTAGCCATAGATTGCGGGATAAGACCTAACGAACCATTAAAGATGTTACTCTCCTCCATCACACCCAATGCCAAATAAGGCTCCTGGAACTTCTGTCCAGACTTACCCCAAGAAGCACGAAGTTTACCGAAGCTTAACCACCAGAACTTCTTCATGAAGTGCTCTTCACTGAATGCCCAACCAAGACCAACAGAAGGGAAGGTTCCCCAACGTACATCCTTACCGAACACACTTGATCCATCTGCACGGATAGAAAGCTCTGCCATGTAACGCTTCTTATAGCTATAAGCTGCACGACCTAAGAAACTGAGCAATGACTGCTCCTGCTGGTTAGTAAGGAAACTCTGTGCTGCTCTTACTGTTCCACCATCATTGAAGAGTGAAGGCCATCCCTCACCAGCATACTTAATAGAGTTGGTAGGACCACCCTTTGCAGTACCGCTTAAGTTCTGCAACAAGTCATAGTTATATGTCATACCAGCCATCAACTCCAACTTATGCTCACTTGGTAATGCCAAGTTGTAAGTAAGAATATTCTCTGTCTGAATATTCGTCATTGCAATATTAGAAGCCTGAACCTCAGACTTCTTATCATACTTCAAATAATCAGGTGTGAACGTGTACACACGTGTGAAGTAATGGTCAAGCGAATAAGTAGAAGAGAACTTCAGACCCTTCAAGATGTTATAGTTCAAACCGACACTCAAACGAACATTATAATTTGAGTTGGTCTTATCAATATCCTTCAATTGCCTCAACGCTACTTGTTCAGCAGTACTACCCTTACCAGGCAAGAGAGTTGATGTGCGTTTCGGATCGAATGTCAATCCCTGCACACGACCTCCATCTGCTCCAGCTTTCTGCGTAGCATATGTAAGATTAATACGTGTGAAAGCACTCAACTTTGTTGACAGATTGAAATCAAGATTACTCAACAAACTAAAACGACGGAAGTTAGAACTAATCATAATACCAGTCTCATTATAGACACCAGCATTAACCATATAACGAATATTGTCAGTACCACCAGCCAACAACATATCAGCCTTGGTCACCTTACCAACACGGAAGGCATACTTCCACCAGTTTGTTCTGTTATTATAGAAGGTGTTAAGTGAATCTTGTGCAATACCTGGCAATCGACGTTCTGGGTCTAACACCCTACCATTACGCCACAAATAGTCGTAAGCACCATCATTATCAGCATCCCAACCATAGGAATCCTTATATGAACCTGGATAAATCAACTTATCCGTAGTATAGTCATAGTGTGCACCTCTTTGGCTCTTAGCAAGAAGAAGCGCAATATCGCGTTCACCCTTACCGAGGGTTTGCATTGGTGTACTTGGCAACCAAGAAAGAGACTGTGAGAAATTAAAGCTTACTTCAGAACGTCCAGACTTACCCTTCTTCGTTGTAATAAGGATAACACCATTACCAGCACGTGAACCATAGAGGGACGCTGATGCAGCATCCTTAAGTACCTGTACAGACTCAATACTTGAAGGATCGAGTCCTGACAATGGGTTGATACCACCCGTTGCATCTCCTGCACTACTTGACACTGGAATACCATCAATCACATAGAGAGGGGATCCATCATTGATACCCTTCTGATTAAGAGAGCTAAAACCACGAATAGTAATACGAGAACCACCACCACCAGGTGAACCTGAGAGGTTGGTTACATCTACACCAGCCATACGACCCTGCAAGAGGTTCTCAATACTTGCCGTTGGTGCCTTCTGCAAATCCTCAACTTTTACAGAAGCCACAGCACCCACTTGCTCACGTGTATTACGCTTACCATAGGCAACAACCGTAACCTCACCCATTGCGATAGCTGAAGAAGTCAGGATAACGCTCATAGCTTTACCAGCATGATACTTTAGCGTTTTAGCATCATAGCCCACGCTGGAGATAGTAATCGTCCCCTCCTCTTTCTCTACAGGCATTGAGAAGTTACCATCAATATCAGCGGTAACACCTTGCGACGTACCCTTAATTTGTACAATAGCAAAAGGCACTCCCAATCCATCTTTGTCTTTTACTGTACCACGAATCGTGTATTGTCCTTGTGTTGCGTTCTTCATTTTGAACACATCAATCACCTTGCCATCAATATTATAGACGAAAGATGAGTGAGACAATAGATTTTCCACAGCACTCAGTTCGTCTACATCCTCAAACGATATCGTAAGAAGCAACGTGTCGTTCTTAACATCGTCAGAGTAATTAATCTTGTAGTCTCCCTTTGTAGAAATGAAATCTAAAATCTGAGCAACACTCTTATCCTTAAACGAAATCGAGAATTTCTTACCCGCTACTTGTGCAGAAGCAGGAGAACTCCACGAAAGCATCAAGATAAAAGTTGTCAGAAACACCAAAGAAGGTAACCTTCTTAAAGTTCTAAACATGCGTTGATGATACTTCATTGATTAGTCTTTATTGTTATTATTTTTGATATAAACTTATTAAAAGAATTAGATTCCTTCACAAATGTGCGCTCAATAAAATCTACATAAAAACGGTATTAATATTGATTACAATGCAAATGTACATAAAAATCTTGAATCACAAAGTCTATTGATGATAAAAAAAGTAAAAGAAATGCAGTTATAATAACACACACTATCCCCCTCTCTGTACGAGAAGGGGATGGTTAGTATTTACGTTTCAAGTTTTAGATACTCCGCTACGTTCATCTTCCTCTACGTTTAAGGTTATATTGATGATAGAACCCACGAAACTGCCTCTATACCTTTCAACGTGCATCATTCTATTAAAAACTATACTGGAAGCCTATAGAAGCAAACTCCTTCAACTGCCAAAAAGCATAATGGTCATCACGACGTACACCATCATCAAAACGAGGATAGATAAACACACGACTTGATATATAGCGATTGAAGCGGAAGGTAAAGGTATTCTCCCATTCTAACTCCGTACGCTTATAGGTTGAATAGCCATACAGGCGTGTCTTCCAAGTAAGCGATTCCATCAACTGCCATTCTAAATCAACCGTGAACTCAGAACCGAAGTCATGCAGGAAATGATTACCATCCTTGATACCCAGACGACGAGTCAACTCCAACATACGAGTATACTTCATATTATAAGCTAATGGTGCCAAGTGGAAGTTACCCTTCAAACGATGGTTCATCCAGTCTACCGAGTAATCCATACCGATAGAAAGGTTTATGTTCAACGGAGCTGCAAAAGCTGAATAAATCTTTGGATCATTTGAACGGTAAGAATGGCTAAATTGCGTATTGCCAATAAACTGAACCGTATAATACCAACGCTTTGTTGCCTGCAAACCGAGTTTAGAGGTAAGACGAATCAGGTCCTCTGTACTCTTAAAACTGTGTAGGGAGTCGGAGCGGCTGCTCTGCATACCATATTTTAATTCCAAACGGTTCTCCCACTTCACTTTCTGCTTATTATTATAATTAGCTTGCATGACCAATGAAGCCAGAGCAGAATAATTGCTTTCGCCACCTTTATACCAGTTTCCAGAGACGTAATTCTGCAGGAACTGTAGAGCATAATCACCACTAAACGTCCAGAAATTAGGGCGCTTTACCAAAACTTCTACAGGTACATTTGTTGGCTCAACAGGACGATCAGCCACTTTCTCTACCAATGTAGCATCGTGATGTATTGGTGCTTTGATATCATCTAATTTCGTCTGCTGTTGCTGAACCATACGATCAGTACCCTCCACAAGGTCAGGACGTGTCAAGTAAAGGTGCATCAACTCTGATAGAATTGGACTTTCCTTTCTATCACGTGTAAACAGTCCTTCTGCCACATTACCATAATAGGTCAGTGGTAAAAACAATCGCATATCATTCCGACGAAGCCTCTGCCCGCGTTGAACTTTCGGCATCTTACGTGTAAACACGCTATCCTTCAGGGATTTTAGTGAATCAATATACGCTTGAATCTTATCCATTGACGGCCGTTCATCGCTACAAACAGAGATAGGATTATTCACTTGAGCAATAGCACCCAAGCTCACTATTAGAAATAATGTGATTAAAAAGTTCCGTTTCATCATATTTATTATAATGTGCAAACTTACGGTATTTTTTTTAATTTACAGCCCTATTTACTGAAAATCTTAACCACTATAAGCAATTTACCCATATAATTAGTTGTCTTCCACTTCTCCCTGAAATGAAAGACAACTAACAACGATATTAAATAATTATCGTATTTCTTTAATAATCAAGAAAAGCCTTAGCCCTGTCTTAAAGATTTAATTTATAACCTACAGACACCTCAAACACGCTGTTACGAGAAGAGTCACCTTCCTTGTAAATATTAAAGACTCCCACATGATATAATGCTCCTAACACAACGTTTTCGTACTCATAGCTTACACCAACTGGTATAGAAAGACCAACCTTACGCATACCATTCTTCATATCGATAGTAAATTCATCTTCGTGGAAGTTAGACTTCCTACCCTCCTTGTCCACATCAAACGACTGTTGTATTTCATGACTTCTTGCACCAAGTAACCAAGTTGGCTCTACACCTGCCTTTACAGAGAATCCTGGTAACAAATAACTATGGATTAAAATCGGCATAGCAACATAATTCATTCGCAAATTACGATTATATACTACAGAGTTCTTCTCTTTATCATCTTTAAACTTACAACCTGCTTGAACAAAAGATAAACCAGCTGAAACGCCAACAACATCTGATGCTTGATACATCACATCTGCTCCGCCAATAAAGCCTAATGACGCATAGGGTTTAACCTCAACAACCTCATTGTCAGCAACTTCATAAATACCAGACCCACCTAACAAAGAAGAAATTGACACTCCAACATGCGGTATCACTGACCATGTACCTAATTTATTCTGTGCCATTGATACCAAAGTTGATGTAACTAATACGATTAGAATAGCTATTCGTTTCATAGGTTTTGCAATTTATTTTGTTAAAACTATATATGTTAAACGTATTTTACATGATTTTATTGCAAAGCACATACTGTTTGTGAATATTTTATGCAGACATACAACAGCATTAACACCACAATAAGAGTTGCGAAAATTATTTACATTATTTCTTAAAACATTCGTCTAAAAAGACAAAAAACAGCCTTTTCGAACATTCTTGTAACTTAATACAAATCAGATAGTTACAAAACAGCAGCACAAAAGGTGCTTAATTGGACTTCAAAAGGGCGTTAATAAGACCTCAAAAGGGCACCTTTTAGAAGCCAATTAGGCGTCTTTAAAAGCCTTAAAGAGCAGCTTTTAATTTTCAACCATGAGCTTTTTATTACAAAATAGAAAATGATCACCTTTGAACTTAGCCTACTTATATGCATAAAATAAAGACATTAAATGCCTATATGGCGGTTGAAGGAAAAACACAACGTAATTATTTTAAACCCAATTCGGTCATTAGAGCCTAAACATATTTTGTTTTATTATCGAGCAGATTGTTTGCCTTTGGAACGCAGGCGTAGCGGGCTACGTCAAGTTACAAAGACTAACAAGATGCCGATAAGAAAAGAAAAAATGTTAGGAAACAACACCATACTATCGTAAGAATGTACATTTTGTGGTCTAATGACCGATTTGGGTTAAACTTTCAAGCATATCTCCCCTACCTTCCCTTCCATAGTAATATGCTCACAAGTTTCACCTTTTATCTCTAAATAAAGCATAATTTCCTTTGTCGTTACCTTATTTTGCAGTATCTTTGCAACAAATTTGGTGTATTATACCTTATTAAAGAAATGGCAAAAAAAAGAAACAAAGCCCGCAGTCGTCATAGTCTGCAGGTTGTCACACTATGTATCAGTACAGCTATGGTACTGATGTTGATTGGTATAGTTGTACTTACAGGCTTTACCAGTCGCAATCTTAGTTCTTATGTAAAGGAGAATCTGACTATCACAATGATTCTCCAACCCGATATGAATACGGAAGAGAGTACTGCTCTCTGTGAGCGTATTCGCACCTTGCATTATATCAATAGCTTGAACTTTATCAGCAAAGAGCAGGCGTTGAAGGATGGAACTAAAGAATTAGGTGCCAACCCTGCCGAATTTGCAGGTGAGAATCCGTTTACGGGTGAGATAGAAGTACAGTTGAAGGCTAACTATGCTAACAATGACTCTATCCGCAATATTGTTCAGCAATTGCGTACCTATCGTGGTGTGAGTGACATCACTTATCCACAGAGTTTGGTAGAAAGTGTAAACCAAACATTGGGTAAGATCAGTTTGGTGTTATTGGTTATTGCTGTATTGCTCACCATCATCTCATTCTCTCTGATTAACAACACTATCCGATTGAGTATCTATGCACATCGTTTCTCAATCCACACGATGAAACTTGTTGGTGGTTCATGGAGTTTTATCCGTGCGCCATTCTTGCGCCGTGCAGTATTAGAAGGATTAGTTTCAGCCCTATTGGCTATTGCAGTCTTGGGTATAGGAATATGTCTCCTCTATGAAAAGGAACCAGAGATTACGAAATTATTGTCATGGGATGCATTGATTATCACAGCAATCGTAATGTTAGCTTTTGGTGTGATTATTGCAACCTTCTGCGCATGGTTGTCAGTAAACAAGTTCCTGCGCATGAAGGCAGGTGACTTATATAAGATTTAAAAGGAACAGCAAAAAGGGGAAGATAAGAGAGTAAAAGCTTCTTAATAGATGGAAAAGAGAAATACTCATTATTCCAACTAATCTTTTTAACTTCTCAATCTCAGTCCCTTAAACTCTTCAAAAATAGAATATGGACAAAAGAAATTTAGCTTTTGGTAAGACCAACTTTATTTTGTTGGCTATAGGTGTAGCCGTTGTTATTCTCGGCTTTATCCTTATGAGTGGTGGAGCATCTACTGAAACCGTATTTGATCCAGACATCTTCAGTGCCCGTCACATCAAGGTAGCACCTATTGTTACCTTTATTGGTTTTATCTCTATCATTGGTGCTATTCTCTATCAGCCGAAAGAAACTAAAGAAGTGGAGGAATAATGACACTTTTACAAACGATTATTATCTCTATTGTCGAAGGACTGACGGAGTTCCTTCCTGTGTCATCTACGGGTCACATGATTATTACACAAAATCTTTTAGGTGTACCATCAGGTGACGAGTTTGTACATGCTTTTACCTTCATCATCCAGTTTGGTGCTATCCTCTCTGTCGTATGCTTATATTGGAAGCGCTTTTTCCAGATCGACCATACACCTGTACCTGCTGATGAAACTTGTACTTTCAAGAAGATTATTCATCCAATCCGCTTCTACTGGTTATTGTTCATTGGTGTCCTACCAGCTGTTATCATTGGCTTAGCAGCTAAGAAAAGTGGTTTACTTGACTGGCTGCTCGACTCAGTTTGGGTTGTAGCAATAATGCTCGTTGTGGGTGGCATCTTCATGCTTTATTGTGATAAATTGTTCAATAAGGGAAAAGAAGAGAATCAAGTAACAGAAAAGCGTGCCTTTAGCATTGGTCTTTTCCAGTGCCTATCAGTTATCCCTGGCACAAGCCGCTCTATGGCTACTATCGTTGGCGGTATGGCAAACGGGTTGACACGTAAGCGTGCAGCAGAGTTCTCATTCTTCCTTGCAGTACCTACTATGGCTGGTGCAACACTGCTCGACCTGCTTGACTTATTAAAAGGTGACAGTACATGGGCGTCTGCTCACAACCTTATAATGCTCGCAGTAGGCTGTGTGGTATCATTCATCGTTGCGCTATTGGCAATGAAGTGGTTTGTAAGTTTCCTTGCAAAATATGGTTTCAAGTGGTTCGGTTGGTATCGTATCATCGTTGGCGTTATCATTATTATAATGCTGCTCTGTGACATTCCACTGAATATGGTTGACTAATCTTATATACTTATTGCCCTAATGAACTTCAAAGAAGGAGTAATCATCCCTATCGACAAGCCCTACGGAATCACCAGTTTCAAGGCATTAGCGCACGTACGTTACCTTTGTACACAGGCGAATGACGGAAAAGTAAAGATTGGTCATGCAGGTACATTAGACCCTTTGGCTACAGGAGTACTCATCCTTGCAACGGGTAAGATGACAAAACAGATTGAAACCTTGCAGACACATACAAAGGAATATACAGCTACTCTTCAGTTGGGAGCAACCACACCAAGCTACGATATGGAGCATGAGGTGAATGAAACCTTCCCAACAGAACATATCACAAGAGAACTGATCGATGCAACACTTCCTCAGTTTGTGGGTGATATCGAGCAGATTCCACCAACTTACAGTGCTGTAAAGGTGGATGGTAAGCGTGCTTTTGACTATCGTAGAAAAGGTAAGGATGTCACGTTAAAACCTAAGAACATTCGCATTGATGAGATAGAAGTATTAGCCTTCGATACAGAGAAGATGCAATTATCAATCCGTGTCGTCTGCGGTAAAGGTACTTATATCCGCGCATTGGCACGCGACCTTGGACGAGCAGTGAATAGCGGAGCCTATCTTACAGCATTGCGCCGCACACGTGTTGGAGACGTAAGAGTGGAAGACTGCGTCAATTATGACCAGTTTGAAGCATGGCTTAAGCAACAAACAATAGAAAAATAATAAACTCCCCAATAAATAAATATGAAGCTTTCACAGTTTAAATTCAACCTACCAAAAGAGCAGGTAGCCTTATATCCACATTCATCTGAACGTGTACTGACTCGTACTGACGGCAGTACACAGACCTTTACTGTTACACGTCGTGACGAAGGTAGACTGATGGTGTTACACCGTAAGTCAGGAAAGATTGACATGTTTAAGGGTGAGATCAATGGTGAACCTAAGGAAGAAGACTACATCCGCTTCAAAGATGTGTTCAATTACTTCGATGAGGGCGATGCTTTTATCTTCAATGACACTAAGGTTTTCCCAGCTCGTCTGTATGGAACAAAGGAGAAGACTGATGCTAAGATTGAGGTATTCCTCCTTCGTGAGTTGAATCAGGAGATGCGTCTTTGGGACGTATTGGTTGAGCCTGCACGTAAGATTCGTATCGGTAACAAGCTTTTCTTTGATGAATCTGGTACGATGGTGGCTGAGGTTATTGACAATACGACTTCTCGTGGTCGCACACTTCGTTTCCTTTACGACTGTCCTCACGATGAATTTAAGCGTGAGTTGTTTGCATTGGGTGAAGCTCCATTACCACGTTACATCATTGACAATCGTCCAAAGGAGGATGGAGAAGAGTTTGCACACGCAACAGCTGACGACATGGAGCACTTCCAGTCCGTCTTTGCAAAGAACGAAGGCGCAGTCTCTGCACCAGGCACAAACATCCATTTCTCTGAACACATGATGAAGATGATGGATATTAAGGGAATCAAGAAATCTTTCATCACCTTGCACTGTGGCTTAGGTAACTTCCATGACATTGAAGTAGAAGACCTTACAAAGCACAAGATGGATTCTGAAGAGATGCACATCAATGCCGATGCTTGTCGTATTACCAATGGTGCTAAACAGGCAGGACATCGCCTGTGTGCCGTCGGTGCGAGTGTTGTTAAGGCTACAGAGACAGCCGTTGGTACGGATGGTATGTTGAAAGAGTACGATGGTTGGACCAATGAATTTATCTTCCCTCCATACAACTTTGGCTTTGCTGACTCTATGTTGGTTAATTTCTATCACCCATATTCAACCTTATTGATGGAAACAGCAGCCTTCGGAGGTTATGATCTTGTGATGGAAGCATATGACAAAGCGGTAAAGAATGGTTATATGTTTGGTTGCTTCGGTGACTCATTGTTGATTCTCAACGATTAATATGCACATAGTTTATTTATCCCTCGGCACAAATCTTGGCAATAGAAAGGCTATTATGCACGAGGCGATAGCATTGATAGAAAAAAAGATTGGCACAGTTTTGCGCCAATCTTCTTTTCATGAAACGGAGCCTTGGGGGTTTGAGAGTCCTAATCTCTTCCTCAATGCTTGTGTATGTGTCTCTACTTCTCTTGCTCCACGGCAATTGTTAGAGACTACTCAAGCCATAGAAATAGAGATGGGACGAGTAAAAAAGTCTATCAATGCACAATATACAGACCGCATCATAGATATTGATATCCTGCTTTATGACGAACTAAATATCAATGAACCAGACCTTATCATCCCCCACCCTCTTATGGAAGAACGCGACTTTGTTATGCTTCCACTAAAGGAGATATGGGAGGATTAGACTGTCTCAAGTCATAAAACAAACTAAATCTATTTGTTTTAAGTGTTCTCAAACTTACACAACCCTGACATAAAATATAACAAACCAATATTTTGACTAATAAGATAAACAAATGAAAAGAACTTTATTATTAGTGCTAACTGTGTTTACTAACATTCTACTTGCTAACGCAGAACCCATCACCCAAGCACACGCTTTGAGTATAGCAACTAAATACATCAACAACCCAAAGCTATCGAACGATACTCCAAAAACCCGCTCATCACAAGCTAATGAGCAACCAGCTTATTACATTTTTACTAATCCAAACGACAAGAAATTCGTTATTATCTCTGGAGAAAGTAAACTCAACGAGCTCGTGGGTTATGGAGATAAGATGACAGAAAACCCCAACGACCAGCCTCCATACTTCAAACTGTTCTTAAAGGAATATGAACGTGTTGTAAAAGAGGTGCGTTCTAAAGCTGCAACTACTACCCCACAGCGTCCTATAAAACGAAAAGTAGAGCCCTTGCTTACTTGTAAGTGGAGCCAGTATGACCCTTTCAATAAGTACACCCCACTAAGTAATGGACAGCATACACCTACTGGTTGTGTTGCAACAGCCACAGCACAGGTGATGTTCTACAATAAATGGCCTAAGAATCGACCACAAGATTATATAGCATCAACAGGTGATGATGCTAAGAAAAGCGCTACTTATTGGTGGGATGAAATGAAGAACACGACTAATGAGATGAGAGCAGAACAATCTCGACAAGCCGTTGGCGTATTGATGTATGATATTGGTAAGGCTGTTCATATGAGATACTATTATAGAGGTAGTGACTCAAACTTACAATATGCTTGCAATGCACTTCGCGACAAGTTCGACTATACCGTACGTTATCTTGACAAAAACTTCCTTCCTGCCAATGACTTCCTCAATGAGGTGATGCAAGAAATATCAGACGGATATCCAGTCTTGGTAGTAGGTGGACCTCATGCCTTCGTTTATGATGGCTATGATGAGCAAGGCCTCATTCACACCAACTGGGGCTGGGGAGGCGAAAACGATGGATACTTCGACATCAACATAGTTACCCTTAATGTTTCAGGCTTTGCCCTCAATAGCGGTACATTCTGGGACGATATCTCAGTTGTCTTTGCCCATCCTAATGACGGCAAGGCGGTACCTTTTAAGGACATAGAGCGTGGATTGGACGCAAGAACCACCACTTCGCTCACTGTTGATAAGACAGAAGCAAACCGCTCTGAAAGTTTCAGTGCAAAGATTGAGAGGTTAGGCTCATACAGTTCAGTTAAGGGTGAACTTGGTGTATTCTCTGGAAAGGTAGCACTTGCCCTCTATAATGATAAGAACGAACGAGTGAAAATCTTTAACTCAACTGCTGGCGATCAAACATGGGCATCCATCTTTACTTCCATGTCCTTTGATGTTGCTGACATTAACTTTACGGGTATTGCTGACGGAAACTATCGTTTAGTACCAGTATTCTCTGAGATGCTCGATACCAAGACGAAGGAACATGGCGACTGGAAGCCAATCAATCACGCCAATGAGATAGAAGTAAAACTCACTGCAGATGCTGTTCATATCAATACAAATAACCCTAAGGATGTTGTTGTTATTGAAAAGGCTCCAAGCCTACTTGCACCTTACTATGAAGGTTCTGGATTTAAGGGTGCATTCAGTTTCACGATGTACAACCCTGGACGCGAAGAAGTGCGTGGCGAACTTGTGATGACACTTAAAAATCAAGAGACAAAGCAAGAATATAATGGGTATCTACTTACTCCAAACGTTGTTGCACAACGTCTTGGACGAACAACCTTTGTCATTAATATGCTTCCACTATATTACAACAAACCAAGCTTAGGTAACCTTCCAAGAGGTAAATATGACGTCACACTATCTATAAAGGTCAATCGAAAAGGAACAGAAACCATTGTTCCTATTGACATGAAAGAGCCATTCGAAATTGAGGTTCTACCTTATGTCAATAATGGAAATATTGAATTAACTTTCCTCGACTACTATGCGGATGGTGAATACGCCAATTACAGCACCTTCCAACTTAATAAGATAAAGAATATCAGTCTGCAAGTACATTCTAAAGTATCTGGCTATCAGATTAAGAATGGCTACCGTGGTCCAATCCATTATCGTCTACTCGATTTGACAAGTAACAAGTGGATTGAATTGGGAACAGTTCGTAATGTTTATCTTCCTTGTGATGTAGACAACAATGCAGCCGAGACACGTATCACATTCTCTGCTTCACTGTTAGAGCCTAACCATTCATACGAAATACATTTAGAGCTTGAGCGAAACGGACAACGACAAGATACATGGAACCCACTTGTACTACGTAACGTCTTCAAAACCATCAGTGAGTTAAACACTCCTACTGGAATCAATTCAGTTAATAATAACCAGAATATCGCAAAGAATATCTTTACACTGCAAGGTATTCGCCTGTCAAAAACTTGGGAGGAGCTCCCTACTGGCATCTATATCATTGATGGTAAGAAAGTGATTAAGAAATAGGAAAAGAGACTATCTGTATAACAAATACGGATAATATTGAGTTTTTAAACTTCAACAAAAAGATTAAAAGCCAAGTCGGTCATTGTATATTATCTCATAATATGCGATGACCGATTTTCTGTTAAGGCAAATCATACCGTAATTACCAACCTCTTTGTAAATATTTTTCACCGCTTCGATTTTTATTAAGGCTTAATTGGATTCGAATTAACGTCCTTTTGGCTTCTAAAAGGTGCCCTTTTGAAGTCTTACTAACGCCCTTTCGCAAGCCAACAAAGCACCTTTTACAAAGTACTCTTGTAACTTCCTCAACACAAAAGAGTTACAAAGGTGCATAAAAAGACCGTTTTTCACACTACTTCCACTATAATATCAGAAGATAATGTAAAGAAAAATCAAGGCTTCTAAAATCTTTTAGAAAACCCTCTTACACGGACGTACTAATACTTAGAATATTGAGATAATATAAAAAAGGAAACAAAACTATCTCTTAAGAACTAATAGAATAGTAGCACGAGACAAAGAAAAAAGGTAAGAAAGTAAAGTATGGATAAACCAACTTTAACTTTCTTACCTTCTATTTTTTTGCTTTTAGAAATCTTACTTACGGAGACCCAAAGCCTTGATGATAGCACGGTAGCGCTCAATGTCACGATCGTAGAGGTAATCGAGCAATGCACGACGCTTACCTACGAGCTGTGTCAATGAACGAGTTGTAACATAATCCTTGCGGTTCTTCTTTACGTGCTCGGTCAAGTGCTTGATACGATA
>ERZ773049.1078-NODE-1078-length-16103-cov-18.150112_pt1 | contig 16103 bp, 14 predicted proteins | sample MGYA00580633_ERZ773049 | MGnify/ENA primary metagenome ERZ773049 (study PRJEB29015, sample SAMEA2737991) | human oral metagenome | biome: human oral; feature: human-associated habitat; material: dental | place: China | collected 2066 ... | reverse complement strand
TATGACCTTGTTTCCCAAAAATACGGAGAAGCGAAGGCTCAGGAACTTTTTATAGACAATCCTCGAAAAATTGTAATGGATCAACTAATTTAGGAGAAATGATGAAAGAACAAAACACGATAGAAATCGATGTATTTCAATTATTTAAAACCTTATGGAAACGCAAGCTAATTATTTTATTAGTGGCACTTGTGACAGGGGCGGGAGCTTTTGCATATAGCACTTTTATCGTTAAGTCGGAATATACGAGCACCACGCGTATTTACGTAGTCAACCGTAATCAAGGAGATAAGCCGGGACTGACAAATCAGGACTTGCAGGCAGGATCTTATCTGGTAAAAGACTACCGCGAGATTATCCTTTCGCAGGATGTATTGGAAAAGGTAGTGACAAATTTGAAATTGGATATGCCAGCAAAAACATTAGCTAGCAAAGTTCAAGTGACTGTACCAGCTGACACTCGTATCGTCTCAATCTCTGTCAAGGATAAACAACCAGAGGAAGCCAGTCGCATTGCTAATTCTCTACGAGAAGCTGCTGCAGAAAAGATCATCGCTGTAACGCGAGTATCTGATGTAACGACACTTGAAGAAGCGCGACCAGCTACGACTCCCTCTTCTCCAAATGTTCGACGCAACACCTTGTTTGGTTTTCTTGGAGGAGCCGTCGTAACAGTAATTACTGTTCTTTTGATTGAGTTACTCGATACCCGTGTGAAACGTCCTGAAGATGTCGAAGATGTACTGCAAATTCCACTTCTAGGGGTCGTTCCAGATTTGGATAAAATGAAATAGGAGGAAGTTATGCCAACGTTAGAAATTTCACAGGCAAAATTGGATCTTGTAAAAAAGGTAGAGGAATATTATAACGCTTTGTGCACGAACCTACAGTTAAGTGGAGATGATTTGAAAGTATTTTCTATCACTTCTGTGAAACCAGGAGAAGGAAAATCAACGACTTCCACTAGTATAGCTTGGGCTTTTGCGCGTGCAGGTTACAAAACGCTGTTGATTGATGGAGATATCCGCAATTCTGTTATGTCAGGTGTCTTTAAAGCAAGGGATAAAATTACAGGTCTGACGGAATTTCTATCAGGAACTACAGACCTGTCACAAGGACTTTGTGATACCAATATCGAAAATCTCTTTGTGATTCAGGCTGGTACTGTGTCACCGAATCCGACGGCCCTTCTTCAAAGTAAGAATTTCAGTACAATGCTTGAAATCTTGCGTAAATATTTTGACTACATCATCGTAGACACTGCTCCTGTCGGTGTCGTGATTGATGCAGCTATCATTACGCGAAAATGTGATGCTTCTATTTTAGTGACAGCAGCAGGTGAAACAAATCGACGAGAGATTCAAAAAGCAAAAGAACAGTTGGAACAAACTGAGAAGCCGTTTTTGGGAGTTGTGTTGAATAAATTCGATACTTCAGTATACAAACACAGTCCTTATGGAAATTATGGAGATTACGGAAAAGAATAAGTCGTTAAGTATTTGTGTAAGGACATTTTTAGAACTACAATCAAAATCTTTGGAATTGCTGGCTTCAAATCATATTGATTTGAAATGAAACTTGCAAAAGAGTTTTTAAGGTGAGTTTCTTAATTTGTGACGGAAATTAATCTTCTACTCCCATACCTTGGAAAAACAAGGTAAACGAGAAATGTTTTTTCCATAATAAAGTTTTGATATGGTTAGTAGAATGGTAATATTTTTAGCTTCATATAGTAATACAATTAATTGTAATCATTTGTGTTCATACCAAGAATATCAAGTGCTTATTTTTGAAAATCATGAATGTTAGATAGTGTTTAAATTTCTACGGGGAGATTGTTTTGAGAGGTAATTTATGTATAGAGAAATAAAACGATTAGGTGATATTTTACTTTCTTTCATAGGAATAATAGTACTGTTTCCAGTGTTTATTATAATTGCAATCGCGATAAAGCTTGATTCAAAAGGTCCAGTAATATTTAAGCAAAAGCGATTTGGACTTCATAAGAAATCGTTCTATGTCTTGAAGTTTCGAACTATGAAGATCGAATCGCCAAAATATGTGGCGACTCGGGATTTGGATAAGCCAGAACAGTGGATTACCAAGGTAGGTGCTTGTTTACGAAAAACGTCTTTAGATGAACTGCCTCAACTGTGGAACATTCTTGTTGGTGACATGAGTGTTGTAGGTCCTAGACCTGTAGCTATTAATGAACTTGATTTGATAAAAGAAAGAGAACAGTATGGTGCGAATGATATCTTACCAGGATTAACTGGATGGGCACAAATTAATGGACGTGATAATTTATCAACAGAGATGAAGGCGGAGATAGATGGTTATTATGTAAAACATATGTCGTTAAAAATGGATCTTAGATGTATCCTTAGAACAATCCCCTACGTATTAAAACGTAAGGGAATTGTGGAGGGGAGTGGTAAGAAAGAGTTGGATTGATGCAATGAAAATTCTATTTGTTTGTCAGCATTATAAGCCAGAACCTTTTAGGTTGTCAGATATTTGTGAGGATCTAGTTCAAAGAGGGCACGAGGTGGCTGTTTTGGCAGGGATTCCTAACTATCCCGAGGGGGAAATATATGCTGATTATCGTAAGAGAAAAAAAAGAAGAGAGACTATAAATGGTGTTGCTATTTTTCGTTCATACACCATTGCTAGGAGGCAAAATACTTTATACCGTATATTGAATTATTTTAGTTTTGCTCTTTCTTCTACGATAGGTGTTTTATTTGGGCGCTATAAAGCGAAAGATGGCTCAGATTTTGATTGTGTCTTTGTCAATCAACTATCTCCAGTTATGATGGCTTGGGCTGGTATAGCTTATAAGAACAAGTACAATAAACCTATGTTTTTGTATTGCATGGATGTTTGGCCAGATAGTTTAATTGTGGGTGGAGTGAAAGAAAATGGATTGATTTACAAGATATTTGAATTTATTTCAAAAAAAGTATATCAAGCCAGCGATTATATATTTGTTACTAGTCTATCTTTTAAAGATTATTTTGTAAAAAAATTCAATATTCCTCTCCACAAAATTACTTACTTACCACAATATGCAGAGGATTTATTTGTACCAAATGAATTAAAAACGAACAAAGATACTATTGACTTAACTTTTGCTGGAAATATTGGAAAAGCTCAGAATTTAGAGACTATTTTGAAAGCAGCCAGTGCAATAGAACAGATTCCCGATTTAGCAAAGAGAGTTCATTTTCATTTTGTTGGAGATGGTACGGAACTATTAAACATGCAAAAATTAGCATGTGAACTAGAATTAGAGAACACTTCATTTTATGGTAGACGTCCATTAGAAGAGATGCCTGATTTTTATACAAAATCAGATGCGATGCTAGTTTCTTTAATAGGCGACTCTATAATTTCTCGCACCTTACCAGGCAAGGTACAATCTTATATGGCGGCAGGAAAACCAATTATAGGAGCGATTTCAGGAGATACTCAGAGAGTTGTAAAAGAAGCAAAATGTGGTTTCATAAGTCCGGAAGGGAATGTTGATCAGTTAGTGAGAAATATTCGTAAGTTCTGTTTGCTTTCTGTAGAGGAAAGAGAGAAACTAGGAAAGCAAGCTCGTTGTTACTATGAGAAGCACTTTTCTAAAGAGCAGTTTATGACACAGTTAGAGAATTATTTGAGAGAGGGATTTTCCTCATGAGAATTTTAATGATTAATACTGTTTGTGGTATTAGGAGTACAGGAAGAATTTGTACGGATATCGCAACCGCTTTAACAAAAAAGGGTCATGAAGTTAAGATTGCATATGGACGTGAGCATGTGCCGACACAGTATAGAGATTACGCGGTTAAGATAGGGTCTGGAATGGATGTAAATAGGCATGTCTTGCAAGCTCGAATTTTTGATGATGCTGGTTTTGGAAGTAAAGCGGCAACTAGGAAATTTATCACTTGGGTGAAAGAATATAATCCTGATATCATTCATCTTCATAATCTACATGGCTACTATATTCATGTAGGAGAATTATTTTCCTATTTAAAGACCTGTGGAAAGAAGATTTTATGGACTTTACATGATTGTTGGGCTTTTACGGGACATGGTGCTTACTTTGATACTTTAGAATGTGAGAAAAATGGACGGTGCTATCATTCAGGTCAAAAAAACGATTATCCAAAGTCATTAACTGATTTTTCATCTAGAAATTTTAAACGTAAAAAACAATTGTTTACAGGGATTCCAAATTTGACGCTTATTACGCCATCGGAGTGGTTGGCGAATCTGGTAAGAAGTTCATTTTTGAAAGAATATCCAGTAACAGTTATTCATAATGGTATTGATACTACTATATTTAAACCGAGGCTATTAGAGGCTCAAGAATTGAGAAAAAAATTCTGCTTAGAGGGAAAACAGGTATTGCTTGGTGTGGCTGCCATTTGGGATCAACGTAAAGGATTGGATGATTTATTAGAATTATCTTTAAAGCTAAAATCTTATCAACAATTAGTTTTGATAGGGTTGTCAAAAAAACAATTGAATAAACTTCCTAAAGAGATTATTGGTTTGACCGAAACAGAGAGTCTGGAGGAACTATCTGCTTGGTACACTTTAGCCGATGTTTTTCTTAATCCAACAACACAAGAAAATTATCCTACAACTAATTTAGAAGCTATTTCCTGTGGTACTCCTGTCGTTACCTATCCGACAGGTGGAAGTGTAGAAAGTGCAAGGATGTATGGTGTTGTTTGTAATGATGTAAAAGTTATTTCTATTTTAGAGGCCTTGAAAGAATTAAATAATCTTAAGAGGGATCCTGACTTCAATTTGTCTAAAGAATTCTTTGTAGAGAACATAATTAAGTTATACTAATAGAATTGGAGAGGATATGATAAAAATTTTATATGTTAACGGCGGGTCTATGGATAGAGGTGGTATATCTACTTTTATGATGAATATATATGAGAGAATTAATCCTGAAAAAATTCAAATTGATTTTTTGGTTCATACTCTATCTACAGGTGTACGTGATATGGATATTTTGAGTCGCGGAGGAAAAATCTTTCGAGTTCCTGCAAGAGGGAAACATCCCTTCCGCAATTATCATCAAATCAAACAAATTATGAAGAATGGACAATATGATATAGTTCATGCTCATGTTGATGCAGGAAATAGTACGATTTTAGCTATCGCTAAGTTCTGTAGAGTACCTATTCGCATATCCCACTGTCATAATACGAATTATACAAGCCAAAGTTTAGTAAGGCGAGTTTTGAATAATCAACTCAAGAAGCTGATTCCAATATACGCTACTCATCTTTGGGCTTGTTCACAAGAAGCGGGAGAATGGTTGTATGGCAATCACGCTTTTGAAATTATTCCTAATGCCATTGATGTCCAAAAATTTATCTATAATCCCAAGTTATCTAAAGATTTACGTAAGGAATTGAACTTGGAGAATAAATTTGTGATTGGTCATGTTGGACGATTCGATTACCAGAAAAATCATGAATTTCTCCTTCAGATTTTTGTAGAGGTTCTTAATAAAAAACAAAATGCTCATCTCGTTCTTATTGGTAAGGGAGAATTGGAACAGACTGTTAAAAATTTAGCAAATCGAATGGGAATATTGGATAAGATCAGTTTTTTAGGAGAGCGTTCTGATGTTAATAGGTTGCTTAATGTATTTGATTTGGGGGTATTTCCCTCTCTTTTTGAAGGACTAGGAATTGTAGTGATAGAAATGCAGGCTAATGGTTTAAGTGTGATATGTTCAAGGGAGATTCCAACTGCTGTTAAATTTTCTAAGAATATCCAATTTTTAGGACTAGAAGAATCAAAAGAACACTGGTCTCAGGCTATCTTAAATGCAGGAAAAAGAAATAATGAGGCAGTTGAAAAAATTATTGCTGCTGGGTATAATTTGTCAGATATGGTTAATAAGTTAACAGAAACTTATGAAAGAATTGTAGATGAAATATGAAGAAAGTATTATTTGTAACCAATATTCCCTCGCCTTATCGTGTGGATTTCTATAATCAACTTGGAAAATTTGTAGATTTGACGGTTGTCTTTGAGGCAACAGGAGCACAAGGAATTAGATTTGATTATCGTGAGACTTTTCAAAATTTTAGAGCTATTTTTTTAAGTGAAGGAAATATTAATGAGAAGAAGTTGAATACTTCTATATTTCAATATTTACAAAGAAAAAAGTATGATTATATTTTTTTAACCAACTATTCTTATCGAACAGAATTATTTGGGTATTTTAAGTGCATTTTTTCTAAAATTCCATTTGTATTAGAAATTGATGGTGGTAAAATACCAGATAGTGAAAATTTTTTGAAATACCAGTTTAAAAAATTTATTCTTACGAAACCGTACTATTATTTTAGCCCAAGTCAGGCTAGTGATGATTTTTTGGTTCATTATAATGTGAATAAAGAAAATATTTATCGTTATTCGTTTACCTCGTTATTAGAAAAAGATATACGACTTCAGATTGTAGATGAAGTAGAAAAACAATTTTTAAGAGAAAAATTAGGGATAAATCCAACTAAGAAAACGATTCTATTTGTTGGTCGAATCATCCCTAGTAAAGGTATTGATATTCTGATAAAAGCAGTTCAGAATTTATCGGCAAATGTACAATGTTTAATTATAGGATCAAGTCCAGATAGTGAATACAAGAACTATCTCCTAGATCTTGTGGAACAAGATGATTGCTTTCATTTTATTGATTTTTTATCTACCTCTGAACTGAAACAATATTACCAGCTATCTGATATATTTGTATTACCAACAAAGTCAGATGTTTGGGGACTTGTTGTAAATGAAGCTATGTCTCAAGGACTCCCTGTTATTTCTACATCTGCCTGTGTTGCCGCAGTAGAACTTGTTACCAATGGCTACAATGGTTATATTATTGATAGGGTGGATGATTGGAAAGCTATTTTTCAAAAGTTAAACCAAGTCTTACAGAATGATTCATTACGAGTTCAATTATCTCAAAATGCTTTATCTACTATTAAACACTACACTATTGAAAGAATGGTTAAAGAGCACTTGAAATTTATGGAGGAAAAATGAGAATCTCTATTGCAATGACAACCTATAATGGAGCAGATTACATACTAGAGCAGCTAGAATCGCTTCGTACCCAGAATCTTGCAGCTGATGAAATTATCATTATTGATGATTGTTCAACGGACAATACGGTTGATTTGATCTATACATACATTCAAGAGTATCAATTAGATCATTGGGTATTAATGAGAAATTCATCTAATATAGGTTGGAGAAAGAATTTTAGAAAAGCTCTTCAATCCACAACAGGAGATGTAATTTTTCTTTGTGACCAAGATGATATTTGGCACAAAGATAAAATCTCATTGATGGTAGAACAGTTTCATAAACGCCCTTCGATGGAACTTTTGGCTAGTAACTATGAAATTCTTGATTCTGGTAGAAATGATAAAATTAAGATTAGGGATATTAAGTTAGATAATGGTGCAGTAATCCCTTTTTCGTTGGCCAATAAGAGTATCTCTGTTATGAGACCGGGATGTACGTTTGCAGTTAAGAGAGAGTTAGTGGTTCTGTTGAAAAAGTATGATATAGATAGATTTGGTCATGATAATATTTTGTGGAATTTAGCTATGATGCGAGGAACTCTATACCTATACTTAAAACGCTTAATGCATTTTCGACGACACGAAACAAGTGCTTCTGTCCCTGAGCAATCTCTTAGTCGTGACCGACGAGTAGTTGAAGTAGATGCTAGTTATCAAATTGCAGTATTTCTACTTGGTGTAGCACGTGCAGAGTATTTAGATGTAAAAATAATTTCTCAACTTGAAGATATAGTAATGATTCTTGAGAGACGTAGGAACATTCTAAAACATGGTACTCTTTTTCAAATGGTTCATTTCCAGATAAGATACCATAGCTATTATCCTACATTACGTAATTTATTATCTGATATACTAGTGTTTTTTAAAAGATGATGAAAGAAGAAGCGTTTTGAATAAAATTTCTAAAAATTATCTATATAACTTAATTTACCAAGTGGTAGTTTTAATATTACCACTATTGATTACTCCATATGTTGCTAGAGTATTAGGCGCACATCAGTTGGGAATTTACGATTATGTCAATTCAATCGTTACTTTGATTTATACTTTAGGTTTACTAGGTATCGGTCACTATGGAAATCGCGAATGTGCCTATACCAGAGATAATAAAGAGGAACTATCAGAGACATTTTGGAGTATTTTAGCTATTCAGATTATTCTAGGATTTTTTTCACTGTTATTCTTGTACATTTTTTCTAACATAAATTCAAATTATCAAGTTTACTTTCAGCTTTTCTCTATTTGGCTTTTTGGGTCTATTCTTGACTGTACGTGGTTCTATCGTGGATTAGAGGAAATGCAGTATGTTGTATTAAAAAATATTATTGCTAAGTTATTATTTACGATAGCGACCTTCTTATTTGTAACAAGCGAAACAGACCTAACTCTATATGTACTCATATATGGTCTCTCTGTTTTAGTAGCGAATTTATCAGCTTATAGTCAACTAAGGATGTTTATTAGTAGACCAAAGATAAATATTAATCGTTTTACGGAGATTATTTTAGGGAGTCTCAAACTATTTTTACCAAGTATCATCATGCAAATTATGTTATCTGCTGATAAAATTGTTCTAGGGTCTTTAAGTTCTGGAATCAGCAATGTTTCTTACTATAGTAATGCAGAGAAGATTATACAGATACCACTCTCTTTAATAGTAGTATTAAATTCTGTTATGATGCCACGAATAGCAAACGAATTTCGTAATAGACGGTTAGAAAATATGAAAAAGTATTTGATAACTGCAGCTGAATTTTCTTTGTTCTTAGCTGCTCCATTGTCGATTGGTCTTTATGCTATTGCAGATACTTTTGTTCCTTGGTTTTTAGGCGAAAGTTTTATGCCATCTATGGATGCTCTTAAATGGCTTGCTCCTATTGCTGTTGGTAATGCCTTGCTAGGAGTCTCAGGCAGTCAGTATTTTGTTGCAGTTAATAAAACAAAGGTCTTATTTTTTTCTAATACTTTAGCTGCAATTTTAAATATTCTATTAGATTTGTTACTTGCTTCAAGGTTTGGAGTAGTAGGAGTTTGTTTAGCAACTATAGTATCACTTGCCTCTTCTGTTATAGTGCAATACTATATAATGTCAAAGGATATACCTATTATACCTATTTTGAAGTCATTATTAAAATATCTTATTTATTCTATGATAATGGGGATAATTATCATTGTTCCGTTCAGAGGATATCCAGCAAATTATGGAACAACTATTAAACAAATCGTTCTTGGGATAGTAGTTTACTTTGGTTTGAGCTTGTTGACACGAGATGTATTTGTTTTTCAAGCATTAGATTTTGTAAAGAAAGGATTCAAAAAAAGTAGATGATTTCAGCTTTATTTTATATAAGTTTTTTAACAAATCTATTAGTCGTTGTCAATAGGATGCGTATAAATTTTCTAGCCTTTTTATCTTGGTTGATTTTATTTTTTATCTATGCAGGAAATATCCGAGAAGGATTTTCAGATTTAACTCATTATCGTGCAAGATATGCTGTAGGAAAAAGTAGTCTGTATTTTTCAGATCATGCGTATAATTTTTTTGCAGATTGGTTTTCACATCACTCCATATCTTTTCAAGTTTTTTTAGCATGTATTTTCCTTTTCTCCTCAGCATGTTTCTATTTTGTTGCTAAAAAATTGAATTGTAATTATAATCTTCTGATTTTATTACTATCTCTTTTTTATTTCTTTTATACTTTAGAAGTTCTAAGATTCTTTTTAGCAGCTAGTGTAGCACTTATAGCACACTATTATCTTTCGCAAAATCATCGATTCATATTCATAGGATTGATGTTCATATCTTTTCTGTTTCATGGATCTATTATTTATTTCTTACCATTTATTATTTTTTATAGACAAAAAAATACTAGTAAGATGCTATGGGCATTGGTATTTATATCTACAGTGTTAATTGTTATAAATCTATTGGTAGGTAATAATTCTAGCTACTTGACTAAAATATTTGAACTGTTGGGTAGTGAGGCAACTAAAAGTCGTGTTATGTATTATACAGCGAAATCGACTCGTCTTGGTTTTATATTGTATGATAGTTACTATATTTTCAACTTACTAATTAGTATTAACCTCAAAAATATTGCAAAAACAGTTTCAAATGTACCTCAGGAAGTGACCAATTTTATAAATCTGGTGTATCAACATAGTTTTTTTAGTACAATTTTTTTACCACTAATTATGTTTAGTACAGCATTTACTCGCTATTTAATTTTTACTGTTGTTTTAAATTTTATAGCCATTGCAGCTTTACAACCATTTATGCAACAATCATTTATAAAATTAAAGAACGGGCTTTATATTATTTTCGGAGTTTTAGGCGCTACTTGTTTTTGGTGGTATCTAAGAGAAAATGTTCTTTATTTTTATGAAGCACTTTTGCCAAATTTATTTAACTGATTTTATATTCTTTATGTCTGTACTTTGCAAACGTTACAAGAGTGGTCTATAATATAAAAATATAAAGAAATACGGTGTAGCTATTTTTTTAGAAAGTGGAATTTTAAATGATTAATTACAGCGCAGATGAATTAGATATGATTCAGAAGCTTGAACTCAAAATATTAAAAGAAATTATTCGAATATGTAAAAAAGAAAATATAGAGTATTTTTTAATTGGTGGGAGTGCTCTTGGAGCAATACGTCATGAAGGATTTATACCATGGGATGATGATATTGATGTTGGTATGACACGTGAGAATTACGATAACTTTTTGAGAGTAGCTGAACAGTATTTAGGAGAAGAGTTTTATTTACAATCACCCTCCTCTGATAGAAATTCTCCCTATTCTTACAGTAAACTAATGTTAAAAGGGACTTTGTTCTTAGAGTATACCCAAAGGAATTTAAAAACACAAAGTGGTATTTATGTAGATATTTTTCCATTTGATGAGGTTCCAGATAATGAGTCAGAAAATGAGAGACAATTTAAAGCGGTACAGTTTTATAAAAAGTTATATGTGATGAGGATGTTACCAACTGTTTCTAAGGCTCCTGAGAATTTGATTCAAGGTTTAAAAGCTATTCTAAGGAGATGTATTCATTATAGCTTAAAATTAATTCCTAAAAATTTAATACTCAAAAAAATTGATCAATTTTCTAGAGTATATAATGGAACAAATCAATCTGCATTTGCTTGTTTAGATTTTCCAGTAAGAAATGTAGAATATGTTCTAAAAACAACACTATATCCCCTAATTGAACATAAATTTGAGGAAATCACAATTTTATTACCTGGTGATTTTCATCAATACTTGACTACACATTATGGTGAGTACATGAAGTTGCCACCTTTAGAAGAACGTGTTGGGCATAGACCATATTTGATTGATTTAGGAACATATGGAGAGGAAGAAAAATGAAGAGAGTGATTACTTATGGGACTTTTGATTTGCTTCATTACGGTCATATCAATTTATTGAAGCGTGCCAAAGATTTGGGAGACTATTTAATAGTAGCTCTATCTACTGATGAATTTAATCTTCAAAAAGATAAGATTTCATATTTCGATTATCAACAGCGTAAAATTTTGCTTGAATCCATTCGTTATGTAGATCTGGTAATTCCTGAGATTTCATGGGAACAAAAACGAGAAGATGTAAAGAAGTATTATGCTGATATCTTTGTTATTGGTGATGATTGGGAAGGTAAGTTTGATTTTTTGAAAGATGAGGGAGTAGAAGTAGTATATCTACCTCGTACTGAAGAAATTTCTACTACACAGATAAAAGAAGATTTAAACAAGACCAAAGGTGGAAAATAATATGTCACAATTTACAGGAAAAACTCTTCTAATTACAGGAGGGACAGGTTCATTTGGGAATGCGGTTCTCAAGCGTTTTTTAGAAACAGATATTTCAGAGATTCGTATCTTTTCGCGAGATGAAAAGAAACAAGATGATATGCGTCATGAGTTTCAGGCAAAAGTACCAGAGGTGGCTGGGAAAATCCGTTTTTACCTCGGAGATGTGCGTGACTTGGCTTCAGTAAAAAATGCTATGCATGGTGTGGATTATGTTTTCCATGCTGCTGCTCTGAAACAGGTACCTTCTTGTGAATTTTTCCCTGTAGAAGCAGTAAAAACTAACATTTTGGGAACTGAGAATGTCCTTACTGCAGCTATCGAAGCTGGTGTAAAGCAAGTTATCTGTCTTTCTACAGATAAGGCGGCGTATCCTGTTAATGCTATGGGAACATCCAAGGCTATGATGGAAAAGATTGCTGTTGCTAAGTCCCGGACGGTAAATCCTGAGAATACAAAGATATGTGTGACTCGCTATGGGAATGTTCTGTGTAGCCGTGGATCTGTAGTTCCTCTTTGGATTGAGCAAATTAAGCAAGGAAATGATCTTACAATTACTGAACCTAGCATGACACGTTTTGTCATGACATTAGAAGAAGCAGTAGATTTAGTTTTATTTGCATTCAAAGAAGGAAAATCTGGAGATATACTAGTTCAGAAAGCACCAGCATGTACGATTGAAGTTTTGGCTAAGGCTGTATCAGAAATTTTTGTCTCAAAACAAGATATTAAAATTATAGGTATTAGACACGGAGAAAAGATGTATGAAACCTTACTAACCAATGAAGAGTGTGCTAATGCTATTGATCTGGGTGAATTTTATCGAGTACCGAGTGATAACCGTAATCTCAACTATGACAAATACTTCAAAGATGGTAGTACGAATAGAAACCTATTGACAGAGTTCAATAGCAATAATACTGATTTGATGAATGTAGAGCAAGTCAAGGAAAAACTCTTGGAACTTCCATATATTCAAGAAGAATTGACTTTGATGGAGGTATAAATATGCTGTTAAACATTTTAGTGACTGGTTCCAAAGGATTTGTGGGTAAAAACCTCATTTGTACCCTAGAAGCTTTGAAGGACGGACGGGATAAGTCTCGACCAGGATTGGAGATTGGGGAGATTTTTCAGTATGATCGCGATACAGATCCAGCTTTCTTGGAAGAATACTGTAAGAAGGCAGATTTTGTATTCCATCTAGCGGGTGTCAATCGTCCTCAGAATCCTGATGAGTTCATGGAGGGAAATTATGGATTTTCTAGTATATTATTGGATACTTTGGAAAAGCATAGAAATACTTGCCCCATTTTACTCTCTAGTTCTACTCAAGCAAGCCTAGAAGGACGTTTTACAGATTCTGTCTACGGACAATCTAAACTAGCAGGGGAGAAGTTATTCTTCAAATATGGAAAGAGAACGGGAGCAACTGTTTTAGTTTATCGCTTTCCAAATCTCTATGGCAAATGGTGTCGTCCTAACTATAACTCCGCAGTGGCAACCTTCTGTTATAATTTGGCTCATGATCTACCTATTCAGGTGAATGATCCGAGTGTAGAATTGGATTTGCTTTATATAGATGATTTGATAATGGAGTGTTTGGCTGCTTTAGAGGGACATCCTCATCGTTGTGATTTAGACGGTCTGCAGGTTTTGCCTAACCCATTGGGAACTTATTGTTACGTTCCAACAACTTATCGTACAACTTTAGGCGAAATTGTTACTCTATTAGAGACATTTAAAAAACAGCCCGATAGTCTAATTATGCCAGAAATTCCTCGTGGTTCCTTTGCTAAGAAACTTTACTCGACCTATCTATCTTATCTACCAGTAGATAAATTTAAGTTTCCACTCAAGATGAATGTGGATGAACGAGGTAGTTTTACTGAGTTGTTAAAAACAGAGGGAGCGGGACAATTTTCAGTTAATACTTCTAAACCAGGTATTACTAAGGGACAGCATTGGCATCACTCCAAGTGGGAATTTTTTATGGTTGTGTCAGGTCGTGCTTTGATCCAAGAAAGACGAATAGGGTTGGATGAGAACGGACAAGAATACCCTATTTTCAATTTTGAAGTATCAGGAGAGAAGATCGAAGCTATACATATGGTACCAGGATATGCTCATAATATCATTAATCTTTCTGATACAGAAAATTTAGTTACGGTTATGTGGGCTAATGAATCCTTTGATCCTAACCATCCAGATACTTTTTTTGAACCAGTGGAGAAATAAATGAAGATTAGAACAGATTATAGCGATATTCGTTTCTTGAATAATGACAGACTTAAGTTATTAATTGTTGTGGGGACGCGTCCAGAGATTATTCGTCTAAGTAGTGTTATTACTAAGTGTCGTAAGTATTTCGATGTGATTTTGGCACATACCGGGCAGAACTATGATTACAATCTAAATGGTATTTTCTTTGATGATTTAGGTTTGGATGCTCCTGATGTTTATATGGATTCTGTTGGAGATGATCTTGGTGCTACTATAGGGAACATTATCAATACTTCTTATAAATTGATGAATCAAATCAAACCAGATGCTCTATTGATTTTGGGAGATACGAATTCTTGTTTATCAGCTATTGCAGCAAAGCGTTTGCATATCCCAATTTTTCATATGGAAGCAGGGAATCGCTGTAAGGATGAGTGCCTGCCAGAGGAGACCAATCGTCGTATTGTGGATATTATTTCAGATGTCAATCTAGCCTACTCTGAACATGCTCGCAAGTATTTACATGAGTGTGGTTTACCTAAGGAGCGAACTTATGTGACAGGTTCTCCTATGGCAGAAGTCTTACATAAAAATTTAGCTGCTATTGAATCGTCAGATATCCATAGACGTTTGGGATTGGAAAAAGGAAAGTATATCTTACTTTCAGCGCATCGTGAGGAAAATATTGATACAGATAAGAATTTTATTTCACTCTTTACAGCTATTAATAAACTAGCTGTAAAGTATAATATGCCAATCTTGTATTCTTGTCATCCTAGATCTAAGAAAAAATTAAAAGAGAGCGGTTTTGAGTTGGATAAGCGTGTGATTCAACATGAACCGCTGGGATTCCATGATTACAATTGCTTGCAGATGAATGCTTTTGCTGTAGTGTCTGATTCGGGAACTTTACCAGAAGAAAGTAGTTTCTTTACTAGTCAAGGGAGTCCCTTCCCAGCTGTTTGTATCCGTACTAGTACAGAACGTCCTGAGTCCTTGGACAAAGCAGGATTTGTTTTGGCAGGAATTGATGAAAAGTCTCTCCTCCAAGCAGTTGAAACTGCTGTTAGTTTGCATGGAGATGGAGATTTTGGTCTTCCAGTTCCAGACTATGTGGAGGAAAATGTTTCTACTAAAGTTGTTAAAATAATACAGAGTTATACAGGTATTGTAGACAGGATGGTTTGGAGAAAAAGGTAAAAATTTTATAGTGGGCATTATCAATAGGAATAAGCTTAATTTCAAAATTGATAACCTAGTATTATAGAGGTTAGGCAAATGTGAACAACTTTCTGGGAACTTTATAAAGTAATTTTTCTTCAAACTTTAAGATAGCATGAAATCACGATGCTTTTTATTGTAATTTTTGCATAAGTATAAGAAATACTTTCTAAAACTTTTGTATAGATGATTGAGTCCTCTACACTTTCTTCGTTAAATAGTTTGATTAAGAAAAATCAGTGTTGAAGAGCAGCAATAAAATAAAGAAAGATAAATAATTATGAAAGGTATTATTCTTGCAGGTGGCTCAGGTACCCGACTGTACCCCCTTACACGAGCTGCGTCAAAACAGCTGATGCCGGTTTATGATAAACCCATGATTTACTATCCTTTGTCAACCTTGATGTTGGCTGGGATTAAGGATATTTTGATTATCTCAACACCACAGGATTTACCCCGTTTTAAGGACTTGCTATTGGATGGCTCCGAATTTGGAATCAAGCTTTCCTATGCGGAACAGCCTAGTCCTGATGGACTTGCTCAAGCCTTTCTTATCGGTGAAAAATTTATCGGTGATGATAGTGTTGCTTTGATCTTGGGGGACAATATCTATCACGGCCCTGGTTTGAGCAAAATGCTTCAAAAAGCAGCCAAGAAAGAGAAAGGTGCGACTGTCTTTGGCTACCATGTCAAGGATCCAGAACGCTTTGGTGTTGTAGAATTTGATGAAA
>ERZ773049.1076-NODE-1076-length-16121-cov-4.853728_pt1 | contig 16121 bp, 18 predicted proteins | sample MGYA00580633_ERZ773049 | MGnify/ENA primary metagenome ERZ773049 (study PRJEB29015, sample SAMEA2737991) | human oral metagenome | biome: human oral; feature: human-associated habitat; material: dental | place: China | collected 2066 ... | reverse complement strand
CCGGACGGTGCGCCGAGGCGCACCCTATGGCAGCTTTGTAGGTTGGGTTAGCGCGCAGCGCGTAACCCAACAAACTGAATGCCGAATCTATTCCGTTGTTGGGTTACGCTCGTACCTCGCTCACCCAACCTACGAACTATTATTGATGTGCTGAAATTCCGTTGTTTTTCACGTTTATTGCCCTCACCCCAACCCCTCTCCCAGGGCGCGAATTGCAGGCAGCTCCTATGGTGGCCACCCGACCGCTATGGCGTTTTTCGGCCGTGTCTTGCGGGACAATGCCGGTTTATTCCCTGTCAAACCGCTGGATTTCGTCTATGAGCGGTGGTTGTACCGAGGTGTCTTCAAAGTTGATGCTGTGCCAGCCGGTTTGGCCTTCGCGATTCTGGATGAGCAGCCACGCAGTTTTGCAGGCGTTAGGCGCTGTGGTGGTGCAGGCGGGCTGGCGGGCGAGGATGACGGTGATTTTTTCTTCCGGCGTGATGGTGGCGACCACTTCGCTGTTGCCAATGTCGCGGTAGAGCGGTAGCGGTTCGGCTTTGGGCTGCTCTGCGCTGCCACGGCCATGATAGGTGGTGGCGAGGTCGAGGTAGTACCAGGGCTGCGCGATTTCGCGGATTTTTCTGCCTCCCAGCACCCATTTTTGTCGCGCCACGAAGTAGTGGGGCGGGGTGTGGTCTTCGCTGTAGAGGCAGCCGTTGCCGGGGATGGTGAGGTGAAACAGCCAAGGCAGGTCTATCAGGCTGCCCCGCTGCGGCGGCTGTTTGTCGCTGGCCGGGCTCAGGTGTATGCCGGGGGGAAGCGCCGGGTCGGCGGTCATGTCGAAGTTGTAGTGCTTGCCGCCGTGGATGAGTGCGCTGGCAAAGGCGCGGGAGTACTCGTTGGGGTTGGTCGTGCCGTCGCCAGTTAACGGGGCGCTGCCAGGGATGGCGGTTTTGCTGTCGGCGTCGGCATAGTGGTAGTTATAGTATTGGTCAAATGGTTTGCCGAGTTTCGGGTTGTAGCGGGTGATGGGGACGTCTCGGGTCTCTTTGAGAGCGGGGAAGTTTTCGCTGCCCGACGGGTTCTGTTTTTTGGGTTGGTACGGGTCGTGTTTTTCGTACAGTACGGTCGGTTGCGCCCAGCCGGTGATGCCGTATTCGGTGGCGACCAGGTGGTTGCCCTCGCGATCGGCGAGGAGGACGCGCACTTTGCTGTCGCCAGCGAGGGTGCCGATGGTTTCGCCGCTGCCGTCCGGGCGGTAGTTGAAGCTGGCATCGCCATCAATGATGGTGGTATGCAGGCCGATGTAGCGGTAGGTGGTGTCGTCGGCTTTTTCTGGTACGGGGTGTCTGAACAGGCTGGCATCAGCATGGGCGGCACCAGTAGCGAGGGCGAGAAGGAGGATGGTGTTGTGTTTCATGGGCTGCTCCGGGGCGGGTTATGGGTTGGTGTCTTCGACTTCGGTAGTGTCCCAGGTTGTCATCGGCCAGGCGTTGCCGGTAAAGCCCCGGCAGAGGCCGCTGCCGCTGAGTTCGCCGGTTGCCGGGTCGTAGTCGTTGAGTTCGCGCGGGTAGGTTTTGTGCAGGGTTTTCAGGTCGCGGCTGATCAGGCCGTAGAGGTTGCCGTGGTTGTATTGTCCTTGCCAGCAGGCGCGTTCGCTGAGGTAGTGTTCGTCGTCCAGCGGGTAGAGGGTGAAGGCGGCGATTTGGTTGTTTTTGTCGCACTGGATGCTGGCGCCTGTCGGGTCGTAGTATGGGTGAAAGCGGGCGCGCAGGACGAGGTAATCGGTATCGTCTGCGGCGACGCGGCGCGCGGCCTCTTGTGGCGGGATGACGGGTTTGATGACGGGGTAGGGTTCGGGCGCAAGTACGGCGGCGTGGCTGTTGCCCGGCGCGACCAGCGCACTTGGGGTGTCGCTTCGCTGCTGGAAGGTGTCCATTTGTTGCAGGGTTGCGCGCGCGCCAGCGGCTGAGAGTTGCCAGTTTCTGCCGTCGGCAGCGTGGAAGCGGATGTCGTGGCTGTCGGCGAGCAGGGCGGCGATGAGGGCGTCGCGCTGCGTTGCGGCGATGGGCTGTTCGTCACGGCTGTTGAGGGTGCCGTGTTTTTTGTCGTCGATGCATAGTTCAAGTTGGGCGGGAACGTCGTCTTCCTGAAAGCGGATGGTGGCGTCAATGTTGCTGTCGGCGCCTGCCGGGCGGCTGATGCGCAGGGAGACCGGGTGGTCGCTCTGCGCTGGTGTCTGGTATCCGGCGGCTGCGCAATAGCCGCTGTTATCGCAGGCGAGCTCCCAGTCGCCTTCCAAGGCAAGGGCGGGTGTGGCGGTGAGGGCGACAAGGGTTTTCGGGGATATGGTTGGCTCCGTATGGATACAGGGCGATAAGGCGGGGGCGATGATAGTGCTGTGTTTATTGGCGGCAGTCGTTGCCGTCCCACGCCCATTTTTGCACGATGCCTTGTGCATCGGCGATGAAGCGGGTGCTGCATTGGCGCAGGCTGTATTCGTCATCCATTTCGTCCAGCAGATAGAAGACGCGCGGCGAGCCCAGCATGGTGCGTCCCCAGCCGGGGCGGCGGACGATTTGTTGTTCGCGGTATTCGATGACTTGGCGTCCATCGCGCAGGGTATAGCTGCCTTGCGGTGGCCCCCAGGCGAGGACGAGTTCGTCCAGCGGTTTGCCGACCCATTGCGCGAGGCCGCTTTCGTAATGGGCGGAGGTGGCGCAGGCACCCAGCAGCAGGGCAAGCAGGGCGGGAAGGGTGTGTTTCGGTTGGCGGTTCATGGTGTCTCCGGCGATTGGGGGCGGTCAGGCGGGAAAGAGCGCTTCCAGCACCTGCGCCAACCCGTCTTCGGCGTTGGTCGCGGTGACGTGGCGCACTTGTGCCTTGATGTCTTCCGGCGCGTTGCCCATCGCCACGCTGTAGCCGGCGTAGCGCAGCATATCGAGGTCGTTGTAGTTGTCGCCAAAGGCGATGACTTCGTCGGCGCTAACGCCCAGGCGGCGCTCCATGAACTGGATGGCTTGCGCCTTGGTGGCGGCGCGGTTGACGATTTCGAGGTATTCGTTTTTGGAGCGGTGAATTTCCAGTTGCGGGTACGCCGGTTTCAGCCGGTTTTCCAGCGCGAGGATGTCGGCGGCATCGCCCATGACAAGGATTTTGTGCACGGCGGTGAGCGGCGCGGCGGGTTTGGCACTGGCACGCAGGCCGGTAATCTCGCCTTCTTGCGCCGTCCAGAAGTTGTCCGGGGCGGGGCTGTACCAGTGCGTGCCCTGGTAGTAGTTGAGCGAGAGACGCGGCAGGGGCTCCAGCTCGCGTTCCAGTTGGCGGAAATCGGCGTCATCCAGCGGCACGCTGTACAGTTCGCGCAGCTCGCCGTCGAGGATGAGCGCGCCGTTGTAGGCAATCAGCGGCTGCGCGCCACCGATGGCGTCGGTGAACGGGGTGATGGCGAGCGGTGGTCGCGCCGAGACGAGGATGAAGGGGATGCCAAGGGCGACGACGTGGCGGGTGGCGGCGAGGGTGCGCGCGCTCATGCGGTGTTCGCGGTTGAGCAGGGTGCCGTCGATGTCGCTGAAGATGGCGCGGTAGGGCATGGGGTTCTCCTTTGGGGTTTAGAGCAGTTTGCCGAGCGCTTCGCGGAAATAGGCGGCGCGCCAGCCGTTCAGCAGCGGGCTGGCCGGGTCGGGGCGGGCGATGTACTGCTTGAGAATGCGGGCGGGGGCGAGCATTTCCGGGTGGATGTTGAGCGCGGCGGCGGTGTCGGCGGTGTAGCGGCAAAGCTGTTCGTATTGTTGCCGTTTGCCGGGCGACAGGCGCGGGCTGGCGGGCGGCGCAGGCGGCGGCTCGGTTTCGCTGAAGCGTTGTGCGAGGAAAGGCAATTCCTGCCAGAGCGGGTGCTCGGCGGCGAGGTGTTCGGCGAGGGCTTCCGGGCTGGTTGGGCGTTTTTGCGCGATGGCAATGAGCTGGCGGTCGCTCATCACGGCGCGGCGCGGCAGGTCGTGCGCGGCGGCGATGCGTTCGCGCGCTTCGACGAGGATTTGTGCGGCGGGTTTGTCGTCGTGGCGCAGTTGCGGTGCGCCTTGCAGGCGGTACCAGTGCCAGGCTTCGCGCGGCTGCTGTTGTCGGGTGAGTTGCGCCGCGCTTTCTTCCGCCCACCAGCCGAGGCGGTCAAGGCGTTGCAAGTCGGCCGCGAGCAGCGGGTAGAGGCGGGCGAGCAGGCCGACGTCATCGGCGGCGTAGTCGAGTTGTGCCGCATCGAGCGGACGGGCGAGCCAGTCGCTACGGGTCTGGCTTTTGTCCGGATTGATACCGAGGTAATGCTCCACCAGCGCGGCGTAGCTGACGGCGAGTTGCGGTGTGCAGAGGGCGAAGCCGGTTTGGGTGTCGCGGATACTGGCGGGCAGGCCGCCGCCAAAAAGCTGCATCAGTTCCAGGTCTTGTGTGGCGGCGTGCAGCACGATGGGCGCGGGATGGCGCAGCAGGGTTGCCCACGGTACGCCGCCGTCGAGCGGGTCGTACAGTTGCGCGGTGTCGCCCGGCTGGCAGGTTTGCACCAGGGCGAGTTTGGGGATGTAGCTGCGTTCGCGCACAAATTCGCTGTCGTAGCAGAGGATGCGCGCGGGGTCGTAAGTGGTGCTTGCGGTGGCGTGTTGCCAGGGGGTGTGGTTCATGGAGGTCAAGGTGTTTTTTGTGGCACGGTAGCACGTTTTCCCCGGACGGTGGCAGTTTGTTTTGACGGGAGTTTTTCCTTATAATGCGCGCCCTTGCCGGTTCGCCGGCATTTCCTTGCCGCCGTAGTGGCGGCTTTGTTTATCCATAAGGAATCTTTATGAGACATTATGAAATCGTGTTTCTGGTTCACCCGGACCAGAGCGAACAGGTCAATGCGATGAGCGAGCGTTATCGCGGCATCGTGGAAGCTGCCAAAGGCAAAGTGCACCGCTTTGAAGACTGGGGACGCCGCGTGCTGGCGTATCCAATCGAAAAGCTGGTCAAGGCGCACTACATCATGATGAATATCGAGTGCGACGCCGCTACCCTGGCCGAGCTGGAAAACAACTTCCGTTTCAACGACGCCATTCTGCGTCATCTCACCATCCGTCGCGATGAAGCCATCACCGAGGCCTCTCCGATGGCCGACAGCAAGAAGAAGGAGGGCTAAGCCATGGCACGTCGCAGATCCTGCCGTTTCACCGCCGAAGGCGTGAAAGAAATCGACTACAAAGACCTTGAAACCCTGAAGGCGTTTTTGACCGAAACCGGCAAAATCGTCCCGGCACGCATCACCGGTACCAACGCCTACTATCAGCGCCAGTTGGCAACTGCCATCAAGCGTGCGCGTTTCCTGGCACTCCTGCCGTACTCTGACCAGCACTAAGGGGGATTCATGAACGTTATTCTTCTGGAAAAAGTCACCCACCTCGGCGACCTCGGCGACCGCGTTGAAGTCAAGGCCGGCTATGCCCGCAACTTCCTCATCCCGCAAGGCAAGGCGACCGAAGCCACCAAGGCGAACATCGAGCGCTTTGAAGCCCGCCGCGCCGAGCTGGAACGCCAGCAGGCGGAAAAACTGGCAGACGCCGAACGCCGCGCCGCCGCGCTCGCCGGCAAGGTACTGACCATCCTCGCCAAAGCAGGCGACGAAGGCAAACTGTTCGGCTCCGTCGGCACGCAAGACATCGCCAACGCCGCCGTCCAACAAGGGCTGCAACTGGCACGCAGCGAAGTGATGATGCCGCACGGCACCATCCGCGAAATCGGTGAATACACCGTGTCGCTGCACCTCTTCGCAGGTATCAGCACCGAAGTGCTGGTGCGCGTCGTCGCAGGCGAATAAGCAAAGTTTTTTGCATCAAAGCCGGGAGATGGCAACACCTTCCGGCTTTTTTCGTGCGCGCCATCCGGCGGGGCAGGGCGGTTCAGCCGCTTTCGTGCAGGTAATTGAGCAGCACCGCGAGATGTGAGTGTTCGGGGTGTTTGACTGCGGTGAGCAATACGGTATGCGGCTGTTGTCCGGCAAGGCGCCACAGCTCTGCCAGTGCCGCCTGGTGTTCCGGGTCTTGCAGTTCCTGGCGGTAGCGGGCGGCGAAGTCGTCATAGCGCTGCTCCGGGTCGGCGTGGTACCAGCGGCGCAGCTCTGCCGAGGGGGTGAGGTTTTTCAGCCAGACAACCTGCGCCATCAGTTCTTTGTGGACACCGCGCGGGTAGAGGCGGTCAAGGAAGATGGCGGTTTCTCCGGCCTGTGGCTGGTAGTCATAGATGCGGGCGATGCGAAAGATCATGGCTTTGCTCCGTGGATGGATTTACAGAAAAACCCGCCTTGCGGCGGGTTTTTGTGGCGTGTGGCGCTTAGCTGTTTTGGGTAGCTGTCGCCGTTGTGGCTTCTGCCGGTTTGGCCACCGCCGGGGCGCTGTCGCCCGGCTCTTTGTGCAGCAATCCTTTGAGGATTTGCAGGCCGAAGGCGACCGCACCGATGATGAAGACAACGTCGCCGATGGTACGCACCCAGCGCAGGGTGTGGATAATCGGATTCTGTTCGACAAATTCCGCGCTGCGCGCCCACCACAGACCTTCGTTGATGGTGGCGTGCGCCTGGATGATGCCAATTGGCAGCAGGCTGGTGAAGAGCATCATCGCCAGGCCGAGGTTGAGCGCCCAGAAGGAGGTGAACATCAGCTTGTTGTTCATTTGCAGGGTCGGGCGGATGTAGCGCAGCACCATCAGGGTGAAACCGAGGGCGAGGAAGCCATAGACGCCGAAGAGGGCGGCGTGGCCGTGGTTCGCGGTGGTGTTCAGCCCTTGCAGGTAGTAGAGCGAAATCGGCGGGTTGATGAGGAAGCCGAAGACGCCCGCGCCGAGCATATTCCAGAAGGAGACGGCGATGAAGAAGCACAGCGGCCAGCGCATCGGTTTGATCCATTCGGATTTGTGCTGGATAGTCCAGTTTTCAAAGGCATCGTAGCCGAGGAGGACGAGCGGCACCACTTCCAGCGCGGAGAACAGCGCGCCGATGGCCATAATCGGTGTGGTGGTACCGGCGAAGTAGATGTGGTGGAAGGTGCCGGGAATGCCGCCAATCATGAACATCATCGCGGCGAGCAGCGCGGCGGTGGTGGCGGCGCGACGGCTGACCATGCCGAGGTTGTAGAAGATGAAGCCGACGGCGGAGGTGGCGAATACTTCAAAGAAGCCTTCTACCCAGAGGTGTACTACCCACCAGCGCCAGTATTCCATGACGGAGATGTGGGTGTGTTCGCCGTAGAACAGCGCCGGGGCGTAGAACAGGCCAATAGCGGCGGCGGAAAGGGTAAAGAGGATGAGCAGGCTCTTGTCGCCGGGTTGCTTCAGTGCCGCCCAGATGCCGCGCAGCATGAGGATGAGCCAGAAGACGAGGCCGATGAACAGAGCGAGCTGCCACAGGCGGCCAATTTCCACAAATTCATAGCCCTGGTGGCCGAGCCAGAAATTCAGTTTCTCGTTCATCCAGCCTTTCAGCGCGACGAACTGGCCGAGGTAGGAACCGGCGACGACGACAATCAGCGCCCAAAAGAGCACGTCCACGCCGAGTTTCTGGAATTTCGGGTCCTTGCCGCCGTTGATAATCGGCACGAGGAAGAGACCGGCGGCGAGGAAGCCGGTGGCAATCCAGAAAATGGCGGACTGGATGTGCCAGGTGCGGGTCAGGCTGTAGGGCAGCCAGTCAGCGACCGGGATGCCGTAAAAATCCTGGCCTTCCACAGTGTAGTGTGCGGTGAAGCCGCCGAGCATGACCTGGACGAAGAACAGCGCCGCGACGATGAGCAAATATTTGCCCAGCGCCTTTTGCGACGGGGTGAGTTTGACCAGAGTGAGCGGGTCTTGCGCCGGAACGGCGATTTCTTCATGTTCGTGGCGGGTGAAGAACGCCCAAATCCAGATGACCGAACCGATGCCGAAAATCAGGGTGACGACGGAAGTGATGGACCAGATGACGTTTTCCGCAGACGGCTGGTTGCCAATCAGCGGCTCATGCGGCCAGTTGTTGGTGTAGGTGACGTCCAGATTCGGGCGGTTGGTGGATGCCGCCCAGGCGGACCAGAAGAAGAAAGCGTTGAGCTTGGCGCGTTTCTCCGCGCTGGGCAGGGTGTCTTCCTTCATCGCATAGGCTTCACGCAGCTTGTGCATCTCCGGGTCGGCGCCGAACAGCTTGTCGTAATAGGCGGCGACGGCTTCAATGGAGCGGACGCGGTCGGCAGAGAGCGTCACCTTGTCGGTTGCCGGGTCGTAAGTGTTCTTGCGGAACGCCTGCTGCGCGTCGTAATTGAGCGTGGCCTGGTCGCGCGGACTCAGCTCGGCATAGTTCTTGCCATATTCACGCTGCGCCTGCTGATCAAGCCAGCCAAGCACCTCGCGGTGAATCCAGTCGGCAGTCCAGTCAGGCGCCTGATAGGCGCCGTGCCCCCAGACCGTACCGACGGACATCCCGCCGATAGATTGCCAGGCGGACTGCCCCGCCATGATGTCATCTTTGGTGTAGAGCGTTTGCCCGTTTTCATCGACAAAGGCGGCGGGCACAGGCGGTTTTTCGTTGTAAACCTCCTTGCCGAAATAGCCGAGGATGAAGAACGAACCGATCATAATCAGACCGAGTATCGCCCATAGTCGTTTGTAATCTTTCATATTTTATTGCCTCCAGGAACAGTAATGCGGCGACGGTTGTCGCAACGCGCGGCATTTTTACAAAACGGCAAGGCGGCTACCTTGATAAAGGTCAGGATAGTTAACGGGCTTGGGATTTCCCATGCCGAAGGCATTCGCCTGCATCAGGTTGGGCAGTACCTTGGCGCCGAGCGTGATGGCGAGTGTCCAGCTTGAAATCGCCTTGCCGCTTGAAGTCATCCATGCCGCCTAAGAGCCTGTCCAAGATTCTAGGGGCGAGGTGGGTTGGTACGGGATGCAAGGCGCAAAACGTAGGCAATGAGGACTACCTTGCCAAGTTTTGCAACGCCGCAGCACGCTCAATCCCGCGCTCATCGCGCTCGCCATGGGATTTTGAACAGGCTCTAAAGCCCGAAATCGGTGCGTATCCACGCGGGCGTCACCGCTGGTGGGTGCGACGTGAGTATCGTTATAACCCCGCAGCGAATCACAAAATACACAAGCCCCGTCCATAACCGTGCCGCCGTTGTAAAATCCGCACGGAATAAATGACAGAGGAGCAAACCATGCGTATTGAGACCATTCGTATCCATAATTTCAAAGCCTTCCGCGAGGCAGAAATGACCGATATTCCGCCATTTTGCGTGGTCGTTGGCGCAAATGGCTCCGGCAAATCGACCCTGTTCGATATTTTCGGTTTCCTCCGCGATTGCCTGACTTTCAATGTCAGCAGTGCGCTGCAACGGCGCGGCGGTTTTCGTGAAGTGTTAAGCCGGGGAGCCAATATCGAAAAAGACCATATCGCGCTGGAGATTCAGTTCCGCATGGATATTGGCGGTGTCAATCGCCTGGTAACTTATGAAATTCATATTGGCCAAAATAAAAACAAAAAACCGGTCGTACGGCGGGAAAAACTGCGTTATAAACGCGGACGGCATGGCTCGCCCTACAATTTCCTCAATTTTGAAAATGGTCAGGGTTATGCTATCATCAATGAAGAAGATTTCAGCAAGGAAGAGGAAGAGCTGACGCGCGAATATCAGGAAATCGAGCCGGATGTTTTGGCCATCAAGGGGCTGGGGCAATTTTCCCGTTTCAAGGCAGCTAGTGCCTTCCGCCAACTCATTGAAAACTGGCATGTTTCCGACTTTCATATCAATCTGGCACGCGGCAGCAAGGATGCTGCGGGAGAATATGAGCATTTGTCGGTATCAGGCGAAAATCTGCAATTGGTAGCGCAGCATATTTATGAAAATGAGCCGAAAGTCTTTCAGCGCATTGTTACCGCCATGAAGCACCGTGTTCCTGGTATTGGCGATGTGGAAACCATTCAGTCGCCGGATGGCCGCTTGTTGCTCGGTTTCCGCGACCAGAGTTTCAAAGATCCTTTTATTGACCGCTATGTTTCCGATGGCACCATTAAAATGTTTGCCTATTTGATTTTGCTGTATGACCCGCATCCGCACCCGCTCTTGTGCGTGGAAGAGCCGGAAAACCAGCTTTATCCCACGCTACTGTGGGAATTGGCAGAGGAATTTCGCGCCTATGCCGATCGCGGCGGACAGGTATTCGTTTCCAGCCATTCCCCCGATTTTTTGAATGCTGCCCAATTGGATGAAGTTTTTTGGCTGGTCAAAGAAAAAGGACATACCACCATTCACCGCGCCCGCGACGATTCGCAGATTGCCGCTTTTATCGGCGAAGGCGACCAAATGGGCTATTTGTGGAAGCAGGGTTTTTTTGGTGGAGCCAATCCGTAATGAAGCTGGTATTTTTTCTCGAAGAACCATCGGCAAAAGAAATGCTGCAAGGGATTCTGCCAGTAATTGCCGCAGGGCATGAATGGCAGTTTGTCGTTTTTGAAGGCAAGCAGGATTTGGAAAAACAATTGGGGCGTAAGTTGCGTGGCTGGCAGCATACGGAAAATATCCGCTTTGTGGTTTTGCGCGATCAGGATTCTGGCGGTTGTTACCGCATCAAGGCAAATTTGCAGTCCATTTGCCACCTGGCAGGCAAACCCAATACGCTGGTACGCATTGCCTGTCATGAGTTGGAAACATTTTATTTGGGCAACCTGGCTGCGGTTAGCCGTGCTTTTGGCAGAAACCTCCACGCGCAACAACAGGGAAAGAAATTCCGCCAGCCAGACAAGCTGAACAATGCTAAACAGGAATTAAAGAAGCTGGTGCCAGAATATCAGGAAATTGCTGGTTCGCGTGCCATCGCTCCACTATTGATGCAACGGAGAAATATGTCGCAAAGTTTTAATGTATTAATTCAAGGTATTCAAAATCTACTTTAATCAACGGGTAGAATGTGTTGCCGAGCAAGAGGATGCTGAGAAAATCGCATTAATCCGGGAGACAGCCGTTATTACCATCACCGCATCTAATCTGATGTAGGAAATTGAAAGCCGTGTCTGTGCATAGGAATGGAGCATTAAAGCATTGAAAGTACTGAATTTGATTGAAGGCGTATGGTGCGACAAGCCAGGTGAATCCCCGATTTTTTTGTATCCGGCGCGATAGTAATTTTTTAGCGCTCCTTCACAATCACTTCAGAAAACGGCGATTCTCCCCGCTTGTTGGTGCGAATACAATAAGCGCTCCTTCACAAACCCCAGGAGAACCCCATGAAATTCGCAGTTATCGGCGCTACCGGTTATGTCGGCAACGCCGTCGTCCAGGAGCTCGCCGCGCGCGGTCACGACGTCACCGCCTTCGCCCGCAATACCGGTAAAGTCTTCGCTGCGCCAAACGTGCGCGCCGTCGCCGCCGATGTCACCGCCGCCGGTTTTGTCGAGCAGCTCGCCGGATTTGATGCCGTCGTTAGCGCCTTCAACCCCGGCTGGACCAATCCGAACATTGGCCGCGATTTCCGCGACGGCTACGCCGCCATCCTCGCCGCCGCCAAAAGTGCGGGCGTGCCGTACCTGCTCATTGTCGGCGGTGCGGGCAGCCTCTACATCGCCCCCGGCGTGCAAGTTATTGACACCCCGGATTTCCCCAAAGAAATCTACGACGGTGCCAACGCCGCGCGTGAGCTTTTGACTGAACTGCGCGGCCGGAATGACCCCAACTGGGCGTTCATCTCGCCGCCGATTTGCCTCGGCGCCGACGGCGGCCACAGCGAAGACCGCACCGGCAAATACCGCCTCGGCGGGGACGACGCGCTGATGAACGGCGACGCCCCGGCAGGCATCAGCGTCGCCGACCTCGCCATTGCCATCGCTGATGATGTCGCGCAAAAAGCACACCTGCATCAGCGCTTTACCGTAGCGAGTGTCTGATTTTTCCAAATCTCTAAAGGGAGTTTCCCATGAAAATTGCCGTAATTGGCGCAAGCGGCTTCGTTGGCGACGCCGTCGTGCGTGAACTTGCCATGCGTGGCCACGACGTCACCGCCTTCGCCCGCAACGCCGCCAATATATTCAGCGCGTCGAACGTGCTTGCCGTTGCCACTGACGTTAATGACGCCGACTTTGCCGCGCGACTCGCCGGTTTTGATGCAGTCATCAGCGCTTTCAATGGCGGCTGGACGAATCCGAACCTCATTGCCGATTTTCGCCGCGGTTACGCCGCCATTCTGGCCGCCGCCCAAAGCGCAGACGTGCCGTATTTGCTGGTGGTCGGCGGCGCGGGCAACCTCTACGTTGCCCCCGGCGTGCGCCTGATTGATACGCCGCAGTTCCCGCAGGAAATCCTCGACGTCGGCAAGGCAGAACGCGATCTGCTGCACGACCTGCTCGCGGCGGACGGCCTCAACTGGGCGATGATTTGTCCGCCCGCGTGCTTCTCGCCGGAAAACAGCGCCGCCCTGCCGCGCATGGGTCGCTACCGCCTCGGCGATGAAACGCTGCTCATGGACGGCGACAAACCTGCGAACATCAGCCGCGCCGATATTGCGGTTGCCATCGCCGACGATGCTGAGCAAAAGGCGCATCTGCACAAAATTTTCACCATAGCCGCAATCTAAAGGAACAAACTTGAAAAAAATTCTCCTCTCCTCGCTTTTCGCCGCCGCACCGCTGGCATTTGCCGCCAGCGACAACCTCGCGCGCAACAAGGAAAACGTCATCGCTTTCTACGAACTCGCCTTCAACCAGCACAAGCTGGACGAGGCGGTCGAAAAATACGTCGCCGAGCCCTACATCCAGCACAATCCGGGCGTGGCCGACGGCGGCAAGGCGTTTATTGATTCCTTCGGTCCCTTCCTCAAGCAAAACCCGCAATCGCACGCCGACATCAAGCGCGTCGTGGCGGAAGGCGACCTCGTTGTCGTCCACGTCCACAGCCAGAACACCCCGGACGAGCGCGGCGAAGCGGTGATTGACATCTTCCGCCTCGACGACAACGGCAAAATCGTTGAGCACTGGGACGTCACCCAGCCCGTGCCGGAAAAAACCGAAAGCGGCCATTCCATGTTCTGACCGCCGCTCACAAAAAATCCCGCCTGATGCGGGATTTTTTTTGCGCCGTTATGGAAAATTCGTCCCTGTCACCGCAGGACGCCTGGCATTCGTGAGCGGGCAGCGTCCGTAAAATTGCAGTCCATGCGGTAGTCTTCCCTGTCCGCTTTTCAAAACTATGGCCATCCACCGAAAGTTTCAGACAAGGCGCGCCGCTGAAGACAGTACGCGGTTGTACGGCGAAGCGGCGCAACACAGTATGAGGCTTTCGGTGGATGGCTATATGATTTGCGACGACCACTTCCCCATATAAAAACCCCGTTATGCAAAGCATAACGGGGTTTCAGGAATAAATGGCCCGCCCGAAGGGATTTGAACCCCTGACCTTTGCCTCCGGAGGGCAACGCTCTATCCAGCTGAGCTACGGGCGGTGTGGCGGCGCATTGTACTGGAAGCCCCGGCACGGGCAAAGGTTTTTTGCACGCAAAAAAATCCCCCTGCCGAAACAGGGGGGAATAACTCACACATTCAGGCATCATGCCCCTTCCTCGCAATGCCTCCTGCACAAGGTCGTGGAGGTAACATTCTCGACCAAAGAATGAGCGCTAATCCTAAGCTTACCTTCACGTCATGAACTTAGCTTTACGGGTGCCAACGCGGAAATTGTCTATAAAAATAAAAGGTAATGTTCTGTTTCGTGCAGATTGCCGCCGCCAGTCCGCCTTGCGTGCGACAACGGCGGCATTTTTGGTGCATCAGGGCATTTTGCGGCTTGCAAGCTGTTTTTGTTGTAAAAATACGAAAATCGCCTGCTGTCGCGGTTTTTTCTGCGTGCGGGGCAGTTGCCGCAAATAGTCATTAACTGACGTTAATGTAATCACGCTGCCCATCTTTGTCTCCGTGGCGGCTTTGCAATTATTCCAATCGGCCATTTTGGAAAAATCCGTTTAACTTCCAAGATTAACGCGCGTGTCTGTCGTTATAATTGCGCGCGCCGGCTCGCCCGGCAATCCATAATTCATAACAAAATCCGGCACCCCGGCGCTGCAAGGAATCATCATGGCAACCCTCTCCCCATCGCAACCCGAAACGCTCTACGAGAAGCACGTCAAAATCCGGCCGCGCCCGGTCAAGGGACGCTTCGCCAACCTGCGCAAAACCGCGCTGTTGGTGCTGCTCGGCATCTTCCATTTCCTGCCCTTCCTCCAATGGAATGGACGTCAGGCGATTTTTTTCGATCTGCCGCACCGCCGCTTTTATATCTTCGGCCTCAACATCTGGCCGCAGGACTTCATCCTGCTGACCTTCATCTTGCTCGGTCTCGCGCTGCTGCTCTTTTTTGCCACCGCCTTGCTGGGGCGCGTCTGGTGCGGTTATGCCTGCCCGCACACCGTTTACACCGAAGTGTTCCTCTGGATTGAGCAGAAAATCGAAGGCAACCGCTCCGAACAGCTCAAGCTCGCGCGCAAGCCGTGGCGTGGCGAGAAGGGGCGCAAGCGCGTGCTGAAATATTCGCTGTGGGTCGCCGTCGCCCTGAGCGCGGGCATCGGCTTCGTTGGCTACTTCGTCCCCATCCGCCAACTCATCCCCGATTTCTTCACCCTGCACGCGGGCATTGACACCTATCTCTGGGTCGCGCTCTACGGCAGCTTCTGCTACCTGCAAGCGGGCATCGTGCGTGAGCAGTTCTGCAAATACGTCTGCCCCTACGCCCGTTTTCAGGGGGCGATGTTCGACCAGGACACGCTCATCATCGCCTACGACCCGCATCGTGGCGAACCGCGCCGCCGCTTGAAGAAACAGGACCGCGACAACCCGGACGCGCTCGGTTTCTGCGTCGATTGCACCATGTGCGTGCAGGTCTGCCCGACCGGCATCGACATCCGCGACGGCCTGCAACTGGAATGTATCGCCTGCGCCGCCTGCATTGACGCCTGCGACAACATGATGGACCAAATCAAGGCGCCGCGCGGCCTCATCCGCTACACCTCGACCAACCGCCTCGCCGGCAAAAAAACCAAACTGCTGCGCCCGAAAACCTTTGCCTATGGCGCGGTACTCATCGCCGCCTTCAGCCTCTTTATCCTCTCCATCGCGGGCAAAGGCGATTTGGACGTCAACATCCTGCGCGACCGCAACGTGCTCGCGCGCAAAATCAGCGGTGGCCGCATCCAGAACATCTACACCATCAAAATCCTCAACAAAACCGAAAACCCGCGCCAATACACCCTCGGCATCGAAGGCGCAGAAGGCGCGGCAATCGACGGCAAAACCCGCTTCAGCGTTGAGCCCGGCGCCGTTTACGAGACCGTACTGCGCGTCAACATCCCGCGCGCCTCCCTTACTGACAACAACGCCAACATCGACTTCATCGTCACCCCGCAGGACAACCCTGCGGACGCGCACCGCCAAACCAGCAAATTCCTCGGTCCGACCAAATGAACCCCATCCCTTGGTACAAAAACCACATCCTGCTGCTCATCATCCTCATCCCGCTCGCCACCGTCTGCGGCAGTATGTACACCATCTACCTCGCCGTCAGCAGCAAAGAAGCACCGGTGCTGGAGGACTACAGCAAAACCGGCCTGTCGCCGCAAAAACGCCACGAAGGCCGCACCACCATCACCGCGACGCTTGCCGACGGCGCCATCACCCTACAACGCGACCCGCCCAGCATCGAGCCACTCACCCTCACCCTGCAACACGCGAGCAAAGCCGCCCTTGACCAGACGCACACCCTGCAGGCGGACGCGCCGAACCACTACCCGCTACCCGCCGCCGTCCAACAAACCCTGCCAACCGCCACCTGGTACCTCAGCCTCGCCCCCGCTGACAAAACCTGGAAAATCAAGGGCAAATACCCGCATCCCAAACGCGGCGAACCGTCCCCGCCCGCCACCATCCCGCTTGCCAACCCATGAGCGCCTGCTACCACTGCCAGCAGCCCATTCCGGCGGGCATCAACATCAGCGACGACCACGGCCACCACTACTGCTGCCACGCCTGCCAGGCCGTCGCCCACATCATCAACGCGCACCACCTCGACCAGTACTACCAAGTCCGCGACCGCCCCGCGCCGCGCCCCGCCCACCCC
>ERZ773049.1074-NODE-1074-length-16140-cov-78.149829_pt1 | contig 16140 bp, 13 predicted proteins | sample MGYA00580633_ERZ773049 | MGnify/ENA primary metagenome ERZ773049 (study PRJEB29015, sample SAMEA2737991) | human oral metagenome | biome: human oral; feature: human-associated habitat; material: dental | place: China | collected 2066 ... | reverse complement strand
ACTGTCCTGGGGAGGCTCGAAGGCGAATGAATTACAGACGGTTTCTGCCGAATCTCTGTACGGCTATGAATCTTGTCTTTGGCATGTGTTCCATCCTATCAACAGTCGAAGGACATTTGGACTGGGGGGCTCTCTTTATCCTGTTTGCGCTGGTTGCCGACGGACTGGACGGACGCATTGCGCGTGCGTTCGGTGTATCCAGTGAGTTCGGCAAGGAAATGGACTCGCTCTGCGACCTCGGTTCCTTCGGCATTGCGCCGGCGCTGCTTGCATGGACGCTGGCGCTGCACACGTACGGCATCCCCGGCATTGCGGTGACGATCTTCTTCGCCGTCTGCGGCATGTGGCGCCTCACGCGCTTTAATGTGAACGTGCATGTTGTGCATGGCTACTTCATGGGGCTTGCCATCCCCGCCGGCGGGAACCTCGTTGCTATGTCGGCATGGCTCTTCCTCTCGCTCGGCATCGACCCGACATCATTTGGCCTGCTCTATCCCGCCGCTGTCGCCGTGACGGCTTATCTGATGGTCAGTCACGTGCACTATCCCGACTTCAAGGGCGGCGGGGAGAAGATCTATATGGCCTCTAAAATCTTTGCGCTGATTGTTTTCGGCGGGATCTTGTATTTCGGCAGGGCAGCCGTGCTGCCCGCCGTATTTACGGCTATATTTGCGACCTATGCGCTCTTTGGGATTATCAATCATACGATTGCCGCTACGGCATGTGCAAAGGAAGGCTGAAGCCGCATGACAGACATCCTACATCTTGTCTCGCCATATCTTCCGGCACATATTTTTGACATCATCATGGTGCCGGCGCAGATTTTTATTTTTCTCTTTACTCTGTATTTTTTCTTTATTGGCTTTTGTTGCCTGTGGCGGCGCAAAGAGGCGAAGATTCTCGTGCCGGAGAAGACATTCGCCGTTGTCGTTGCCGCACATAACGAAGAAGCGGTCATCGGTCAGCTCATCGAGAATCTGAAACGCCTCGATTATCCGGAGGAGCTTTACGACATCTACGTCATCGCTGACAACTGTACGGACAGCACGCCACAGATCGCGGGGAAGGCAGGTGCCATTGTCTGCGAGCGCACGCATCCGACGAAGAAGAGCAAAGGGTTTGCCCTCGAGTGGATGTTTGAGCGCCTCTTTCAGATGGACAAAGAGTACGACGCCATCGCGATCTTCGACGCGGACAACCTCGTGCATCCGAACTTCCTCAAGGAGATGAACAACCGTCTCCTCAAGGGAGACAAAGTCATCCAGGGCTATCTCGATGCAAAAAACCCTTACGATACATGGGTGGCGGGGACATTCGCCATCGCGTTCTGGGTCATCGATCACATCTCCCATCTCGCCAAGACGAACATTGGACTCTCGGCGTGTCTCGGCGGCACTGGCATGTGCATCACGACGGACGTGCTGAAGCGGCATGGCTGGCGTGCGACCTGCCTCACGGAGGATATGGAGTTCACGATGAAGCTGCTCGCCGAGGGGATTAAGACGACGTGGGCACACGACGCCGTTGTCTACGATGAGAAGCCGCTCACGTTCCGGCAGGCATGGAACCAGCGCCGACGCTGGGCGCAGGGGCAGTTCGACGTGGCGCACCGCTTCATCCCAACGATGATTCGCGAGGGATGGCGCAGGAAGGACATCCGCATCTGGGACGGATGCATCTATCTCCTCCAGCCGCATTTCCTCATGATCTCGACGCTGTTCATCATCATCAGTTACGTGCAGCTGGCATTCCCGCCGTTCTATACGAGCATTTATAAATTCCTGCCGTCGCAGCTCATGACAGCCATCATGATCGGGCAGTATGTTCTGCCCATGATTATCCTCATCAAGGTGCGGGCAAAACTCAAAGCATGGTTCTACCTGCTCCTCTATCCTGTCTTCATCTACTCATGGATTCCGATCATCTTCCTCGGATTCATCCACCGGAACGAGCACGAGTGGAGCCATACGAAGCATACGCGCGCCATGAGCATGGATGAGGTTATGGGTGACGTGATGAAATAAAAAAGGCTGCTGCACTTATGCAGCAGCCTTTTCCTAAACGAAGGAGAACGCTATGTATACATTGCGCATCGAAGGCGCATTCGAGGCGGCGCACCGCGTCGTGAACTACCCGGGGAAATGCGACCGCCTGCACGGACATAACTGGGCGGTCGAGGCGACCTTTCAGGGAACGAAACTGGATGAACTCGGCATGCTGATCGACTTTAAGATTGCAAAGAAGGCGCTTGCCGCCGTACTCGACGACTTTGACCATTATTATCTCAACGACTTCCCTCCGTTCAGCGAGGGGATCAACCCCACGGCGGAGAACCTCGCGCGCATCATCTTTGAGCGCCTTGCCGCGCGCGCTGAGGTGCAGACATCGCCGGCAGAGCTCACGGCACTCACCGTTTGGGAGTCACCGAAGTCCTCCGTCACCTATACGAAGGACTGATATGTGCGAGAACATCATTGAGATCTTTTCCTCCATCCAGGGGGAGGGGAAATACGTCGGCTGCCGTCAGGTCTTCGTGCGTCTGGAGGGGTGCAACCTCGACTGTACCTACTGCGATACGGAGAACGAGATCGGCCGCCATCCCGTCTGCATGGTGGAGGAGGATGCGGGCTCGCATGCGCTCATCTCCTATGAGAACCCGCTCTCTGCGCAGCGTACGGCGGAGATCATCGCGCGCATCATGGGAGATGTTCCGCACCACTCGCTCAGTATGACAGGCGGGGAACCTCTGCTCCATGTGCCCTTTATTCGGGAGCTCGCGGCGCATGTCCGTCTGCCGCTCTTCCTTGAGACGAACGGCACACTGGATCGAGCGCTCGCGGAATGCATCGACTGCATCGACATCATCAGCATGGACCTGAAGCTGCCGGGCGTCCTCTCGCAGCCGGTCTGGGATGCACATGCACGCTTCCTTGCGGTTGCACGCGCAAAGGATGTCTACGTCAAGATCGTTGTGGCCGCGGAGACGGCGGATGACGATATCGTGACGGCAGCGCGGATTGTCGCCGACACTGCGCCGGAGACACTGCTCATCCTCCAGCCTGTGACGCCCTACGGCGGCTGCACCGCGCCGATGCCGGAACACCTCCTCGCATTCCAACGTCTTGCGCTTCGCCATGTTTCGGATGTCCGCATCATCCCGCAGACACATCGCATGATGGGCTTGCTCTAGCGCAGCCATAGAGAGCAGACACAAAAACACTCGCATACCGGCATCATACCGATATGCGAGTGTTTTTGTATTTCAGAACCGCCATCCGAGGGAGAATCCACCCGTCACATCAGCCGTATGGAACCCGTCGGGTTTTCGGATCGGCATCGCCGCAAAGACATCATAGGACAGAGCATCAATCATCCCGCGTATACCGAACGCTGCCCCCGCGATCGTGTGCCCGTTGTAGAGATCCGCACCGGCGCCGTACACCGCACCGACATCAAGGCCGAGATAGAGCTCCAGCTTCTGCTTTGGGAACCGCGTCGCAAACTCATTGCAGAGATACCAGCCGTCCGTCCCCATCAGCGTAACCTCGCCGTCGAAGCCCCGCACCGTATACCGATTTCCCATGCTGATCATATCCGTGCCGTAGAGCTCCATCCCGTCCATCGTCCACTGCCCGTGAAAGGACGTCGTAAACGTCGCAGGACGGTGGCTGAACTCAAATGGATGCACATAGTCCGCATCCAGGAGCCACATTCGGTACCGCGTCCGCGGCATATCCTCATAGGGACTCTCCTCCTGCGCCCCCATCCACCCGAGACCGAATCTGTGGGCCAAACGGAAGTAGAGCGTATCTCTCTGCAGATAAAGGCGCTCCGCAAACCCGATCTCCATCGAGGTCTGGTGCATCGCCTGAATGGGCAGCTCGACATCGTTGAGGAAGCGATGCGAGTTCCGCTTGCGCAGACGAATGTCCATACTCGTCTTTCGATTTGCCGAACGGCTCAGCATGTAATCCCATGAAAGCACAGAGATATTCGTATCGCCCGCGCTGATGAAATCATAGGGCATGCTGTCCACCGTCTGATGATATTTCGACCGTTGGTAGGAGAGAGAAAAGGTATGGCGGCCATAGGGATAGGTATAGCTGATATTGTATCCGCGTGTTCCTTTCTCATATCCGTCCTGTGCACTGTCGAGATTTAGACCGATGCGGAGCATATCGTTCTTATGAAAGAGCTGATCGATGCCGAGAGAGGCGTACCACTGGAGCCTGCCCGTATCCTTGAGTCCGGAGTCATCGAACGAGATCGTTCCGTAGACATTCCTGCCGCGCTTCACATTCAGTACGATATCCGTCATCTGGGGCTCATCGGCAGGCAGCAGCCGAACGGAGATATCCTGTGAGGGGAGACGCTTTGCCTGTTCGATGCCCTGCTCAATGTCCCGCACGTTCAGAACATCTCCCTCGCGGAAGGGAAAGAGGTTCTTCCAGTAGATCACAGCGCTGTCATCTGCAAAGCGAACGGCATGGATGTAACCGACGAGGAGGACAAGACGCAGCTCGCCGGAGGAGAGATTCTGTTCGGGAACGGCAATGCGGCTCGTAGAGAAGCCGCGGGACATGAGAGTGCGGTTCATCGCGGTGACCAGTTCATTGATCTCGCGCAGAGAGAGTTCTCTCCCCTCATAGGGACGGGCAACGCGTTCGAGGAAGCGAAAGCGCTCCGTCTGATGCTCGACCGTAACGTGAGAGATATGAAAGCGAACACTCTCATCGGCGGGGAGATCAGAGGAGGGAGGAGGTGGCGCAACGACCTCCGCACGCTCCTGATTCCTGCGTTCCTGACGCTCAGACTCCTGCGCACGCGACTGATCGAGCTGTTCCTGTTGGGAGGGCGGTGCGGCAAAGACGGAGAAAGAAGAGAGCGAGAGGAGAGATGTGAGGAGTATCGCGGTTGTTTTTCTATTTGACATAACGTCACCTTTTCTTTGAAAAATAATGCCTTTATTGTCTGCTAAAAGCCTCGGGGAACGTGTGCCTATAGTTACTTCATCCTACGAGACTTGAGGTTGCACGTGATAGAAAAAAGATATTGGGTAAGGGTGAGGTATTGAAATTCCTATCTAGTCAGAAGTAAATATAAAGAGAAAGTCTCTATGGCAAAAAATATATCGCACCAAATTACTTTGGACTTATAGAACTGCACCGTATCCTCGCCATTGTACCAAAACTTCACCATGGAAAATAAAAAAGTCATAACCTAGTATACGCGCCTCACGGCTTGTGGACTAAATGCTGTTTTTAGTTGCCTTAAGATATTATATTCTATTTAAGGATTAATTAGTATCTCTCCAGACAAAATAGAATAGAAACAAATACTCTTTTATTTGTCGACGATAGGGGGAATAGATCGATGCCTTTCTGCTGATTCCATCAGCCTTTTGAAGAAATCCTCATCATAGTCCACCTTGGCCCAGCCACTAGGATGAATCCCGCTTTTCCACCCCCAATGCAGGGGGATCATGTTCCCTGTACGTGTATCATAGATTCCGGCATCAAAAAGATCAACCCTTTCCTTACGAAGGAGATCCGCTGCATAAATGCCGGGAAAATAGTCATAACCAACTAAAGAACCTTCACTAAATAATATTCCGTTGTCTGCATTCCCGTGAACATCCCAGCAGGTTGTACTTAGGAAGGGGGAGAAATATACCCAATTTACTACTTCACCCTGCAAATTGACCACAAGCCCCTGATTTGGATTCTCTCCCCAGATCAAAATGCTTTTATCCTCTTCATACCATCCTTTTAGGAGTCTCGCTCCCAAAACCGGTAAACGAAATAGAAACTGTTCTTCTTCATCATTTACAAATACAACGGCAAAATCATCCCATCGAATACAGATAAGACCATCCTTGTACTGCGTGGGATTTCCATTCCATTGCCTGTCTGTGTCTCCCAATGGCCACCATCTCAAATTATCATAGATTTTCTTTGCCGCTCCTCCCTTCTTTGGGATAGAGTACACTTCGTCCGGGCGTTCATATTTATCAGAGGAAAAGGTAAGATAGAATTTGTCCGGATAGACAAACAGCCCGCCAGGTCGATGATCGGATACGGTCTCCGGCCATACAACAGGGATTTCCTGCAAATCATCTTCGGTCAAACACATGATGCGCGGAAGCTGTGAAAGGTCATCCGTATTCTTTGGCTCCAGATAAAAATATAGTCCTTCCTCTGTGAGTGAGCAGGAGTACATAGCATAACCTTCGGGAATGAGGGCAGAAACGTCAAAGATCATTTCGTTTTCCAGATGGTTTGGATCCTTGATGATAAAATGGGGAGGCAATTCTGAATTCCAATGGCTTCCAATAATACTGCCGGAAAATTTGGTTTGTTGTGCATAATATTGGAATCCTCCCCTTAGCAGAGGTATGCAGATCAAGACGAGAAGTATTTTGCATAATTTTTTATGATTTGTCCAGAATGCCTTCATTCGCTCGGTACCTCTCCGTATGCTGCTTTTGCAAAAAGACCTTTCCCCATAAAGAAGACCATGTCATCTATCAGAATGTTATGGAGGGCTCTTGGATTATATAGATTATCCATTATTTGACTGAAAGTACTCTTTGCCTCCGGACTTAGTTTTTCAAAGGAAATACTTTGAAGAATAGGAAGTATCGTGGTGGTTGCACAGTTATGCGCAGTGAGATGATAATCAGACTTGTAATTTCTGTAATACTGAGTGTTTGCGTTAATTTCTTTTGCATGTTCATTTTGCTCCTTAACTTCCTCACTATTACCATCTTTGAGGCGTACCTCCCGAAAGAAATTGGCAGTTTCTTCCATAGGAATTTGTGTATAGCCATTATTTTTTATCTGATCGTTATATGCAGCGACAGCTTTTACGGGATCTATATATTCGGGATTAATCATAAAAGTATATTTTTCATCTGGATCATAAAACCAGCGGGTAATGAATGTCCCGTGACCGATAGGAGATGCAAGACCACTACTACTCTCTTCAGCATCTGTGCCATATCGCCCGTAGTCCGCAGAATCATACGATCCAGTATCCGTCTTTACGACAATCCCGACATGTCCTAAACCGCCGTCTTTAATACTGATTCCAATTTGCACTGGGGTATGGCCTTCGGCTAGATAGTTCCACTTCGTTCCTGTTGCCGCAGCACTCGCTCCTGCAGCGGCACTCCCTCCGGCGACTTTTGCAGCAGCAGCACCGAGGATAGCACTGACGGTCTGGGCGGTGCCGGGGGCTTTGCCCTTGACAGCGTTGATCAGCGCTTCGTTGAGTCCTGCACCAACAGCACCGGAGGCAAAGCCGGCACCCGTGATCTGGCTCATGATGCCGCCGATGATCGCATTACGGCAATCTTTCGCCCGCTTCCGTCGTCCTTCATGTTGTGAGCGAGACGGAATGCCTCCTCGCCGAAGACCGCGGCAAGCTCCTGCTGTTCCTCAATCTTCTTCTTGTCAAAGATTCGGCCGAGCTCGTTCAGTGAGTTAGCAGTGTCACGAGATATCCTGCGTGGGATTCTCCCTGATGTCGATGGTGCCGGGGGCAATGGCAGATTTTGTGGTGTCAGTACATTGTATTTAGAGAATTATCATTGTATCTTTAACGTTCCTTTTCTCCACTCCTGCAATGTAATTTCTGAAATAAAGCCCAATGTTCCTCTCTCTTTTGAAAGTTCCTCTAAGCACTTTTCTGCTTCTCTGGGAACTATGTTCAATAATGTTGAAGCTGCATTCAACCGAACATATCCATCAGAGTGGGATAAAATAGATATAAGTTGTTGTGTCCCCTTTTCCGTTTCTTTTAGTTTTCTTTCAGTTGACCTTATCTTATCATATATTTTATTTGCTTTACCTGCGGTCTCACTGTATCCCCACTGCATACATATATCTATATAGTAGGAAATTAAATCCAAAGGTTTTTTCATAAGTATACCTCTTTCGTTTATCTGGAAGTCAGTTAAATGGTTTAAAAACCCAATGTCCATGGTCCAGTGTTACTGTACCGAATTTTTCAAGTTGTTGTATTCCAAACTTGAATTGCTCTTCAAAACTTTGGGTTGCTAACCAGTCTCGAACTGTTTTATCTCCTGTGAAGAGATATTTACTAGAATATATCTTACTTATCTCCGAATGTATGCTTCCTTTCCCGCTTGGTAAAGCGATAACATTACCTACGTTATGAATCTGTTCAGGAGCAAATCCGGCTCTATAGGATTTGATTTGTGATTGCTCAACAATGTGATGCCACTGCATACCCTCCCCCGGATTACCTAATTGTCTTTTCAGTCTATTAAAGTTATCAAACCCCCTTTCTATCTCTACTATTGACGATATCTTTGTTCCTTTAGTTAAATACTTTAACTTTGATATTTTCGCTTCAGGAACAGCAAGTTCGGCAATCTCTTCGAGTACTGCACCTACTATAAAGCCTTTGTCATAAGCATCTCCATCCTCTAGGATATTTAACTGTTCATACAGTGTATCTTTTAATGAATTCCCTAACTCTCCTGAGGAAAACAGTTCTCCAAGAGTTTCTGTGACATCTTTTATAACTTTAAACGGATCATCTGCAATTGCACGAAAACCCTCAATAGTTCCTACACCATGCATGATTAACCCGTCTTTTAATCCGTCGGCTAGGTAAAAAGGGAAAAAACGTGTTTGTTCTGTATTGTAGTTTATAGGATTGTTTCTTCTTAGTTCAAAACCATCTCCTTTTACAACTTCTACGATATCGGCATACTTTCTATTAACTTCTTTTAGGATCCCATAGTCACTAAGCAAAGTATTATCTGCTAAATACTTTGCGTAGGCATTTCGTTCTTGCTCATTTTCTTGGTAAATTTTTTCATAACGTTCAATAATCGCTTGACGCTCTTCTTCTGTTTTTGCTTTGGATAGTTCTTCCTGCATTTGTCGCTCTTGCCAGCGATACAAGAAGTTCCACTTCGTTCCTGCTGCCGCAGCGGATGCTCCTGCAGCGGCACTTCCTCCGGCAACTTTCGCCGCAGCGGCACCGATGATGGCGCTGACGATTTGCGCTGTGCCGGGGTCTTTGCCCTTTAGGTTCTTGATGAGCGCTTCGTTGAGTCCTGCGCCGACGGCACCGGAGGCAAAGCCGGCACCTGTGATCTGGCTCATAATGCCGCCGATGATCGCGTGCACGGCAATCTTTCGTCCGCTTCCGTCATCCTTCATGTTGTGGGCGAGACGGAATGCCTCCTCGCCGAAGATCGCGGCAAGTTCCTGCTGCTCCTCGATCTTCTTCTTGTCGAAGATTCTGCCGAGCTCATTGAGGGCATTCTCTGTGTTACGACTGAGCGCCGAGATGTCCTGCGTCGGATTCTCCCTTATGTCGATGGTTCCCTCTGCAATGGCAGACGTTGTCCTGCTGCTCGCATCGCCTTTGACGGGGTATGGAATAGGGGACAAAAGGCTCCTATATAGGTATAGCAGAGGACTTAGCCGTGTAATGTCATTTAATGATTTCTACTTTGCTGATCAGAAAATCTATGATCTCATCGAATTTTTCATCAAACTCTTCTTCCGTTAGTGTAAATTCACAACCAGGAAGAGGTTCCATATAGGAACGTGTCTTTTCGTCTCTTCTGTTCATACTGATATAATAAATTTTCTTTTCCTTATTGTAGCGGACTGGTATATAATCATGGTATTTAAAAAACTTATTCCATGTTTTATATGGAGATGCTTTAAATGGATCGGTAACTTCGACTTCTTGCTGATAAGCAGACAAGCTATCCTCTATACAAATAAGGATATCTTTTTTTAATGATTTTCGATTTGTGGGAATTAAATAGCCCATAGATTGCCCATATCCAACATTGGTTTTATGCCCTTTAAGCAAAGAAATTTTTCCGGTTTTTTTATCTACGTATATATGTACATAACCACGCATTTTTATACTCCTTTCATTTTACGACAGTTATAGTGATTTCAATCCCTTTTTCTTTTGCATATTCCTTGACCATTTCGAGCCCCCTTTGTTGTTCCGCTGTTATCTTCATATCTGGAATGGCAATTTCAAGTTTCTTAGAGGAATAATCTTCTAGGGTGACATCTATTCCTTTTCGTGTCCCTATTGTAAAATCATCCAACGCATCAACATCTCTCCTTAACTTGTTATAGATACCTTTTGCCGTCTCGTAAGTCTTATCACTGAGTTTTATACTCTTAATGCTGACGGCTACGCCATTATCCAATTTGTCTATTTTTGGGAAACTATGACCGAGATTGTTCCCTAACGCGTCATCGATCATGTCTCCTCTTTTAAAGGAACCTTTTTTCCACACATCGCCTCCAATAGACACGGTTCGATCAGCAATTTTAGCCGTACGGGTAGTCACTCTTGTAAGCGCTCCCATTTTGGACAATACTCTTAATCCTTTTGCTCCTCCTCGTATAACAACGCTTCCTCCACCTATCATCAACGCTAGATTGAAAACGAAATCTCCGGCAAGTTCCCCTCTTTCGTAAGATGTTCCGTTTGCGGCTGTATCCTTGACTTTCTCCAGATATGCATTTAATTTTTCTTTTGCTGTATCTGACGCTTGCGTTGGGTCTGCAAGGATTTCTCCTATCGCAGTCGCGATATCTGTGATTGTTGTGACTGGATGGGAGGCCATGTCATATAGGTCGTCTACCATCTCTACGCTGTTATCGGCCAACGCTTTTTGGAACCCATCACTAAAAGTTAACGGACTGGTTATGTGCCCATCGAAGTCTCCCCACTTAAATTCTGCCTGTTCTCCGGTTTTTTGTGCATTTGACGTCCCATAATGATCCATTTTATCGATGACATATACGTTTCCTTTTTTCGTTAGAGGATTCCCACGAAGCGTCGTCCGATCAATGCCACCGTCACGTATCACTTCTAGATCAGATACCTGACCGTTTTTATCAATTGCAACAGCGACTTTTTTCCCGTCTACCATTGCATATCGAATGAAATATTCGCCGTCTCCCAGCTTCTTATAGTCTTCCGATTTATTTAATGCGCTGAGCTGGTCTATGATTTCCGGCAACTTTTCATATTTGTTCCACTTCGTTCCTGTTGCCGCTGCGGATGCTCCTGCAGCGGCACTCCCTCCGGCGACTTTTGCAGCAGCGGCGCCAATGATGGCGCTGACGATTTGCGCTGTGCCGGGGTCTTTTCCCTTGACAGCGTTGATCAGTGCCTCGTTAAGACCCGCGCCAACGGCACCCGAAGCAAAGCCGGCACCCGTGATCTGACTCATGATGCCGCCGATGATCGCATGCACGGCAATCTTTCGTCCGCTTCCGTCGTCCTTCATGTTGTGAGCGAGACGGAATGCCTCCTCACCGAAGACGGCGGCAAGCTCCTGCTGCTCCTCGATCTTCTTCTTGTCAAAGATTCTGCCGAGCTCATTGAGTGCATTCTCTGTATCACGACTCAGCGCCGAGATGTCCTGCGTGGGATTCTCCCTGATGTCGATGGTTCCCTCTGCAATGGCAGACGTTGTCCTGCTGCTCGCATTGCCTTTGACGGGCATGGAGATATTCGGTGCAAGGCCTTTGGTGTTGTAGACCTTATTCTTTTCATCCTCCGTCATGTTGTCATAGTTGCCGTACTTATGGTAGGCGGCACCGATGCTCTTTGCACTGTAATCCGCCTCGTTCTCCAGATCGCTAACTCAACCTTCCTCTTTTTTCTTGACCTCCTCAAACCATTCTTCGCAAATATGTAATCCTAATTTTGTTTCAGAATCTGTCCATAGATTCTCATAGCAGTAGTCTGCTTTGAGGCTATTCTTTTTTACGTCATATATCAGTTTCATTTCTGTTGGCATATCTTTTCTGTATTCCGCGCAGAGTGCGTGTATTTTTTTTATATTTTCTAAGATAATGTTTAGTAATGCTTTTTGTCGCTCTTCAGATACATCATATTCAAAGCCCTTCCCGTCTGATTTTACATCATTGAGTTTATGCCTCTCTAATATTTTCCCGTGAATCTTAAAGAAGCAATCTCCATATATCATATTATTCTCGTATGAGCAGTATATATATATAACATCTGCGTGCCAATCAACATACTCAAGACATATAGATACCATATCTGCTTGATATTCTGTAAAATAATCTTCAAATGTCTTCATTGAAGCTATTTCCTCCTTTATCTAATAACATAAATATTCCTTGATCTTACTTAATTTGCAATTATTGTTGTAGTTGTTTTCCCATCTATTGTATGCGAAACAACAAATTCCGAGGGCCTTTTGCTAGTCCCTTCATATATCACATTTACTTCAACTTGTACGTTTTTTCCCTCCTTAATAGCTTTTGCCCACTCGTTCTCTAGTTTCTTGTACTCACTCAGATTTACATGTGAACTCTGAGATACCAGATTCGCGAGCTCTGGTGAACCCCCGAAACGATCTGCCGCAAGATGAGCTGCTTGGTCTCCTTCTTGTTTGCCAGGAGTATTCGGGGTGTGCCTGAGCCTCTTATCACGTTCAGTAAGCTGAAGATTGTCTGTCTTGAATTGGCTGAGACGCCCTGCCTCATCGGTCTTATACAAATACTCGAATTCTCCCGCCTTATATTGAATATTGGGGCGTAGAGACTTGCCATCCGGCATGTATATGTCTTTTGAGCCAGGCTTTATCCTTCCAAGATCTTCCAGCGGTATAGAAGAAGAGGCCGGTTTCCCTTCTGGCAAATGGGCAGGAGCTTTGTTTTCGATCTCCTTGAAGGGCGCCAAGAATTTTTTTGCTTTTTTTATGACCTTAACAAAGGGAATGATCCCTATCGCAGATGATCCTGCCGATTCGTAATCACCTTCTGCAAGATATAGGACCGTTTCTGCTGCTCCCGCTGCAGAACCAAAACCGGGAACATAGCCGGCCAAATCCAATCCTTCGTGTGCAACAGCAGCAAACTCCTTGAAGGTCATATTTTTATGTCCGATGACGACAGTATCAGGAAGTATATAGGCTGTTTCTCCCGTCAAGGAATAGTGTAAGTCTCCGTAAAGAACAGCGAATTTTGCTCTTTTTTGCTGGGTGACTTCTTCGCTGTCTGTTGAGTAGATAATATATTCGTCTTTGCGCATGTCTTCGCGCATACGATCTTCTTGGGCGTTGTCGATTTCTTCCCATCGCTCGAGGATCGCCTTTTTTTCCTCTTCTGTAGCGGCTTTGGAGAGTTCTTCCCGCATTCTCCGATACTGCCATTCCAGAAGGTAATTCCACTTTGTTCCTGCTGCTGCCGCACTCGCACCTGCAGCGGCATTTCCACCGGCTGCCTTTGCTGCAGCTGCGCCGATGATTCCACTGATTATCTGTGCGAGGGCAGGATCAAGACCTTTCAGATTGTTAATCAGTGCCTCGTTGAGACCTGCACCCGCAGCGCCTGAAGAAAATCCTGCCCCTGAAAGCTGGCTCATCAGGCCGCCGATGAGGGCGTGAATCAAGACCTTTCGTCCGCTTCCATCGTCCTTTAGATTATGGGCAAGACGGTATGCCTCCTCGCGGAATACGCGCACGAGCTCCTGTTGTTCCTCGATCTTCTTCTTGTCAAAGATTCTGCCGAGCTCATTGAGGGCATTCTCTGTGTTACGACTGAGCGCCGAGATGTCCTGCGTCGGATTCTCCCTTATGCCAATGGTTTCGCATAAAAAGAGGTGCACAAGATTTGTTATTCGAATAAGCTCTAATCAGTTAATATAAAATATAAAAGAATGGTTCCCATAGAAAAAAAATATCCTGTAATTAAATAATAATAAATAGTATGTTTCGTGAATTTCCTCATGAACTTTAATTGTTTTTTCTGATTAGGGTATTCAGGAAGTTTCGGAATTTCTTGTAAGAATGTAAGTACATATTGACGGTGTAAAATAGAAGTAAAACCGATAAAATATAGTATGATTACTGTAAATATGTCAGTATGATAGGAGGTTAACATTACAATCCATCCTAAAGTCAAAAAAGGGAAAAAACCTAGAAAAGAAAATTTTAGAAATGCATATCTAAGAATGGAGGGCCATATAGTTCGTCTTTTTATGTATGTCCATATTGTTACACCAATAAGATTAACGGCACAAAATGTATACACCCAAAATCCTATATTTTGTATATGGATTTGTTTCCAAAGAAATTCCATTTTACTCTCCTATAGTATGATAGATATATAATCAGGGGAATGGTACACAACTTGTATTATAGTTTTTTACTTCTCTTGAAGGATATAGTGTCTTATCTCATGTTTAAGAAAATCACCTAATATCGCGCCTCCAATACCTCCCCATGCTCCAGTAAGCGCAGACAATCCAGCCTCAGATCCAATTGCAACTCCAACTGCCGTACCTCCTGCTGCAAGAAATAATGGTAATATATCTGTTCCTAGCGCAACCACCAATTTCCCATCATTATAGGTATTCAAATCCTTTTTAATATCGATAAGCGTAAGAGTTCCGGTCACTACACCGCCAGCTTTAATATATCCAGACAGGAAGCCTCTATAATATCCTTCATTTTTAATAGCTTCAGGAACTCGGTTTGCCGTATCAGATAAAATATTGGTGACGGTTGATTTCAGAACATCAAAACTACTATTGTTTGACTCGGTGCCCTGTTTCGGAGTATCTGGCAAAACAAGGTTTTCACCGGTAAACACTCCAGGAGGATAAGGCTCTAATATATATTCTTTTTTAAGTTCGAATTTTGGCATTCGTATCTTTTCGATGGGATTTTGGTTTTCATCTATTCCGACATGTACATCGTTAATGAATGAAAATCCATTCCAGTTTTGCCCACGCACTATGGTGTTATACTCTTTGAAGAATTGGATTGCACTTTCTTTGGTAATTCCCGAATTCATGAGGTAGCTTATTGCCTTTGGATAGTTTTGAACATTTTCAGCTTGTATATTTTGAGCATTTGCACGTATGGGTTCTGCTTCAGAGAAGACGTTATTCACTCCTTGAACAAGTGACCATGCTTCTTCAGGGGAAAGTTCTTTTCCATCCTCTCTTTTAAGTATATGCAGGGCAAGAGCTCCTACTCCATTATGATTTGGGTACTTCAGCAAGAAGGCGTTCCACTTCGTTCCTGCTGCCGCAGCACTTGCTCCTGCAGCGGCACTTCCTCCGGCGACTTTCGCCGCAGCGGCGCCAATGATGGCGCTGACGATTTGCGCTGTGCCGGGGTCTTTTCCCTTGACAGCGTTGATCAGTGCCTCGTTGAGTCCTGCGCCAACGGCACCGGAGGCAAAGCCGGCACCTGTGATCTGACTCATGATGCCGCCGATGATCGCGTGCACGGCAATCTTTCGTCCGCTCCCGTCGTCCTTCATGTTGTGGGCGAGACGGAATGCCTCCTCACCGAAGACGGCGGCAAGCTCCTGCTGCTCCTCGATCTTCTTCTTGTCAAAGATTCTGCCGAGCTCATTGAGTGCATTCTCTGTGTTACGACTCAGCGCCGAGATATCCTGCGTGGGATTCTCCCTGATGTCGATCGTTCCCTCTGCAATGGCATACGTTGTCCTGCTGCTCGCATCGCCCTTGACCGGCATGGAGATGTTCGGTGCAAGGCCTTTGGTGTTGTAGACTTTATCTTTCTCGGCCTTCGTCATGTTGTCATAGTTGCCGTACTTATGGTAGGCGGCACCGATGCTCTTTGCACTGTAATCTGCCTCATTCTCCAGATCGCTGAAGGAGAGTGTACCGGTAGAGAGTTTGTTCTTGTCGGCAGGTGCGTTGCTTGCGATGAGTGCGCCCTTCAGATCGGTATTCTTTCCGACCAAGAGATCAAAGCCGCCGGTTCCGGCGAAGATGCCCGCCTGATCTCTTGCACTCTTGTAGTGGGAGGAGATATTTCCCTTGCTGAAGGATCCGCCGATATTGGGCATGGAGAATTTGCGGTAGACGTTCTCAGAGTCCGGTGTAGCCAGTTGTTTGGTCTTTCCATCAAAGAGATTGACATTCCAAGAGATCCCAAAACCTGCAGAGGTGTTTTGTTCCTCATAGGTTTCTTTCTCCTGGAGTGTCTCAATATTGAGGTTCCTGCCGACTCTTGCGGTGACCTTGTCTCCCTGTACTTTGCTCCCAAGGATATCCGTATCCTTGCCGGAGGTGATGACCGCATTCTCCTCAGCACGGATGAGG
>ERZ773049.1073-NODE-1073-length-16148-cov-7.454173_pt1 | contig 16148 bp, 19 predicted proteins | sample MGYA00580633_ERZ773049 | MGnify/ENA primary metagenome ERZ773049 (study PRJEB29015, sample SAMEA2737991) | human oral metagenome | biome: human oral; feature: human-associated habitat; material: dental | place: China | collected 2066 ... | reverse complement strand
AGGAAATCGCTCGCCACAAACTTTTTCAGCTCATTTCCTCAGGAAATCGGCCGCCACAAAACTTTTTCAGCTCATTTCCTCAGGAAATCGGCAGCTCACTTACTCACTCATTTCCTCAGGCAATCGTAAGCGATAGGATTGCCCACGCCGAACTCGCGTTAACGATGAAGGGGGCTGGAACGATCAAAGGGGCAAAAAAACGGAGCGAGTAGGCCGAAACGCATTTGATTGAACCTAAAAACAAAAAAGGCACTGCCGGAACCCAATCCGACAGCGCCTCCGCCCTGTTTTTATCCGGGAAACGAGTGTCTGTCACCCTCCAAACTGATGCTGCGCAAGGGTGTAAACGATGAGGGAAAGCGTCCCCCCTAAGGAGGCAAAAAGCGTGCGTCGACTGCCGCGAGTCGCAGCGTGGATGCCCAAGATGAGGACGGCGTAGGAACCGATGAGCAGGACGAGGTCGAAGCGCATCGGGACACCGGCCACAGGGAGGAGGCTGAACCGATCGACGACGGTGACGAGCGTGTGCGTCAAGCGCTCCACCGCGCTCTGCAATCCGAAGCTCCCGGGCGTACCAACGGGCAGCGCGACCCACACGAGGGCCATGGGGATAAGCAGCGTGGCGGACAGCATGAGGAAGAGATTTGCGAAGAGAAAAACGAGGGAGATGCGGCCGAAATAGTAGCAACAGAGCGGGAAGGTGCCGACCTGAGCAGCCAGGCTGACGGCCACAAGTCGCCAAGGGAGGGCGATCCACCGGCGGCGCACATCGATGAGGCAGGCTATGCGGGGCGTGAGCAGAAGGATGAATAAGACGGCCGCGAAGGTGAGCTGGAACCCGACGTCGAAGAGGCTGAAGGGATCGACGAAAAGCATCAGCAAAGCAGAGGCGAACAGCGTGTTGTATGGCTCGGGGGTGCGGCGAAGAGCCACGCCAATGAGGTAGATGGTGAGCATCGTGGCCGCCCGGACGGCCGGTGCAGAAAGGCCCGACACGGCGGCGTAGGCCCAGGCGACGAGGATCATCAGTCCGCAACGAAAGAGTCGGCAGGGCGTAGTCAGCGGCAAAAAACCGAGTAGCAGGGCAAGCGCGCCGCTGACCAGTCCCACGTGAAAGCCGCTGACAGCTAAGAGGTGTGCCACGCCAGCGGTGGAGAATCGGCGGCGCAAGTCACGCGTCATGCCGCTACGGTCGTTGACGGTGATCGAGGCCAGTACAGCGTGCTCGTCGGGCGAAAGGCGCAGCTGCCCGAGGCGTTCCACGATGTGCCCTTGCACAGCGTGCGCCGCCCGTCGCCATGCCGTCGGTGCAGGCCTCGGATCGTCAAGGTGCCGCTCAGCCAGCGCGGTCCGCTGTATGGCCAGAAAGAGGATCACGAAAGTCAAGATCGCGCCCCAAATGTAGGGTGTCTCGAGCCGCAGCTCGCGCGGTGCCGACCGTCGCCCTCGGTTGCACACAAGCCCCGCAATGGCAGGAACCAGCAAGGCGAAAGACAAGTACTGGAGCGGGTAGCAGATCTCGCAAAGGGTTCCGACAATCCACAAAAAAAGCGGCCTCGATAGAGGTCGCTTATTCCATTCGTTATGATCGCGTTCGATCATGCTCGATTCTCTTTTCCGCGGGGCGTCGGCCCGTAGCGTTGTGTTATTGTTTTGCGGAATGAATATTCGCGGCGCTTCTCGGACAATCTCTCGCGCTACGCCTTATTTCCGCTCACCTTCGCCCAGAGGAATCGGGTGGCAAACCAAAGGTGACGCATCTGCGTGGGCAACGCTCCGTAGTAGCGACACATGATGCGATAGCGCTCCGCGAGGGACGCCTTACGGTTGCGCGTCGTCATCCCTTCGGCTTCATAATTCACTAACCGCATTCGTGAGTTGACGATCCGCTGCGATTGTTTCATGCACCGGATGCACCAATCGAAGTCGGCCGAGAACCGGTATTGCAAATCGTACGTCGGCGCCACGCTCCGCTTGACGACAAACGCCTGATGACTGACACGCATCCCCGTTCGAAAGCCGCGCCACGTCAACGTCCCGGGCGCTTTCAGTCGACGCTCGGCGATAAATCGCCCCTCGCTGTCGATCACGTCCGTCTCACCGTAAAGAATATCTGGCCAACCGTTTCGTTCGGCCACATCGGCCAATTGCGACACCGTCTCCGGCGACCGAAATGTGTCGCCTGCGTTGAGAAACCAGACATAGTCGCCCGTTGCCCGTTGCAGGCCCTTGTTCATCGCGTCGTACAGCCCACGGTCCGGCTCCGAAACGGTTACGCACCGCATCGGCTCCATGCCACGCCGCGTGCGTTCGTCCGCCACCTCCGCCTCCCAACGTGCGACTCGCTCCATCGTCCCGTCAGTCGATCCCCCGTCAATCACGAGGTACTCCATCTCGCCATACGTCTGCACCCCGACGCTCTGCAACGTCCGCTCGAGCGCCTTCCGAGCATTGTATGTGACTGTGATGATGGAGAAGAGGAGGGGCATCTAGATCTTCTTTTGAGCCAGTATTATCGTATTAAAATACAGTTCAGGTTTTCGGGGCAACAACCAAACAATCGCACCGCCCAAAATACAAACCGGTGCAATGAATATGGCATTCATAAGAAGGTTGACATATTTATTCTTGACGTAAAACAGGCTTCGTAAATATGCCATCCACAATTGCAAAACGACTTCCGCAAAATGTCCGCTACGTTCTTCGGCAAGGATTGTCAATCCCTGATCTGTTATGTGTTTTCGAATCCCTATAAGGGAGAATCGTCTAAAATCATACGGCAACTCATGCTCTGCCCAAATAAAAGGTACGGTAACCAGCATCTTACCGCCCGGTCTCAATACACGAACAAGATCTGTAAGACATCCGTCTACATTAGGCACATGCTCCAAGACTTCACTTGTCAATATCGCGTCAAACGAATCATCGTCGAATGGAAGGCGTACTCCATCATAGTAGACATCTATCTCTTCCGTTTTATGATTATGACCTTCGTTTTCTATATCTACTCCAAGATAGGACCTTAAATGCGGAAACAACTCCTGATATGGTTTAGCTCCACACCCAAAATCAAGCAATTCACCTTCTAATTGTGGTGCAAGTCGCCGCACTTTCTCTATCAACCGCTTGCGGATAAAATAAAATGGGTTGATGAAAACGCTAAACCAATTGGGAAAAAATCGCTGCCTTAGGTAGTATGTATGAAATCTGTCAAGCATCTCTTTCAATATGCTGTCTGTCATTTATAGGGTTCATAGATGTAATCATGAGGGTCGAAATATTCCGAAGCCAACACCATTAAGATTGCATCCTTGCTGAAATGATGCATTGTATGCCAATCTTCAGGATTAATGATAAGACACTTATGAGGAGAGTCTAAGATAAAATCCTTATGTCCATTCTTTGTATGATTGGATATGATGCAGTGGCCTTGAAGACAAATGGCGGCCTGTACAGTTTTATGATGACGGTGCCCACCTCTCACGGAGTCATCTACACCATAAATGTAGAAGATTCGCTTAATATCAAACGGTATAACCTTCTCAATCACGGTCAAATTTCCGCGTCGATCAGTATATGTTTTGAGATCTATTAATTCTGCCATTCTATTGGTGCAACGCTCTTACCGAAGAAATTTCACTCCACCCTCGACGCACAAAAAGTTCGAGAAAATACTTTGCTCTATCGAATCCTGAGAGATATCTTTCCGAAGCAGCAACTTCTGGATATTTGTTTCTGATTTCCTCGATTTTTTTTACGTATGGGTTAAACATTAGTTGAATTGCACTTTTACTTCTCCGATAGTAAGGTCGAGGGGAAAAATAAGAGGGGGTGACAAACGTAAGAGAGTGAAAATGGAAAAACACGACCTCAAAAGAAGTTCCTATCTCTTTTTCTGTAGCCACAATATACCCTCTATCCTCTTGAAAAGAAAACCGCTGCATATTCCACGGCGCAACACCTGCACCTAAATTCCTGCAAACATGTACTCCATCAAACCGTCTTGGCCAATCGTCTAAATATTTCTGATCGCCGAAGCGATTGTTCTCAAAACGATTATAGCACCAATCTATACACGCTTTCCGCCACCAATTCAAAACATCCCGTCCTTGCTCGTTATTTTTGAAAGCAACGAACTGTACACAATAAATTCCGGTTTTTGTACTTTGATCGTATTGAGGTGTATAATTATGAGGGGTAATCATCACTGCATCATCTCCCATCTCATCAAATAAGGACTGTGGGGATGAGAAAAAATAGAGATCAGAATCTAAATATGTACAGCTCTCTACATTAAACCGATCTAATACATACAGTATGGTAGACGAAGTACATGTCCAACAATATTCTCCTCGTGTACGAACCGGCTTAACACGCAGTAATTCATCATCCTCAAACTCACTCAATGAGATCACCGTCATCTTATTCAGAGATAACGACCTCAATGTTGTGTAGCAGGCGTCGTTAAATGCAAAAACATACAAATGAAATTCTTGGCAATGGCGACAAAGCGATTCATACATCGCTAAGCCTCGCGATAGATAGGCGGAGTCAAAGAGAGTGCAGAAGTTAAACATCGGGCTTTCTGCATACCATAATGATACTCTGCCCAAAAGACTTCTTATGCTCTCCAGACAGTTTGTAAAATTGAGCTAATATTTTAGCTGCCAAACGCACGATCTTATATGTAAACCTATAATCAATCATCCGAAAATCTCTTCTTAGAAGACGATTAAGGTAAGTCGTTGACATTGTATTATACCACCATTGTCTATGGACACTGGACACCGGTTCTCTATAGATATCCAGAACCTCCAAATTATATTTCTCAGCCATAGACCTTAGTGATCTCTCATTCCAATGAAGAGTATGATGGGGTGGTAAATTCAGGCAAAAATTAGATACATACTTAATAAATCCATCATTATCTGGCGTTGCAACAATCAAAAGTCCCCCCTTCACAATGCAATCAATTGCAGAACACATGAATTTATCCAACGAGGAAATATGTTCTATTACTTGGAAGATAGAGACTACGTCAAACCTCTCTTTATTCTCCTCACTAAATTCTTCTATTGGAATTGGCAAAACATTTGCTCCATCCTTTTTAGCAAGTTCTATAGCTTTACTACTAAGATCCAAGCCCTGATAATAATTCTTCTCTGACAAATAATGTCTAAAAGCACCTCTTCCAGCACCTATATCTAAAACTCGATCATCCTCTTCGATGAACTTACGCGAATAATCATATTCCGTTTTCCCCTCATGCAGATAGTACCATTCGTCTTTCAACAAGATATTATAAAAATCATCATCCCCCGATATGATTGGATCAAAAAAACGCAGACCACATTTTTGGCAAAGAACATATTCCAATCTCTCCACACTTTTCCAGATATAGCCTATATCCTTTTTGTAAACTCTCCGATACAAATTAGATATATCTATAGTTCTCACACTCTCTATTCTACTCTTTATTATATTGCCACAAAGTGGACATCTGCAATTCGATTCCCTCATAAACCCTAATTTAGCCCTATCGCTCACTTGAAAATAATCTTTGTTTTTAGACTATTCCCAAAGAGATCATCATCCATCCAAACTAAAAATTGAAACAATTCGCTCACACGCCCTCCCGTCACCATATGGATTTATAGCCCGACTCATTCTCCTATAATATTCCTTATCTTCCAATAAGGAAGAGACTTCCGAGATAATTTTATCACAATCTGTGCCAACCAACTTCACCGTCCCCGCATCTAATGCCTCTGGGCGTTCCGTTGTATCACGCATAACAAGGACGGGTTTACCCAAGCTCGGGGCTTCTTCCTGAATACCACCACTATCAGTTAAGACGAGACTACTTTTTTTCATCAAGTACACAAATGGGAGATAGTCCAATGGTCCGATAAAAAACAGATTTTCTCGAGGTGTCTCATTAAAAACCTTTTCGATGGGTTTTCGCACATTTGGATTCAGATGCATCGGATAGACAAAATCCACATCAGGATATGTCGTACTCAACATCTCTATTGCATGACAAATCTGGAGAAACCCCTTACCAAAATTTTCACGCCGGTGTCCAGTAATCAGAACAAGATGTCGAAATCTATTTTCATTCGATACTCTATCCACGTCATAGCCAGCTCTATTCAACGCTTTTCTGAGTGATAATTGCAAGGCTTCATCATGTTTTATCCTACCAAGAACAGCATAGAGCGCATCAATTACCGTGTTGCCCGTCACCCAAATACGATTGCTGTGTACGCCCTCTTGCAATAAATTATCTCGCCCTAAAGAGGTTGGCGAAAAGTGGTATGTAGCAATACGCCCGGTTATCTGATGATTCATCTCTTCTGGCCATGGACTATATATATTATTCGTACGTAAACCAGCTTCGACATGTCCGACCCACATCTGTTGATAGAATGCAGCTAAAGCAACAGCCATTGACGTAGTCGTATCACCGTGCACCATCACTATATCCGGTTTAGCCTGAGAAAAAACATCTCGCATTCCCATTCCCAATAAGATTCGCGATGTAATGTCGTATAAATCCTGGCCTGACTTCATGATGTTCAGATCATAATCCGGTATAATATCAAAGATATTCAACACTTGATCGAGCATTTCTCTATGTCACCCTGTCACGCAAACAGTCGTCCTGAACTTATCCGGATATTTCTGGAACTCCTTAACTAAAGGAGCCATCTTGATTGCCTCTGGCCGTGTCCCAAAAACCAACATAATGTTCTTCCGCATTATTCTTATCCCTTTCTACCCTGAAATACAGATTTTATCCGGTATTGGATCTTATGCCATAGCATCGCATAACGGAAATAACCAATAAACGCTTTTCTCGCATTCTTATCTTCTTCAAGTAGAAGACGTTCAAGCACGATCGGGCGATCAGATAGTTTCACATCAAGCGCATTGTCCCCACTGTAGTTAGTGCCGCTCCCATCACTCCCATTATGAAAAATAAGGGACCGCCCTGGATAGAGTGTTAATTTGTCTTTTAATAATGCGGAGGCATACCATCGCACAGCCCATGAGCTAACGGATCCATCCGCCTGTTTTTCTAGCATCTTCATAAAAGGATAACTACCTGAGAAGTCAAATGTCCATTCCAGTTTATGAGCTCTTATTTGATCCAACAATTCAGCACCATTGGGGGTAAATAGATCCCAGCCTCTTTTCCATGTCCCCCAGCCCAAGCAATCAGTACCACGAATAAAAAACGACTCCGGTAACTTCCTTTTTATCGGGAATATATACCCATGCACACTAATAACCTCATTGGCATCTTCATACATCGAGAGTGCCTCATTCATGTATTTTAAAAAAAAAGGAGATGTCAACAAATCATCTTCCAAGACAATAATTCGACCGTATTCATTCACAACTTGAGTTACTCCGTCAATGATGTTTGCTGCCAGTCCCATATTTTCTGCACGCTCGATTAACTTGATTGAACGAAAACCGGTGATCTCTCTTAAGTATGCTCTTGTTTGGCGCACCCCATCTTCGGCAACGCAGTTTTTGGGAGCGTCCGAAAAAATAATCAAATCGCTTTCCGAGGCATATTCGTTTTTCAACAATGCATCGATTGTTTGGCGAGTATGCACCGGACGATTATATGTGAAGAGTACTATAGGTGCTAACCGCATCATAAAGGACAAATAAATCGATTAAAGTCGCCCGTGGATAAGCGATTTATCGAGGATCCCTTTTACGTCAAATAAGACAGTAGGTTGGTTGCGAACAAAGCTGAAGTCGATCGAACGAAATTCGTCGTGAGCAACCGTCAAAATGATACCGTCATATTGTTTGGGATCAGGCTGCTGAGCGAGTAAATCAATGGCATATTCTGCTTTTACTTCATCACGCAATGCATGAGGATCATACACATCCACATGAATGCCGAAATCCTTCAACTCATCGATCACATCAACCACTTTTGTATTCCGTGTGTCCGGACAATTCTCCTTAAATGTAAATCCAAGTACCAATACACGACTCCCGACTATCCGAATGCCGTGACGAATCATCAATTTAACCGTCTTTGAAGCCACAAAACGCCCCATCCCATCGTTGACAGAGCGGCCGGAAAGGATCACCTGAGGATTATAGCCTAAACACTGTGACTTATGCATCAAGTAATAAGGATCAACACCAATGCAATGTCCGCCAACCAAGCCGGGAGTGAACTTCAGGAAGTTCCATTTTGTGGCAGCTGCTTCAAGCACCTCCTGCGTATCTATTCCCATACGATCAAAAATTAGCGACAATTCATTGACAAATGAGATGTTTACATCGCGTTGTGCATTTTCGATCGCCTTGCATGCTTCTGCAACCTTAATCGACGACGCACGAAACGTACTGGCGGGAAGGATTGATCGATAAAGTATTTCAACCTTCTCGGCGACCTCCTCAGTCGAACCAGAAACAACCTTCTGGATCGTTTCTAATGTATTTTTTCGGTCGCCGGGATTGATTCGTTCAGGAGAATAACCACAGAAGAAATCAACATTATACTTTAATCCTGAGGCTTTTTCCAAGACAGGCACACAGTCCTCCTCCGTACATCCGGGGTAAACTGTCGATTCGTAAATAACAATATCCCCAGACTTTAACGCCCGACCTACCGTAGCCGACGCAGCCAATAGCGGAGCTAAATCAGGGGTCTTAAATTTCGTGATCGGCGTTGGGACGGTCACAATAAATACCGTACAATCACTTAACTGCTCATTGTTGTCAGTCAGTGTCAAGCCTTTTTCTTCTGTACTGGATAGGGCTCCCTGCAGCCTGTCACGATCCATTTCTTGGGTGTGATCAAGCCCTTTCTGCAATTCGACAATCCGTTTACGATTGATGTCAAAGCCGACAGTCGGATAATGCTCTGCAAACGCTACCGCCAACGGTAATCCCACATATCCTAATCCTATAATCGCTATTTTCATCTAACAGTTCTGCTGTGATTTGTTCGGCCTTAAACCTGAGAGGCGAGGATAAAGCCTCTCATTCCCCAATCAGCTTAATTCGTACTACATCATCCTTAACAACAATATGGCTTTGAGGATAGACTGACAAGATCAATGATTTAAGTTCTTCAATCGAAGGATAATCCTTTCTCTTCTCTTCAAAACATCGCGCATCATCAATCAATATCATATGCCTTACTCCCGACTGCAAAATCGTTGTTAGCTCCTCCCATATAGGGGTGTCTAACTTCCCTTGCGCCGTTATTCCGCCAGAATAATGTCCGTCTAGCCAAAACAGAACAGGCTCCTTGAATTTTGGAACTATTTCATGCAAGACCTCGCTACTATCGCCATGCAAAAGAGTAACACTCTCGTTTTTTTTGAAACGGCGCTTCGCTTTTCGATACAACCTCTCACTCAATTCAATCGAATAGATACGACTGAAATTGTCTAACTGTGCATATATCATATCACCATAATAAGTGCCGGTCTCAACCAATGTACTAAAGCCTGCATCCTTTTGAGATTCCTTTACAATCAATTGTTTGACAATATGAGGGGGGGGGGATGGTTTACCCCGGTTCATCCACTCGACGTATTCTTCGGCGCTCCTCTTTTCCATGAGAGACTTTCTCCTCTGAGACCCGATTATACGCAAAAATACCTTATCAAAAATATTGCTCATGTTATTCGTTTTTTGACTATAATTCACCCTACTCCGTAGGCAACGTAATATCATCGCCTTCGTCGTCTTTCTCCTTTTTCTTGTCCTTCTCTTTGTCTTTTTCCTTACCCTTTTTCTTCTTGGTGCGATCACCGTCTCCCTCTTTCTTCTTCTCATCGAGGGTGTGACGCATTGCGACGACAGCGTTCTGCTCATCGACTGCCTGTGCAACGACCGTGGAAAAATCAGCATATTTTGCCGCATCGACATCCTTCATCACATCAAGATAGCGAATAAGTTTAGTGTTAATCGTTGTCAACAATGCGAGTTTAAGCACACTGGCACTCTGCAAAGTCTTGTCTTTGGCTAACGCCTCCAAATAGGCTACCTGCTTGGTAGTAAACGCTGTCTGCGCCGTGCGTACAGCAGCAATTGCCTCACTCACACCCGGAAGCGCTGTAATATGCACTTGCAATGCCGTTGCGCTCAAATCAGCAAGCAGCGATTCGATCAAAGACGATTCACTCTCATAATTCTCGCGAGTAATAGAGAACGTATAATTATCAAACACTTTTTTCAGAGGCGGCGTGTGTTGACGTGCATCGTCTGTCGGCATATTCGCATACCCATTAAGCACATAACCTAATGCACTGATCGCACTATCTCGAACAGCATCAAGATCTTCTAACTCACTCAGAACCTTAAGCCGCTTAATCGCCTCCGTAATCTGCTCAGATTGGCTTTAACGTCGCCATCGTAGCCGCAAGATATGGTTCCGTCTTCAGAGCCGTTCGGGCTTCATACATTGCAACAATCTGATCAGAAACGGCGTCCACCTCAGTGGTTCGACTTGCAGTGTGTAAATACTTCATTTTTCTTATTCCTCCCATCAAAACATGCTATTTGTCAATTCGTTATGGAAACGTCTGTTGCTCCTTTTCTGTAGAAAGAATCGTTACAGTAACGACACCTGCAATTTTTCTGCGGGACGGTTCGTTACGGCAACGATCACAGCTACATCTATGAATGAGATTCCATTATAATAACGACAGTGACGGCATCACTGCGAGATGAGTTGTTGCGATAAAGATATTCCTCTCATCAGACGTATTGTTATACTGTCATTCTCTTCTACCAACGAATAATCACGTATTACGCCCTGAGTGCGTATAAGTTGCCACACCACATAGAATATGTCTGCTGAATAAAAATACCTTTCTTTTTCAACATTCTCAATATAATCTATACCAAGACGTAGCCGACATATCCGAATCAATAGATTGACGTATCGCACCAAACTAAATGAAAGGACTCCCATTGTCCTCTTCCTTAGAACAATCTGAAGACATTCATTCCCATTTAATGCATTCAGTTTCTTTACAATACGATCGATCTCTTGAGCCTTTTGATAAGAACGGCCATAAGAAGAATATATCAATGTTTCAGCAACCTCAGCAGTAAAGATTGGTCGATCTTCCGGCCGAATATATTTTCCCCATCCATTTTCGTTGCGAATCGGGCGATTGCGATTCAAGGAAAAATAGATATTGATCGTATCCCACCATTTTTCAGGGAAAAAACCTCGTTTCCGATTTGAAACAATCGGATGCCATTGATGAAAAATAGGATATCGCTCTTTATCCAACTCTACCGAAGTTATTCCCATCAACTGAACTCTACAATTAAGATCACGATCCTCTACCCCCCAAAAACAGTAATACTCGTCATAACCATGAATTTCTTCAAGCACATGCCTGCTAAAAAAATGGATACCACCCGCATCTGAGAAATTTGGATATTTATCTTTCTTCTGATGTGATGACAACTGATCCCATCGATTAAATTTAGGAGGGAGAAAATATACAGGACAGTATATCTCAATATCTTCTCTCCTTTTTATATATAGCTGCTCCATGACTTCATTGGAATAAATCAAATCTACATCCCCAAAGAAAATGTAAGGAGAATGACTCATCCGTACACCCACATTTAAAGCATGTGATCTATTCCATGGATAGCCCGCAGTATACAAATAGTAATAATGAGCAAATGCATATCTATCAATAAGAGGGCGCACCTGTCTCACGAATGATTCATCGCTCCCGTAATCAATGAAAATAACCTCAAAGTCAGAAAAAGTCTGGTTCTTCAGTGAATCCATGCATCGCTTAACCCGCGCAATATCCCGATTCCTATACCCAAAAACAACAGAAATCTCAGCCTTCATGTCTTAAAATCTGTGCTTTTATCTTCTGAAAGAGAGAATTCTTAGGTGATCGATTGGCTGGAATGTTAATTAATGTCTTTTTCGAGAAATCAACTTGTGATTGATCCAATAAGCGTTTCACCCATGGGAAGAATTGATATTTATTTAAGACTAATTCGCGCGCCTCTTTTATTTGATCTAAATGAGCCTCGTAATAACCAGCGGCCATGGCCCCTTTTATGTTCTGTAGCGATTTCTCAGGCTCCTTCGGATCAATCAATAACATCGATTCTTTGGGAAAATAATCGAGAATGTTTTTAGCACCATAATAGATAGGCATTGTCCACGAAAGAAAGCAATCAGATATTTTTTCCGTCCAATAATCATCACAAGAGTAATTCTCAATAGCAATACTGTATTTATAAGGAAAAATACCATCGAACTTGTCATCGATTGGGCTAAATCCGCGTCCGAAAAGATCAAACGCAAAGTGCTGTTGTAGAAAATCTTTGAAATCCATTCGCAATCGATGTCCCTCTTTCTGTGTGGCATCACTGGTTACCCACGATACAGTGGTTCTTTTTGCCTCTAGCGCATCTTCAAGCGAAAGTCTTACAAGTTCATCATACGTTTTTTTTATGTGCCACGATAACGCTGTTTGTGTGTTAACTATGTTTGGAGCCTCTGCTGGATCCCAAAAACAAAAGTATTTATCAAAGTAAGGGGCTGCTTTTAGATGATATCGATAGAGGTCGATCGGCGATTCTTGCGAAAAAAGCCACCGTGCACCTATAGGGCATAAAGTATTTATTCTGACTGATGGAGTATTTAATACCACTAAGAGATCACATTCTTCCACCTTTTCTTCCGTAAAATAGATACCTTCCCAAACACCCTTATTCTGCGGTGTTTGCTGAAAGATGTCAGGCCATTGCCAGTCTTTCACAATACGAACCAACATCCGATAAGCACTTTATTTCCTAATATATTTTCGATACAATGCCGCCTTCTTTGCCCTTGTGCAAATTTTAAAATTGAGATATTGCACATATTTAGCTAAAGTCTAGCTATAATACCCTTTGATATAAAGATCATCTGATCCTAAAGTGTATCGGGCATATCCGAAAGAGGATAAATAGTTCCTCAATTCACCAGCTGTATCATTATTCTCAATTGAAAAAGCGCGTATTCTAATCCTGTTAAAATCAATACTTTTCACGATATTGACTTCTGCTCCCTCAGTATCTATACTACAATAATCGATTTCATAAAGTCCCGGCGTTTCTAAGAGGCGATTGATATTGTGTCCGGGAATCATAATATCCTGATAGCCTGGCCCATCAGCAATTATAGACACTTCAGCATTGATCCGGTCAATATGCCTCTGATCAAAAAACTCGAGAATGCCACTCAACATTTCCAATGGAGGGAAAACACTTCGGAATGTCACTTCTTTTTCTTCATCCAAGATGCAACAATTCCTAACAGAGCAATGACGATTAGACCGTAACCGTGCGAACACCTCAGGTATCGGTTCGATACATAGCCCTGTCCAATTTCTGCTACGCTCAAAAAAGAATGTATTGGACAACGAAACACCATCATGAGCTCCAATATCAAGAAATATCCCATCCCGCTTTCTATTCAGCGCAAAGTCGATTGCTTTGTCTTGATAATACTGTGAAAAAGATTTCATAATGTATTCCCTCCTATCTATTGCCGGACAAACAGTGCATTACCCTGTTCTTTCCACCTGAATTCACTTTTCACCAATTTAAAACCAAGAGAATATAGCCACTCTTTGTATTCATCATAAAGAATGCATCCTTCATATGTCTCTTCAAAATTGACTTCTGTATATAGAACCTGAACCGTCTTCATTATGACTGGCGAGGCTTGTAATGTAGCACACTCCGAACCTTGCATATCCAACCACATAGCATCAATTCGAGTGACTTTATTTTCTGCGGCCCAACTATCAATAGTTCTCACATCAACCTCTTCCGATTTTTCAAAAACGATATGAGGATGTGAAGAGGTCAAAGTCTTCGGTTTCAATAACGAACTGGAAGATGCGACATTATCGCCTGCTTCAATATTTCGACTGACATTCATCCTCATTTTTCCATCATGATCACCTAATGCCATTCTGAAAGCACAAACATTATGCTGATCTTTCACAAGTTCTCTCAATCGTTCGAAATTTTGCAGGACTGGCTCAAAGGCATATATAACCCCTTGGGGGAGAAGCAACTTAGCGAATCGTAACGTATCCGACCCGTCAGCAGCTCCCGCCTCCAATATAATTGGGGCTTCTATATCAGATAGATATTTCAATACATCATTGACAAATATCTGTTTTCTATGAAGTCTTCGATATATTTTATTCAGCAGGCTCATTAGCACTATCCCTCACTATTTCTTTCATCCTTTCATCTAAAAACAGACAACTCATATTGTGCAAAAGTGTCAGCTTATTTCCCCTCTCTTCCGAAAGAAGATAATAACCTCATTCAATATTGTCGAATCTAATTTCTTAGCAATAAGGAGATATGTACCACTAAAGAGTAAAACCTTAACAAAAATCGAAATGTAATGATTAGACGTCAATTTTGCGCCTAACCAAGCAACCAATATGGAGATTGCTGTAATTGTTAGATATGGAAAGATGTCTTTCCATACCTGTCTAATGGACAACGATAGAGATTGATTAGCTGCTATATGCCAGTAGAATAAACTTAGACATGAGACAGCGACGAATCCTATTGTCATCCAATACGTACCCCATGGATATACCAACCAAACAACAAAGAGTTGTATAATTCCTGTTAGAATAGTTCCTAACAAATATCGGCCAGACTTCCCATTAGACATTAGAGCATAAATATACAGAATCCATAGATAAGAGAAGCACCCCCATACACAAAGGATTTGTAAATACGGTACACTTGGCATCCATTTCTCACCTAGTAATATCCAAATAAATTCCTTCGCAATAACTGCCAATCCGGCCATCATGGGAAAAGAAATAAATGCACCAAAACGGATCATCTTTCGAAAGACATTACGCTGATATTCAATCCTTTTATCAACTTCTACTAAAACCGGCTGTGCTACAGCGCCTATCATCCCCGTAATTGTTTGATTAGCCATCCACATCCACTTTTGTCCTTGTGTATAGAAACCCAATTGATCTACGCTATAAAACTTACCCATTGTGACAGATAGCATATTCTGATTTACCTGAAAGATAAAATTAGTGGCAATTAGTTTTGAGCTAAATCCGAACATTTCACGCAATGGCTTCATTTGAAAATGAAATGCTGGCTTCCAAGGAGAATAATAAAATCGAGTCGCCGAACCTATTAAACAATAGACAACAGACTGAATTGCAAGCCCAGTTGCGGCAAATCCCTTAACCGCAAGTAATATCCCAACAATCCCAGAGATAGTTATCGCAATCATATCACTTTTTGCTCGCTCTTTTACCATAAAATTTTTGTGCAGATAGGCATTTAATGCAACACCTACGCCACTAAAAACAAATGAGAGGAAAAGGAGACGAGATAATAAGAGTAACTCCGGCCGTCTATAAAAGGATGCGATCAATGGAGAGAGAAGAAATAAAATCACATAAAAGACAATACCACATACGGTAGTAAACCAAAACACAGAATTATAATCATCATATCGTAAATCTTTCCGATTTACTAAAGCAGCAGTAAATCCACCTTCTTGAAGAATATTCACTATACCACTGAAAATAGCCAACATCCCAATTAGGCCATAGTCTTCAGCATTTAAAATACGTGCGGTTAGTAGGCCAAAAATAGCTCCTAACACTTGCTGTAAACTACTACTAAGCCCACCCCAAAAAAGTCCCTTGGCGGTTTTTTCTTTTAGCGTGCCACTCTTTGCCAAAGTTGCTATTTTTTATTTTCTCTTCCATTTCTCCCAAACAAACTTGTACTGGAAGACTGGTCGATGAGTTTTTAGCAGCTCCCTTTGAATTCTATTCATTCTTTCTTCTGCATCTTTTTGATAGATATCATGGAATTGGACTAATAGATTCTCTATTTTAGAGATATAGCCACTATCGATCAATCTATCCAATAAAGGATATTCCCCGCCCTCAGCATTAACAGCCATCAATGAGACATCTCCTATTTGATTTAAATCAAACCATTCAACGACGTCTATAATAGATACGTGCGACAAGAAGTCGTGTAAGTAATTGTCTAACAATTAAATGAAGTAACAAATGTCATTAAAGTCAGATTAAACCTATTGTTCC
>ERZ773049.1069-NODE-1069-length-16172-cov-4.199913_pt1 | contig 16172 bp, 19 predicted proteins | sample MGYA00580633_ERZ773049 | MGnify/ENA primary metagenome ERZ773049 (study PRJEB29015, sample SAMEA2737991) | human oral metagenome | biome: human oral; feature: human-associated habitat; material: dental | place: China | collected 2066 ... | reverse complement strand
TACGTTTTAACCAATACTAAAAAAGAACCCATGAAAAAATTCATCCTCCTGCGCGGTCACCAAGGCTCAGGCAAAAGCACCTTCGCGCAAGAACAAATTAACGCCTTCCAAAAACAATACCCGGATGCGGAAATCATCCACATCGAAAACGATTTGCTGATGACCGATGAAAACGGCAATTACCGCTTTACTGTGGATGGCATCGAACAGGCACAACGTAAAGGACAGGCAATGATGCTCAATGCTTGCAAACGGGCAAAACAAAACCCGCAGCAGCCGATGCTCATCATCAATTCCAACACCAACCAAAAAGGCTCTGCCTGCATTCACCTGATGCAGCAGGCGCGCAAACATGGATTGCTGGTCGAAGTCTATCGTCTGCATAACTTTTACCCAAATCACCACGGCGTGAAAGAAGCGGATGTCCTCGCCGCCTATATCAAATTAAACAACAACCGCCTGCGCGAAGAAATCCACGTCAAGGCAATGCAACCGATGAATGCTGAAACCGCTGCCCTGATAGAAGAAATGCAACAATTCAGCCAACGTGAACTCGATTACGACGAAAACCAACACACCTGGGTGACGGAAAAATACCTGCGCCTGGGACGGCGCGATTTCGTTGCCAAAATCACCAAGCGCTACCCGGAACTCTCTGTGCTGAAATACAAGCGCAGCGTCTTTTACGATAACCGCTTTGACGAAGCGCTACGGGAAATGCGCGGACTGGTAATAGATAACCATAACCGCATCATTGTCCGCCCGTTCAAAAAACAATTTAACTACTCCGAACGCATCGCCAAAGACAGCAAATATCCGCTGCATCTTGACGACGCGCAGCGCGTCGATGCCGTCGTCAAAATCAATGGCTTCCTCGGTTGCTGTACTTATGTGGCATTGCCGCCGGAACACCCAAGCCATGCGGCAGCGTTTAACCATCAAGTGATTTATTCCACCACCGGCTCACTCGATAGCGATTTCGCCAAAATGGTGGAAAGCCATTGCTGCCAATATGAAGCATTATTCAAGGCATATCCAAACCATACCTTCCTCTTTGAAATCACCGACGCCAAAGACGTGCATATCATTCAGGAAAGACTCGGCGAAACGCTGATTGGTGTGATAGATGTGGCGACTGGCCGCCAATTCCGCGAAGACGAAGTAAATAACATCGCCGCCGCATACGGCTTGCAACGCCCGCCGATGCTGGAAAATATTACCTTCGGCGAACTGAAAGCGCTGCTAAAAACGGTCAAACACGAAGGTTTTATGGTCTTTGATGCCGCAACGAAAGAAACGCTGTGCAAACTGAAATCACCGTATTACCTCGTTTCCAAATTCTTTGGCCGCAGCAACGAAAACAGCTTGGGACGCAAGCTGGACAAAAAGCACGTTGATGAAGAATACTATCCGCTGGTGGATTACCTGCGCGAACAACGCGACACCTTCAACACGCTGGGTGAGCAGGAAAAAATCGCCTTTATCCAGCGCTATCTGGAAAACATGATTGAGTAAAACCATGTGCAACATCTATTTCACCTCCGACCTGCATTTCTCGCATCAAAATATTGCCAAATTCTGCCCGCAATTCCGCCAATATGGTGATGTGGACGAAATGAATGAGGCGCTGATTCGCTACTGGAATGAAACCGTACAACCGGAAGATATTGTCTATAACCTCGGCGACCTCTCCTTTGCGCGCGATATTACCGCCATTGTGAAAGTATTGCGCCGCTTGAATGGGCAGCATCATTTGATATACGGCAATCACGACAACGTGATTATGAAGAACAACAAATATTTCCTGACGACGCTCAAAAATGATGGCCAGCCCATATTGGCATCGGTGCAGCATTATTTGAAACTGCATCTGGAAATGATGAGCGAGCCGCTTATTCTTTTTCATTACCCGATACAGGAATGGGACGGCTGCCATAAAGGCTGGTATCACCTCTATGGCCATTTGCATGACCGCATGGCGAAAGTTCCGGGGCGCTTGCTTAATGTCGGCTATGATTTGCATGGCCGTTTTCTCATACCGCAGGATATTGAAGAATTTTTGGCGCGTTTGCCCAAAGTGGCGCATCATGACGAAGCGGCAATTACCGTAAAAAGCAAAGACCTGAAAGATGCCAAAGAAGAAATTTGGGCAGAATTATTGCGGCTGAATTATCACTAAATAAATACAGGAGAAATTCATGAAATTGGCTGAAGCCTTAATGGAACGCGCCGATTTGCAGCGCAGATTGGTGCAAATTCGTGAGCGGATGAAACAAAATGCCCTTTATCAGGAAGGCGAAACGCCGGCGGAATCCGTCGCGGAATTGCTGAAAGAATATCGCCGCTGTGCCGAACGGCTGGAAACATTAGTCGTTGCTATTAACCGCAGCAATCAGCAAATTGTCTTGGCAGATGGTACACCGATGCTAGAAGCACTTGCCCGCCGCGATGGCTTGATACGGGAATGTTCGATGCTAATTGCTTTGTGCGAAGCGGCAATGCCGGATAATTCCCGCTATAGCCGCAGCGAATTGCGCTATGTGTCCGCGGTAAATATTGCAGAGCTTCGTAAAGAAGCGGACAAATTGGCGCAAAGCTGCCGCCAATTGGATATTTTAGTGCAGCAGGCGAATTGGTCGAATGAATTAAATTGAATTAAAGCTGTTTGGTAACTGGCAAAGAAGCGAACACAAAACCAAGAAAAATATCATCGCATGGCGAAGGGCAGCCTAAGGGGAAGTCCCCCATTACTGTGATTGCCCCGTACATGTCATGGTGTAAGGTGTATTGCGTATTGATGACTACCATGTGTTGGTCTGTGCCAGTGAGGGTGGGTTCGGGGTTTGACAGCGTTAAAATGAAAAAACCGCCGAAAAGGCGGTTTTTTGCTTTGCTGTATTAATTTTGGTGGTGTCCTAAAAAGTATGCTGCCTCAAACGCGCCCGTAATTGATATAGAAAAAACCGATGGCAAATGCCTTAACGTGATAGAACATCTTCTTGGAAAAACAGCAGGTTTTACGCACTGCGCGGCGCATCCGTTGGCGCAAACGGCAGTTATTTCCCTCAATGCCGACGGTATATCTCTTCCCCACCTGATGCTCATCATCCTGAAAGGCTTTCAGAAAAGCCGCCCAGTTGTCCGTAGCAATTCGGTCATAAGTAACGCCCAATGCTTTCAGGCGCTGTTTTAGCTGCATAACCGTCGCTAAATCCCGTTTGCCCCACACATGGGCAACAATTTCCCCGCCCGCCTGGTCATAAGCATAAATCAGCCAGACTTTGTTACGCTTTTTGCCGACAAACGCCCAAAATTCATCCACTTGCAATGTCTGGTAATGCGTGCGTTGAGGGCTGATTTGATGGGTACTGCGCTTCAACGCCGCCTGAACCTTGCCGCGGCTGTAGGTCGGGCTTCCATGCCCGATGTTTTTGTCCCCGGAGCTCATGAATGAGCGGTCTGCGTGCGTGCCACGATAAACCCCACTCTGCCCTCTCCCACGGGGGGAGGGGGCGGTTCGGCGGTGTGATGCGTATTTGTTTCCGCAACCGTTCGTGTCGGCGCGGCAAGTCCTGTTCTGCGGTTTCAGCAGGTTTTGCAGGGCGGTCATGAATGGACGGGTTGCGAGCGGGCGGTCTCTCGCTGCGCGAGCAATAACTTGTCGCTGCGCTAATCGCCTCTACCTGCCGTTGCGGGCGACGCACCAGCCGACGCCGCGTACGTTGCGGATGCTATCCGCACCCAGTTTTTTACGCAGCGCGTGGATGAGGTAGTCGATGGCGTTGCTTTCCACTTCTTCGCCCCAGCCGTAGGTTTTGTCTTCCAGCTCGGCGCGCGAGAGGATGTGGCCAGGACGCTGCATCAGCGCGTGCAGGATGGTGTATTCGCGCGCGGTGAGCTGGCGCGTTTCGCCGTCGTCGTGGCGGCGTGCTTCGCGGGTGGCGGGATTCAGGGTGATGATGCCGTTGTCGAGTTCGTTGTTGGCGCTGTGCTGACTGTGGCGGCGCAGCACGGCACGCATTCGCGCCAGCAGTTCTGCCAATTCAAAGGGTTTGACGAGGTAGTCGTCCGCGCCGCCGTCGAGGCCGCGCAGGCGGCTGTCGAGGTCGTCGCGCGCGGTGAGGATGAGTACCGGGGTGGCGGCGTTTTGCCGCAGTTCGGCAAGCACGTCCAGTCCGTCTTTTTTCGGCAGGCCGAGGTCGAGCAGGATGAGGTCGTAGTTTTCGCTTTCGGCGGCGCGCAGCACCATCGCGCCGTCTTTGACCCAGTCCACGGCGTAGGCGGCGTCTTTCAGCCCGGCATGGACGGCTTCGCCGATCATGCGGTCGTCTTCGGCAAGGAGGATGCGCATCGGGGTTTTTTAGGGGTTATGGGGCTTTCGGTGGGCGGTTATACATACACTTGGGCGCTCAAGGTGTATGTAAACACGTTTTGGGGTGGCCAGGTTTTCCCGGCCACCCCGTGCTTTATGTCATGGTGGTGATCCGCGCCGGGTTTATTGGGCGGCGGACGCTGCGGCTGCCGGGGCGTCAGCGGGCGGGGGCGGCGGGGTTTGGCCGTCTTTCATGCCGCCCATACGCGGCGGGCGCTTTTTTTCGTCTTTGCGCAGCACTTTGCCGTCGTCGGCGCTGATGTCCACGTCGTAGCGGGTGTCGTTGCCGAGCAGCTCGATTTCATACATGAGGCCGCCGCGTTTGCCTTCAAGGTCGGCTTCGACGGTCTTGGCGCCGGTCTCTTTTTCGGCGGTTTCTATCGCCTGGGCGAGGGTGATGGTACCCCGACGTGGCAGTTTGTCTTCGTACTCGCTTTGGCGCGCGGTGATTTCGCCGCTGATGGCGTCAACGCGGATTTCGTATTCTTGTTTGTCGTCGTGCAGGTCGATTTCATAGACGGCGTTGCCGCGTTTGAGTTCGAGTTCGAGGTTGTCGGCGGTGGCACCCGTGTCTTTTTCGGCGATGGCGATGGCTTGCGCGGCGCTGATTTTGCTTTGCTCCAGCGCGATGATGTCCTTGCGCGGGCCTTTGTGGTCGTGGTCATGGCCGTGTCCGGCAAGGGCAGGGGTGTTGCCGATGAGGGCGGTGAGGCCGAGGGCGAGTAGGGTTTTGGTCATTTGGCTAACTCCTGGATTTTGGGTTCGTATCGGCGGCGTGTCTGCTTCCGATGGCGCGCATTGTAGGAGGGCTTTATTAGGCGTGTGTTAGCTTGGTGACGGCGATTTCGATGCGCTCCAGTGCTTCTTCCAGCATTTCGCGCGGGCAGCCGAAGTTGAGGCGGACGAAGCCGGGCGCGCCAAAGTCCGCGCCGTCGTTCATGCCGACGCCGTGTTGTTCAAAAAATTTCTGCGGGTTTTCGACGCCAAGATCGCGCGCGTCGATCCAGGCGAGGTAGGTTGCCTCCACCGGGGTCATGTGCAGTTTGCCGGTGGCGTTGATGCGGCGTTCGGTGAGAGCGGCGTTTTCGCGCAGGTATTTCAGCATTTTTTGTCGCCACGGTTCGCCGTGTTCGAGCGCGGCGATGGTCGCGGTCATGCCGAGCACGTTTACGTCGCCGGTCATGCCCGCGCTGACGCGCTGGAAGTCGCGGCGCAGTTCGGGGTTGGCGATGATGGCAAAGGCGCAGGAGAGTCCGGCGATGTTCCAGGTTTTGCTCGCCGCCATCAGGGTGATGGTGCGGCTGCGCTGGTCGTCGCCGAGGCTGGCAAACGGGCGGTGGCGGCTGCCGTTCAGGATAAGGTCGCAGTGGATTTCGTCGGCGCAGACGATGAGGTCGTATTTTTCGGCGATGCTGCTGTAGCGCGCGAGTTCGTCGTCGGTGTGGGCGCGGCCAATCGGGTTGTGCGGGTGGCAGAGGAGCAGCAGGCCGGTGTCGTCGTTGATGTTGGCTTCCAGCGCGTCAAAGTCCGGCACCCAGCGGCCGTTTTCCAGTTTGCAGGGCGAGCCGCTGTCGCTGAAGCCGGGCAACAGTGCCGGGTGTTTGCGCAGGTGCGGATAGACGGGCTCAACGAGGACGGCCCGGTTTTTGCCGTGCAGTTGGCTGATGGCGCGGCTGAAGTTGAGGCCGGGGACGACGCCGGTCAGCGGCAGGATCCAGTCGTCTTCGATGTGCCAACCGTAGCGGTCGTGGCAGTGTTTTTTGACGGCGTTGACGAATCGCGGCTGGCGGTAGCCGTAGCCAAAGACGCCGTGGTCGAGGCGGTCGCGCAGGGCGTCAAGGATGGGCGGCGCGGCGAGAAATTCGGTGTCGGCGATCCACATCGGCAGGATGTTGGTGCCGGTGTATTTGTGCCATTTTTCGGAATCGCTTTGGGCGCGGGTGTCGCTGCTGCGTAGCATGAGTTTGGTCTCCGGTTTGGGTTTGCGGGTTTATGTACGGTCGTAGGGTGGGTCTTGACCCACCAAATTTTTGCGGGTTGTCCGGTGGGGCAAGCCCCACCCTACAGGGTTCAGGTTCCGCCGGGTTTTAGCCACTGCCAGATGCCGACTACGGCCATCGCGGCGAGCGCCGCGTGTTGGGCGATGCCGTGCGGGTCGCCCGCGATCCACAGCGCGGCGGCGGCGATGAGCAGCAGGGTGCCGGCGAGCAGGCGCGGGTTGGTGCGTTGTCGCGTGGGGCGCGGTGGCGGCTGGTCGAGTTGTTGTAGTACGCGGGTGGCGAGCAGCGGCAGTTGCGGCAGGGTTTTGGCGTATTCGTGCGCGTGGTAGCGCATTTGTTTGAGTACGGCGCGCGGCCCGATTTGGGTTTTCATCCACGCTTCCAGCACCGGTTTGGCGGTCGTCCACAGGTCGAGTTCGGGGTAGAGGCGGCGGCCGAGGCCTTCGACGTTGAAGAAGGTTTTTTGTAGGAGGACGAGCTGCGGCTGGATGTGCATATTGAAGCGGCGCGCGGTCTGGAAGAGGCTGACGAGGAAGGCGCCGAAGGAGATTTCTTTGATGGGTTTGCCGAAGATGGGTTCGGAGACTTTGCGGATGGCGGCTTCGAAGTCGGTGACGCGGGTGTCGCGCGGGACCCAGCCGGATTCGACGTGCAGTTCGGCGACGCGGCGGTAGTCACGGTTGAAGAAGGCGAGGAAGTTTTCGGCGAGGTAGTGCTGGTCTTCCGGGGTGAGCGAGCCCATGATGCCGAAGTCGATGGCGCAGTAGCGCGGGGTTTCCGGCTGGTCGGTGTAAACGAAGATGTTGCCGGGGTGCATGTCGGCGTGGAAGAAGCTGTCGCGGAAGACTTGGGTGAAAAATATTTCGACGCCGCGTTCGGCGAGTACTTTCATGTTGGTACCGGCGGCGTGGATGGCGGCTTCGTCGGCGATGTTGGTGGCGCGGATGCGCTCCATCACCATCACGTTTTTGCGGCAGTAGCGCCAGTGCACTTCGGGGACGTAGAGCAGCGGCGAGTTTTTGAAGTTGGCGCGCAGTTGGCTGGCGTTCGCCGCTTCAAACATGAGGTCGAGTTCGTTGGCGAGGGTGTTTTCGAATTCGCGCACGACTTCGACCGGGCGTAGGCGGCGGCCGTCGCTGGTGCAGTTCGCCAATCGCGTCAGTTGGTACATCAGCGCGATGTCAGCGGCGACGGCTTTTTCGACGCCGGGGCGCAGCACTTTGACGACGACGTCTTCGCCGCTCAACAGGGTCGCGGCGTGGACTTGGGCGACGGAGGCGGAGGCGAGCGCGTTCTCGTCAAAGGCGGCAAAGACGGCGTCTATCGGTTCGCCCAGCGCCGCTTCGATGATGGTGCGCGCTTGTGCGCCGGGGAACGGCGGCACTTTGTCCTGCAACTGGCTCAGTTCGGCGAGCAGGTCGGGCGAGAGCAGGTCGGGGCGGGTGGAGAGGGTTTGCCCCAGTTTGACGAAGATGGGGCCGAGGTCTTGCAGCGCGAGGCGCAGGCGTTTGCCGAGGCTGGCGTCGGCGTTGTCGCGGCGGTAATGGGCGGGGTGGAGGCGAGCGAGGCGGCGCAGCCAGCGGAAGGCGCCTTCGTCCGGCAGGTGTTCGTGCAGGCGGTAACGGATGAGGACGCGCGCGATGTGGTACATGCGCCGGGTGGAGGCGAGCATCGGCAATCAGTTCTCCGTGGCAAGGCGGGTTTCGAGGCGAGCAAGGCGTGCAGTGAGCGCCTGGACGCGGCGGGCGAAGTCGGCAGCGTCCGCGCGGGTGGCGCAGCCGTTTTCGCTGAGGAAGGCGCGCAGTTTGGCCTCAACCGCTGCTTTGCCCGCTTCGCCGTGCGCTTGCAGGCGGCGCGCGGCGTCGGCGAGGAATGCACCGAAACGGTCGCCAAAGCGCTCGCGGAAGACGGTTTCAAAGTCGGGCGCGAGGTCGGCCATGACCCGCTGGAATTGTTGCGCGGCGTGCAGGTCGCCTTCGATGTAGAGTTTGCCGCGCGGCGGCGTGCTGCTGTTTGCCGGTTTTTTGAACAGTTGCAGGAAGCCGCTCAGGTTGCCGGAAAGACGCACGTCGCAGAGGGTGGCGTGGTCGTCGGAGAATTGGAGCTCGCCGTCGTGGATTTCGATGAGCCACGGGCGTTCGCCCCAGCCGAGGTCAAGGCTGATGCGGCGGCCGTTTAATGCCGCCAGTTTGTCGCGCGCCGCCGGGTCAAGGCGCAGGGCGCTGTTGATGAGGCGCGCCAGCACCCGGCCGTTGATAAAGGTTTCAAGCATGGGGTTTGACTCCTTTGTGGATGGCGACGATGCCGTTGCTGAGGTTCTGGTATTCGCAGTCGGCGAGTCCGGCGGCGGCGAACATCGCTTTCAGCTCTTCTTGCGGCGGGTGCATACGGATGGATTCGGCGAGGTATTGGTAACTGTCGGCGTCCTTGGCGATGAGCGCGCCCATTTTCGGCAGGAAGGTGAAGCTGTACCAGTCGTAGAAGCGGTTGATGACGGCGTTTTTGGGACGGGAAAATTCGAGTACCAGCACCCGCCCGCCCGGCTTCAGCACGCGCGCCATTTCCGCGAGCGCCTTGTCCTGATGGGTGACGTTGCGCAAGCCGAACGCCATGGTGATGAGGTCAAAGCTGTTGTCGGCGAACGGCAGCGCTTCGGCGTTGGCAATGACAAATTCGAGGTTTTTCAGCCAGCCTTTGTTGGTCAGGCGCTCTTCGCCGATTTTCAGCATCGCCGCGTTGATGTCGGACGAGACCAGCCGCCCTTCGATGTCCGCGCCCGCGCCCTTGCCGCGCATCCGTTTGGCGAGGCGCAGGGTGATGTCGCCCGTACCCGCCGCCAAATCCAGCACTGCCTCGCCCGGCTTGACGCCGGTCTGCCAGACGTACCAGTTTTTCCAGGCGCGGTGGATGCCCGCGCTCATGACGTCGTTCATCAGGTCGTATTTGCCTGCGACGGAATCAAACACGGCGCCAACGCGCCCTTCTTTTTCTTCTGAATCAATGGTTTCGTAGCCGAAGTGGGTTTGCTCTTTTTCGCTCATTTTTCGTCCCGTGTTTTGCCCCCGGCGGCGAGGGCGTGCAGATAGCGTTGCCAGTAGTCGTCGGCGTTTACCGCCAAATCGTGCAACGTTTCCCAAGTGTAAATGCCGGTGTGGTGGCCATCGCTGAAGTACAGCCGCACTGCGTAGCTGCCAACCGGCTCGACGCGGCGAATCAGCACCTTGCGCCGTCCCGCAACCAGCGTCCACGCGCCGCCGTGGTTGCGCACCTCGGCAGAGGGCGAGCAGACGCGCAAATACTCGGCGCTGAGCGGGTAAGGCGTTCCGGCAAACGTTACGGTGAGGGTGTCGCCGCCTTTGGCCAGGCGCAATTCTTCAGGCACGGTGGGCATCGAACAGCTCGCGGACTTCATCATGGTGAGAAACGGTGCGCCAGGCGCGCGCCGCCAAATCGGGCATTATCATACCGTAACCCGGCAAAATCAGGGTACGGCAGCCCGCCTCCACCGCCGCCAGCACGCCGGGCGGCGAATCCTCCACCACCAGCAGGTTCTCCGGGGCGACGCCGAGCGCTGCTGCCGCCATTTGATACGGCTGCGGGTCGGGCTTGGGGCGGGCGACATCATCATGGGTAATCACCACATCAAAGCATTGGAACAGCGCCGGGCGGGTGCTGCGGGCAAAATCCTGCTCGACATTGCGGCGGAAATCACCGGTAACGAGTGCCAGCGGCACGCCCGCGCCGTGCAAATACTCAATCAGGCGGTCGGCACCGGGCATGAACGGCGCGCCTTCCACCGAGAAAATCTCGTCGCGCAGCGCGAACCAGTGCGCGATGAAATCATCCAGCGCCATCTCCTGCCCCAGCGCCTCGCCCAGCACCTTGAGATAAACCTCCGGCGGCTTGCCGACCAGCTCCGCAAACAGCTCCGGTTCGATGGGCAGCTTCTCGCGCGCAATCAGCTCGCGAAAAGCGCGGTAAATCAGGCGCTCCGTATCAAAAGTCACGCCGTCCTTGTCGAGCGCGACCGCCTTGATTACAGGCTTCATAACAGCACCTCCCGCACCGCGTCGTGATCGCGGATGATGCGCCGCACCGCCTGCGCAATCTGCGGCGCGGGCTGACGGTCGGCCGCCAGCAGGAAAACCGGACAACCGGCGGCCAGCGCCGCCTGCGCGCCCACATCCGAATCCTCCAGCACCAGCATCGCCTGCGGCGCGACGCCCAAATAGGCGGCGGCGCGCTGGTAGGGTTCGGGGTCGGGCTTGGTGTTGGCGACATCTTCGGCGGTAATCACCACCGAAAAACGCTGCAACAGCTCCGGCTTGGTGCTGCGCTGAAAATCGGCGAGAAGATTATCGAGGTCGTCCGCCGTGACCAGCGCCAGCGGATAACCCGCCGCATACAGCGCCTCAATCAGCGCGTCCGCCCCCGGCATGAACGGCACGCCGCGCGTGGCGATGATGGCGTCGCGGTGGGCAAACCAGCGCTGGAAAAACGCTTCCATATCCACCGCCGCGCCGAGTTTTTCCTGCAACAGCGCCGCCGTCGCGGCACAGCTCAAGCCGCTGCATGAAGCGACCACGGCGGCGGGGTCGGCAGGCGGTTGCGGCAATTCGGCCAGCGTTTGCAACAGCGCTTCGGCGTAGATGCGCTCGGAGTCGAAGGTGACGCCGTCCTTGTCGAAGGCAACGGCCTGGATGGGTGGGGTCATGGGGTTTCCTCGGGTGATTGGTGCCGGTACGGTTTAGGGCCGTGGTCGCACGACTTGTACCGCGGGCGGGCGCTTGTCGTCCGTTGCCGGGGCGGTGGTGCTGTCGCTGGCGGGTGGTTGCGGGTTTTGCTTGGCATCCAGCGGGGCAGGGCGGTCGGCGCTGTTGTTGCTGATGTCCACCGCGCTGCCGGTCGGGGCGGGGTCGCTGTCTTCGCTGTTTTCTGGTGTGGCGGGGGCGGTGTCAGTCGCGGGCGGGGTGTCGCCGCTGCTGTCGCCTGCCGGGGTGTTTTCTGTTTTATCGTCGTCCGCTTTGGCGGTCTGGTGCATGGTAATCCAGCGGTCGAGTTCGTCGCTGTCGGCAGCCAGCACGCGGGTTTCTTCGCCGTCCGGGAAGAACAGTACCGGCAGTTCGGCGCGGTCGGCGTGTTCGCCAATTTCGTCACGGATGCGTTTTTGTTTGTCGGCGGCGGCACTGGCGCAGGTTTCGTCCGGCTTGGCCTCGCTGGCGAGGCTGTAGAGGAGGTAGTCGCGCAGGGCTTCGTTCGGGTTGTGGTGGCAGCGGATGGCGATGGCGCGCTGGGTGGTGCTGTCGTCCGCGGTGTAGAGGTAGCGGTAGAGGGTGACGTCTGTGATGTTGGCGATTTGTTCTTCGAGGGTTTTGCACATATCGCAGTCGGGCGCGGTCATAAGCCAGAGGCGGCGTTTGCCGTCGCCTTTGACTTCTTTCAGGGCGAGCTCGCTGGCAAGCGCGGCAAATTGGCCATCGCCGGGTTTTTTGCCGGGTTTGGCGGGCGGGTCGTCCGCGCTTTTGGCGGCGGGTGGGGTGGGGGCTTCTTCGGTCGCCAGGCCTTTGGCGGCGGCGATGGCTTCGCGCCGTTCGCGGGTGATGTTGAGTGCGTCCGGCACGGCGATGATGTCCGCCTGGAAGATGTAGCCGCCGTCTTTGCTGACGTAGAGGATTTCGTTATTGCCGCCCTTGAAGCTGATTTCGTAGATGTCGCTGGAGAAGGGGACGGTGGCAATGGCGTCGATGTATTCGACCATCGCGGCGGTGTTGCGCCCGTTTTTCAGCGCGGCGATGAGCGCTTCTTGTACGTCGGCGGGCGGCGGTGCGGGCTGGAAGTCGGCGGCGCGGGCGGGGGCGATGGCGAGGAGGATGAGGAGGGCGAGTGTTTTTTTCATGGCTGTTTGCTGTGGTCTTTGTTTTTTGCGGAGGGGCGTCCGGGTTAGTGCTTGAAACGGTAGATTTCTTCGAGCGCGTCGTTGCTGTCCACCGAGCAATGCAGGTCGCGCAGGCGGCCATCGTGCACGCTGTAGATGAGGCCGTGGACAAAGAGCTGTTGCCCGCGCGCCCAGGCGCGTTGTACTTCGTTGGATTTGCAGACGTTTTTCACCTGCTCGATGACGTTCAGCTCGCACAGGCGGTCAATTTTGCCCTGTTCGTCGGCAAGGGCGAAGTTGGCGCGGTTGCCGTTGTAGATGTCCTTGATGCTGCTTAGCCAGTGGTTGAGCATACCGTGGTCTTTCATGGAGAGCGCCGCCTTGACCGCGCCGCAGTCGTAGTGGCCGCCGACGATGATGTCGCTCACTTGCAGCTCGTCCACCGCGTACTGGATGACGCTGTGGCAGTTGATGTCCATCGCGTGCACGAGGTTGCCGACGTTGCGGTGCACGAAGACTTCGCCCGGCAAGAGCCCCATCACCTGGTTCGCCGGGATGCGGCTGTCCGAGCAGCCAATCCAGAGGTAGGCGGGGTTTTGCTGCGCCGCGAGGGCGTCGAAGATGCCGGGGTTGTCGCGCGCGAAGTCTTCCGCCCAGCGGGCGTTGGCGGCGAGCAGCGCTTCGATGTGCTGTTTTTTCATTGGCCGATGTCGCGGCGCCAAGTAATGCCGTCGAACTGCACTTGCGCGATGGCGTCGTAGGCCTGTTGCCGCGCCTCGCTGGCGGTTGGGGCGACGCCGACGCAGTTCAAGACACGCCCGCCGCTGGTTTGCATTTCGCCGCATTCCTGTTTAGCGCCTGCGATGAACACCAGCCCGTGAAAGCGCGCGCGCTCAAGCCCGGTTATCGGCAAGCCTGTGCGAAATTCGCCCGGATACCCGGCGGAAGCGGCGACGACGCAGCAGGCGTGCGCGTCCTGCCAGCGGAAGGCGCTGTCATCGAGGCGGCGGTCGAGTGCGGCCTGCACCGCGTCGAGCAGTTCGCTTTGCATCAGCGGTAACACCGCCTGCGTTTCCGGGTCGCCAAAACGCATATTGTATTCAAGCAGATAGACGCCGCGTGCGTTCACCATCAGGCCGAAGAAGATGACACCGGCGAAATCCATGCCTTCTGCCTGAATGCCCTTGAGCGTCGGTTCGAGAATGTCGCGGCGAAAGGCGGCCATTTCCGCTTCGCCAAAACGCGGATGCGGCGCGATGACGCCCATGCCGCCGGTGTTCTCGCCGGTGTTGCCCTCGCCGATGGTCTTGTGGTCGCGCGCGCTGACCAGCGGCACGATGGCGCGGCTGTCGCAAAAAGAGAGCAGCGAGCATTCATAGCCATCGAGAAATTCCTCAATCACCACTTCTGCGCCCGCCTCGCCAAAGCGGCGCGATTCCATCATCGCCCGCAGCGCGGCTTCCGCTTCAAGACGGTTGTGGCAAATGACCACGCCCTTGCCTGCCGCGAGACCGCTTGCTTTCACCACCGTCGGGTAGGCGCAATCCTGCACATAAGCGAGCGCGGCATCAAACTCGCGGAAACTGGCGTAGGCGGCGGTTTTCACGCCATATTTCTGCATGAAATCCTTGGCGAAACGCTTGCTGCCTTCGAGCTGCGCCGCCTGACGGTCGGGGCCGAAAATCGCCAGCCCCGCCGCGCGGAAAGTATCAACAATGCCCTCCACCAGCAGCGCCTCCGCGCCGACGAAGGTGAGGCCGACATTTTCCTTTTGCGCGAATGCCAGCAAATCTTCCACGCGGCTGAGCGGGATATTGCGCACCCGCTGCATCGCCGCCGTACCCGCATTGCCGGGGGCGACAAAAATCTGGCCGACGCGCGCGTCCTGCGCGAATTTCCAGGCGAGGGCGTGTTCGCGGCCGCCCGCGCCAATAATCAAAATATTCAGCATGTTATCCTCTTTGTAAAATCAATTTTGTCTCAAACGTCAAATGCCATTTACATACACTTGAGCGCTCAATGTGTATGTAAATCTGTAAAGCAGTGTGTGCGCCGCAATTATAGCGAATCGCCATCCAGCAAACGCGCCACCGTCGCCACCAGCAAGCGGTGCTCCTCCGGCGCAATCCGCGCCTGTAACGCTTCCGCCGTGTCGTCCGCCAATACTGGCACCCGCGCCTGGGCAATGACCGCGCCGCTGTCAATGCCGCTATCGACGAAATGCACGGTGCAACCGCTCTCGCGCTCGCCCGCATCCAGCACCGCCTGATGCACGCGCAGGCCATACATCCCCGCGCCGCCAAACTTCGGCAACAGCGACGGATGCAAATTCACCATTTTTTGCGGGAAACGTGCCACCAGCGCGGGCGGGATAATGCTCAAAAAACCGGCCAACACCACCAAATCACAATCCGGCACCGCCGCATTGAGCGCGTCGGCAAAACCTGCCGCCTTGCGGTCAAGCAACACAAACGGCACGCCCGCATTTTCAGCGTGCCGTCTGCCCGCGCAATCACGGTCGGCAATGACCGCCTTCACTTCGGCGCGAATCTCGCTGCGCGCGACCGCATCGAGCAGCGCTTTCAAATTGCTGCCGCCACCGGAAATTAAAACCACCAAAGATTTCATTGAGAATGCTCCTTGAATTGCAAAGCCTGCTGGAAAAAATTCTCCGCCGCCGATGAATCGGCAAAACGGTCAAGCGGAATAAACCAGGCAACATTACGATTGACATAAAACAGTAAAAATTCCGCATCCAGAATCACGCGCGATACCGCTGGCCAAAAATAAAAAAGGCGCGTGCGTCCCGCTTCCTCCATCAACAAACCTTCAGCGGAAACGGACAAAACAAATTGCCGCCCGTCCGGCGGATCCAACAATGCCCGCAGCATCAAGGAATAATTCCAACGCAAATAGAAAATCGTCAACCACAACAACGCCAGCGACCAAAAAAACAAATGCTGCAAGGCGGCGAGAACCGAATCACGATTGCCTAACCAGGCATCCCATTGCGCCGCAAACGCATCCGCATCCACCGTATCGCCCGGCAAAAAAGCACAGCTTTTCTGCAAGAATGAGGCGATGAGCTGCATATCCGCAAAGAAGCCATAAAACAGCGCGACAAAAAGGACGAGCGCGACCAGCGCGCCCAGCCAGTAACGCCGCTGCAAATCGCGCGGGCGGTAACGACACATCCGCCGACTGGCGCGTCGCTGCTCGCGGCTGGATACCGAAAAAACCATCTGCAAAGCATCATGATGCCTCATGGTGGCTCCGGTAAACATTCAACTGCTGTAAAAAAGATTCTGCCGCGCCCGCATCAGAAAAAGTGCGCAAGGGGATGGGAAATGCTGCGGTTTGATCAATAAAGACCAAAATAAAACCTGAGTCACGCACCACACGCTCCACCGCTGGCCAAAAATACACATTGCGCGAGCGCCCGTCCTCCTCACTACAAAAGCCATCCGCGCCAATAGAATACAAAAATTGCCGTGTTGCCAAAGACCGCACTGCTGCTTGTTTGCGCAAGACTATCTCATAAACAAAAGCGGCAGTAAAAACCAAAGCGCTGGCAATCACCGCGCCCATTGCCCACCAAATATCGCCCATGCCTTCGCCGAAAATTTTCAGTTGCAGGTGGATGCGCTGCATCCGCGAAAACAATATCCACAGGCAGCACAAATGAAATGCCCAACTGGCGATATTCAAAATACGCAATCGCCGCCGGATGGCAGGCGGCAGATAACGCTGCAACAAACGCGATACCGCTCGCTGCTCGGTGGACGTTAAAGAAACCTGAACGGTAGGAACATTTTCAGCCTGCATGGAAACTCCTTGTGCAAGAAGGGGAAATATACATACACCTTAGGCGCTGTTTACAATTGGCCATAACATGATGATTTCATTCGCAGGTTTGGTTAAGGCC
>ERZ773049.1068-NODE-1068-length-16175-cov-4.845099_pt1 | contig 16175 bp, 8 predicted proteins | sample MGYA00580633_ERZ773049 | MGnify/ENA primary metagenome ERZ773049 (study PRJEB29015, sample SAMEA2737991) | human oral metagenome | biome: human oral; feature: human-associated habitat; material: dental | place: China | collected 2066 ... | reverse complement strand
CGTAGCTTTTGCTCGCAGATCCCTCTTCGACGTGGTGCATGAAGATGATGTTGTCGTGGTGCTCCACCGCCGCGAGATGAACGTTTTTGATGTTTTTGTGGGTCTCCGCCAGTTCGGTCAGCTCGAAGTAGTGGGTGGCGAAGAGCGTCAGTGCGTGGTTTTGGCTGGCGAGGCGTTCGGCGGCCGCCCAGGCGAGCGACAGGCCGTCGTAGGTGCCGGTGCCGCGCCCGACTTCGTCCATGATGACCAGGCTGTGCGCGTCGGCGTTATTGAGGATGTTCGCGGTTTCGGTCATTTCGACCATGAAGGTGGAACGGCCGCCAGCGAGGTCGTCGCTCGCGCCGATGCGGGTGTAGATGCGGCGCAGGTCGCCGATGCGCGCGCTTTTTGCCGGGACGTAGCTGCCCGCGCAGGCGAGGATGAGGATGAGCGCCGCCTGGCGCATGTAGGTGCTTTTGCCGCCCATGTTGGGGCCGGTGATGATGTGCAGTTGGCGGCGTTTGTTGAGTTCAAGGTCGTTGGCGATGAAGGGCTCGTCCAGGTGTTGTTCGACCACGGGGTGACGGCCTTGTTCGATATGCAGCAGGGGTTCTGCGTGCAGGGTCGGGCGCTGGTAGTTGTGTTTGTCGGCGAGATGGGCGTAAGCGGCGAGGGTGTCGGTCTCTGCGAGTGCGCGGGCGCAGCGGTAGAGGGCGTCGCGGTGCTGGTCAAGCGCGGCAAGGAGGGCGTCGTAGTGTTGTTTTTCCAGCGCCAAAGCTTGGTCGCGCGCGTTCAGTACTTGGTCTTCGAGGGTTTTGAGTTCGTCGGTGATGTAGCGTTCGCTGTTTTTCAGGGTTTGGCGGCGTATCCAGTGCAGCGGGGCGAGGTCGCTTTGGCTGCGCGGGATTTCGATGTAGTAGCCGTGGATGTTGTTGTAGCCCATTTTGAGGTTGTTGAGGCCGCTTTTGTGTTTTTCGGCGGTCTCCAGCTCGGCGAGGATGCTGTGGCTGTCGTGTGCGAGCTGGTTGAGGCGGTCGAGTTCGGCGTCGTAGCCGGGGGCGATGATGCCGCCGTCTTTGGTGGTGAGTGGCGGGCTTTCGACGAGTGCGCGCGTCAGGTGTTCGGCGACGGGGGCAAGCGCCAAGAGCGCCGGGTGGTGCGCGGCGAGCAGGGCGGAGGTTTGCGCGGCGGGAGCAAGCAGCGCGGCGATGTCCGGGCAGCGGTTGAGGGTGTCGCGCAGTTGCGCCAGTTCGCGCGGGCGGGCGCTGCCGAGGGCGATGCGGGTGGTGATGCGCTCGATGTCGGCGCTGTGGCGCAGTGATTCGCGCAGGGCGTCGCGTTCGCAGCTGGCAAGCAGGGCGGCGACGGCGTCGTGTCGGGCGGCGATCGCGGTGTGGTCGCGCAGGGGGCGGTTGATCCAGCGTTTGAGGTTGCGGCTGCCTGCCGGGGTTTGGCAGTAGTTGATGCTGCCGATGAGGCTGCGTTTGGCGTCGCCGCCGAGGGTGTATTCGAGTTCGAGGTTGCGGCGGCTGGCGGCGTCGATGGTCAGGCTGTCGTCGCAGTTTTCGCGCTGCGGTGGCGCGAGCGGCGGCAGGGTTTGTTTGTGGGTGTCGTAGAGGTATTGCAGCAGACAGCCGGCGGGGCGGATGGCGGGGTCGTCGTCGGCGATACCGTAGCCGTTCAGGGTTTTGGTCTGGTAGTGCTGCAGGAGGAGGTTCAGGGCGCTGTCGGCGTCGAAGTACCAGTCGGGCTGGTGGCGCGGGCGTTTGCCTGTGCCGAGGTCGGGCAGGCGGGCGCTGTCCGGGATGAGGATTTCCGCCGGGCGCAGGCGCTCGATTTCGCTTTTGAGCGCGTCCAGCGTCAGGGTTTCGCTCAAGTGGTAGCGCGCACTGCTGATGTCCGCCCAGGCGAGGTGGTAATGTTCGCCGCTGGGTGCGAGGCAGAGGAGGATGTTGTCGCTGGCTTCATCGAGCAAGGCTTCGTCGGTCAGCGTGCCGGGGGTGATGATGCGGGTGACGGCGCGCTCGACCGGCCCTTTGGCCAGCGCCGGGTCGCCGATTTGTTCGCAGATGACGGCGGTCTGGCCTTGTTTGACGAGTTTGGCGATGTAGTTGTCAATGGCATGCACCGGCACGCCCGCCATCGGGATGGGTTTGCCCGCGCTTTGGCCGCGCGTGGTGACGCTGATGCCGAGCAGTTCGCCGCCACGCCGCGCGTCGTCAAAGAAGAGTTCGTAGAAGTCGCCCATGCGGTAGAAGACGAGGGTGTCCGGGTAGTCTTTTTTGATGCCGAGGTATTGTTGCATCATCGGCGTGTGTGCGGCGTGTTCCATGGTGTGTCGGGGCGATGGGGTAGGGCGGGAAGTGTAGCGGATTTGGCGGGCTCACGGCCAGGGAAAGGCGGCGAGGAAGAGTTCGGCGATGTGCAGCGGTTCGCTGTTAATGAGCAGCGTGGTTTTGCGTACGTAAAGGCCTGTCGCCGGGTCGTGCCGCCAGTGCAGGCTCACGCGCTGCGGGTGTTGTGTGTAAAGCCAGTCGCCGATGGGACGCGCGCCTGCGGTTTGTAGCGGGCGGGCGGCGTGGCTGTCGCGCGGGATGCGGGTTTCGGCATATAGCCAGCGGCTGCGGTTAATGGCAAGCCAGACGTCGCGCTGCCAAGCGGGCGGGTCGTCGTCGTTCCAGTCTTCTTTTTCGATGTGGACGGTGAGGCTGCCGTGCTGGCGCAGGCGGGTGGTGAGTGAGCCACGGTGCAGCAGCCAGTCGCGTACGGCGAGCGGTGGCAGGGTGCTTTCGGGGCGCCAGTCGGGGGCGGCGAGGATGGCGTGGCAGGTGGCGGGGTTCATGGCGCGGGCGGGGTGTCGTTGCGCGGGCGCAGGTAGGTGGCGAAGCGTGGCGTGCCTTTGCGGGTGAAGCCGCGGTAGCGGTAGGTGATGGTGCTGCCGATGGCGGGCGGGTGGGCGCGTTCGGTGTCGGTAAAGCCGGAGCCGATGCGGAAGCGGCCATGTTCGTTTTCGCAGGTGATGGCGCCGAGGCGGCCCGCGTGCTTGCCTTTGCCGGGGTGGTGGGCGACGACGGTGCATTCGGCGTCCGGCGCGCTTTTGACTTTGAGCAGGTACGGGCTGCGGCCGCTGTGGTAGGGCTGGTTCGGCTCGCGCAGCATCAGTCCTTCGCCGCCCTGTTGTTCGATGGTTTTCAGCGTGTTGGTGATGTGTTCGCGGTTTTTCACCGGGGTTTGCGCGACCACGCGGATGCGCGCCTGCGGGTGTTCGTGCAGCCAGTTTTCAAGGGTGGCGAGGCGCTGGTAGAGGTCGCCCGTGGCTTGCGGGACGTCGAAGACGTGCAGGTTGATGCCGCGCCAGTCGCCATCTGCGGCGCGCACGGCGGCGGAGGTGGCTTCAAACTGGCCGCGGCCGCGATAGAGTTCGCCGTCCAGCGGCCACGGCGGGTAGTCGGCGAGGAATCCGGCGGGCGGGCGGAAGGGGTAGCCGGCACGGCTGAGGAGTTGCTGGCCGTCCCAGTAAGCGCGCACGCCGTCGAGTTTTTCGCTCATTGCCCAGCCGCGGACGTCCTGCCCCTGCCAGTTTTCGGCAAGGATGAGGTCGGGTGCGGCGAGGGCAGGGTGGAGCAGGAGCGCGAGGAGGAGGGGGAGGGCGGCGGTTTTCATGTGGTGGGTTGGTGGCGGGGGTGTTGCGGGGTACCGGGGATGATGAGTTGCGGCACGACGACGGTCCATTTTTCGATTTCTTCAGGATAGCGGTAGCGATATTGTTCGCCTTCTTCGGTTTTGTAGCGGACAACCAGTTCTGCCACGACTGCCTGAAAGTTGCCTTGTGGCATGGTTTCTTTTGTGCCTTTTGAGGTTCGCGCCACGACTATGCCGTCATGGAGAAATTCCCAGATGTCGTATCGGCGGCGGACCTGTAATGGTGTTCCCACGTCAAGGCTGGCTATTGCCCGCAGTTTTTCGTGGATGTTTTGAAGTTGTGGCGTGTCCGGGCTGTCTTTTTTTATGTGTTCGTCCGCTGCGGCAAAGCCGAGGTCCATTTCTCCCCAAAGCAGGGTTCTGTATTCGGTGTGCAGGGTTATGTCTTCGGCAAAGTGTTGTTCGGTTTTGTCTGTATTTTCTTCGGGCAAGGCGGCAATAAAGGGGTGTTTTGGGTCGCTTTGAATGAGTGTCAGGGTTTCGATGGCGCGGGTCATGCCGACGTAGTAGAGGCGGCATTCTTCCGCGTTGTTTGTCCAGCCGCTGTCCGGCAGGAAGACGTGTTTGAATTCAAGGCCTTTGGCGGAATGGATGGTGCCGAGGTATATGCCGCTGCTGCGCAGTTTTTTGAGCTCGATCAGGTAGTCATCCAGCCATTTTTTCAGGTAATCGGGTTGGTACTGTGCCGGGCTGTTATCTTCTGTTGTGTCATGGCTCAGGTATTCGCCGTGTTCATCGCAGAAATCCTGAAACAGGGTATTGAGGTATTCGCGCCAGCGGGAATCTGTTTGTTGTTGTTCCAGCAGTGTTTTGATGTCCCGTGCGGCAAGTGGTTCTTTGCAGGCGATAATGGCTTCTTTCAGCCGTACGATTTGTCGCAGTTTGTGCAGGGCGGTTTGGCTGTTTTTGTAGCAACTGACGGAATAGGGGATTTTTTGGTTCTCGCATAATGTCTGCAAGGTTTTTAGCTGGTCATTGTTTCGTACCAGTATGGCAATATTCTTCCATTCGATGGCAGGGTCTTTTTCCCGCAGGCGCTGGATTTCTGCCCAGATGGCTTGTGTTTGCCGGTTATGGTTGCTGCCATCGGGCAGGCGGATGATGCGCACTTTGCCTTGCCGAGCCGGGTCTTTTTCGCTCCAGTCGCCGCCGGGCGGGTCGTCCCGGCGTTCGTCGTTGATGGTGATGGGCTGGTTTTGTTTCAGGCGGTCGGGGAGGGTGGCGATGACGGCGTTGGCGGCGGCGATGATGTGCGCGCTGCTGCGGTAGTTTTGGGTGAGGTAGTCGGGGTGGGCGACGTGATAGTCGTTGCAGAAGCGCTCAATCCAGGTGTTGCTGCTGCTGCCGTTCCAGCTGTAGATGTTTTGGTCGTCGTCGCCAACGGCAAGCAGGGTGAGTTTGTCGTTGTCGTCCTGGCGGCTGCGCCCGGCGAGGGCGCTGACCAGGTTGTAGTGCGGTTCGCTGATGTCCTGGTATTCGTCCACGAGGATGTAGCGGAAGCCGGCAAGGAGTTTGTCGCGCGCGTCGTCGATGTCGGCGTCGTTGTCGCTGCTGTGGTTGAGCATGGCGGCGGCTTCTTCGCACCACGCCAGGAATTGGTCTTTGGCGATTTCTTCTTTGCCGGTGATGCGGACGCCGAGCAGGCGCATCGCCATGCCGTCGTAGGTGAGGACGGTGATGGCGGCGGCGATGCCGCCGATGAGGTCGTACAGTCTTTTTTTGATTTCGCGCGCGGCGTGGCGGTTGTAGGCGAGGACGATGATGCCCGCCGGATCGCTGTGCCGCGCCCGCACCAGCCAGGCGACGCGGTGGACGATGACACGGGTTTTGCCGGAGCCGGGGCCGGCGAGGATGAGGTGGTTGTGGTCGCTTTTGTCGGTGACGATGGCGTGCTGGACGGGGTTGAGCGCGCCGGTGATTTTTTTCAGGGTGGCGGGGGAGATGTCTTCTTTGAGTTCGGCTTCCCGCCCTTTGAACCATTTGTTGTAGAAGTCGCTTTCTTTGTCGTGGAAGTAGTCTTTGACGAGTTCGAGGCCGAGGGTGATTTTTTCGAGTGCTTTGACCGCGTATTCGCGCATGGCGTGGATTTGCAGGCGTTTGCTGATGTAGTAGCGCGCCAGTTGGGTAAAGTCGTTTTTGAGGTAATCCTTGTGCAGGTTGGTTTCGTTGAGGTGGATGGTCATCGCGTGGCGCAGGATGGTCATGCCGTGGTTCAAGCGGATGACGTCCTGTTTGTGCAGGTAGAGTAATGCCTGGTTGAGTAGTGCTTCGCGTTTTTCGGCAGGGATGGCGGCGGTGTTTTGGTTTTTGTTGAATTGTTCGAGGAGTTCGCCGTAGCTGGTTTCGGCCAGGGCGTCTTTGCTGCGCACTTTCCCGGCTTTCTGGATCAGGTATGGCACGATGTGGGTGCAGAGGGTGCGCCGCAGTTCGCTGCGGGTGATGAGGTCGTCCCAGTCGTCTTTCGGGTTTTTGAAGCGCAGTTGTAGCAGGTCGTTGCCCATGTCGCGCAGGTCGAGGCTGCCGCCGGAGTGGTTGATGGCGTCTTTGTCCGCAGCGAGGCTGAACAGCAGTTTTTTCAGGTCGGCCGGGACGGGGGCGTCGGTTTTCCCGGTTTTGTTGTGTTCGTGGTCATCGCCGTCCAGGGTGTCTTTGAGTTGTTGGCATAGTGGCGACAGCGGCAGCCGTTGCCATTCGCCGAGGGCGGCGTCCGGGACGAGTTCTTGCAGTTTTTGCCAGAGTGCCTGTTCGCGCCGCAGCAGGCGTTCGAGGCGCACGCCGGCGTGGTCGCTGATGCCGACGCGCAGGATGACGGTGATGCGGGTGTCGTTGGTGAGGATGTCCAGTGCTTCAAGCGCCTTGAGGATGCCGTGGATTTCGGTGTAGGTGGCGCCGGTTTGTTTGATGAGTTCGTCGGTGCCAAGGGGTTTGTCGTCTTCGGCGCGATAGACGATTTCGGCGACGGTGCTGTAGAGGTCCTGTTTGCGCTGTGACAGGCCGCTGTCGTGCCGGATTTTGGCGAGTGCCTGTTCCAGCGTCAGTTTGCCGGAGCGCGAGGGGTAGATGCGGGTCTGGTTTTCGCTGCGCGCCAGCAGTTCGGCGCGCTCCAGCCAGGCGAGTGCGGTTTTGGTTTTGGTGTCCGCCGCGCGGTCGTCGTCATCGAAGCTCATGTAGCCGCTGCTGCCGCGCAGGAGTTCGCCGCTGGTGACGATGAGGTTGTGTCCGTCGCGGTGGCTGTTGTCCATGTTGCGCAGTTTTTTCCAGATGTGTTGCAGGTCGCGCCGCTCCAGCTGGTTGTGTTTGTTGAGGGTGAACTGGGTGTCAATGTCGTGCGGGTCGTAGAGGAGGATGCAGTGGGCGTGCTGCTGGTCGCGTCCGGCGCGTCCCGCCTCTTGCAGGTAGTTTTCGAGTGAGCCGGGGATTTCGGCGTGGATGACCGCGCGCACGTCTTTTTTGTCCACGCCCATGCCAAAGGCGTTGGTGGCGACGATGACGCGCAGCTCGCCGTCGATAAAGCGCTGCTGGATGTCGGCTTTTTCGTTGGCGCCCAGTCCGGCGTGGTAGTGCGCGCACGCCCAGTTTTGTTGTTTGAGGTATTCGCTGATGGTTTCGGCGCTTTTGCGGCGGGCGACGAAGACGACGGCGCCGCCGTCCTGGTGGCCGAGTTCGCGTTGCAGCAATTCGTGGATGCGGTGTTTTTTTTCGCCGTGGGCGGTTTGCAGGACTTCGTAGGCGAGGTTGTCGCGTTCGTGACCGCCGAGAAATTCGTGGAAGGTGATGCCGAGGGTCTCGGCGAAGTGGGTGCGGATTTCGTCCAGTACGTCCGGTTTGGCGGTGGCGGTGAAGCAGCTGATGGCGGGCAGGTTGCTGCTGTGGTGTTCTTTGATGTATTTGGCGGCGTAGCGGTAGTCGGGGCGGAAGTCGTGTCCCCATTTGGAGAGGCAGTGTGCTTCGTCGAAGACGAATCCGTTGATTTGCCGCTGTTTGATGGCGGTGAGGAAGCTGGTGTTGCGGAATTGTTCCGGGGCAACGAAGAGGATGCCGATGTCGCCCAGGGCGATACGGTCGAGGATGTCGGCGCGTTCGGTGATGCTGCGCATACCGTTCAGGGTATCGACGCCGCTGATGCCGTTATCCTGCAGGTTTTTGACCTGGTCCATCATCAGCGATTGCAGCGGGCAGATGACGATGGTGAGGCCGCCGTTGCGGTGGTAGCGGTTGAGGGCGGGCAGCTGGAAGCAGATGGATTTGCCGCCGCCGGTCGCGAGGACGGTCAGCACGTTTTCGCCCGCCATGCCCGCGCGGACGATGGCTTCTTGTCCGCCTTCGATGTGTTCGATGGCGCGGAAGCGGTCGAAGCCAAAGTAGCGTTTGAGCTGGTGGCGCGGGTTGTGGGTGGTTTGGCAGTAGTGGCAGGCGGGGTCGCCGCAGTCGTGGTTGCGTAATGCGTCAATGTATTGGGCGCTCGCGGGAAATTGCTGCCGCACCCACGGCGCAAGGACGGAGTTGCCGCCGGAGACTTTCAGCCAGGAGAGGGTGTAGGCAAGCGGGATGTGGGTGCTGTTGTCCGGCAGGGTTTGTTGGAGCAGGGCGGTGAGCTGCATCTGGCAGACGCGCAGGCCGTCTTCGTCTTGCAGCAGGCGGGTAATGGCATCGGGTAGGTCGGCAGGCGGCAGGGTGTGCGCTTTGGCGAGTTGCAGGGTGTCGTTCTCGTGGTACGGCAAGGCGCCGAAGAGTTGGCGGTAGAGGGCAAAGGTTTCGGGGGCTTCTTGTCGCAGTTTGCTGAAGGCGGCGCTTTGGTCGTGAAAGAGCCTCCAGCAGGCTTCGCAGTCTGCCAGTGGTGAGTTTTTGCCCGTGCGGACGATTTTGTAGTCCTTGAGCAGGCGGTGATAGGGGTTTTGCGGGAATGCCAGCGGCGAGAGGCGCAGGGTGTCAATGACGGGCAGGTCATGCAGCGGCGAGGCGGGCGCGTATTGGTGCAACACGGGCAGGTCGTGCGCGAGGATGTTGTGCCCCATCAGGTATTGCACGTCTGCGGCGAGGGCTTCCAGCGCGGCGATGGCGGCGGTGCGGGCGGTGTCGTCGTGCAGGATGGGGCTTTCGTAACGCGCGCCGTTGTCGCTGCGCAGCGCGCCGATTTGCAGCAGTGCGCCGCTGTCGCGGTCGGTTTCGAGATCGAAGATGAGGATGGCGGGGGACGTCGTGTCGTGCATGGTTCAGATTTTTTCCAGTTTGGCATAGGCCAGTACCAGCCATTTTTCGCCCGCGTCGCGGAAGTTGATGAGGGCGCGCAGGTGTTCGCCGTTGCCTTCGAGTGCCATCACGCAGCCTTCGCCGAATTTGCGGTGGCGGACGCTGTCGCCGAGGTTGTAGGGCAGGGCAGGGCTGTTAGCGCTGACGGCGGGGGTTTTGTGCCGCATTTTGTTGATGCCGTTATAGACCATCGGCCGCACAGCTTCGGTGAGCTCTTCCGGGATTTCGTGGATGAAGCGCGAGGGTTGCGGGTAGTTTTCTTGTCCCTGGAAGCGGCGGCGTTCGGCGAAGCAGAGGGTGAGTTCGCGTTCGGCACGGGTCATGCCGACGTAGGCGAGGCGCCGCTCTTCTTCGAGTTTGTCCGGGCTTTCGATAGCGCGTTGCGTCGGGAACAGGCCTTCTTCCATGCCGACGATATAGACGTTCGGAAATTCGAGGCCTTTGGCGCTGTGCAGGGTCATGAGCTGGATGCTGTCGCTACCTTCTTCGGCCTGGCCGTCGCCCGCGTCCAAGGCGGCATCGGCGAGGAAGTCCATGATGCGGTCGCTCGCCGGATCGGTGCTGAGGTCGATGTAGCTGCCGGCGTTGATGAGTTCGTCCAGGTTTTCGCGCCGCGCTTCGGCCTGTTCGCTGCCTTCTGTTTCGAGGGCGGCGTAGAGCCCCGTGTCGTGGACGACGGTTTCCAGCGCTTTTTTCAGCGAGGGTTCGGTGGCGAGTTTGGCGGCGATTTGTTCGATGAGCAGGGTAAATTCGCGCAGGGCGTTGCGCGCGCGGCCGCTGAAGTGGCGCGCGATTTGCGCGTCGTCCGTGAGGACGTGCCACAGCGGCACGCCCGCCTGTTGCGCGAGTTGGCGCAGGTCGGTCAGGGTTTTTTGGCCGATGCCGCGCGGCGGGGTGTTGATGATGCGCTCCACCGCGCCGTCGTCGTCGCGGTAGCGGGCGAGGCGCAGGTAGGCGAGCGCGTCCTTGATTTCGGCGCGTTCAAAGAAGCGCAGGCCGCCATAGACGCGGTAGGGCAGGCGGTGTTGCAACAGCATTTCTTCAAAGACGCGCGATTGGGCGTTGGAGCGGTAGAGGATGGCGCTTTCGCTGTAGCGGCCGCCGTCCGCGTGCCAGCGCTGGATGTGTTCGCATACGTAGCGCGCTTCGTCCATTTCGTTGATGGCGGGGTAGATGCGCACCGCCGCGCCGCGGGCGCCGTCGCTCCACAGGGTTTTGCCGAGGCGGTTCTGGTTTTGCGCGATGACGGCGTTGGCGGCGTCAAGGATGGTTTGCGTCGAGCGGTAGTTTTGTTCGAGGCGGATGGTGGCGAGCGCCGGGAAATCGCGTTCGAGTTGCAGGATATTTTCCACGCGCGCGCCGCGCCAGCCGTAGATGGACTGGTCATCGTCACCAACAACGAACAGCTGCGCCCCGCCCGCGCAGAGTTGCTGCACCAGGCGGTATTGCAGCGCGTTGGTGTCCTGAAATTCGTCCACCAGCACGCTGTGGAAGCGCTGCTGGTAGTGTTGCAGCACGTCGGGGTGGTGGGTGAAGAGTTCGACGGTGAGCAGGAGCAGTTCAGCGAAGTCCATCGTGCCCTGCTGGCGGCAGAGTTTTTCGTAGTCGTGGTAGAACTCGCGCACGGCAAGCTCGCCCGGATGCGGCGTCGGCGGCACGGCTTCGGCGCGCAGGCCTTCTTCTTTGTAAGCATTGATTTGCCAGACCATGTTTTTCGGCTTCATCACCGCTTCGTCCCACTGCCGCGCGCGCATCATCCGCTTCACCAGCCGCAGCTGGTCGTCGCTGTCCATGATGATGAACTGCTCCGGCCACTGCATCAGCGGCGCGTGGCGGCGCAGGATGCGGTGGCAGATGCCGTGAAAGGTACCCATCCACAATTGCCCCATTGGCCGCTGCAACGCCGCTTCCAGCCGTTGCCGCATTTCGCGCGCCGCCTTGTTGGTGAAGGTCAGCGCGAGCAGGCCGTAGGGCGAGACGCCATCGACCGCCATCAGCCATTGCATCCGCTGCACCAGCACGCGCGTCTTGCCGCTGCCCGCCCCGGCAATCACCCGCAAGGCGCGCGCCGGATGGGTGACGGCTTCGCGTTGGCGTTCGTTTAATCCCGCAAGAATTTCGCTGACATCCACAATGGTTCTCCGCTCATAAAAAAGGCGCGCATTATAACGCGGCGGTAATTTTGCCGTGCCGCTGTGGTAATGTTGCAACCCGCTTGTCGCAATAGCACAACAATTCGCGCGCGCCATAAATTTATTCCGCGATTTGCTTGACAGTAATACATGGCGTCGGCATAATCGCGCGCCTCAAATCCCCCGTGGCTACGTAGCTCAGTTGGTTAGAGCACATCACTCATAATGATGGGGTCCCCTGTTCGAGTCAGGGCGTAGCCACCACTTTTCCTTTCTCTCCGTCATCAAAGATTTCCGCATTTCGCGTCGCGAAATATTGCATAAAGATTGCAATTCCGTTATATTTCGCACTTCAAACACGAAACCACGGACATTTTATGTTTTTCAAAAAACCTGAATCCGAACGGGCGGTCACATTTGCCGATTTTGAACATGGCGTTGATTGCCCCTGCTGCACCCGCAACTCCCGTCGCACCTTTATCAAAACCGCTGCGATTGTGACTGCGGGTCTTTTGGCGCCTGTGGACTGGGCGCGCGCTGCCACCCGCCGCGAACGCATGATCAAAATGTTCAATCCGCACACCGGTGAAAGCATCCGCGCGGTGTTCTGGACACCGGAATACGGTTACATCCAGCCGGCCATGGACGAAATCAGCAACTTCTTCCGCGACTTCCGCCAAAACCAAATCGTCACCGTTGATATCGACCTGCTCAACATCCTGCACTATATGCAAAGCAACGTCGGCAACAGCTCCACCATCGAACTGCATAGCGGCTACCGCTCACCGGCGACCAACTCCATGCTGGCGCGCCGCTCCAAAAACGTCGGCAAACAGAGCTATCACATGAAAGCGCAAGCCGCAGACATCTCCATTCAGGGCTACACCTCGCGCCAACTGCGCGCGATGGCACAACGCCTCAACGCGGGTGGCATCGGTCTGTATCGCGGCTCCAATTTCATTCACGTGGATTCCGGGCCAATCCGTACCTGGTACTACTAAAATTATCAGATTAAGCAAAAGCGGGCAGATGCCCGCTTTTTTTGTTCAGCTTCAGGCGAGCCCCATCAGAAACATCAGCGCAAAAGCAAGCGCCATGCCCAGTGTAAAAAGCGGCTAACGCTGCCGTAATGGTCGTGGCTGTCGGGTTGCATGGTGAATTCCTTAGAGCCTGTTCAAAATCTTGGAGAACCGCATTTTTCCGTATGCTTGTGTAGGAAACTGAAAACCGGGAAAACAGCCAATATGCCCCCTCTCCCTGTGGGACTGGAACAGCTCGCGCAGCGAGAGAGGGCCGGGGTGAGGGCAGCAAACGATTGAAAAAACCGGAATTTCGATTCATGAACAACATCCCTACACCCCCTCCCCGACCCTCCCCCGCTACGGGCTTCGCCCTGCAGGGGAGGGGGATTTTAAACAGGTTCTTAGGTCATGGGGTGTTTTTGTGTTTACAGTCGTGGATATAGCCGCTTGTCGGCGTCAATATCAAGCCAATCTGCAAGGCCAAGCCAGTCGCGGCGCTCACTGCGTTCGCTGACTTTTTTATAGAGCACCTGATAATGGGGGCTTTCCGTTAGCGTCTTGCGTGTGTATTGACCACCGTGTTCCAGTACGAGACGGGCGATGGAATATTGGCGTGCGTTCAGCCGCTTGTCTTGTTTGGCTTCGTTCAGGCGGTAGCTGTAAAGCAGCACCTTGGTCATTTCGTTGATGCGGTCGTGCAGTTGGTGGATGGTGTCGCGCATCCCCTGCAAGAAGAAGACAACAAAGGCGGTATTGGCATCCGCTTCTTTGCGTTTGTGGGCGAGGCGGGTGTGGTTAAACAACGAAAAATAGCGGTCGATATGGCGCAGGTAGTAGCGTGCTTGCGCGAATGGCGCGTAATTCATGCCTTCATGCAGAAGGATGCTCGCTTCAAGCACGCGGCCAACGCGGCCATTGCCGTCCCAAAAGGGATGGATGATTTCGTAGTAGTAGTGGACGAGCGGCGCGCGGATAAGCGCGGGGACGCCTGCCGCCTGCAATGTTTCCTGCCACTCGCAAAGCGCGGCGATGCAGCGGCTGATGTCGCCGTGGTATTGCGGCGGTTTGTAGGGCGGATTGCCGACCTGGGTCACGATGTCTTTGCTGTTGTTGCGATACTGGCCGGGCGTGTTGTAAGAGTGCGGGATGTCTGTGGTGATTTGTCGGTGGATGTCCTGAATGTAGGCGGGGGTAAGCCGCCAGTCTGCTGCGCTGCTGTGTGTTTGTGCGTGTTCGTAGGCGGTTTTCAGGTTCAGTACGGCGCGGCGGTTATCGTCCGGGCTGCGCGGTGGCTGTGCCAAGGTGTTGGCGGTTTCTTCTTCGCTCAATTCGCCGCCTTCAATGGTGTGCGTGCCATAGATGCCGCTGGCAATAACTTCTTTTTCCAGACTGCTGGCAATCGCGGCTATGGGCGAGGAGGCAAAACGCTGCCAGGCATCTTCGACGAGGCGCAGCGGCAGTTCGACAGCCTGCCAGTCGAGTGCAAGGCGCAGTTTGAATGGTGAAAAGCGCTCGCATACTACGCTGTGTTGCAAGGTTTCTTGGTCAATCATGCAACGTATTTTAATGGAAAAATGGCCGCAAAAATGGCCACTTTTTTGCCGTTATTTCTCTTTTGTTTTTATGGCGATAAGCGTGTTTGCTACGTTTTTATGTCCGATTTTTTGGCCGCTTTTGTGGCCGGGAAAAAGCCGGGATGCCCCGGCTTTTCTTTTGGCTTTTCACCGCTGCGTGAGGCTTTGCACGATGCAGTCTTTCAGCGCGGCGACGTCGTTCGGCAGGATTTTGACGCGGCGCGGCGCGCTTTCGATGTCGCGGAAGCGTTCCGGACGCGGCGCAGCGAGGCCGGTCGCCTCACGCACGGTCTCTTCAAATTTGGCGGGCAATGCGGTTTCCAGGCATATCATCGGGCGGTCGCTTGGGTGGGCGGTGCGCCACTCGCGGGCGACGTGGACGCCGTCGGCGGTGTGCGGGTCAATCAGGCGGCCGTATTTTTCGTACACGTCGCGGATTGTTGCCAGTCGGTCGGCGTGGCTGCTGCGTCCGGCATCGAAGCCGGAGGCGCGGATGCTCTCGCCGAGGGATTCGAGGCTGATGCCGCCGCCTGCTTCGAGGGTGTGCCAGAGGGCGGCGGTTTGTGCGCTGTCGTCGCCGCTGATGCTGTAGATGTAGCGCTCAAAGTTGCTCGCCTTGCCGATGTCCATCGACGGGCTGCTGGTTTTGGCAACGTCTGCCGCCGGGCGGGCGCGGTATTCGCCGCTGTGCAGGGTGTGGTAGAGGACGTCGTTTTCGTTGGTGGCGACGATGAGGTGCGCTATCGGCAAGCCCATGCTTCTCGCGATGTAGCCGGCGTAGATGTTGCCAAAGTTGCCGGAGGGTACGGTGTAGTCCACCTGCGCGCCTTGCGGCAGGTCGAGCGCGAGGTACGCCTTGATGTAGTACACGCTTTGCGCCAGCACGCGCGCCCAGTTGATGGAGTTGACCGCGCCGATGTGGTAGCGGCTCTTGTAGGCGGCGTCGGCATTGACGGCTTTGACCAAATCCTGGCAGTCGTCAAAGACGCCTTCGATGGCGATGTTGTGGATGTTGGCGTCTTGCAGGCTGTACATTTGCGCTTGCTGGAAGGGACTCATGCGGCCATGCGGTGAGAGCATGAAGACGTTGATGCGCGCCTTGCCGCGCATCGCGTATTCGGCGGCGGAGCCGGTGTCGCCGCTGGTCGCGCCGAGGATGTTCAGCCGCTGGTCGCGGCGCTCCAGCACGTATTCCATCGCGTTGCCGAGGAATTGCATGGCGATGTCCTTGAAGGCGAGCGAGGGGCCGTTGGAGAGTTCGAGCAGGTAGGTGTCGCTCGTGCCGAGGCGGGTCAGCGGGGTGATGGCCTCGCTGTGGAAGACGGTTTCGTGGTAGCTGCGGTGCAGGATACGGCGCAGGTCGTTTTCCGGGATGTCGTCAATGTAGTGGCGCATCACCGCGAAGGCGAGGTCGGCGTAGCTGTGGTTTTTCCATTCGCGCAGGGTGGCGGGGGTGATGATTTCCGGGATGTGCGCGGGCATGGCGAGGCCGCCGTCCGGGGCGAGGCCTTGCAGGAGGATGTCGCTGAAGTGGCCGAGGGATGCGCCACGGGTGGATTGGTATTGCATGGGGTTCCTTGTGGGTTTAGGGGGATTCGGGGTATGCGCCGCTGATGTAGGCGAGGCGTAGCGGCATTTCGTCTTGGTGGTAGCGGTTTTTTTCTGCACTGAGCCGCTGGCTGCAGAGGTGTATGTTGAGCTGAAGCGCCGGGTTGGTTTTGTGGCGGATGCGCATGGCGTGGTTGTCGTATTGGTCTGCGGGGCAGTTGGTTTGTAACCAGGCGGTTTGCTGCGTGCTGACGGGCGGGCAATCTGCTGCGGTGGCGCAGGCTTCAAGGGTGTAAGCGGGGTTTTTGCTGAGGTTTTTATGTAGTTGCGGCAAATTCAGCCATTCGGGGGCTTCGCTTTTGCGGTGGTCTATGGCGATTTCAAACTGGCGAATGTTGGCGCCGGTTGCGGGGTAGTAGATATGAATGTCGGCAAAGCGGTAGCCAATGGTGCCACGGATGGTCAATCTGGTGCAGTTGTGCGCGAGGTAGTGGATATGGCGGTAGGGCTTGCCATCGCGCTCGATGTTTTCGCTTTTTTCTTCGAGGTAATTGCTAAACACTCTTGCGGTTTCCATCGCGGTGCGTTGCCAGTTTTGCGGCGCTTGCAGTGTGCCGCTCATGTACAGTTCGTTGAGTCGCGACAGGTATTCGGCGGGGGAGGGAATGGTGCCGATCGGAATCCATTCATCTTCTTCAGGACGGGGTTCGTTGGCTAGAGGCTGGTAGTCGCCACAGGCAAGCCGTTTTTCTGCTTCGGCGGTGAGTTTTGTGGTTTCGGCGATGACGGCGTAGGCGGTCAACAGCAGGGCGAGGGCGAGCAGGATTTTTTGCATGGTTGGGGCGGGTGGGTTGAGGAGCGGGTTTTACATGGGTAGCGGGGTTGGTGTATGTATATTTATGGGAGGTTGGGTTAGGCGCTGTTTGCAATTCATTTTGGATGCGGTCGCTACGCGGTTTTTCACACCC